>Ga0102592_1000310_pt1 | contig 94681 bp, 86 predicted proteins | sample AraplaCol_mMF_r2_FD_76861 | JGI IMG/M metagenome (GOLD analysis project Ga0102592, IMG submission 76861) | Arabidopsis root microbial communities from North Carolina, USA - plate scrape MF_Col_mMF_r2 (SPADES assembly) (version 2) | ecosystem: Host-associated > Plants > Roots > Endosphere...
AGCAGACGCTGCAGGCGACGCTCGACTGGAGCTACGAGCTGCTCTCCGATGTCGAGCGGATCGTGCTGGAGCGCCTGTCGATCTTCGTCGGCCCCTTCTCGATCGACGCGGCGCTGGACGTGGTCGCGGATGCCGGGATCGGATCGGACGCAGTCGCCTTCGCGCTCGACGAGCTGGTCCCCAAGTCGCTGATCTCCCCCGATCGCTCGCGCCGCACCGGCACCTATCGCCTGCTCGAGATGACCCGCGCCTATGCCCGCGAAAAGCTGTTCGCGCGTGGGCCCGAAGCGCAGGCCGGCATCGCCCGCCGCCACGCCGCCTATTTCCTCGCCGAGCTGGTGATGGCCGAGCAGGACGAGGGCGTGCTGCAGGACGCCCGGCCGCTTCGCCTGCAGCTTGGCAATATCCGCAGCGCGCTCGACTGGTGCTTCGGCCCGCATGGCGACCGCCGGATCGCCGTGCGCCTGGCCGCTGCCAGCGCGCCGGTGTTCCTCAACCTCTCCCACCTGATCGAGTGCCGCACCTGGTGCGGCCGCGCGCTCGCCGAGATCGAGGACGGCCAGCGCGGCACCGCGGTCGAGCTGGAGCTGCAGGCGGCGCTCGGCATCACGCTGATGTTCACCCGCGGCAACAGCGAGGCGGCGGGCAATGCGCTCGCCCGGGCGCTGGAGATCGCCACGGCGCTGGAGGATCGCTGGAACCAGCTGCGCCTGCTCGGCCGGCTCCACATCTTCCACGAGCGGATCGGCGAATATGCCACCGCGATGGGGCATGCCCGGCACGCAGTGCAGGTCGCCGAGCAGATCGGCGCGCCCGAGGCACTCGGGGTGGCCTATTCGCTGCTCGGCATCTCGCACCATCTCGGCGGCGACCAGAAGAGCGCCCGGCGCGAGCTCGAGCTGTCGCTACAGAACAGCCCGCCCTCGGCGCGCAGCCGGACGATCCATTACGGCTTCGACCACCGCAACCGCTCGGGGATCGCGCTGGCCCGGACCCTCTGGCTCTCCGGCCATGCCGATCAGGCCGCGCGCCTTGCCGGCCAGACGATCCGCGAGGCCGCGCAGCTCGATCACTCGGTGACCTATTGCATCGCGCTGATCTGGTCCTGGGCGGTCTATATCTGGATGGAGGACTTCCCCGCCGCCGAAGAGGATCTCGCCGCCTTCAGCGCCTGTGCCGAAGCCAATGCGCTTGGTCCCTATGTCGCGGCGGCTTCGGGTTTCCGCGGCGAGCTGGCGATCGCCCGCGGCCAGGGCGGCGAGGCGCTGGGCGCTGTGGAGGAAAGCCTCTCGCGCCTGCGCGCCGCGCGCTACGAGCTGCTGACCACGCCCTTCTCGATCGCGCTCGCCCGCGGACTGGTGCTCGACGGGCGCTGCCCCGAAGCACTCGACCTGATCGACGCCGCCCTCGCCCGCTGCAACGCCAATGGCGAGCGCTATTCGGTGCCCGAGCTGCTCCGCCTCAAGGCCGGCATCCTCACCCGCTGCGACTCGGCGCCCGACACAGGCCGCGCGGTGCTGGAAGAGGCGCTGGCCCTGGCCCGCGAGCAGGGCGCGCATGCGTGGGAGCTGAAGGTGGAAGCGGACCTGGCCGGGCTCGGCTAAGAGCCGCCACGCCCACTTCCCTCCATCCCCGCCCTCTACCCCGTCATCCCGCATCCACTCCGTCACCCCGCACTCTATTCCGTCATCCCCGCGAAGGCGGGGATCCAGGGTAGCTCGGGAAGACGACGCAATTGAGCGCATCGCTCTCCGGAGCGACCAACGCGAGCCTCGCACGTGCATCACCCGCGGCTCTGGATCCCCGCCTTCGCGGGGATGACGAAGGGAATGCGGGGCGCTCACTCTCGATAAGCGCAACATGCCACTTGCGCGCGCTACAAATGTAGCGCATAGCTACAAATGTAGCTGAGAGAGATTCCCATGTTGAACAACCTCCCGCCCCGCGAACGCCAGATCGTCGACCTGCTCTATGTGCATGGCGCAATGGCAGTGGCCGATGTCTGCGAAGCCCTGCCCGACAAGCTCTCCGCCTCGGCGGTGCGCGCGATGCTCACCCGGCTCGAGCAGAAGGGCGCGGTCAAGCGCACGATGAGCGAGCGCGGCTATGTCTTCGCGCCGGTCGAGGCCGAGAGCAAGGCGAGCGTCACTGCGCTCGGCCATGTCGTGCGGACCTTCTTCAACGGATCGACCACCCATGCCGCCAGCGCGCTGCTCGGCATGAGCGAGAAGCTAGACGACAACGACCTCGACGAGCTGGAGGCGATGATCGCCGCAGCCCGCGCCAAGAAGGGAGCCTGAACATGACCGCATTGCTCGGCCTCGTGCTCAAGTCGCTGGTGATCGCCGGCATCACCCTGCTCCTGCTGCGCCTCACCCGCGGCCGTTCGGCGGCAGAGCGCTCGCTGATCGCGCATCTCGGCCTCGCCGGGCTGGTGATCCTGCCGCTCGCCACCTTGCTGCTGCCGTCGATGCCGCTGCCGGTGCCCGAGTTCGTCCAGAGCCGGTTCGAGGCACCCATCACGGAGACGGTGTCGCTCCCCGGCACGGACCTGCCCGCACGCCAGATCACGGCGCCCAGCACGACTACACCGGTCGCCACCACCGCCGCCGCGGAACCCTGGTTCACCCTGCCCCAGGGCTGGGAACGCTATGCCTATGCGCTACCGGTGCTGGCGCTGCTGCTGCTCACCGCCCTCGCGCTGCTCCGTCTGGTGCGCCTGCGTGCCGGTGCCGAGGTGCTGGTCGATCCGGTCTGGCTGAGCGCGCTCGCCCATGCCCAGCGCCGGATGGGGATGAAGAGCGGCACCGCGCTGCTGGTCAGCGACGCCCTGCCCTCGCCGATCTCCTGGGGCCTTGCCCGCCCGACCATCCTGCTCAGCGCCGATGCACTGGCGGCGACCGACGAGGCCGAGGCGATCATCGCGCATGAGCTGGCGCACGTCTCCGCGCTCGACTGGGCCAAGCTGATGCTCGCCCGCGTCGCCACCGCCATCCACTGGTTCAACCCGCTTGCCTGGCGCCTGGCCCGCGAGGCGCACCAGCTGCGCGAGGAAGCCGCCGACGACGCGGTGCTCGCCGCCAATATCGACGCGCCGGACTATGCCCAGCTGCTCGTCCGCGTCGCCCGGCACGAGGCCAAGGGCCTGCTTCTCGGCGCCCATGGCGTCGCCCCCGGCAAGGGCAGCCTCAAGCGCCGCGTCGGCCGCGTGCTCGACGCGACCCTGCCGCGCGGCCGCGCCCAGGGCTCGTGGATCGCGGGCTTCGGCGCCGGCATGCTGGTGATGGCCGCCCCGCTCGCCGCGCTCACCGTCGGCGCCACCGAGCGCCACGCCGCCACCGATACCGCCCGGCACGACGCAGAGCCCCGTGCCAATCCCGCCGTCGCCACCACCACGGCCACGCCTGCCCGCATCGCCTCCGCCGCGGCACCGGCCCCTGCTGCCAGCCCGGCCCCCGCCGCTGCGCCGCAGGACCACCGCGCCGATCGCGACCAGCAGCACCGCGAGCTCGATGCGATCATCGGCGCCAAGGCGGTCGGCGTCACGCCCGACTATATCGAGGGCCTGCGCCGCGCCGCCCCGCAGCTCGGCATCGGCCTCGACGACGCCACCGGCGCCCGCGCGCTCGGCGTCACCCCGGAATATGTCCAGGCGATGATGGCCACCGGCCTGCGCATCCGCTCGTTCGACGACATCATGGGCGCGCGGGCCGTAGGGGTGAACCCCGCCTATATCCGCAGCATCGTCTCCGCCGGCTATCGCGGCGACCTCGACGACTACATCGCGCTCGCCGGCATGAAAGTGACCGCCGACGACGTCCGCCGCCTGAAGCGCGCCGGCATGCCGGTCGGGGTCGATAGCCTCGCCCTCATCAAGCATGGCTCCAACCCGGCCCCCGATCCGGACGCGGACTCCGATCCGGATTCCAACGACTAAGCCCGCCTAACCCGACTCCCGACTGCCGAAAAAACAACACCCCCGCCGGGGTGAACGCCCCCGGCTTGCCCTTTGCATCCAGGAGAAATGCCATGAACCGCACCCTCGCCGTCATCGCCTCCCTCGCGCTCTTCGCCACCACTGCCATCGCCGGCGACCGGGCCCGCGATCGCGATCCCGTCACCGCCTCCAGCCCGATCAGCTTCCGGCTCTCGCTGGAGGCGAGCGGCAGCCGCTTCGAGCTCAAGCTGTCGATGGGCCCGCGCCACACCATGAACACCCAGATCAAGGGCGAGCAGCTCGGCCTCGACAGCGCCGCGCTCGGCGCCAACGGCCCGCTGCGCTTCGCCCTCGCCCGCGAGCCCGGCCGGCTCGATTGCGACGGCAGCACCGCCAGCCGCGTCGCCACCGGCAAGTGCAGCTTCACCCCCGATACCGGCTTCTCCGGCTATCTCGCCAGCCGCGGCATCGGCATCCCCAGCTTCGAGCAGTCGCTCGACCTGGCGCTGACCGGCGCGAACAAGGCACTGGTCGATGCCCTCGCCGACGCCAATTATCCCAAGCCGAGCATCGACCAGCTCGTCGCCCTGTCCGCGCTCGGCACCTCGCCCGCCTATATCGCCGACCTCGCCCGCCAGGGCGTCCGCCCCGACGATCTGGAGGACCTGATCGCCTTCACCGCGCTCAAGATCGACGCCAGCTATGCCGGCGCCATGCTCCGCGCCGGCCTGGGCGAGCTGCGCCCGCACGACCTGATCCAGCTCAAGGCGCTCGACGTCTCGCCGGACTTCCTCGCCGGCATGAAGCAAGCCGGCCTGCGCAACCTCAGCGCCGACGACGCGGTGCAGCTCAAGGCCGTCGGGGTCACCCCCGCCTATGTCCGCGAGATCGCCGATCTCGGCTATCCGAACCTGCCGGCGAACAAGCTGGTCGAGCTGCGCGCCGTCGGCGTCACCGCCGAGGATGTCCGCCGCGCCCGCAAGATCGGGATCGAGAAGCCCTCCACCGAGCAGCTCGTCCAGCTGCACGTGCTCGGCCACTGATCGCGCGCCTGCCCGGAAAGCCCCAGTCCATGCGTCTCGCCGCCCTGTTCCTCGCCGGCACCGCGCTCCTCCCCTGGAGCGCGGCAGCCCAGACCGTCCCTGCGGCGGCAACCGCCAAGCAGGTCCACGTCCCCGCCGACTTCGCCCGGTTCGCGCCGAAGACCGGCTATGACATGCTCGTCCAGGTCCCCGGCTTCACCATCCGCGAGGCCGATCAGGAGCGCGGCCTCGGCCAGGCGTCGGAGAATGTCCTGATCAACGGCGAGCGCATCGCCAACAAGACCGGCGGCGCGATCGCCGAGCTCCAGCGCATCGCCTTCGCCAATGTCGAGCGGATCGAGATCGTCGACGCCTCCAGCCTCGGCATCGCCGGGCTCGCCGGCCAGGTCGCCAACATCATCCTCAAGGACGCGCGCAAGGCCGGCGGCCAGTTCGAATGGCGCCCGGACTTCCGCGCCCATTATTCCCGCCCCAACCTGTTCCGCGGCAATATCAGCTACACCGGCAAGACCGGCGGGATCGACTATACTCTCTCGCTCGAGGGCCAGGCCGGCCGCGGCGCGATCGGCGGCCCCGAGCATTTCTACGCCGCCGACGGTTCGCTGATCGAGCGGCGCGAGGAAGTCTTCCACCAGGAATCGGACACCGTCACCGCCAAGCTCCGCCTGGCGTTCGACGGGCCGGGCACCGCCAAGGGCAACCTCACCCTCGGCTATTCGCCCTATTGGAACCCGGTCTACGATTATGAGCAGCGCTTCCGCGCCGACGGCAATGACGGGACCCGCCTGCGCCTCCAGAAGCTCGACGGCTGGATGTACGACATCAACGCCGATTACGAATTCGCCTTCGGACCCGGCCGGCTCAAGGTGATCGGCCTGCGCCATTTCGATCACGAGCCGATCGTCTCCACCCAGGTCGACAGCTTCGCCAGCGGCGCGCCCGACCAGGGCACCCGCTTCACCCGCGACTCGCACGTCACCGAGACGATCGCCCGCGGCGAATATCGCTGGAAGATGGGGAAGAACGATCTCGAGGTCTCGCTCGAGCGCGCCGTCAACGGGCTAGACCAGCGCGGCGCGCTCGCCACGCTCGATCCCCAGGGCGATTTCGTCCCCGTCCCCTTCCCCGGCGGCAGCGGCATCGTCCGCGAGGTCCGCTATGAGGGGATGGCCACGCTCAGCCGCCCGCTCGGCTCGGGCTTCAACCTCCAGCTCGCCGCCGGCGGCGAGACCAGCACGCTCGAGCGCGTCGACGGCGACCTCGCCCCGCGCCGCTTCTTCCGCCCCAAGGGCAGCCTCACGCTGGGCTGGCAGCCCGACAAGAACTGGGACCTCAGCCTCAAGCTGCGCCGCCGCGTCGGCCAGATCAGCTTCTACGATTTCCTCGCCCAGCCCAACCTCAAGTCGGAGCGGCAGAACAGCGGCAATCCCGATCTCGTCCCGCCGCAGAGCTGGGAAGTCGAGCTGGAGGTCGGCCGCTCGCTCGGCGCCGCCGGCAAGACGCGGCTGCGCAGCTATTATTACGCGGTCGAGGACATCGTCGACATCGTGCCGATCGGCGCGGACGGCGAAGGCGTCGGCAACCTGCCCCATGCCACCCGCTTCGGCATGGAGAGCACCAGCACGATCCAGTTCGCGCCCCTGGGCCTGCCCGGCGCCAAGCTCGACGCCAAGCTGGGCTTCGAGATCGCCCGGGTCCGCGATCCGCTCACCGGCGAGATGCGCCCGATCAGCGGCACGCAGGACCGCTGGGCCGAGCTCAACTTCCGCCACGACATCCCGAAGAGCGACTTCGCCTGGGGCGCCACCGCCAGCCTCTATCACTATACCAGATATGTCTATCTGACCGAGGTGAACCAGGAGAATGAAGGCCCCTGGTTCGTCAACGCATTCGTCGAGCACAAGGACGTGTTCGGCCTCACCCTGCGCGCCCAGGTCGGCAACATCTTCAGCGCCCGGCATTATTTCGACCGCACCGTCTATGACGGCCGCCGCAACGCGAGCCCCCTGCTCTTCCGCCAGCGCAACGACCAGCTGATCGGCCCGATCTTCACCTTCACGGTGCGGGGGAGTTTCTAGCGCATAGGTGGCGCCCTTTTCTTTCCCCGGCGAAGGCCGGGGCCCAGACTAAGCGTGCGCGCGAAGACGCGCCAAGGCGCGTGACTTTCAAGGACTGGGCCCCGGCCTTCGCCGGGGAAAAACCAGGCCAGCGAGCCCCTACCCCACCCACCGCCAGATCAGCCAGACATTCGCCCCCGCGATCAGCCCGAACAGCGCCCAGGCGACCAGCTTCACCACCAGCCCGTTCGCATACACCCCCATCACCCTGCGATCGCTGGTGAAGCGGATCAGCGGCCAGATCGCGAAGGGCAGCTGCAGCGACAGCACCACCTGGGTCAGCACCAGCAGCCTGCCCACCCCGTCCTCGCCCATCCAGACCACCCCGATCAGCGCCGGGATCAGCGCCAGTCCGCGGGTGATCACCCGGCGCAGCCAGCACGGGATGCTCAGGTTCAGGAACCCCTCCAGGATCACCTGCCCGGCGATCGTGCCGGTGAAGGTCGCGCTCTGGCCCGATGCGAACAGCGCGATGCCGAACAGCAGCGCCGCCGCCGCGGCGCCGGTCAGCGGCTCGAGCAGCCGGTACGCGTCGTCGATCTCCGCCACGCCGGTATAGCCGTTGCTGTGGAAGGTCGCCGCCGCCAGCGTCAGGATCGCGCAGTTCACCAGGGTCGCCAGGAACAGCGCCACCACGATGTCGATCGTCGCGAAGCGCAGCGCCTCGCGCGTCGCCGGCTCGCTGTTGGCGGTCACCCGGGTCTGCACCACCGAGCTGTGCAGATAGAGATTGTGCGGCATCACCGTCGCGCCGAGGATGCCTACCGCGAGATAGAGCGCATGCGGGTCCTGGAAGATGTGCAGCTTCGGCATCGCCCCGTGCAGCAGCCCCTCGACGCTCGGCCCGGCGATCGTCAGCTGCACCGCGAAGCAGATCGCAATCGTCGAGATCAGCCCCAGCACGATCGCCTCGAGCTGGCGGAAGCCCTGCCCCTTCAGCCCCAGCACGATCAGCGTGTCGAGCCCGGTGAGCAGCACGCCCAGCCAGAGCGGCACCCCGAGCAGCAGGTTGAAGGCGAGCGCCGATCCCAGCACCTCGGCGACATCGGTGGCGATGATCGCCAGCTCGGCGAGCAGCCACAGCGTGCGGGTGGTCCCCACGCTGTAGCGGTCGCGCGCCATCTGGGCGAGGTCGCGCCGCGCGACCAGTCCCAGCCGCATCGCCAGCCACTGCAACAGCATCGCCGCCACGCCGCAGAACAGCACGACGAACAGCAGATCGTAACCGTAGCGCGAGCCCGCCTCGATGTCGGTCGCCCAATTGCCCGGGTCCATATAGCCGACCGCGACAAGCAGCCCCGGCCCCGCCGACCGCAGCAGCCGCCGCCACCCCGGCATGCCCGCCGGCACCGCGACGCTCCCCTGCACTTCGGCCGGACAGAAAGGGGCGGTCGCGATGCGGGGAAGCGAAATGCGCATGCCGCTCCCTAACGTCCGGAGCAGCGCACAGGCAACGCTACCAAGGGATGAACCCAACTCCCTCTCCCCCTCCTTTCTCCCTCTCCCCTCCGGGGAGAGGGCCGGGGAGAGGGACAGTGTGTCTCAATCCGAAAGCGGCAGGAGCAAAGGCAAAGTCACGCCCCTCTCCCCAACCCTCTCCCCGCGAGCGGAGAGAGGGAGAAAACCCATCCCACCCCAAACCAACGTACAATACCCCCCACCCATCAATCCGCGCATACAGGCTTCGCAAGGTCACGATGCCAACTCAGCCCCCTCGGCATCGGGGCCTTGCCAAAGGCTTCCGCCCCCGGAAGCTGCGGGAGCGCCCTCCCCCCTCCGGCGCTCCCGCATCCTTTCAGTCCAGCCCCGTCTTTCCCGGCGCCCAATAGGCCTTGGTCGCGATCCGGTTGCCCGGCACGCCCAGCCGCTTGAGTTCCCGCCGCAGCTGCTGGATCGTCCCCGCCTTGCCGGTCAGCACGAACGAAGCGCCCGAGGCCGCCAGCCCGTCCAGCCGGTCGAGCATCTCGTCGAGATGCGCATCGCCCGGCGTCCGGCCGAACAGCGCCACCCGGTCCAGGCCCAGCTGCTCGGATACCAGGCAGCTGCTCTCCGCATCGCTCACTTCGAAATAGCCCGCCACGCTGCGGCTGCGGTACTGATAGGCCAGCGCATGGGCGAGCCCGATCGAGGTCTCGTCGCCGAACACCGCCAGCGGCCCGGCCATCCGGCTCGCGTCGAGCGAGGCGCGCGGGCCGAAGATGTCGCAGACGTCGCCCGGCGCCACGTCGCGCACCCAGGCACTGCCCGGCCCGTCGCCATGGACATAGCCCAGGATGCAGGCGCGCCCGGTCAGCGGGTTCCATTCGATCGGCGTATAGGTGCGCGCGGTGAACGCCGATCCCATCGCGATCTGGATCTTCTGCCCCGGCGTCCAGCCCACGCCCTCCAGCGCCGGCCCTTCCAGCGTGATCAGCCGGAAGGGTCCGGCCAGCTGCTCGACCGCGCTCACGGTCGCACGTTTCATCAGCAGCCGGATCAGCGCTTGGCTGATCGGTCCGGGTGCCCTGGCCGCGGGGCGTTCGGGGGTATCGATTGCCAGCATCACTTGGTCCTCACGCTGAATTCGTTGCCGCGCCCCTCGTCGATCGCGAGCGTGCGCGAGCGATAGCCATTGGCGGGATCGCGGACATAAGCCTGGTATTCGGGGTCGAAGGCGTTCTCGCCGAGCACCACCGCGCCGGGGCGCAGATGCGGCTCGAGCAGCTTGAGCACCGGCAGATAGAGCGAGAAGGCGCCGTCGAGCAGCAGCAGGTCGATCGGCCCACCCAGCGCGGTGCGAACATCCGCGAGCGTTTCGCGCGCATCGCCCTCGCGTATCTCGACCAGGTCGGAGAGGCCCGCGGCTTCCAGGTGCCCGCGCGCTCTGGACACCTTGGTTGGCTCCAGCTCGCTGCCGATCAGCTTGCCGCCGCCATTGTCCCGCAGCGCCGCCGCCAGATAGACGGTCGAGACCCCCATCGAGGTGCCGAACTCGACGATCCGGACGGCATTGTTTGCACGCGCCATCGCATAGAGGAATTCGCCGTACCCGGGAGTGACCGACAGGAAGTGCCCGGCATAGCCCTGATAGACCGGGCGGAGCCCCGCCCTCTCCTCGACGAGCAGTGTTTCGGCCCATTGCTCGGCGGTCTGGCCCGATGCCTCGATCTCGGCCATCACCTGCTCGAAATGCGCATGATCGGCCGCGTGCGCCTCGCGGTGCAGCCGTTCGAGCAGCTGCGCGACAATATCCGTGTGCAATGTGTCCATTGATGCGGCCCTTCCCGGCTCGACTGTTCCGGAAAGAGCTGATAATGGCTCGCAACAACGGCGTCATTGCGAAGCCTGGACAGAATATTATTCAATCCCGCCAATCGGACGGACCTGGCCGATGCCCATCCTGACTAAACACAGCAAAGATTCGGAGTGGGTGGATCCGGACGAAGTGCCCCGCCCGGTGGTCACCTATGGCTTCATCACCGACGATTTCGGCAGCATCGAGCTCGACCTGCATCGCCATGCCAAGGGCCAGATCATCCTCGCCCAAAGGGGGGCGCTCAGCTGCGAGGTCGAGGGCGGGCTGTGGATCGTCCCGCCCCGCAGCGCCCTGTGGATCCCCGGCGGCGCCCTCCACTCGGTCAAGGCGACCGGTGTGCTGGAGGGCTATAACGCCTTTGTCGGGCCGGACGTCGAGGCGGGCCTGCCCAAGGCCTGCTGCGCCCTCTCGGTCACCCCCCTGCTGCGCGAGCTGCTCACCCGCGCCGCCGCCTTGCCGGTGCTCTATGCGGAGACCGGCGCCAATGCCCGGCTGGTCGCGGTCCTGCTCGACGAGATCGCCGCGGCCGGGGTCGAGGATCTCCACCTCCCCATGCCCGCCGACGCCCGGCTGCGCCGGGTGGTCGATCTGCTGATGGACGCCCCCGCCGACCGCGGCACGCTCGACGTCTGGGCCCGCCGCGCCGGCCTCAGCGAGCGCACCCTCGCCCGCCTCATCCACCGCGAGACCGGCATGAGCTTCGGCCGCTGGCGCCAGCAGCTGGCAGTGATGCTCGCGGTCAAGTGGCTGGCCGGCGGCGCCTCGATCCAGCAGGTCGCGGGCGACCTCGGCTATGAGAGCGTCCCCAGCTTCGTCACCATGTTCCGCAAGGCACTGGGCACTTCGCCCGGCCGCTACATGGCCGAGCGTCATGCCAGCCGGCATTGATCCGCACTGGCGCCGCTGGCACAGTCCCGCCACCAAGGAGATCCCCGTGACCGCCTCCCTTCAGGCCTGCCACCATCCCGCCTGAGCCGCGCCTCGGTCACCGCGCCATGCGCCTGTTCTGGGTGCTGCTGGGGTTCTTCTTCGTCGCGCTCGGCGTGATCGGGGCGCTGCTGCCGGTCATGCCGACGACGATCTTCCTGATCCTCGCCGCCGGCTGCTTCGCCCGCGGCTCGGCCCGGCTCGAGGCCTGGCTGCTCGACCATCCCAAGGTGGGTCCGCCGATCCGCCAGTGGCGCGAGCAGGGCGCGATCCCGCGCAAGGGCAAGATCGCCGCCTGTGCCGGCATCGCGTTCGGCTATGCCGTGTTCTGGGTGACGGTGCGCCCGCATCTCGCCCTTGCGCTCGGCGTGGCGGCGGCGATGGCCGCCTCGGCGCTGTGGATCGTCACCCGCCCCGCGCCGATCGGCCCTTGACCACTTGGCCCAAGCCGATCAAGGGCGGGGCCGTGCCGGTTTAGCTCAGCTGGTAGAGCAGCGGTTTTGTAAACCGAAGGTCGCGGGTTCGATTCCTGCAACCGGCACCATTCACGCCATCAGGCGGTATCCCACCCCAGGCTCGTTGCGGATCGCCGAGGGCATGGCGGGATCGTCCTCCAGCTTGCGCCGCACGCCGCGCGCCGCCACCCGCAGATACTCGACGTCGCGCTCGTGCCCGGGTCCCCAGACGGTGCGGAGCAGCTGGCTGTGCGTCACCACCTTGCCCGGATGCTTGGCCAGTTCGGCGAGGAAGCCGAACTCCTTGGGGGTCAGATGGACTTCCTCCCCGCCCTTGCGCACCAGCCGCGCGCCCAGGTCGATCTCGATCGCGCCGATCCGCACCACCGGCATCTCGGCCTCGGCGGACAGGCGGTGGCGCAGCGCGGTGCGGATGCGGGCGAGCACTTCCTCGGTGTCGAACGGCTTGGTGACATAGTCGTCGGCGCCCAGGTCGAGCGCGGTGACCTTCTGCTCGGTCGCGTCGCGGGCGGAGACGACCAGCACCGAAGCACCCGCCGCCTTGAGCAGGGGCACCAGCTCCAGCCCGTCGCGATCGGGCAGTCCCAGGTCGAGCAGCACCGCCTCGGGCTTGTCGATCTGCACCGCGGTCAGCGCATCGCGCGCGCTGCCAGCCTCGACCACCCGGTAGCCGACCCGCGTCAGTCCGGCGCTCAGCAGCCGCCGGATCGCCGGCTCGTCGTCGACGACGAGGATCTTGGCCTGGTTACTCATCGCTGGCACTCATCTTGCGCAACAGCGCCTCCGGAAACCGTATCGTGAAAATTGCCCCGGCAGGGTCATTGCGGTTCGCGGCGGAGACGCTCAGCCCCATCGCCTCGGCGAAACCCTTGACGATGGCGAGCCCCAGCCCGGTACCGCCCTTGCGATCAGACCCTTCGATCCGAGTGAAGGTCTCGAAGATCCGCGTCTCGTCGCCGGGCGGCAGGCCGGGGCCCTCGTCCATCACGCTCAGCGTCATGCTGCCCGGCTGGCGGCGCGCGGCGATGGTGATCGGCGAACCGGGATCACCATATTTCCCGGCATTCTCAATGAGGTTGATCAGGCAGTGGTGGAAGAGCTGCGGGTCGACCGAGACAAAGGGAAGCTCGGGCGAGACGTCGAGCTGCACCGGATGATCCTCCAGCACGCGCCGCAGATCGTGCACCGCCGCGGCCACCGCCTCGGCCAGGTCCACGGGCTCGATCGACTGGTGCAGCGCCCCCGCCTCGATCCGCACCATGTCGAGCAGGTTGGCGACGAAGCGGTGGAGCCGCTCCGCCTCCGCCCGCGCGGCCGCGAGTTGCTCCCCCTGCCCCTCGCCCACCGGCTGCATCTCCCCGAGCATACCCAGGATCGTGGTCAGCGGCGTGCGCAGGTCATGGCTCACCGAGGAGAGCAAAGCCGCGCGCAGCCGGTCGCGCTCCTTCAATTGCGTCACCGTCGCCATCTCGCTCTCCAGCGCGATCCGCTCGAAGGCGAGCGCGGCCTGGTCGAGCAGGCTGAGCAGCAGCGGCAGCTGGTCCGATCGCAGCGGATTGCCCGCATCGATCCGCGCCACGCCGAATACCCCCAGCGCCCGCCCGCCGGCGGCAAGCGGGTGGAACAGCCATTCCGAGGCGGTGAGCGTATCCGATCCGCGCCCGGCCGGGCTGTTGTGATCGAACGCCCATTGCGCCGCCGCCTGCTCGATCATCTCCAGCCGGTCCTCTGGGGGATAGGCGGCGCTCAGCGCGAGCTGGCTCCGCTCGGGCAGCAGCAGCACCGTGCTGACGTCGAGCAGCCGCGCCACTTCGGCGCAAAGCGTCTGCCCCAGATCCTCCTGCGTGCTCACCCCGGTGAGCAGTCGGGCGAAGCCGGCAAGCGTGGAGTTCTGCGCGGCGCTCCGCTGGGCCAGCTCGGCCTGCGCCCGCACCCGCGCGGCGAGCTGGCTGGAGACCACCGCCACCCCCATCAGCACCAGCACGGTGATGATGTTCTGCGGGTCCTGGATGGTGAAAGTGTGGGTCGGCGGGATGAAGAAGAAGTTGTAGGCGAGCGACGAGATCAGCCCGGTCACCACGCCCGCGCGCACGCCGTAGCGCGTCGCCGCGACCATCACCGGCAGCAGGTAGAGCAGCCCGATATTGGTGATGTTGCCCAGCGAGAAGATCGTCGCGCCGAGCAGGGTCACCGCCGCCACCAGCCCGAGCGACGCCGCATATTCGGTGGGCGAGCCCCATTGCCCGGCCGGCCGGCGATGCGCCGCGGCGGGCTTGGGCGCTTCCACCATCGGCAGCACGTGCACCGCGACGCCAGGCGTCTCGCGCACCAGCTGATCGACCACAGATCCGTGCCGCAGCTCGAACCAGCGCGAGCGCGCCGACTTGCCGACGATCAGCTGGGTCGCCCGCGCCTCGATAGTGAAGCGCTTGAGCCCCTCGATCACCGATTCCGCCGGCACCGTCGCCACCTGGCCGCCCAGCTGGCTGGCAAGGTGGAGCGAGGCGGCGACCTGGGCGTTCTCGGCGTCGCTCAGCCGCACTGTCCGTGGCGTCTCGATATGCACCGCGGTCCAGGGCGCGCGCAGCCCGTCGGCGATGCGCTTGGCCGCGCGGACCAGCTCGGCCGAGCCCGGCAGCTCGCTCACCGCCACCACCAGCCGCTCGCTCGCCGCCCAGGTGCCCGCCAGCGCGTGCGTCCGCAGGTAATCGAGCATCTGCGCATCGACTGCCTGGGCGGCGCGGCGCAAGGCCAGCTCGCGCAGCGCAGTCAGGTTCGACTTGGAGAAGAAATGCCCCAGCGCCCGCGTCGCTTCCTCGGGCACATAGACCTTGCCCTCGCGCAGCCGCTCGATCAACTCGTCGGGCGGCAGGTCGACGATCTCGATGTCCGCCGCTTCCAGCACGCGGTCCGGCACCGTCTCGCGCACCCGCACCTTGGTGAAGCTGGCGACGACGTCGTTCAGGCTCTCGATGTGCTGGATGTTGACCGTCGAATAGACGTCGATCCCCGCAACGAGCAGTTCCTCGACATCCTGGTAGCGCTTGTCGTGGCGGCTGCCGGGCGCATTGGTGTGGGCGAGCTCGTCGACCAGCACCAGCTGCGGCGCGCGGGCGAGGATCGCGTCGATGTCCATCTCGGCGATGCTGCGGCCGTGATACTCCACTGGCCGGCGCGGCACGATCTCCAGCCCATGGACCAGCGCCTCGGTCTCGGCGCGGCCATGCGTCTCGACCACCCCGATGACGACGTCGGTGCCCGCCTTGCGTCGCGCGGCGGCCTCGGTGAGCATCTCATAGGTCTTGCCCACCCCCGGCGCCGCGCCGAGGAACACCTTCAGACGGCCAACGCCCTCCTGCGCGGCGGCGCGCAGAAGGGCATCGGGATCGGGTCGATTGTCTTCTGCGCTCACTCGGCCGCTTTTGCGCTCTGCGGCACCTGCTTGTCGAGGTCACGATTGAGCGCGAGCACATTGACGCGCGGCTCACCGATGAAGCCGAACAGCGGCTTCTCGACATGCGCCTCGGCGATGCGCCGCACCTTGTCCGCACTCACCCCGCGCGCCTCGGCGACGCGGTCCACCTGGAAAAAGGCCGCCTCGGGGCTGATGTCAGGGTCGAGCCCCGAGGCGGAGGTGGTCACCAGATCGGCGGGAACCGAACTTCCTGGTGTGTTGCGGAGGGCCGCGACGTCCTTGGCGACACGGTCGTGCAGCGCCTGGGAGGTCGGGCCGAGATTGGAGCCGGAGGATGCGGTGGGGTCGTTGCCGTCCGCGCCGGCGGCCGACGGGCGGCCATGGAAATAGGTGGCACCGGCGAAGTTCTGGCCGAGCAGCTCGGAGCCGCGGACCTTGCCGTTCTCGACGATCAGGCTGCCGCCAGCCTGGTGCGGGAAGGCAACGCTGCCGATGCCGGTGAGCGCCGCCGGATAGGCGATGCCGAGCAAAGCGGCGAACAAGATCGTCAGGACGATTGCCGGACGAAGGGCGGTGGTGAGGTCTTTCAACATCTCTTTTTCCTTCTAAGCCCCTCCCCTTCAGGGGAGGGGTTGGGGTGGGGCCTGTCCGCGAGGTCAGGTCTCGGTGAGACACCTTCCCCACCCCCATCCCCTCCCCTGAAGGGGAGGGGCGACTAGGGTCACGCCAGGTGCAGCCCCGCCACGACCAGGTCGATCAGCTTGATCCCGACGAACGGTGCAAGCACGCCGCCCAGGCCGTAGATCGCGAGGTTGCGGGCGAGCAGCGGGCCGGCACCGATCGGGCGATACTTCACGCCCTTGAGCGCCAGCGGCACCAGCGCCGGGATGATCAGCGCGTTGAAGATGATCGCCGACAGGATCGCGCTCTGCGGGCTCGCCAGCTGCATCACGTTGAGCACGCCGAGCGACGGATAGAGCACGATGAACATCGCCGGGATGATCGCGAAATACTTGGCGATGTCGTTGGCCACCGAGAAGGTGGTCAGCGCGCCGCGCGTCATCAGCAACTGCTTGCCCAGGCCGACGATCTCGATGAGCTTGGTCGGATCGCTGTCGAGATCGACCATGTTGCCCGCCTCGCGTGCGGCCTGGGTGCCGGTGTTCATCGCCACGCCGACGTCGGACTGGGCGAGCGCCGGGGCGTCGTTGGTGCCGTCGCCGCACATCGCGACCAGCCGGCCGCCCTGCTGCTCCTTGCGGATCAGCGCGAGCTTGTCCTCCGGCGTGGCTTCCGCGAGGAAGTCGTCCACCCCGGCCTCGGCGGCAATGGCGGCGGCAGTGAGCGGGTTGTCGCCGGTGATCATCACCGTGCGGATGCCCATCCGGCGCAGTTCGCCGAACCGCTCGCGCACGCCGGCCTTGACGACGTCCTTGAGCGCGATCACGCCGAGCAGACGGCCGTCCTCGGCCACTGCGAGCGGGGTCTGGCCCTGGCGCGCGATCTCCTCGGAAACCCGGCGCATGTCCGAAGCCACTGCCGTGTCGCCCAGCCCCGGATGGGCGCGCAGGATCGCATCGACCGCGCCCTTCTGGATCAGGTTCTCGCCCATGCGCACGCCCGAGATGCGGGTCTGCGCAGTGAACGGGATGATCTCGGCACCCTGCGGCAATGCCTTGGTCTGGACCGCATATTTGCCCTGGGCGAGCGTGACGACCGAGCGGCCCTCGGGCGTCTCGTCGGCCAGGCTGGCGAGCAGCGCGGCACGCGCCAGCTCGTCGGTGGTGACGCCGCCCAGCGGACGGAAGTCGCTCGCGGCACGGTCGCCGATCGTGATCGTGCCGGTCTTGTCGAGCAGCAGCACGTCGATGTCACCCGCGGCCTCCACCGCACGGCCCGACTTGGCGAGCACGTTGAAGCGGACGAGACGGTCCATGCCGGCGATGCCGATCGCCGAGAGCAAAGCCGCGATCGTGGTCGGGATCAGCGTGATCAGCAGCGCCGCCAGGATCGCCACCGGCACCTGGCCGCCCGCATAGACAGCGAAGCCCGGGATGGTCGACACGGCGATCAGGAAGATGATCGTCAGGCCGACGAGCAGGATCGTCAGCGCGATCTCGTTCGGGGTCTTCTGGCGCTCGGCGCCTTCGACCAGCGCGATCATGCGGTCGAGAAAGCCCTGGCCCGGCTCCTGGGTGATGCGGACCTTGATCCGGTCCGAGATCACCCGGGTGCCCGCGGTCACCGCCGATCGGTCGCCGCCCGCCTCACGGATCACCGGCGCGCTTTCGCCGGTAATCGCGCTTTCGTTGACCGACGCGACGCCTTCGATGACCTCGCCATCGGCCGGGATCAGGTCGCCGGTCTCGACCAGCACCGTGTCGCCCTTCTTGAGCTGCGACGCCGGGACGGTCTTGCCGTTCGGGAGCCGCGCGGTCAGCTCGGACTTGGTGGCGCGCAGCGAGGCGGCCTGGGCGCGGCCCCTGCCCTCCGCCAGCGCCTCGGCAAAGGTGCCGAAGAGGACGGTCAGCCACAGCCACACGATCAGCTGGATCTGGAAGGCCATGGAGAGGTTGGTGCCGCCGATGAACAGCAGCACGGTGAGCAGGAGGGCGACCACCGCGGTGGTGAAGAGCACGGGGTTCTTCACCAGCTGGCGCGGGTCGAGCTTCTTGAACGCGTCGCCGATGGCCGGGCCGATCAGGGACGGTTTGAACATGGTTGCGGTCGTCATGGAATTGGACCTCAGAAGAGCTGGCCGTGGATCATCGCGAGATGATCGGCGATGGGACCGAGCGCGAGGCTGGGGAGGAACGTGAGTCCGCCCAGGACCAGGATGATGCCGATGAGCAGGCCTATCCAGAGCAGGCCGGTCGTCGGGAACGAACCCGCGCTTTCCGGGTGCACCTTCTTCGCGGCCAGGCTGCCGGCGATGGCGAGCACGGGCACGATGATGAAGAAGCGGCCGATCCACATCGCGACACCCAGCGTGCCGTTGTAGAAGGGCGTGTTGGCGGTCAGGCCGGCAAAGGCGGAGCCGTTATTGGCGGTGGCGGAGGTGAAGGCGTAGAGGATCTCGCTGAAGCCGTGCGGCCCCTTGTTGAGCGGACCCGCAAGGCCTGCCGGCAGCACCGAGGCAAGCGCGGTGAAGCCCAGGATCATCAGCGGGAGCACCGCGATGGCCAGCACCGCGAGCTTCACTTCGCGGCTCTCGATCTTCTTGCCGACATATTCCGGCGTACGGCCGACCATCAGGCCCGCGACGAACACCGCGAGGATGGCGAAGAGCAGGAAGCCGTAGATGCCCGCACCCACGCCGCCGATCACGACTTCGCCGAGCTGCATGTTGAACAGCGGGATCAGGCCGCCCAGCGGGGTCAGGCTGTCGTGCATCGCATTGACCGCGCCGCACGAGGCCGCCGTGGTCACCACGCTGAACAGCGCGCTGGCCGCGATGCCGAAGCGGACTTCCTTGCCTTCCATGCTGCCACCGGCGAGGCCCAGCTGGTGGAGCATCGGGTTACCCGCGGCTTCCTGCCAATAGGTGATGGCGGTACCGGCGACGAACAGCGTCAGCATCGCGGCGAGGATCGCCCAGCCCTGGCGCGTGTTCTTCACGGCCTTGCCGAAGGTATAGGTCAGGCCGACGCCGATCACCAGGATCGACAGCATCTGGAAGAAGTTGGTCAGCGCGTTCGGATTCTCGAACGGATGCGCCGAATTGACGTTGAAGAAGCCGCCGCCATTGGTGCCGAGCATCTTGATCGCTTCCTGGCTGGCCACCGGGCCCATCAGGATGGTCTGCTTGGCGCCTTCCAGCGTCGTCGCGTCGACCGAGGTCAGGAAGGTCTGCGGCACGCCGCTGGCGATCAGGTAGGTCGCATAGACCACGCAGATCGGCAGCAGGACATAGAGCGTCACCCGGGTCATGTCGGCCCAGAAGTTGCCGATGCCGTTGGTCTGGCGCCGGGCGAAGCCGCGGAACAGCGCGAAGGCGACTGCGATGCCGGTTGCCGCCGACAGGAAGTTGTGGATCGCCAGGCCGAGCATGTTGCTCAGGATCGACAGCGTCTCGCCCGAATAGCTCTGCCAGTTGGTGTTGGCGACGAAGCTCACCGCGGTGTTGAAGGCGAGGTCCGGCGACTGGCCCGCCAGCCCGCGCGGATTGAGCGGCAGCAGGTCCTGGAAGCGCAGGACGAAATAGGTGAAGGCGAAGGTCGCGACCTGGAAGGCCAGCATGTGCAGCGCGTAGCGGCGCCAGCCCTGCTCGGCATTCGGGTCGACGCCCGCGAGCTTGTAGAAGCCGCGCTCGACGGGGCCGAGCACGGTGTGGAGTGGCGTGCGCCGCCCCTCATAGATGGCGAACAGCCACAGCCCCATCGGCTTCGCGAGCGCGACGAGGATGAGCGTGAAGACGAGGATCAGCATCCAGCCTTGGACGGTCATGGAGATTTCCGATCAGAAGCGCTCGGGCCGGACGAGCACGGCCACGAGGTAAAGGAGCAGGCCCAAAGCGGTGAGCCCGGCGAGAATGAGCGGCAGCGGCATGGCGGTTCTCCTCAGGCCCGGTCGCAAAGGCGGACAAAGCCGAGGGTGAGCAGGACCAGCCCTGCGAGTGCCCCCAGCCAGATCAGGTCGTTCATGGTTTTCTTCCCTATTTCGAACGGGATGTGTCGAAGCGCGATCTGTCGAAGCGCCCCTTGTCGAAGCGCCCCTTGTCAAAGCGGATGTGGCGGGGCGGCACCGGGATCAGGCGGAACAGGCCCGGCCCCTCGATCAGCAGCGCCCAGCCCAGCATCCAGGCCGCGACGGAGGAGACCGCCTCGCCGAATTCGGCGGGGCTGGCGCTGTGCTCGGGCGGACGGTGCATCGAGACGACCAACGCCCACACCGCGAGCGCGCAGGCACCGAGCAGCAGCGCGCCGCCCAGCCGGAGCCCGAGCTGGGCACGCCAGCCGCCGGTTCCTTCCTCCAGATGACGCAACGACAAACCCACGGTGAAACTCCCACATTGTCGCGTGGCGATGTGGTCCGGGGGGGAGTTAAGGTTCCACGGGGAAGTTGGTACCCACCATAAAGATTCCATAAAATCGTTGGCTGGGGCCGGAACCTCTGGATACTAGGCGGGTTCGAGGGCGCCGAGGGCGGTGCCGGAAGTGAAAGCTACGCCTTGGACACCACACATTCGGCCGAACCCGGCCATCAGGATCGGCTCGGCACCCTGGCGGTAGGCGCGATCGGCGTGGTGTTCGGCGATATCGGCACCTCGCCGCTCTATTCGCTCAAGGAAAGCTTCATCGGCCACCACCCGCTGGCGGTGGACCGGGCGCACATCTTCGGCGTGCTGTCGCTGGTCTTCTGGACGATGATGCTGGTGGTGACGGTCAAGTATGTCTTCATCATCCTGCGCGCGGACAACAAGGGCGAAGGCGGCAGCCTGGCACTGCTCGCGCTGATCCAGCGCAAGCTCGGCGAGACGCGCTGGACGCCGTGGATCGCCGCGCTCGGCGTGACCGCCACCGCACTTTTCTATGGCGACGCGATCATCACGCCTGCGGTCTCGGTGCTGTCCGCGGTGGAAGGCCTCGCCACCGTCCAGAGCTCGCTGTCCGAGCTGGTGCTGCCGATCAGCATCGTCATCCTGATCGGCCTGTTCGCGATCCAGTCGCACGGCACCGCCCGGGTGGGTAAGCTGTTCGGGCCGGTGATGGTCTTCTATTTCCTGGTGATCGCGGTGCTCGGCGCGTTCGGCATCGCGAAGAACCCCGAGATCCTCTGGGCGCTAAACCCCTGGTACGCGCTCAACTTCTTCCTGCTCGATCCGATGCTCGCCTTCCTCGCGCTCGGCTCGGTGGTGCTGGCGGTGACGGGTGCCGAGGCGCTCTATGCCGACATGGGCCATTTCGGCCGCAAGGCGATCATGGTCTCCTGGCTCTACATCGCCTTCCCCTGCCTGATGCTCAACTATCTCGGCCAGTCGGCGCTGTTGCTCAGCCACCCGGCATCGGTCCAGAACCCCTTCTTCCTGCTGGCGCCGGACTGGGCCCGACTCCCCCTCGTCATCCTCGCGACGATGGCGACGGTGATCGCGTCGCAGGCGGTGATCTCGGGCGCCTTCTCGGTCACCCAACAGGCCGTACAGCTCGGCTTCCTGCCCCGGCTGCGTATCCTCCACACCAGCGCGAAAGCGGCAGGCCAGATCTATGTCCCGCTGGCCAACTGGCTGCTGCTGGTCATGGTCATCCTGCTCGTCCTCGGCTTCCGCAGTTCGAGCAACCTCGCCGCGGCCTATGGCATCGCGGTCACCGGCACGATGTTCATCACCGCCTGCATGCTCGGGGTGCTGACCTTCGCGGTGTGGAAATGGCCACCGGTGGTCGCCGGGCTGGTCACCGGCGGCTTCCTGTTGATCGACGGGCTCTATTTCGCCTCGAACGTCACCAAGATCCCCGATGGCGGCTGGTTCCCGCTGCTCGTCGCCGCGATCGCCTTCACCCTGCTCACCACCTGGGCGACCGGCCGCAAGCTGGTCCGCGCGCGGCTGCACGAAGGGGCGATGCCGATCCAGGTCTTCATCCAGTCCGCCGGCCATTCGGTGCAGCGCGTGGGCGGCACCGCGGTGTTCCTCGCCAGCACCGACGACATCCCACCCGCGCTGCTCCACAACCTCAAGCACAACAAGGTGCTGCACGAGCGCGTGGTGATCCTCACCGTGGCGATCGAGCAGGTGCCGCACGTCGCCCTCGAGGGCCGCAACGAGGTGACCCAGCTCGGTGCCGGCTTCTACCGGGTGGTCCTCCATTATGGCTTCATGGACGAAGTCGACATCCCCGCCGCCCTGCGCGGGCTCGGCGCCGAGGCGGGCGAGCCGTTCAAGCCGATGGAGACCAGCTATTTCCTCGCCCGCCAGACGCTGATCGCCTCGTCGCGGCCCGGCATGGCGATCTGGCGCGAGAAGCTGTTCGCCTGGATGGTCCGCAACGCGGAAAGCGCGATGGAGTTCTTCAAGCTGCCGACCAACCGCGTGGTCGAGCTTGGGAGCCAGGTGGAGATCTAGCCCCGTTGCCCAAGCACAAAACGGCCGGCGCCTGGAGGCATGGCGCCGGCCAGTGAGCAACGGAGTGCCCGTCGGGGGCCAGGAATGGAGCGGCACCGGCTGGCACCGCTCCCCGCCCTCCCCCGAAGGTCAGAAGGTCATGCGCAGGCCGGCGGTGATGATCCGCCCGGTGCTGGCATAGGTCTGCGAGACCGGGTTCGCCGCATACATGGTGCGATACTGCGGCGAGTTGGTCATGTTGCGGCCCTCGACCGACAGCTTGGCGAAGTCGGTCACCGCATAGGACAGCGCGAAGTCGATGTTCAGCTGGTCCTCGTTATAACCGAAGTCCGCAAACACCGGCGAGTTGCAGGGGCCGCCGCCGACGGTGGTGGTGCCCACCGAGCAGGTGCCGGTCGCCAGCGGGAAGCGGTTCACATAGCGGGCGCGCCACGAACCCGAGACGCGGGCCGAGAACTTGCTGTCCTCGTAGTAGAGCGTCGCGTTGAACGCGTCCGGCGAGGTGTTGAGGAACGGCCCCTCGGCATAGCTGTTCACCGCCGTGCCCGAGATCGTCTGGCTGGTGTTGAGCACCGTGCCGGTCAGGTAGCTCAGGCTTGAGTCGATGTGCGTGTAGTTCGCGGTCACGCCGAAATGCTTGAGGAAGCCCGGCAGGAAGAAGAAGTCGGTCTGCAGGTTGACTTCGATGCCCTTGATGTCGCCGCCCGGCGCATCCTTGAACTGGCGGATCGCCCAGGTGCCGCCCGCCATGGTGTAGTTGAGCAGCGCGGGATTGGTGATGAAGCCGAGCACCTGCTGATAGACTTCCGGCTCGAACACCACGCCCAGCGGCGCCTCGAGCGCGACCTGCTGCGGGAAGCTGTCGATCTTCTTCTTGAACAGGTTCACCGCGATCAGGCCATTATGCGCGAAATACTTCTCGATGCTCAGGTCTAGATTGGTCGCGCGGAACGGGTTGAGATAGGGATTGCCCACCGTCAGCGACGGCGCCGTGCCATTGGCGTTCAGGCTGGTGGTGAAGGCCGTGGTGCCCGGCGTCAGGCTGGAGAGCTGCGGCCGCGACATCACCTTCGACGCGGCGAAGCGGACGAGCAGGTCGTCCATCACTTCCCAGTTCGCGTTCATCGAGGGCAGCCAGTCCCAATATTCGTTCTTGGCGTTCACCGGCAGGCCGGCGACGCCGTCCGCACCACCGACATTGCCCGCGCCCGAGACGCGGGTATTGGCGACGCGCAGGCCGACATTGCCGCGCAGCGGGCGGCCGAGCAGGTTGACGTTGTAGTCGACCTGGAAAAAGCCGGAGACGTCATTCTCGGTCACGCCCGAACGCTGGCGGCCATCGACCACGGCGCGGAAATCGCCCCATTTGTTCACGCAGTTGCAGTTGATGCCGAACTGGCTGATGAACTTGTTGATGTCCGGCGCATAATAGCTGGTCGGCGTGCCCTGGGTCACGTTCAGGCCCTGGCCGAAGCCGATGGTCTGGCCGAGATCGGTGATGTTGAGCTTCGCCTCCGCCAGCGTCGGGTTGATCGCCTCGATCGACTGGTTGCGTCGGCCCTGGTCGCCTTCATAGGAGAACTGCTTGGCCGTGCCGCCGAAGCGGATCGACATCTCAGGCAGCGCTTCATAGGTGAAGTTGACCCGCGCCACCTTGAACTCGTTGTCCACGGTGTTGGTGAAGTAGCGGATCGTCGACAGGCCCTTGACCAGCGACCAGTTGTTCGGGTTCGCCACGTCGAAGCCCGGGTTGAACACCGGCATCTTGCCGCCGTCGCGCTCGTCGAACGTGTAGCCGTCGCGGTCGATCGCATTGAACTCGGCGAGCAGGCCATAGGCGCGGAATTCGGACTTGGACCAGCCACCGGTCGCATCGGCATAGAAGCCCGGCGCGAACTCCTGGTGGACGTTCAGCGTCACCTGCTTGAAGTCGGTGCGGCCGAACTGGGTGTCGGCGAAGCTGCGCCAGTCGACATCGTCGAGGATCAGATAATCGGCCTGGCCGGCACCGTTGACGTGCGCCGCACGGATCTTGGTGTTCGGGCGGCCGAGCAACTCGTTGTAATAGCCGGTCTGGTTCGCCGTCGCGACATAGCCCGGCGAGGCCGGATTATTGTAGTAATCGAACGGGTTGAGGTTGTTCGGGTTGAGGCTGTTCAGATAGCCCGGCAGCGCCGCCTGGCCGACGCCATTGCCCGCCTGCTCGCCATTGCAGTCGATGATCGCGCTGGGCACGCAATTGGCATAGAGCGCCACGCGGTCGGCATTGCCGTTGGTGGTGCCGATCGCGCGCAGGCCCGCGCTGCCCGTGCCGACCACGCGCGCATTGGTGCCGTTGCGGTTGAGGCCGATCGGGGTGATGCCGGTATTGTTGCTGTTCTGGTCGTAGCGCGACCAGACGCCGTCCAGCGTGATCTCGGTGCCGGCACTCGGCTTCCACTGCATCGTCGCGGTGGCGCCGATCCGCTCATAGTCGAGATACTGGCGGCCGATCGAGGGCAGGCCCGGGATGATCGTTGTCGGCGTGACCAGCGCATAGGCGGCCGGGTCGGAGCCGAAGGTCGCGCCGGTGCCCTGGTTGCTCGGGCGCGCGAAGCCGAACACGTTCGGCGTCACGCCGGCGATCTGCGAGTTGCGATAGGTATATTCGAACACGCCGATGTTACGGCGATAGGCGTCGATCTGCTGTTCCTGCTTCTGATAGGCGCCGGAGACCAGGATACCGAAATTGTCGGTCACGCGCACCGATGCCAGGCCGGTGAAGCGCGGGTTCCACTTCTTGCCGTTCTCGCGATACTCGGCCTCAGCGCCCACCGCGAAGCGGTTCTTCTTGTACGAGAGCGGACGGCCGGTGGTCAGGTCGATGATCGCGCCGAGCGAGCCTTCGTCATTCTCCGCCGCGGTCGACTTGGTCACCTTGATGCCGCCGAACAGTTCCGAGGCGAAGGTGTTGAAGTCGAAGCCGCGCGAGCGGTTGGCGCCGGCGTCGGACTGGTTGCCGCCGGCGACGTTCTGCGCGTCGGCACCATTCAGGCGCACCGCCTGGAAATCGCCGCCCAGGCCGCGCACGGTGATCGTGCGGCCCTCGCCATTGTCGCGGTCGATCGAGACGCCCGGCAGGCGCTGGATCGATTCCGCCAGGTTCGCGTCCGGGAAGTCGGCGATGTCCTCGGCGGTGATCGCATCAACGATCTGGTTCGAGTTGCGCTTGATGTTGACCGAATTGGCCAGCGAGGCGCGGAAACCGGTGACAACAATCGAATCGCCGCTCTCGGTCTGGTCCTGCGGCCGGGCCTGCGGGTCGTCCTGGGCAGCGGCGGTGACCGCGGCGGTCGCCTCGGTGGTCTGCGCCCAGGCCGGCGCGGCCATCAGCAGCGCCATGCCGAGCGCGCCGAGCGCCGTCGTGCCACGGAGCGCGGAACGGCGCAGGGCCGGAGTGTCAGCGGTAGAAATCATCGATATCCTCCCCAAGGATCTTTCATCGACAAGCACTGGTCGATGCGCCCCGGGAAGCCTGGAATCAGGGTACGACAAGGCATCTCGGAAAACGACCTCCGTCGCCCCGCAAGTTTCCAGCCATGTCGCGACTTGCCCCCTCCCACGCCCCTTTGTGCGAATCTTCTCGTCCGCTTGGGCGCAAGCGTATCAGTCACGCTTGTTCACCCTATTGATCACGCTACCATTCGCCGATGTCAACCGGTGTCATTGAAGAAAATGTCACAATCGAGGGATTGCGGCATTTCAGCAACATCGGGGAAATGCCGGCGTGCAGCGAGGTATTCGGCCGGGACCGAGGCCCGAACGCGCGCTTCTGCCTCTCCGCCCTTCGCCCCTTTCCTCGTCATCCCCGCGAAGGCGGGGATCCAGGGTAGCAAAGGAGAGGCCGTGCAATCGAGCGCACGCTCCCCGGACCTGCCGGAGCGCGCCGCGCGCACGCAGCATTTGGCTCTGGATCCCCGCCTTCGCGGGGATGACGCGAAAGGCGAGCGCGCCCTACCCCTCGCGCGGCGGGGCGACCGAGGCGCGGTGGATCAGCGTCGAGGGGAAGAGCGACGGCTCCTCTACCGCGCTGCCATCGTCCCCGAAGAACTCGGCGAGCAGCTTGAGCGCCGCCGATCGCGCCATCGAGATGATCGGCCAGTGCACCGTGGTGAGCGGCGGCCAGATGTGGGAGGCGATGGCGGTGTCGTCGAAGCCGACGATCGACAGGTCCTCGGGCACGCTCATCCCACGACGGCGCGCGGCGTGGAGCGTGGCCGCCGCCATCTCGTCGTTCGAGGCGAAGATCGCGGTGGGGCGCGGCGACAGATCGAGCAGCCGGTCGGCGGCGGCGAGGCCGGTCTCGAACGTGTAGTTTCCGTCCGCGATCAGGCTGCGCGGCAGCTTGATCCCCGCCTCCTCCAGCGCGTTCTCAAAACCCTTCCGCCGCTCGCGGGCGGAGCGGAACCCATGCGGCCCGGCGATCAGGCCGATGCGGCGATGGCCGAGCGAGATCAGGTGGTTCACTGCCTCGGTGACCACGTCGCTGTCGTTCGACGCGACCATGTGTTCGGAGCTGTCCAGCGTCGCCGAACCCATCCGGACATAGCGGATGCCGAGCTCGCGGCAGAGTTCTGCCACCATCTCGTTCTCCGAGACCGGCGGCAGGAACATCACGCCATAGAGGCGCTGCCGCTCGAGGAAGTTGCGCACATCCTCGAGCATCGTCGAGCTGCCGCGGTCGATCGGGCGGACGATCAGCTCGAACTCGGTGTCCCGCATCGCCTCGAGCATGCCGGCCTGCACGTTCATCACCATCTGTGCATTGGGATTGTCGTGGATCAGGCCGATCAGGAAGTTGCGCCGCAGCGCCAGCGCGCGCGCCTGGACATTGGGGACATAGCCCAGGTCGGCGATCACTTGCTCGACCTTGGCCCGCGTCTCGCCGTTAAGCAGCGGCGAGCGATTGATCACTCGGCTGACAGTCTTTTTCGAGACGCCCGCGATACGCGCGACGTCGTTGATCGTGGGCTTTCCGGTTCTCTCCATCGTGCGACCATAATGGCTCGCGAGACAAAGACAAACCTGCTTGCGTGCGCAGCAATAGGGTAACCGGTATCATATACTCCGACGATCGGCGCCTCAGCTCCCCGGCTGGATGTACGGCACCCTGCCCCACAGCTCGCGCTCCCATTTGCGCGGATCGTTGGCCAGCCGGCTCGGCGTGTCGAACAGCATCGTCGCGCGGTTGGGCAGCGTATAGGGCGCCCAGGCGGGCAGCCCCTTCGCGACCGGCCGCCCCGTCCGCGCCAGTGCCGCGAAGGCACCCATCACCTGCCCGCTCAGCTTCTGTGCCGCCGCCCCGGTGCCGGTGAAGGATCCCGGCGCGTCGAGCGTGCCGAAGGCCAGCGCGATGTCCATCGTGTGCGGCGCGCCGCGCTCGGGCTTGGTCGGCGACTGGTAATCGACCTGATAGACCCAGGTCGCCTTCGCCCCGGCAGCGGCCCGGGCATCCGCCTCGAGCCATTGCCCCGGCCAGCTGCGCCCGGCGGTGGTGGCGCGGTAGAAGAGCTGCTCGGGCGTGTCCGAAGGGAAATGGGCGCGATACTGCGCGACCACCCATTCGGGCAGCAGGTCCATGCGCAGCTCCGGCGCCATCCGCGCGGCGACATTGTCCCAGGTCAGCCCCTTCACCTTGGCCGAGCCCGGATCGATGAAGGCGCGTGTCTCGTCATGCGTGTTGCCGAGGATCATCGGGATCGACAGGCTCTGCGGATTGGCGTCCGGCCAGAAGGGGTGGCGAGTGAGCCACTTCATGTCGAGCACCGGCCCGAAATAGACGCCGCCACCCAGGATAGGATCGGTCGCGTCGAGCGCATCGACCAGCTTCTCGGTGGGCATGTCGAGCAGCGGCTGGAGATTGTCCTCCCTCACGCCCAGCTTCGCCAGATAGGCCTGGGCACGCTTGGTGGCGTTGATCGGGCCCGAGGCGGTGACCTGCTGCCCGCTCATCGTCGCGGCGGAGTGGAACAGGCCCCTGGCCGCGGGCATGCCCATCAGCGTCGCGATCTTGGCGCCGCCGCCCGACTGGCCAAAGGCGAAGACGCGCCTCGGGTCGCCGCCGAACGCCGCGATATTGTCCCGCACCCATTGCAGCGCGAGGATCAGGTCGAGCTGGCCGAGATTGCCGCTGTCCGCGAAACGCGGGTCGAAGCGGGCGAGATAGAGATAGCCGAGCGCGTTCAACCGGTGGTTCACCGTCACCACCACCACATCCTCGGTCGCAGCCAGCCTCGCGCCGTCGTTGAGCGGCACGGTGACGGTGCCGTTCGAATAGGCGCCACCATGGATGTAGAGCATCACCGGGCGCTTCGCCGCCGGATTGGCGCCCGGCGTCCAGATGTTGAGGAACAGGCAGTCCTCGGACGCGGGCTGGTCGCCCCTGCCTTGGGGACAGATCGGGCCATAGTCATGCGCGGGCACGCTGACGCCTGGCGTGGCGAACGGCACCGGGGCGCGGAAGCGGGGCGCGTTGCCATAGCGAATGCCGCGGAAGCGCAGCATGCCACCATCGAGCCGATCGCCCTCGAAGCGCCCTGCCCGGGTCTCGACTATCGCCTCACCCGATGCCGCGCGTGCGATCAATGGCGCCATGGTCAACGCCGCGCCACCTGCCAGCACGCTCCGCCGCGAAACCTGCATCTTTCTCTCCCGACCCAAATATCCCCGCCTCGGATCGGGCGAGGTTCAACGACGGACGTCGAGTCCGCCCTCGGCGAACGCCGCCAGATCGGCGCGCGTGAACAGGCTCGCATCGCCCGGCAGCGAGTGCTTGAGCGCGGTCAGCGCCAGCCCGGCATGCGCCGCGGCCTTCGCATCGCCGCCGCTCTCGATCAGCCCGTGCATCACACCCGCGGCAAAGGCGTCGCCAGCGCCGATACGATCGACGATGCCGGCGATCAGCACTTCCTCGGTCTGGTAGCCGCCCGCCCGCGTATCGACCCGTGCCGAGATGCGGTGGCTATCGGCATCGTCGACATGGCGTGCGGTGTTGGCGATCGTCTGGAGCTTGGGGAAGGCCGCGAATGCCGCCTCCGCCGCATCGCGCCGGCGATCCGGGCCATCGCCGGAGAATTCGCGCCCGAGCAGCAGCGAGATGTCGCGGTGGTTGCCGAACAATAGGTCGGCATGGCCGATCAGCCGGGTCAGCACCGCCTTGGGATCGCTGTCCCAGCTCTCCCACAGCTTCGCGCGGTAATTGCCGTCGAACGAGACCGGAATGCCCTTAGCACTCGCCGCTTCGGCCGCCGCAATCGCCGCGCTGGCGGTGTTGTGCCCGAGGGCAGGCGTGATCCCCGACAGATGCAGCCGCGTCGCGCCCTGGAGCAGCGCATCCCAGTCCCAGCTGTCCGCCGGGCGCTGGGCAAACACCGAATGGGCCCGGTCATAGACGACCTCGGAGGCGCGCAGCCCCGCGCCCGGCGTCAGGAAATACAGGCCCAGCCGGCCCGGCTCGGACGCGATCGTCGTGGTATCGACTCCGCGCCGGCGCAGCTCGCCGATTACCGCGCCGCCCAGCGGATTGTCCGCCACCGCGGAGATCATCCGCACCGCATGGCCGAGGCAAGCGAGCCCGGTGGCGACATTCGCCTCGGCCCCGCCGACATTCACTTCGAGCTTCGGCGTCTGGAGCAGCAGCTCGCGCCCCGGAGGCGAGAGCCGCAGCATCAGCTCACCGAAAAAGGCGATGCTCATCGCGCCAGCCACCCGCCATCGACCGCCAGGATATGCCCCTGGACATAGTCCGCCGCGGAGGAAGCGAGGAACACCGCCGCGCCGCCCATGTCCTCGGGCGAGCCCCAGCGGGCCGCGGGGATGCGCTCCATGATCTGGCGGTTGCGCGTCTCGTCGGCCTGCAGCGCCGCGGTGTTGTTGGTGGCGATGTAGCCGGGCGCGATCGCGTTCACGTTGATGCCCTTGCCCGCCCATTCGTTGGCGAGCAGCTTGGTCAGCCCGCCGATGCCCGACTTGGACGCGGTGTAGCTCGGCACGCGGATGCCGCCCTGGAAGGTCAGCATCGAGGCGATGTTGATGATCTTGCCGCCGCCGTTTTCGACCATGTGCCGGCCCGCGGCCTGGCAGAGGAAGAACACCGACTTGAGGTTAGTGTCGACCACCGCGTCCCAATCCTCCTCGGTGAAGTCGAGGCTGTCATTGCGGCGGATGATGCCGGCATTGTTGACCAGGATGTGGAGCCCGCCCAACTTATCCACAGCTTCGTCCACAACCCTGCCCACAGGCTCGATGGTCGAGAGATCGGCCGAGATGATCTCGGCACGGCGGCCCAGCGCACGAACCTTCTCCACCGTCTCCTCAGCCGGCGTGCGGCCCACCGCGGCGACGTCCGCCCCCGCGGCGGCGAGCGCCAGCGCGATGCCCTGCCCGATGCCGGTATTGGCGCCGGTCACCACGGCAGTCTTGCCGGAAAGATCGAAGGGATTGGTCATGGCTCTTCTCGCTCCCCTCCCTGGAAGGGAGGGGCTGGGGGTGGGTCGGGTCCGGGCGGTACGGTGACTGACTGCTCGCAGACTTCCGTAGCGCGAGCACGCCACCCACCCCCCGGCCCCCTCCCTTGCAGGGAGGGGGAGAGGTGGATTTACACCAGCTGGCAGATGTCCAGCACGTTCATGTCGGTATAGTCCTGGTTCTCGCCGGCCATCGCCCAAATGAAGGCATAGGCCTTGGTGCCCGAGCCCATGTGCACCGACCAGGGCGGGCTGATCACCGCTTCCTCGTTCTGGACGACGATGTGCCGCAGCGCATCTTCCTGGCCCATGTAGTGGAACACGCGGTCCTTCTCGAGATTGTCGAGCTCGAAATACAGGTAGATCTCGCTGCGGCGCTCATGGATGTGCGGGGGCATGGTGTTCCACACCGAGCCCGGCTTCAGCACCGTCAGGCCCATCACCAGCTGCGCGCTGTCGCACACGCCCGGGATGACGAGCTGGTAGATCGAGCGCTCGTTCGACTCCTCCAGCGTGCCGCGGTCCAACCGGTTCGCGTCGGCGATGCCGAGCTTGCGGGTCTGGAAGCCCTTATGCGCCGGGCACGACACCAGATAGAAGCGCGCGCCCTCGCCCGAGAACTGTACGTCCTTGGCGCCCATCGTCACGTACAGGCAGTCCTTGTTGCCCAGCGTGAAGCTCTCGCCGTCCACCGTCACGGTGCCTTCGACACCGCCGATGTTGACCACCGCCAGCTCGCGGCGCTCGAGGAAGGGATGCCCTGCCGCCGAGGCCGGCTCGGTCTGGTCAGGCAGCTTCACCGAGCCGCCGGCAACCGCCACGCCGCCGATCACCATGCGATCGGCATGGGTGTAGTTGAGCACGACCTCGCCCGCGCGGAACAGGTCCGTGATCAGATAGCGGTCGCGCAGTTCCTCGTTCGAGACGCACTCCATCATGTCGGGGTGCGTGGCGTAATAGGTACGGTCGAACATGGATGACTCCGTTGGTTAAATCAGGCCGCGGCGGCGACGGGCGCCGGCGCGGGTTGGTCTAGCTTGTACGCCTTGCGCACCAGCCCGTTGGTAAGTTCATGGGCGAGCTCCGCCGCTTCCCAGTCGAGCAGCCGCCCCTCGGCGACCAGCCGCGCGAGGAAGGCGCAGTCGACGCGGCGGGCGACATCGTGGCGCGCCGGGATCGAGAGAAAGGCGCGGGTATCGTCGTTGAAGCCGACGGTGTTGTAGAAGCCGGCGGTCTCGGTCACCTGCTCGCGGAAGCGGCGCATGCCCTCGGGCGAGTCATGGAACCACCAGCTCGGGCCGAGCTTCAGGCACGGATAATGGCCGGCCAGCGGCGCCAGCTCGCGGGCATAGACCGTCTCGTCGAGCGTGAAGAGGATGATCGAAAGCTCGGTCGAGGTGCCGAACCGGTCGAGCAGCGGCTTCAGCCCGTGCACATAATCGGTCCGCATCGGAATGTCCGCGCCCTTGTCGCGGCCATGGCTCTCGAACAGCCCGCCATTGTGGTTGCGGAAAGATCCCGGGTGGATCTGCATGACCATCCCGTCCTCGACGCTCATCGCCGCCATCTCGGTCAGCATCTGGGCGCGGAACAGCTCGGCATCCTCGGGGGTCCAGCGGTCCGACAGGATCGTGCGGAACAGCCGCTCGGCCTCGTCCTTGCTCAGGTTCGCGGTCGCAGCGGTCGGATGGCCATGGTCGGTCGCAGTCGCACCCGCCGCCCGGAAGTCGGCGCGGCGCTTGCGGTGCGCGGCGAGGTAGCCGTCCCAGCTATAGACGTCCTCGCCGGTCTTCTCGGCGAAGATCTTCATCGCGCCGCGGAACTGCTCATGCTCGACGTCGATCACCGCGTCCGGACGATAGGTGGTGACCACCCGGCCGTTCCAGTCGCTATTGTGGATCGCGTGGTGCGGCGACAGATCGTCCTGCGGCCCCTCGGTCGTGGCGAGGAAACCGATGTTGAAGCGATCGAACAGCGCACGCGGCTTGAATGCGTCCGTAGCGAGCTTCTCGTTGATCGTGTCGTAATAGAGATCGGCGGTGCTGGCATCGAGCGCGACGTCGAAGCCGAACACCTCGCCGAACACATGCCCCAGCCACATCGCCGAAGGCGTGCCGCGGAACAGATAGGTATGCTCGGCAAAGGTCCGCCACGCCGCGCGCGGATCGGTCGCCGGCATGCCCGCCTTGCTCGGCACGCACAGCGCATCGAGCGACACGCCCTGCGAATAGAGCATGCGGTAGATATAGTGATCCGGCGAGAGCAGCAGCTCGGTGGCGTTCGACCAGTTGGCGTTGGTGGAGAACCAGGTCGGATCGGTGTGCCCGTGCGGGCTGATGATCGGCAGCCCGGCCACCTCGGCATAGAGCGCACGCGCGATACTCCGCGAACGATCCTCCGCCGGGAACAGCCGGTCAGGGTCAAGCTTCAGGGGCCGGGCCATCTCTCAATCCTCTCGGTTACGCGACGTCGGCGCGCTCGAGGCGCGGCGACAGCAGGTGGATCGAAAGCAGCGCCAGGAAGTACGCCGCACCCGCGACGATGAAGAGCGGCGCATAGCTGCCGATCACGTCGAGCACATAGCCCGCGTATTTCGAGAAGACCATGCCGCCCACGGCACCGAGGGTACCGCCAATGCCGATGACCGAGCCCACCGCGAAGCGCGGCACGGTGTCCGACGGGATGGTGTAGAGCGTCGCCGAGAAGCTCTGGTGCGCCGCCGCGGCCACGCCGACCACGAACACGCTGAGCCACAGATTGCCGTAGAAGGTGGTGAACATCACCGGCAGCACGAAGCAGGCCGAGATCAGCATGGTCAGCTTGCGCGCCTTGTTCACGCTCATGCCGGTGCTCATCAGCTTGCCCGACAGCCAGCCGCCCGCGATCGAGCCGACGTCGGAGATCAGGTAGATGGCGCCCAGCGCGATCGCCGCCGTCGGCGTGTCCCAGCTCGTCAGGTTGAGGCCATATTCCTTGCCCAGCCAGCTCGGCAGCCAGAACAGATAGAACCACCAGATCGGGTCGATGAAGAACTTGCCGAGCGCGAAGGCCCAGGTTTCCTTGGTGCGGAGCAGCTTGCCCCACAGGTTCTTCACCTTGATCTCGGGATCGGCGGGATCCTGGGTGATATAGGCCAGCTCGGTCGCGCCCACCTTGGGGTGGTCGGCCGGCTTGTCGCGGAAGATGGCGAGCCAGGCGATCAGCCAGATCACGCCGAACACGCCGGTGATCACGAAGGTCATGCGCCAGCCGAACGCGGGCACCATCGCCCAGATCAGCAGCGGCGTCAGGATCGCGCCGACGTTCGAGCCGGCGTTGAACAGGCCGACGGCGAAGGCGCGTTCCTTCGCCGGGAACCAGTCCGCGACGGTCTTCACGCCTGCCGGGAAATTGCCCGATTCACCGATGCCCAGGCCAAAGCGCGCCAGGGTGAACTGCATCACGCTGTGCACGCCGCCATGCGCGACGTGCGCGATCGTCCAGATCACCACCGCGATGGCATAGCCGAAGCGGGCGCCGATCGCGTCGACGATCTTGCCGAAGGCGAGATAGCCGATCGCATAGGCGGCCTGGAAGTAGAAGACGATGTTGGCGTAGTCGGTCTCGGACCAGCCGAGTTCCTTGGAGAGATCGGGCTTCAGCACCGCGATCATCTGCCGGTCGACATAGTTGATGGCGGTGGCGGCGAACAGCAGCCCCACGATCACCCAGCGGTAGCGACCGACGCGCGAAACCGCGCCGGAGACTGCCGCCTCTCCCTTACTCGCCATCATTCTCTCCCTTTTATTTTTCTTCCGCGACCGCCGAATCAGGCGTCGTGAATGCCGACGATACGGCACCTGACGCTGTAGTCATCGGCGAACCGCGCCTCCACCAGATCGCCGACGCGAACCGGATGGACACCCGTGACGGCACCAGTGGAAATCCACTGGCCCTTCGCGAGCGGAAGCTGCCGGTTAGCCGCAAGCTCGAACAGGAAGCGGACGGCACCGAACGGACCGTCGAGCATGGTGCTCGCCGTCGCCTCGCCTGCCACTTCGCCTTCGATTGTTAGCGCTACCGGCCATTCAAGGAAATCCGTGCCGCACGGAATTTCCGCGCCGATCACCAGGCCGTTGTTGTTGCCGAAGTCGGAGACGGTCACGGCCGGACCATGCTCGTTGATCCCCGGGAAGGGCGAGCTTGCCACTTCGATGCCGACATGGACGGCATCGACATATTCGGCGACTTCGGCATTGGTCCAGGCGCGGTCGAAATTCTCGGGCAGCGTGCCCAGGCGCAGCAGATATTCCGCCTCGCCCGCCGCGAAGCCACGCTCGAACACCGGCATCACCGGCACGTCGTCCTCGGCGGCAGTCACCACCGAATCGGCGAAGATCGGGCCGGCCAGCCGGTTGGAGCCATAGGTGGCATCGAGCGGCGCCGGGATCTTGCCCACCTTCCAGCCGGCGACCCTGTCGCCGAACAGTTCGATTGCCCGCTCCTGGATGCCATAGGCTTCGTCGAGCGTACCGGGCAGCTCGCCCGGATAGTCGATCGGTGCATTCCCTGCCTGTCGGGCCGCGACAAATGCTTGGGCGATGGCCTCGGCCGGTTCCCGTCCTTCAATCAACGCTAAATTCCCCATGTTCCGGTCGCGTGAGGGTCGCCCGCCATGTCTCGACCGCGCAAACGCAGCCGCTGCCCGACATCGCCGTTCCACCCGCTTCGCCCTTTCCGGGGATCGCTCGCCTCCTGCGATCCGCGAACATGTGGAGAAGACAGGCCGAACCGGTGCCGGACCATGTCGAGTAACTTGCGCGCGATCTCCTCTCCGAGTGGCCACGGCCGGCTTTGCGCGGGTCCGCGGAATGTCGCCGTGATGCTACCGGTGTCAGGGCGATGCGTCAACGCACGACAGTCGGCATTGTCGAAATAGCTCGGAAACGAGAAAGATATTGCCACCGGTGTCAGCGCTCGGCATGCTTGACAGCAAGGATGGCGAAGACCGTCCTGCTTGTTCAGAGAGGCATGCCATGATCCGCACGTCCACCAGCATCGCCCTGGCCTGGGCGCTCGCCCTCGCCGCGAGCCCCGCCGCCGCGCAAGGGTCCGATGACGGCCTGCTCTTCCGCGCATCGGGCGACAAGGGCAGCACCGCGGAAAAGGCTGGCGGCGACGCGGTCCCCAATTTCCAGACCAAGGTCACCAACGTGCCGGACGGCGCCATCGGCGGCGCGTTCCGCTGGGCGGACGACGGCTATCTCGCCTGGAATGCGCGGGGGAACATCCAGGCGCAGCGCGGCACCCTCTCCTTCTTCTGGCGCAGCCGCGAGCCGGTCGGCGAAGCACCCTTCGTGATCTTCCGCGTCGGCTATGCCGACCATAGCAGCTGGGACATGGCGTTCCTGCGCATCGACTGGAACGGCCACGGCTTCGATGCCTTTGTGACCGATGCGAACCTCTCGCGCGTCCGCGTCTCGTTCAAGCTGCCCGCCAACCCCGCGCCCGATGCCTGGCAGCATATCGCCTTCGCCTGGGACGAGAGTGTCGGCGTGCGGCTCTTCGTCGACGGCAAGGAAGTCGCGCGCAAGGACCAGAAGGCCGATCTCGACACCGGGCTCGACCAGTTCGGCATGGCCGGCCGCGTGATGGCGCCGCACCAGGTGCAGAGCCGCTACAATTTCATGCGCGGCAGCGATCTCGACGAGATCCGCGTCTATGACCGCATGCTCGACGGTGCCGGCATCGCCGCGCTCGCCGCCAAGACCGAACCCGCCCCCTCTCCGGCCGTCGCCGATGCCGGCAAGCGCGCCGCCTGGCTCCACCGCTTCGGCTGGGACGCCGCCTCGCCTCCGGTGCTGGACGACAAGGTCACCAGCGTCCGCAAGGTCGAGTTCGCCGATGCCAAGGATCTGAAGGAGTGGATGTGGAAGGGCGTGGACGGCATCGCCGAGACCACCTGGCCCGGCGTCTACAACCGCTCGCGCCTGCCCGGCCGCGACGACTATTTCGAGCTGCCCGACTGGAACGTCTACGTCGAGGGCGGCAAGACCTACACGCTCGTCGTCCCCCCGAACGAGAAGTTCAACCGCGTCGAGATCCGCGGCGCCGCCTATGGCGCGCTCGACTACAGCCCCGACGGCACCAGCTTCCGCAGCCTGGGCAAGCGCCCCCAGGGCGTGGTCCGCAGCGTTACCTCGCTCGGCGAGGCGCAGGGCGGCACGCTCCGCTTCACCAATGCGATGCAGGAGCAGCCGATCCAGGAAATCTGGGCCTATGATGTCGGCGCCGGCAAGGAGCCCGAAGGCGCCTACAAGCTCAGCTACACGGTTAACGCGGGCGTCTCCTCCGATCTCGCCGCGCTCGCCCCGCTCAACAGGTTCATCCGCGGCCGCTACCCCGCCGACGAGCGCAACACCGTGCTCGCCCTGCCCCCGGGCGCGGGCTCGGCCGCCGCAGGCGCGGGCAGCGCCGCCTCCACCGGCGCCGCCGCGCATGTCGAAGGCGCGATGCCGATCGTCCACGTCCTGATCCCCTCGGGCTTCGGCGACGCCTTTGCCGGCCGTGCCCTCGCCCGCGCCTGGAACTATGGCTGGGAGAACAGCCGCGACGGTCTCGACGGCATCGCGATCGACATCCCCGCGCTGAAGGTCACGCCCGGCAAGGACGGGCTGATCCCCCTCGACATCAAGGTCAAGGATCCGATCTGGCCGGGTCGCGACATGATCGATTTGTCGGTCTCTGTCCGCCCGAACGAGGCCCGCACGCTCTGGCTCGACCTGCGGGACCGTATCCTCACCAACGACAGCCTCTACCTCTCCCTCGCCTCCGCCGCGCCGGACTTCGGCCCGGCATCGCTCGACGGCATGAACATCCGCCTCGTCTTCAAGGACCGCGCCGCCGCGCTTCCCGAGCACATCGCCGACCGGTTCAACCAGGTGAAGGACAATTGGGGCTTCCTCGTCGAGGAGCACACCGCCTCGAAGCGCGCCGCCATGTACGCCCGCGTCTTCGCCGATGCGCAGGACCTGCTCCGCGTCGATCCCGACAATGTCGAGGGCCGCCGCTACTGGGCGGACATCAGCTACGGCCCGCAGAACCTCCCAGAATTCAAGCAGCCCGAAGCCCCCGCCGGCGTGCCGCTCTGGGCCTTCCGCCAGCTCGAGGATCTGAAGATCACCCGCCAGTTCGTGAACTGGTGGATCGACAATCGCCAGGTCCCCTATGGCGATTTCGGCGGGGGGATTTCCGACGATACGGATCTCACCCAGCAATGGCCGGGACTTGCGCTGATGGGCGTCGATCCGGACAAGATCAACGGCTCGCTCCGCGCGCTTTCGGAGGCCGTGTACAGGAACGGCATGATGGTGAACGGCCTCGGCCACATCACCACCGACGAGCTCCACGCCTATGAGGAGGGCATGAACTCGGACGCAGAGCGCCTCTACCTCAACTGGGGCGAGCCGCGCGCGGTCGAGCGGCTGATGGCGACGGTGAAGGCGCTCAAGACGATCATCCTGCCCAATGCCGCCGGCCATATGCACTTCGCCAGCAACTGGTACGGCGCGCAGAAGATCTACCGCGAGGGGCCGTTCGAATGGCAGAAGCCCTATAGCTGGGTCGTCCTCCACGCCCCGACGCTGGTCGGGCTCTACAACGGCAATCCCGATGCGAAGGGCCTGATCACCGGTACGGTCGACGGACTGCTCGCCCATGGCAAGCAGGACGCCAAGGGCAACTGGAGCTACCCCAACGAGATCAACTGGCGCAGCGATGCCGAGCGCGCGGGCGACGGCGGCGGCGCCTCCACCCCGATCCAGGCGGCCTGGTCGGCCTGGCGCTTCACCGGGGACTCGAAGTATCTGAACCCGATCCTCGCCCGCGTCGGCAAGAGCGGCCCCGCCTCGGTGCAGGACATCAACGAGAACGCCATCCGCCTGCTGGGCAACGACAAGGACTGGTCCAAGACGCTCACCGACCGTGCAAAGAAGGGCGGCGCCTTCGAGCAATGGGCCGCCTGGGACGCGACCGGCGACACCAAATATCTGGAATCGCTCCACGCCGCCGCGATCGAGGACAAGTCGCAGCGCCAGTACATGTACACCGAGGGCCATTGGTGGTCCGATCGTGTCGACCAGCCCAACGAGATCCTCCAGCGCGAGCGCCTCGGCGGCATCGCACTGCGCCGCAACCAAACCTGGCCGGGCAACGCCGTGAGCTGGCGCTTCGACGATCCCGAAGGCGCGCTCAAGACCGCGATCCTCGTCCCCGGCGCGACGCCGACGCACTTCAAGGTGATCGCCTACAACACGGGCGACACGCCGCAATCGGCCGAGATGTCGACCTGGAACGTGCAGGCGGGCGAATGGGAGATGGTGACGAACGGCACCACCACTCCGCTTAATCTCGAGCGCAGCGCCGCCACCCGCGTCACCTTCGCCCCGCACGCCACCACCGAGATCGAGTTCACGCTGAAGACCCCGGGCGGCGACGTTGCCACCCGGCCCGATCTCGGCATCGGCAGCGACGATGTGGCGGTGAAGGGCGGCAAGCTTTCCGTCACCGTCCACAGCCTCGGCGCCACGGATGCGAAGGGCGGCACGCTCACCGTCGAGGACGCGTCGGGCAAGGCACTCGCCACCGCGCCCATCCCCGCTCTCGCCGCCCCGCTCGACCTCGCCCCCAAGACCGCGACGGTGCGCCTCGCGCTTCCCAAGGGCGCTACCCGCGTCCGCGTCGCGCTTTCCGGCAATGCGCCGGAGGTGACGCAGCTGAACAATGTGGTGAAGCTGCCCAACTGAACCGGAGGACCGCGATGCACCGCCGCCAGTTCCTCGCCGCCGCCAGTGTCGCCGCGCTCCCGCGCGTCGCGCTGGCCGCACCCGATCGCGACGCCGAGCTGCGGGCGATGCTGGACAGGCTTTCCGGCACGCCTTCGGTGAAGCTGGGCAGGGTCTCCGGATTCGATCCGGGCGGCCTCTCGGCGTCGTCGCGGATCGACCTGGAGACGGTTCGGGCGGGACTCGAGGCCGATTCTGCGATGATCCGGCTGTTCCCCATCGGGCGTTTCGGCCGTTCGCCCTATGTGATCGCGCCGAATGCGGGCGCCTGGCGCGAGGCTGCGCCGTCTGCGGAGCGGATCGAGGCCGAGACCACACAGATCGAAGCCGATGCCGGACGGGGCGTGATCCTCCCCGCGCCGCTGCTGGCGAAAACGCGCACCGGGATCGACGCTGCCGCCGAAAAGGCCGGCGGTGCCGGTGCCCCGGCCCTGCGCAGGCAGGCAGCTTTGCTCGCCGAGCTCGCCTCCAGGGCGCCCGCCGAGCCGGGAACCGGGCGCTTCCCCGGGGGCCGCGACTATTTCGCGCTGCTGCTCGAACGCCATTACGGCCGGATCGACCCGGCGGAAGCGCACCGGATCATGCTCGACAAGGCGCGCGAGCTCACCGCTCGCGCCGATACCGTCCTCAAGCGCCTCAGCTACACCAGGGGCAGCGTCGGCGCGCGGATCAGCGCGGCATTCAAGGACCCGCGCTTCCTCTACAGCGACGACGATGCCGGTCGCGACCGCGCGGTCGCCGACATGAATGCGGCGCTCGCCAGGGTCCCCGCCCATCTACCCGCGCTATTCGGTCCGCTCCCGCCCCAGTGCCTCAACGTCGCCACGCTGCGGATGAACCGGGCCGAGGAGGCCGAGGGCAAGCAGGGCTATCGCACCGTCCCCACGCCCAGCACGGCCGGTGCCTATTATCCGGACCTCAAGCGCATCCGCGACCGCCCGTCCTGGACCTTGCCCGCCGTGGTCCATCACGAATTGCTGCCCGGCCACATGATCCAGCTGCCGATCGAGGCAGCCGCCAACCCGCATCCGCTGCGACTCGAATATGCCCCCGCCTTCGCCGAGGGCTGGGCGATCTACACCGAGCAGCTGATGGCCTCCGAAGGCGCCTTTGCGGGCGATGACCGTGCCCTTCTGGGGCATTTGCACTGGCTGCTGTTCCGGATTGGCCGCGGACTGGTTGACACCGGTGTCCATATCGGACAAGAAACCCTTGCACAGACGAGCAGCAAGCTCGCGAAACTGCAGGGAGAGGCGGCCTATTTCGCGCCGATGGCGCAGGATATCGAGCGAATCTGCATTGAACCCGCCATGCGCGCCGCGGAGGCGCTCACCTGGCTGGGGCTGGCCCGCATGGGGGCCGCTGCACAGCGCAACGGTCGAGAATCGCTCAGGAAATTCCATCGCAAGGTGCTGGCCGACGGCCGCAAGCGCCTCGCGATGATCGGATAAAGGCCGGCATAAGCCGGCCAGGACGAGCAGAGAGCCGGCATCAGCCGGCCAAGACACCAGGCGAGCTGCGTGCGCGGCGGGACCTGGACACTGACCATGGGAGAATTGGGATGCGTAAAGGAACTAAGAGGCGGAATCTGTGGTGTGCCGGCGCTTCGCTGGCGGTGATGGCCGGCGCGAGCATCGCGACCCCTGCGCTGGCGCAGGATACGCAGGCGCCCGCCCCCGCCGATACGACCGTGCAGGAGCAGGACCAGGCCACCGACGGCGCCATCGTTGTCACCGGTTTCCGCCAGTCGCTGCAAAAGGCGCTCAACCTCAAGCGCGAGTCGATCGGCGCGGTCGATGCGATCGTCGCCGAGGACATCGCCAAGTTCCCGGACCAGAACCTCGCGGAATCGCTGCAGCGCATCCCCGGCATCTCGATCCAGCGTGACGGCGGCGAAGGCCGCGCGATCACCGTGCGCGGCCTCGGCGCGCAGTTCACCCGCGTCCGCCTGAATGGTCTCGAGACCGTGGCGACGTCGAGCGACGGCGCCAGCGCCAATCGCGACCGCGCCTTCGATTTCAACGTCTTCGCCTCCGAGCTGTTCAGCTCGCTGGTGGTCCACAAGACCGCCGAAGCCTCGCTCGACGAAGGCTCGCTCGGCGCGGTCGTCGACCTGAACACCGGCAATCCGCTGGCCGGCAAGTCCGGCCTGCACGGCGTGGTCTCGGTGCTGGGCTCGTACAACGATCTGTCCAAGGATCTCGGCCCGCGCGTCGCCGGGCTGCTGAGCTGGAAGAACGATGCCGGCACTTTCGGCGTCGCGGTCTCGGCCGCCTATTCGAAGGTCAACACGCTCGAGCTGGGCAACAACTCGGTGCGCTGGGCGCAGGCCCGTTTCGACACGGTCAACGGCACGCCGTGCTTCTACAACACCAGCGCGCCGCCGCCGAACGTGGTCTACACCACCCCGCGCACGAACAGCGGCGGCACCTATCGTCCCAGCGCTGCCTGCGACCAGGCGACGCTGTCCTTCCACCCGCGCATTCCGCGCTATGGCCAGGTCGAGCACCGCCGTGACCGCCTGGGTCTCACCGGCTCGATCCAGTTCGCACCGACCGAATCGACCAAGATCTCGCTCGACGCGCTCTATTCGCGCTTCAAGGAAGACCGCGAGGAGCGCTGGGGCGAAGTGCTGCTGCGCTCGAACGAGCGCGCCGTCGATGTCGTGAACCCGGTGTACGACGCCAACAACAACATGATCTCGGCGACGCTCAACGACGTCTATGTCCGCACCGAGCATTACCTGCGCAAGTCGAACACCCAATTCTATCAGTTCGGCGGCACCTGGGATCAGGACGTCACCGACAAGTTCCGCTTCACCCTGCTGGGCGGTCTGTCCAAGTCGGATGCCGATATTCCCGTCGAGACGACGATCGCCTTCGACGATCGCGACGCGCAGGGTTACAAATACGACTATACCAACATGAAGAGCCCGCTGCTGACCTTCGGCACCAGCGTGACCGATCCGGCCAATTTCCAGCTCGCCGAGATCCGCGATCGCCCGTCGAACGTCACCAACAAGTTCAAGACCGGCCAGCTGCGCACCGAATGGGACGTGGCGGAAGGCTTCCAGATCAAGGCGGGCGCCATGTGGCGGCGCTTCAACTTCGATACCAAGGCGTACATGCGCGACACCGCGGTGTGCGGCAATGGCGGCGCCGATCTCGTGCTCGGCACGATCACCTGCTCGACCACCAGCACCTTCGGCCCCGGCGCGGTCTATGGCTTCCCGGTGACCTCGGCCCTGTCGGAGCAGTTCAACCTGGGCAGCGCCGGCCAGCCTTCGGGCAACACCAACCAGTGGCTGGTCGCCAACCTGCCGGCAGCCGCCGCCTATACCAAGCTGTACAGCCGCCCGCTGCTCCTCGATGTGGGCAACAATCGCGGCGTGCAGGAGACAGTGAAGGGCGGCTATCTGCAGTTCGACGTCAAGGGCAACCTGCTCGGCCTCGACTTCGCCGGCAATGCGGGTATGCGCTACGCCAAGACTGACCAGTCCTCGACCGGCGTCCTGAGCGGCACCACCGTCACGGTGGAGCGCACCTATGACGACTGGCTGCCGTCGTTCAACCTCGCCTTCTATCCGACGCACGACATCACCGTGCGCGGCGCGATCTCGAAGGTCATCACCCGTCCCTCGCTGGGCAACCTGACCCCGGGCGGCACGATCGACGGCTTCAACTACCGGATCAGCTACGGCAATCCGCAGCTGGATCCGTACCGGGCGACCAATTTCGACCTCGCCGTCGAATGGTATTTCGCGCCCCAGTCGATCTTCTCGGTGGCGCTGTTCCAGAAGAACATCGCCAGCTTCCCGATCTCGCGGGCCTTCACCGCGAGCTTCGCCTCGACCGGCCTGCCGAAGTCGGCGCTGCCGACCAGCTCGCCGGCCTATATCAACTTCGATCCCAACCAGGAGTACACGATCACCGCGAACGTGAACGGTGCGGGCGCCAAGCTGCGCGGCGTGGAAATCGCCGCGCAGGTGCCGCTGACCTTCCTGCCGGGCGTGTTCAAGCACTTCGGCGTGCTCGCCAACGCGACGTTCATCGATTCCACCGCGAGCTACACCACTCAGGGGCCGATCACGGTGGCCTATGTGCCGGCCACCGGCGCGCTCGGCCCGCTCACCAATGTGACGCGTGACTCGACGCTGTTCGGCGTGTCCAAGCGCGCGTTCAACGGCACGCTCTACTATGACGATGGCCGCTTTAGCGCCCGCGTGATGGGCACCTATCGCGGGCCCTATGTCGATGCGAACAGCGGCACCGGCAACGTGTTCGAAGGCTATGGCTCGACCGTGAACGTCGATGCCTCGGTCCGCTACAAGGTCAACGAGTGGCTGGAGCTCTCGGTCGAGGGCAACAACCTGACCGACGAATATCGCTACCGCTACACCGACGTCGATGCCGAGCGGAGCTACGAGAACAACCATTTCGGCCGCACGATCCTGTTCGGCGCCCGCCTGAAGCTCTGATCGCCTCCGCGATCCAACTAGGGGCCGTCGCATCACCCGATGCGGCGGCCCTTTCTTCTGGCCACGCACGACAAGGCGCGCCCGGGCGAGCGGCTGGATCTTCTGGTTATCTGGAGATTGGTACGGGTGGTCGGACTCGAACCGACATGTTGTTGCCAACGGCGGATTTTGAGTCCGCTGCGTCTACCATTCCGCCACACCCGCAGCGAAGCGGCTGGCTAGACCATGGGACGGACGAGGGCAAGCCGCTGCTGCTGGCGATCCGAAGCGAAATCGCGCATGGGAAAGCCATGAGTGCAAGCGAACCCATTGGCATCCCCTATGACGGCACCGCGCCCGAAAGCATCGATGCCTGGTCCCGACTGATCTTCGATGCGCTGTCGCCGTGGCCGATCGCCCAGGCCGGCATCTGGACACGCTGGGATCCCGGCTATCTGCTGCTTCAGATCGACAGGTCGGGCGAAACGAAGATCGAACCGATCTTCATCGACAGCGCCGATGGCGCCCTGACTGTGATGTTCGGTTATTGGGAGGACACGTTCCCCGATACCGAAACCGGCTCGACGGAAGAGGATGCAGCCGTAGCGGCGGCACAGGTCGAGCGGCTGGTCGAACAATGGCTGGGCGGCGATTTGCGTACCGCGGTCTATTACCGGGCTGATGGAGAATGGTGCGGCAGCATCGCAATCGAAGGCCCCGACACCGAATTGCAGCTACGTCACGCCGCATCGAAACTGCGCGGCTTCGTGCCCGCCCGGGTCGAGCTGCGCAGCCCCGCACGCGAAGACTGGGAGGAGATCGCCATTCCGCCTGATTGGCTGACGCGACCCGCCTGACAGCTCATCCCCGCGGCGCCTGGCGCCGGTAGCTCAATGCCTCGGCGACATGGATCCGCCCCACTCCGTCCGCGCCCGCCAGGTCGGCGATCGTCCGCGCCACGCGCAGCACCCTTGTATAGCCGCGCGCCGACAGCCGCATCGCCTCCGCCGCCTGCGCCAGCAGCTTGCGCCCGGCCTCGTCGGGCGTGGCGTGGCCGGTGAGCGCATCGCCATCGGCCTCGGCATTGGTCCGCGCCGGCACGTTCCGATAGCGCGCCGACTGCACCGCCCGCGCCTCCGCCACCCGCGCGGCGACCTCGGCCGATCCCTCCACCGGCCGGTCGAGCACCAGGTCGGCGGCGGTCACCGGCTGGACCTCGACATGCAGGTCGATCCGGTCGAGCAGCGGGCCCGAGACCTTGGCTTGGTAGTCCGCCGCACAGCGTGGCGCGCGGGCACAGGCGAGCGCCGGGTCGCCCAGATGCCCGCAGCGGCACGGGTTCATCGCCGCGACCAGCTGCACCCGCGCCGGGAAGGTGACGTGCGCATTGGCCCGCGCCACGCTCACCACCCCCGCCTCGATCGGCTGCCTGAGCGAGTCGAGCACCGCGCGCTGGAATTCGGGCAGCTCGTCGAGGAACAGCACGCCGAGATGCGCCAGGCTGACCTCGCCCGGCTTCACCCGCAGCCCGCCGCCGGTAAGCGCCGCCATCGAGGCGCTGTGGTGTGGCGAGCGGAACGGCCGCGCTCGGGTGAGCCGCCCGCCCTGCAGCGTCCCCGCCACCGAGGCGACCATCGACACTTCCAGCGCCTCGCCCGCATCGAGCGGCGGCAGGATGCCCGGCAGGCACGAGGCGAGCAGCGACTTGCCCGCTCCCGGCGGCCCGCACATCAGCAGGTTGTGCCCGCCCGCCGCGGCGATTTCGAGCGCCCGCCGCGCCGTCTCCTGCCCCTTCACCTGGGCAAGATCCGGGCCCGGCACCACCGTATCGACCACCCCGGCCGCCGGCGCCGGCAGCAGCTGGTTGCCCTTGAAATGGTTGAGCAGCGCGATGAGGTCAGGCGCCGCGACAACCTCGACCTGCCCGGCCCAGCTCGCCTCGGGGCCCTGGGCGGCGGGGCATACCAGCCCCTTGCCCGTCTCGGCGGCATGGAGTGCTGCGAGCAGCACGCCGGGGCTCGGCGCGATCCGCCCGTCCAGCGCCAGCTCGCCGACCACGACATAGCCCGACAGCGTCTCGGCATCGACCACGCCCATCGCGCCCAGCAGCGCCAGTGCCACCGCCAGGTCGAAATGCGATCCTTCCTTGGGCAGGTCGGCAGGCGATAGGTTGAGGATGATGTGCTTGGGCGGCAGTGCCAGCCCGATCGCGGCCATCGCGGCGCGCACCCGCTCGCGGCTCTCCGCCACCGCCTTGTCGGGCAGGCCGACCACCACGAACTTGGGCAGGCCGGCGACGAGGTTGCACTGCACCTCCACCGCTCGCGCTTCCAATCCCAGATAGGCAACCGTCGAAACACTCGCGACCAAGCCCTGCCCCTCCCCCGGAAACCCCGACGATAGCGCCCGATTCCCCCGATGCGGCGAGGGATGCGACCGGAACGGATGCATCCGGCGGCACGACGAAACCGCGCCCGCGCACGATCAGCCGCACGCATGTGTCTTGCACAACCAACACACGCTCCCCACCTGCTATCCATGGCACGCAAGCGCAGTCCGCTGGTCCGCACGGTCCTGGTCGTCACCGGGTTCGTCGTGATCGCCCTGTCGCCGCTGGTCGGCATCATCCCCGGCCCCGGCGGCATCCTGGTGTTCGCCGCCGGGCTGGTGCTGGTCCTCCAGAACGCCAATTGGGCGCAGCGGGCCTTCTGCCGGATGAAGCGGCGCTGGCCGCGATTCGGCCACTATGCCGACATGGCGCTCCGCCGCCGCAGCGCCCGGCGCCGCCGCCAGCGCGAAAAGGAGGCGGAAATCGCCCGCGCGGAGGCCGAACTGCTCGGCTTGGGGAACGGAACGCGTTGACTCGTCCGGATCGTCCCACTATGGGCACCCGACACGCGGCCGCCCCTGTGGTGGCCATTTTACGTTCTAGATACTCGAGGATGAGCGATGAAGCGGACTTTTCAGCCGAGCAACCTGGTGCGTGCGCGCCGGCACGGCTTCCGCAGCCGCATGGCGACCCCGGGCGGCCGCAATGTGATTCGCGCCCGCCGTGCCCGCGGCCGCAAGAAGCTGTCGGCGTAATCACCGACGGTGACGCCGTGAGCCTCGTCCGGCTCACGCAGCGCAAGGATTATCTCGCGGCGAACGCGGGCAAGCGGGCTCCCATGCCCGGCTTCGTCCTGATCGTCCGAGTACGCGACGATGCCGATCCGTTGATGCGGGTCGGCATTACCGTATCCAAGAAAGTCGGCAACGCGGTGGTCCGCAACCGGATGAAGCGCCGCTTCCGCGCGCTCGTCCGCGAAGTGCTGCCCGTGGCCGGCCTGCCCGGCGCCGATCATGTGCTGGTCGGCCGGGCCGGCGGCGTCGAGCGCCCGTTCGACGATCTCAAGGCCGAACTGGCCAAGGCGCTGGGGAAGGTGAAGCGGTGATCGCGCGCCTCCTCATCCTGCTCGCCCGGGCCTGGCAGATCGGCCCTTCGGCGGTGCTGCCGCCCAGCTGCCGCTACCAGCCCAGCTGTTCGGCCTATGCAATCGAGGCGCTTCGCCGCTATGGGGCTGTCAAAGGCAGCTGGCTCGCCGTCCGGCGGATCGCCCGCTGCCACCCATGGGGCGGGCACGGCTACGACCCAGTGCCATAAGTTTTTCCGGGGAATCGGTACGTGAAGGAAGACCAGAAGAATTTCCTGCTGTTCGCGGTCATCGCGGGGTTGCTGCTGTTCGCATGGCCGATGGTGGCCAACTGGTTCTTCCCGCAGCAGAAGCAGACCGCCTCCACCCAGATGGTGGACGGCAAGCAGGTGCCCAAGGCGATTCCGACCGCGGCGGCCCCCGCCGCGCTGCGCGAGCGCGCCATCGTGCTGGCCGAAAGCCCGCGCGTGACGATCGACACGCCGTCGCTCAAGGGCTCGATCAACCTCAAGGGCGCCCGGATCGACGACCTGGTCCTCGCCAAATATGACGAGACCACCGCGAAGAACTCGCCCCCCATCCACCTGCTGAGCCCGAGCGGCGCCCAGGGCGCCTATTTCGCCGAGTTCGGCTGGGCGGGCGCCGGCGTGAAGGCGCCGGATGCCAACACCGTGTGGCAGGCGAGCGGCACCAAGCTGACCCCGACGACTCCGGTAACGCTGACCAGCAAGTCGACGACCGGCCAGGTCTTCCGCATCGAGCTGTCGGTCGATCAGGACTATATGTTCTCGATCCGCCAGACCGTCGCCAATCTCGGCCAGGCGCCGGTCTCGGTCACCCCCTATGCCTCGGTCTCGCGCGCCGATCGTTCGAAGGACGCCGGCCAGTGGGCCGCCCGCGTCGGCCCGATCGCGGCAACCGCCGACAAGGCCCATTATCTGGGCTGGACCGACGTCGAGACCACGGCCCAGAGCTACAAGACCAGCGGCGGCTGGGCCGGCTTCACCGATCATTACTGGCTGACCTCGCTGATCCCCGATCAGCGCGTGCCGGTCACGCTCGGTCAGCGCCAGAACCCGAGCAAGGCCTATCAGGCCGACTATCAGCTCGATCAGCCGCTCGTCATCGAGCCGGGCAAGCAGACCAGCTATTCCAGCCGCTTCTTCGCCGGCGCGAAGGAAGTGAAGCTGCTCGATTCCTATCAGAAGAATCTCGGCATCGCACTGTTCAGCTATGCGCTCGACTGGGGCTGGTTCGGCGTGATCGAGCAGCCGATCTTCTACTATCTAGACTGGCTGTTCCGCCTGGTCGGCAATTTCGGCGTGGCGATCATCCTGCTGACGATCACCATCCGCGGCCTGCTCTTCCCGATCGCGCACAAGCAGTTCGAATCGATGGCGCGCATGCGCGTCATCCAGCCGAAGATGAAGGCGCTGCAGGAACGCCACAAGGACGACAAGCAGCGCCAGCAGCAGGAGATCATGAAGCTGTACAAGGAAGAGAAGGTGAACCCGCTCGCGGGCTGCCTCCCGATCCTGCTGCAGATTCCGATCATGTTCGCGCTCTACAAGGTGCTGCTGCTCACCATCGAAATGCGCCATCAGCCCTTCGCGCTGTGGATTCGCGACCTTTCCGCGCCCGATCCCGCGACGATCATCAACCTGTTCGGCTATCTCCATTTCACGCCGCCTTCGTTCCTGGCGATCGGCGTCGTGCCGGTGCTGCTCGGCGTCTCGATGTACTTCCAGATGAAGTTCAACCCGGCCCCGATGGACGAGATCCAGAAGCAGGTCTTCGCGATCATGCCGTGGATGCTGATGTTCCTGATGGCACCGTTCGCCGTCGGCCTGCAGCTCTACTGGATCACCTCGAACGTGATCACCATCCTGCAGCAGCAGTGGCTCTATTCGCGCCACCCGGTGCTGAAGCAGCCGATGAAGAAGGAAGCCAAGGCGAAGTGAGCGCGTTCGACGACGATCAGATCGAGGCCGCGCGGAAGATCTTCGCCGGCCCGGTCGCCTTCCTGAAATCGGCTCCCAAGCTCGAGCACCTGCCCAGCCCGGTGGTGCCCGAGGTGGCGTTCGCCGGCCGGTCGAACGTGGGCAAGTCGTCGCTGCTCAACGCGCTCGCCAACCGCAACGGCCTGGCCCGCACCTCGAACACCCCGGGGCGCACGCAGGAGCTCAACTTCTTCGACGTCGGCGATCCGCTCAGGTTCCGCCTGGTCGACATGCCCGGCTATGGCTTCGCCAAGGCGCCCAAGGACATGCTGCGCCAGTGGCGCTACCTGGTGAACGACTTCCTGCGCGGGCGCGACGTACTCAAGCGCGCGCTGGTGCTGATCGACAGCCGCCACGGCATCAAGGAAGTCGACAACGAAATCCTCGACATGCTCGACACGGCGGCGGTGAGCTACCGGATCGTCCTGACCAAGACCGACAAGATCAAGGCGAGCGAGCTGGCCGAGGTCCTCGAGCGCACCCAGGCGGCGGCCCGCAAGCGCCCCGCCGCGCACCCGGACATCATCTCGACCTCGTCCGAAAAGGGCATGGGCATCCCCGAGCTGCGCGCCGCGGTGCTCGAGGCGATCGGGTGAGCCAGGCCGAGGCCCTGCTCTTCTCCTACGGCACGCTCCAGCTGGAGAATGTGCAGCTTACCCAGTTCGGTCGCCTGCTCGAAGGCCGCGACGACGCGCTCCATGGCTACCGGCAGATCGAGATCACGATCCGGGACCCCGATGTGCTCGAAGCCAGCGGCATCGAGGTGCACCTCGCCCTGGTCCCCGACGCCGACGCCCCGCCCATCCCCGGCAAGGTCTTCCGCCTGACGCCCGAGGAGCTGGCCGCGGCGGACGTGTACGAGAGCGAGAATTATGTGCGCGTCGAGGCGCCGCTGGCCAGCGGCACCAGCGCCTGGGTCTATGTGAAGGCCTAAGCCACCGATCCGGCACGATTTCCGCCTGCCTCGGCTATTTTAGCTGATAGGCTGCCCAGGTAATGGCAGCCGCTGTCCCGGCGTGCCGATCGGGAGAGATGCGATGGAAGCCCCACCGGCCAACCCGGCCACGGAACAGCAGATCAAGTGGATGCGGCAGCAGGCCGCCGAGCGTGTCGCGGAGCTGAAGCAGCAGATCACGATCATCCAGCAGCAGTCGCTGAAGACGATGCAGGAGACGATCCAGGCGATCTTCCGTGCACAGGCGGGGAATCCCGGCATGCCGATGCCGGGCATGCCGGTACCAGGGGTACCGATGCCGGGCGCGCCCGGCATGGATCCGGAACCGCAGCCCCCTGTTGTTCCGCCGATGGGCCCTGCGCAACAGCAGCAGATCGATGACGCGATCGCGGCGGCGATGCAGCAGGCGATGGACCAGACGCAGCAGGCGATCGACGCGCTGCTCGGTGACGAAGCCCTGGCCGGGTAGCAGCCCCTGCCCGCATCGCCACCGCTTGCAATGTTGGATTTGGTCTGATTGGCTCGAGCGGCCGGGGGGAAGCCTCGCGCCGCTCTTTCCCATTGTTGGAAAAATAGGATCACGATTGCACAAGCATGTTGCGCGACGACCAACGGTCGGCCGTCGATGGCATGAACTTAGTGAACTTCCACCGCCGAAAACCCGCTCTTGGCGTGTACTTCGTGTTCTTTGGCCGAGTCGCCGCGCCGTCGATGTAGGAAGCGCCTTTTGACCTCTCCCGCCAACCGCGCCACACTCCCCGCAACCGGAGGGGATCGCCAATGACCGAAGCGCCCAGCGCACCCGCCCGCCTTGCCGGGCTCGACCTGTTCCGCGGGCTGACCGTGGCCTTCATGGTCATCGTCAACACGCCGGGCAGCTGGTCGCATGTCTGGTGGCCGCTCGATCATGCCGAGTGGCATGGCTTCACCCCGACCGACCTCGTCTTCCCCGCCTTTCTCTGCGCGATGGGCGTGGCGCTGGGCCTGTCCTTTCCTCGCACGATCGACGCAAGGCTCTGGAATCGCGTGCTTCGACGTACGCTATTGCTAATCATTATTGGCTGGGCATGGCAGATGCTCGCCCGTCCGGGCCTGGCGGATTTCCGCGTGTTCGGCGTCCTCCCCCGGCTGGGCCTCTGCTACGGCCTAGCCGCCGCGCTGGCGATCCTCACCGCCCGCAGGGACGCCGATGGCCGCGCGCATCTCAACGCCCCCGCGCTCGGCATCGCCAGCGCAGTCCTGCTGATCGGCTATTGGGCGCTGCTCAGCTTCGTCCCCATTCCCGGCCATGCCGCAGGCGATCTGAGCCCCGAGGGCAATCTCGCCGGCTATGTCGACCGGATCACGGTCACCACCCATCACATGTACCGCATGGGCACCGATGCGGCGGGCAATGTGGTCTATGATCCCGAGGGGCTGCTCTCCACCCTCCCCGCCCTGGTCAATGTCCTGCTCGGCGCCCTCGCCGCTTTGTGGTGGAAGGCCGCGCCCGATCGCGCGACGATGCGCATCCTGCTCGCCGGTATCGCGCTTGCCGCCCTGGGTTACGCCTTCTCCTTCTCCTTCGCCTTCCCGCTCAACAAGAAGCTGTGGACCAGCAGCTTCGCGCTCTGGACCTCGGGCCTGTCGGCGATCCTGTTCACCGGCTGCGTCGTCGCATCGCGCAGCGCCGCGGTGCGCAAGGCGCTCTGGCCGCTCGACGTGCTCGGGATGAACGCGATCCTCGGCTATCTCCTCTCGCTGCTGCTCTCGCTCGCCGCGATGCGCACCGGCTTCCAGGCCTGGGCCTGGGAGGCGCTTTCCGCGCTGCTCCCCGGCAACCTCCTCCTCGCCTCGTTCCTGTTCGCACTGGCGGTGCTGCTGCTGGTGATCGCCCTGCTCATCCCGCTCCACCGTCGTGGAATCCATATGCGACTGTAAACGGGCTGGTAACCATGCCCGGTTAGAGCAGGCCGGATGGGAGAGGCGAGACTCGAGGCCCTGAAGGGGGCGTTCTGGGGCAGATGGGCGGCGCTGCCGACCAGCCTGATGCGCGCCCATGGCATCGCCATCCAGCGCGCCTATCCGGTGTCCTTCGTCGCCAGCATCTTCGTCAGCCTCCTGCTGATCCTGACGATCCACGGCAATGGCTATCTGCCCTGGCAGATCTCCACCTTCTCGCTCCACCTCGCGATCAGCACCGCTGTGCTCGTCCGCTGGCGCAACGGCAGGGCGCGCGACTGGCAGGTCGCCGACACAGGCGCCGCCCTGCGCGCCACGGTGATCGAGGCGGCCGCGGTCTCGCTCGGCTGGTTCCTGTTCCTGTCGACCCTCGGCCTCGGCGCTACCGACCAGCAGCTGATCGTCACGACGACCACCATCGCCGGCGTCGCCGCGATCGGCGCGCTGCGCTATGCGCCGCTCCCACCCGCCAGCCTCGCCTATCTCGGCATCGCCGTGGTGATCTGTGCGCTCTATGCCATCTTCGCCAACATCCCGGCGGGCGTGTTCGTCTTCCTCGCCGTCTTCGTCGCCCTCCTCGCCCGCACCGTGATCGGCCAGGCCGCTCTGGTCAGCGAGCAGTTCGCCCAGGGCGAGGCCCTTGCCCGCGCCGCCAGCGAGCGCGACCTGCTGCGCGCCGCCGCCCAGCGCGAGGAGCTGCAACAGGCCGCCTCCGCCGCCGAGGCGCGCCACCGCGCTCAGGTCGACAGCGAGCGCGATCGCCGCGCCGAGATCGCCCGCATCGCCGACCGATTCGAAAGCCAGTTCGTCTCCGCGATCAGCGAGCTCGCCGCCGCCGCCGAACAGACCCGCGTTTCGGCCGAGGGGCTCAAGACCTCCACCCTCGCCACCCATGACGAGATCCGCGGCATGGCCAGCCGGGCGGTGCGTGCCGATACCGGCGCCACCACGCTGCTCGAGGAATCGGCCAATCTCGGCCTGTCGCTCGTCGCGGTCGAGGCGAGCCTCGGCGCCCAGGCCGAGACCACTGCGCATCTCCACGACCTCTCCCGCTCGGCCGATGCCCGCTTCGCCACGCTGGTCGAGCACAGCGCCAGCGTCGGCAGCATCGCCGACATGATCGCCGAGATCGCCGCCCGCACCAACCTGCTGGCGCTCAACGCCAGTATCGAGGCGGCGCGCGCCGGCGAGGCCGGGCGCGGCTTCGCAATCGTCGCCCAGGAAGTGAAGAGCCTCGCCGCCCAGACCGCCCATGCCACCGACGACATCCGCGCCCAGCTCAGCCGGATGAGCGGCGCGGTGCAGGCGACCACTTCGATCGTCGGCGAGATGCGCGGCAGCTTCGACCGGATCGGCGAAGTCGGCGGCGCGGTCGGCGATGCGATGACGCGCCAGGGCGACGTGATCCGCTCGATCCAGAGCTATGCCGGCACCGCCGCCTCGCTCACCGCCGATCTCCAGGCCGGCGCCGCCAGTGCCGAGAGCGCCACCGATGCCGCGGCCCGCACCACCGCCGAGATGGATGCGGCCACCGACGAGCTGGTCGGCCAGGCCCGCCGCCTGCTCGGCGAGATGCAAAGCTTCCTGGGAACGCTGCGCGCGGCCTAGGCCAGCGCCATCCGCTGGTCCTTCTCCGCCCGCGCCGCCAGGATCGCCACCGCCGCGACCAGCCCGAAGGCGCCCGCCACCAGGAAGGCCGGCGTGTAGGTCCCCGTCCAGGCCCGCACCGCGCCGGCGCCGAACGCCGCGGTCGCAGCGCCGATCTGGTGCCCCACCATCACCCAGCCGAACACGATCGGCGCGTCGCGCTCGCCGAAATGGACGTTGGCCAGCTTCACCGTCGGCGGCACGGTCGCGATCCAGTCGAGCCCGTAGAAGATCGCGAAGATCAGCAGGCTGGAGGCGCTGAAGTCGAGGAACGGCAGCGCCAGCAGCGAGAGTCCACGCAGCCCGTAATAGACGAAGAGCAGCTTGCGCGGGTCATAGCGGTCGGTCAGCCAGCCCGATGCGGTGGTGCCGATCAGGTCGAACAGCCCCATCAGGCTGAGCAGCCCCGCCGCCTGCACCGGGGCGATGCCATGGTCGCCGCAGAAGGCGATCAGGTGGGTGCCGACCAACCCGTTGGTGGTCAGCCCGCAGACGAAGAAGGTGCCGAACAACAGCCAGAAGGTCATGCTCTTCGAGGCGCGGAACAGCGCGGTGAAGGCCAGCGCCGGGGTGGACGCCTGCTTCATCGGCGGCGGCGGCGCGCTCTCGGCGGTCTCGCCGAAGCGGCGCACGCCAAGGTCCTGCGGATGCTCGGGCACGAAGAACAGCACCAGCGGGATCACGCAGGCGCTGGCGATCGACACGGCGAGCGCCACCGGCCGCCACGCTCCGCCCTCGGCCAGCCAGGCGAGCAAGGGCAGGAACACCAGCGCACCGGTCGCGGTGCTGGCGGTCAGCATGCCCATCACCAACCCCTGCCGGGTGGCGAACCAGCGATTGACCACCGCCGCGCCCAGCACCGACGCCACCGCACCGCTGCCCACGCCCGAGAACACGCCCCAGCTCAGCACATATTGCCAGGGCTCGGACATCCACAGGCTGGCGAAGGTCGCCAGCAACATCAGCACCAGCCCGCCCAGCATCGTCCGCTTGATGCCCACGCTGAGCATCAGCGCGGCAGCGAACGGCCCGACCAACCCGTAGAGGAAGATGCCGATAGCGGCGGCCGCGGAGATGGTCGCACGGTCCCAGCCGAAATGCTGCTCGAGCGGCAGCATCATCACGCCCGGCGCCGAACGCAGCCCTGCCGAGACCAGCAGTGCCACAAAGGTGATCGCCGCGACGATCCCGGCATAGCCGCGCGCGCCGACCGGCAGGCGGGAAAGCAGCGCGATCATGCCTGGCCTCCCGCGCGCTCGACGCTTTCGGTGAGCGACTTGAGCCCGGCCTTCATCACCGACCAGAGCGCCGAGCCCGCCTCCTCCTCGACGCGGCGCTGGATCGCGGCCCAGTCGGGCTCGGCGGCATGGAGCGCCGCCCTGCCCGCATCGGACAGGCTCGCGCACTTGCTGCGGCCGGCGCCCGGCTTCACCACCACCCAGCCGCGCTTTTCGATCGGCGCCAGCGCGCGGTAGAGCGAGCTGCGGTCCATCTCGAGCTGCTCGGCCAGCCGGCTGAGCGCCAGCGGCTCGTCGCGCGCGACATGGCGCAGGATCGAGAATTGCGCGGTGGTCATGCCGTGCCCCGCCAGCGCATCGTCATAGACGCGGCCGACGGTGCGCGCGGCCTTGCGCAGCATGGTGCAGGCGCAGACGGCAGGGAGCGACTCTTGATGCATACACATCATGTATATGCATCAAATCCATCGATCAACGATGTATATGCATCATGCGCACACATCATGCATATACATCAAGCGCGAGTCCCGGCTCAGGCCGGGTTGTACTTCGCCAGGAAGTCCTCGAGCGCCTTGAGAAACTCTAGCCGATCCGCCTCGCGGGTGAAATGGTGATCGCCCTCGGGCTGCTCGATATAGGTCGCATTCCTGCCCGCCTCCTTCAGCCGCTTGGCCATCAGCCGCGATTGCGAGACGGGGACGGTGCGGTCCTTCTTGCCATGGACGATCAGGATCGGCGTCGAGAATTGCTCGGGGAAGTTGAGCGGCGACACTCCCTTCAGATCCCCCACCTGCTGGCGAAGCCAGTCCTGTCGCGCGCCCGCGCCCAGAAAGTTGCCGTTGAAGCGCAGCATCCGGTTGAGGTCGGACACCCCGGCATAGGAGACCGCGCAGCGATAGCGCGATCCGTCCCGCTGCGCCGCGCGCATCGCCGCATAGCCGCCATAGGAGGCGCCGACCATGCAGACCCGCTTGGGATCGATCAGCCCCTGGGCGGCGAGCGCGGTCACCGCGTCGTCCAGGTCATCCTGCATCGCCAGGCCCCATTGGCCGATCCCCTTGCGGGTGAACTTGGTGCCATAGCCCGAGGAGCCGCGATAATTGGGCTGGACCACCACATAGCCGCGGTCCGCGAGGAACTGCGCCCACCAGTCCCATTCCTCGGTATCGCGCGCGAACGGCCCGCCATGCGGCATCACGATCAGCGGAGCGTTGTGCGGATCGCCATTGGGCAGGGTCAGCACCGCCGGTATCTCCAGCCCGTCGCGCGCCTTGTAGCGGATCGTGCGCACCCGGTGGACCAGCTTCATTCCGAGCGTGCGGTTGACGCTGCCGATCGCGTCGACCGTGCCGTCGGCGGCATGGAACAGGAAATAGCCGCCCGGCCCCGAGGCCGCACCGGCGCGGAAGATCACCGTGCCATGGTCCCGGCTCATCGAGACGATCTCCGGCTGTCCGCCCTTGATCATGCCGTCGAGCTTCTTCTGCAGTTCCAGCATCGCCGGATCGGTCCACACCATGCCCGGCTTGTCGCGGGTCACGTCGATGCCGAGATAGCCGGAGCCGCCCGCATCGCTCCACAGGCCGCCAATGTCATAGCCCTTGGATGCGTATAGCTGCTTGCCGCGCTCCAGCTTGGTCAGGTCATATTCGTAGAGCGCCGAATAGCCGTCCGCATCGTCGCCGATGATCAGCGCCTTGGTCGGGTCGCCCAGGAACATCGCCGGCATCTCCAGCGAATCGTCGATCGACGTCGCCCGGTCGATCACCTTGAAATTGTCGCCGCGCTGCTGGCGGTAATAGAGCCGCCGCTTGCGCCCGTCATCGGACAGGGCATAGCCCATGCGGACCGTGCCGCTGCCATCGGCATACCAGTTCCACACGCCGGACTGGCCGGACTGGACCCGCTTCGCGCGGCCGGTGGTGACGTCGATCTCGTCGACCCGCGGCCAGAAATCGACTTCACTGCCGTAGATCGAGTTCTGCGAGCCCAGCAGGACCCGCGGCGAGCCATCGCGCGCCACCCAGATCAGGTCGGACGCATTCTGGCCGGCGGTATCCTTGTTGAGCTTCACCAGCTTCTTGGCGTCGGCCTTCACGCCGAAGGCGCGGGTGAGATACCATTCCTCGTCCTGGACCGGCACGGTCTGGCCGACGCCGATGACCAGCCAGTCGTCATTCACCCAGCGCCACCAGTTCAGGTCGGTGTCGCCCAGCGCCACGATCGCCGGATCGCCGCCAGCCACCGGATAGATGCCGAAATACTGCACGCCGTTCACCGCGATGCGCGCAGCGATCTTGTCCCCCGAGGGCGAAAGCGATGGCGCCTCGATCGCGGGCAGCTCGGCAAAGACCGACGTGTCATAGCGTGTCGGCCTCCCGGCCGGCGCGGAAGCCGGCGCCGAGGATGCAGCCGGCGCGGTCTGCGCAGAAACAACCGCCGGAAAACCGATACCAAGGGCCGCCACGGCCAATGCCGTCGACCCGAACCACTTGCCCCGCATGGATTCCCCCAAATCTTGCGGCGCGATTCTTCGTGGGATTTCGTTACGTTGGCAAGACAAGATGCCACCGTTTTCACTTCGGCACACCGCGCGCGATTGCCCCCCGCGCAACCGCTCGCTATCCCGGCTGCCATGAAGCTCTACATCGGCAACAAGGCCTATTCCTCCTGGTCGCTGCGCGGCTGGCTCGCCTGCAAGCAATCCGGCCTGCCCTTTGAGGAAGTGGTGGTGCCGCTGTACGATCAGGATTGGGAAAAGCGCCGCGAGGGCGACGAGTTCGCACCTTCCTCGGGCAAGGTGCCGATCCTGTGGGACGGCGATGCCGTGGTGTGGGACAGCCTGGCGATCGTCGAATATCTCAACGACAAGACCGGCAACACGAAGTTCTGGCCGGAAGACCCCGCTGCACGCGCCATGGCCCGCTCGATGGCGGCGGAGATGCACTCCAGCTTCGCGGCGCTGCGCCGCAAGCACAGCATGAATGTGCGCCAGGTCTATCCGCCCAAGACGCCCGATGCCGACGTGGTCCAGGACATCGGCCGGATCATGGAGCTCTGGGCCCAGGCCCGTGCCCGCTTCGGCGGTGACGGCCAGTTCCTGTTTGGCGAGTTTGGCGCAGCGGACATCATGTTCGCGCCCGTGGTGACGCGCCTGGTCACCTATTCGCTGCCCGTCGCCCGCTTCGCCCCCGCCTATATGAACGCGGTGCTCCAGCACCCCTTCATGCAGGACTGGATCGCCTCGGCGCAGGAAGAGGATTGGGTGATCCAGCAATTCGAAGCCGATACGGTCTGATATACTTGCGCGGCCCTGCAGCCGCGCCCAGACTCCACCGGCAACAATCCACCGGATCGGGCGGATCAGTCGGGGGATCATCCATGTTCGACGTGAAGAAGCTGCAGCAGCGCCTGGGCGTGACGGCAGACGGTGCGCTGGGGCGCGGCACGCTTGCGGCATTGTTCGTCAAGGCAGGTGCATCGGCGACGATCGCGCCAGAGCTCGGCCTCGCCGCGAACGTCCATTTCCGCAGCTATGGCATCGTCGAGAACGGCCTGCGCCTCGCCCATTTCATGGCGCAATGCGCGCATGAGAGCGGCGGCTTCCGCTACAATCGCGAGATCTGGGGGCCCACCGCCGCGCAGAAGAAGTACGAGATGAACGCGGCGCTGGGCAATGATCAGCCGGGCGACGGCCTGCGCTATCTCGGCCGCGGCCCCGGCCAGCTCACCGGCCGCGCCAATTACCGCCTCTATGGCCGCAAGCTCGGCATCGACCTTGAGAGCAATCCCGAGCTGCTCGAGATCTGGTCGCTCGGCCTGCTCGCCTTCTGCGCCTATTGGGACAATTGCAGCCTCAACAGCTGGGCGGACCAGGATAATCTCCGGGCCGTCTCCAATGGCATCAACCGCGGCGATCCGAAGTCGACCAGGGACCCCAATGGCTGGACAGACCGCCAGGCGCGCTACGCCGCCATGAAGGCGCTGATCCTCTGAACCACTTCGGATCGGGTTCGGATTGATCCGCCAAGCAGATCAGAGCCTGATCCGACTTCCCAAATCGAGGAGTCGGCACGTGAAGAAAGCGCTCAAGATCATCGGCCTTTTCGCGGTTCTTACCGCAAGCACGACCCTTCCTGCGCAGGCAATGCATGGTCAGCAGGAATATGTCGTCGTCTTCTACGATGACGAGAACCATACCAACATCGTCGGCCACAATGTATTCTATTGCGACGGCCATTTCGTGCACGTCGGCTCGTACACGCTGTACAATGAGGAAATCTATTACGGTTGCGGCTGATCGGGATTGCTCGGGAGCGGAGCGATCAGAACCCGCTCCCGTCCTTCCGCCGGAACCTCTGCCCCGCCGGCAGGTGCATGTCGATGTCGGGATAGTGGCAGTCGGTCACGGACGGCTTTCCCACCGCGATGTACACGCAAGGCGCATCGCTGCGGTTCTGGAGCACATGGCCGTTGCCGTCATTCTTGGGAAAGGCGGCGACGTCGCCCGGCCGCATCACCGTCTCGCCGTGGTCATCGACCAGCACCGCCTCGCCGGCGAGCATCACGACGAACTCGTCCTCCCCTTCGTGCCAGTGCCGCTGGGCAGACCAGGCACCGGGCTCGAGCGAGACATGGCTATAGCCGAAGTCGGTGATCCCGCTGGCGGGCGCCAGCCGGCGATACCAGCGCCCCTGCACCGGCCCGGCAAATTCGGGCGGATAGCCGGTCGCATTGGTCTGCGGGATGGCATCGAGATCGAGCTTGGGCATCGCCGTTCCTCAGGGTTTCAGGCAGGCTTTGATCGTCTTGATCACCGTGCCACCCGTAGTTTCCGGCCCAGCCCGATCACTGTCGGTGATCGCGGCGCCGGCATAGCGCTGCCGGACCGTGGCCGAGTCGTGCAAATCCTGTTCGAGCGCCACCGCCAACCGATCGCGCTGTGCCGATTTGAAGCGGGCGGGCTCCCCGGCCTTTTCCCGCGCAGCGTCTGCGCGAAACAGCGCAAGGGTCGGCTCGAGCCGGGATTGCTGCAGTTCAGCGATTGCCAGACAGCGCCCCGGGGTTGGGCGTTCCTGATCATGGGCCAGAAACAGCAGCAACATGCCCAGACTTAGCAACATCGGACCTCCGCGAGAAAAATGCGGCTTTCCTTCTCGGTCCGCCGCAGCAAGAGAGAAACCGGATTAGCCCGAGGGTCAAGATGGACGCCACCGAACTCACCAAGGCCCTGATCGCCGCCGAAAGCGTCACCCCTGCGCGCGGCAGCGTGTTCGACGTGCTGGAGGCGGCCCTGCTCCCGCTCGGCTTCAAGGTCGAGCGCTTCGTCGAGGGCGAAGCGCCCGAGGGACCGGTGGAGAACCTGCTCGCGGTGCGCGGCACCAGCGGCCGCCACTTCGCCTTTGCCGGCCATCTCGACGTGGTGCCACCCGGACAGGGCTGGACCAGCGACGCCTTCCAGCCCGAAGTGCGCGGCGACCTGCTCTATGGCCGCGGCGCGGTGGACATGAAGGGCGCGATCGCCGCCTTCGTCGCCGCGGCGGCGCGGGTCGAGGGCGGCGTGACCACGCTGATCATCACCGGCGACGAGGAAGGCCCGGCCACCTATGGCACGCCGCGCCTGATCGAGCGGATGGCCGAGCGCGGCCTGCTGCCGGACCTGTGCCTCGTCGGCGAGCCCACTTCGCAGCACCGCCTCGGCGACATGATCAAGATCGGCCGCCGCGGATCGACGGTGATCGACATCACCGTGCCGGGCCGGCAGGGCCATGTCGCCTACCCCCATCTCGCCGACAATCCGGTCCCGCGCCTCGTCCGCGCGCTCGCCGAGATCGACGCGATCGTGCTGGACGAGGGCAATGCCTGGTTCCAGCCCTCGAACATCGAGATCATCGACCTGACAGTGGGCAATCCCGCCACCAACGTCATCCCCGGCGAGGCCAGGGCGCGGATCAGCATCCGCTTCAACGACCAGCAATATGGCCCCGACCTGATCGCCCGGATCGAGGAGATCGTGCAGCGCCACGCGCCGCTGGGGATCGTCAAGGGCCGCGTCTATGGTGAGGCCTTCCTCACCGAGCCCGGAGAGCTCTCCACGCTGATCTCCGGCGCCATCCAGGACAGGCTGGGCGTCACCACCGAGTTGTCGACCACCGGCGGCACCTCGGACGCCCGCTTCCTCTCGAAGCTCTGCCCGGTGGTGGAGTTCGGCCTGCTCAACGCGACGATGCACAAGCTCGACGAGGCGGTGGCCCTGGCCGACCTGGTCGCGCTCACCGATGTCTATGAGGAAATCCTGAAGCGGGCACTCGCTTCTTAGAGCCCCTCCCCTGAAGGGGAGGGGCTAGAAATTTACCCCGCGATCCGCTGCGGCTCCACGCCCCGCGCCCATTCGAGGAACGCGTCCTCCTCCATCGGCGTCGCCACGGCATAGCCCTGGAGGATGTCGCAGCCGATGACGCGCAGCACCGTGGCCTGGTCCTCGCTCTCGATGCCCTCGGCCACCGCCTCGCAGTTCAGGCCGTGGATCAGCCCGATCAGCGCCTGGGCGATCGTCCGCGCGTCGGCGCTGTTGGCGACATGCTCGATCAGGCTGCGGTCGAGCTTGATCCGGTCGATCGGCAGCTTGCGCAGGCGCGCGATGTTCGAATAGCCGGTGCCGAAATCGTCGATGGCGATGGTCGCGCCGTCGTGGCGGAGCAGCGCGATCGCTTCGAGCACTTCGCTCGAGCAGTGCATCGCCAGCGTCTCGGTGATCTCCAGCTCGAGCAGGCTTGCCGGCGCATTGGCCGCCAGCATCGCCTCCCGCAGCTTGCGGAAGAAGCTGGCATGGTCGAGCTGGCGAGGGCTGATATTCACCGCGAGCCGCTGCTGGATGCCCAGGCGTCCCCAGCGCGAGATCGTCTCGGCGACGCTTTCGACCACCCATTCGCCGATCTCGACGATCAGGCCGGTCTCCTCGGCGCGCTGGATGAAGGTGCCGGGCATCTTGAGCCCGTCCGGATGGCGCCAGCGCAGCAGCGCCTCGGCGGCGACGATGCGGCCGTCGGCGGCGGAGACCTGGGGCTGGTAGACCAGGGTGAACTGGTCCTTGTCCACGGCCTCGCGCAGGTCGCTCTCCAGCCGCGCCCGGTCGGCGATCTCGGCCGCGAGGATCTCGGTAAAGTGCTCGGCCCGGCCGCGGCCCATCGCCTTGGCGTGGTACATGGCGGCATCGGCAGCGCGCATCAGGTCGTGCAGCGTCGTGCCGTGCTCGGGGCGCAGCGCGATGCCGATCGAGGCGCCGATCGACACTTCCTGGTCGGCCAGGTCGAACGGCTCGGACAGGGCATAGAGGATGCCGCGGCCGATCCGCTCGGCGTCGCGCACGTTGCGCAGCGTCGGGAAGAACATGGTGAACTCGTCGCCCGCCAGGCGCCCGATCAGCGGCGGACGGGCATCGGCCTCGGCGGCGAAGCGATCCGCCACCGCGCGCAGGCGGTTGGCGACCATGGCGAGCAGCGCATCGCCGGTGGCATGGCCCAGCGTGTCGTTGACATGCTTGAAGCGGTCGAGATCGATGAAATAGAGCACCGCGATATTGCCCGGCGGCAGGTCGGCGAGCATCCGCTCGGCGGTGCGGCGGAAATTGGTGCGGTTGGGCAGCGAGGTCACCGGATCGAACATCGCGAGCCGCTGGACGCTCTCCAGATTGGCGTGGAGCTGGCGGAACAGCCCGTCCATCGCACGCGCCAGGGTCGGCACCGATTCATGCACCTGGGGCGGGATGCCGCTCTGCAGATCGCCATTGGCGGCGCCCTGCAGGCGGTTGATCGCGGCGTCGATGGCCTCGGCGGTGGAGGCGATGCTGCGCTCGGCCGAGGCCCAGCACATCACGCCGCAGACGATCGCGGCGATCAGCGCGCGTCCGGCGCTCTCGACCGTGATGATCCCCGGCGTGGAAGCGGCAGCCAGAGCGAGGATGAACGCCACGGCCCCGGCGCACATCGCAAAGGCTATCGCACGGCTCTTGAGCGAGAATCCTTCCACTATGCTCCGCCCGTCCCCCAGAATCCCTCGCCGGCCGGAAAAACCGGCGGCGACCCGGGGACGATCTTTCGCAGAGAGAGGTTAAAATTTCTCTCGGGGCCGACGCAGGACTATATAGAGGGCTCCGGTCCCGCCGTGGCGGGAATGCGCGGTTCTTACGGCAGCGATACGATCCGAAAAGCGCGATGCGGCGAGCCAGTCGCCCACCGCCGCGCGGATCGCGCCGCGGGCATGCGGGCGCTCGGATTCCGGCCGCGGCGGCTTGCCGGTGACGAGCAGCAGCACCCGGTCGCCGCGCGCCAGCGCCGCCTCCAACCCGAAATCGAGCCGGTCATAGGCCGAGGAGAGGGTGTGGCCGTGCAGGTCGACGGTCGATTCGGGCGAGACCAGCCCGCGCCCCAGCCGCCGGTCCCAGGACGCGTCGAGCGTGTTGACCGCCTGCCCGCGCGCAGGCTTGGCCGGCACAGGTGGAGCAACGCGCGGCGACGGCACCCGCCCCTTCACCTTTGCGGGCACGGCTACCGGCACCGGCGCGGGCGTCACCGCTTTCTCGATCGCCTCGACCGACTTGACCGGACGCGCCTCGAGCGGCGTCACGCTGGCGATCACGCGTTTCCACAGCGCCGCTTCCTCGGGCGCGAGGCGCCTCACCGCTGGCGGGTCGGCGCCGGCACGGTGGCGATCGGCGCGCCGCCGAGCCGGCTGAGCGTCCCCACCGGCAGCAGCAGCCAGGCGGTGCCGCGCGCGTTCATGCCGCCCGCGATCGCCCGCGCGTCATCGCCGGCGCCCCAGAAGGTATCGACCCGATTGCTGCCCTTGATCGCCCCGCCGGTATCCTGCGCGATCCACAGCCCGTTCGCCTCGGCCCGGTCCATCGAGAGGAACACCGGCGCGCCCAGCGGAATGAACTTGGGATCGACCGCGGCGCTCACCTGCCCGGTCACCGGCAGCCCGAGCGAACCGTTCGGCCCCGCCCCCTTCAGCTCCTGGAAGAACACATAGCTCTTGTTCTCCCACATGATGTCGCGCCCCTCCTCGGGATGCGTGCGGAGATATTCCATGATGCCCTGCATCGAGGCCTTGCCCGGCTGGAGCAGCCCGCGCTCGCGCATCAGCGCGCCGATGCCGACATATTCGCGGCCATTCTGCCCGGCGAAACCGATGCGCATCACCTGGCCATCCGGCCCGCGCAGCCGGCCCGAGCCCTGGATCTGCAGGAAGAACAGCTCGATCGGATCCGCCGCCCAGGCGATCTCCAGCCCGCGCCCGTCGAGCGCGCCCTGGTCGATGTCCTTGCGGTCGTAATAGGGGATGAAGGTCTTGCCCGCGACGCGGCCGCGGATCTTCTTGCCCTTCATGTCCGCCGAGAACTGGCCGAGATCGACTTCGATGATGTCGTCCGGCTTGGCATAGACCGGCACCTCGTATCCCAAACGGCGATGCCGCGATCCGGCGATCTCGGGCTCGTAATAGCCGGTCGCCTGCGCCTTGCCGTCAGCGACCTGCACCGTCTCGAACCAGCGCGCGAAGAAGGCCCGCGCATCGCGCTCGGGCCAGGTCTTGGCGGCGTCGCACGAGGGCTGCCAGTCGCGCCCCTGGGTCAGCCCGCTCGCATCGGTGCGCCGCACCAGCGAGGGGCAGCTCAGCCGATAGGCGGTCAGCGCCCGCGCCGCGCCGTCGTCGCTCAGCGGCAGCGAATCGAGGGAAGGACCGGCGAGCAGCCCCGCCGAGGAAGCGGTGAGCGTGCCGGCAGGCGCGGCGGGCGCCGGGATCGCGGCCAGCGGCGTCGCCGGGATAGGCTGGCGCACGGCCGGGTTGCCATGCGGCTCGGAGACTCGCGGATTTTCACGCGGCGTCTCGCGCGGCACATGGCGCGGCGGCGGAGTATAGCCCGGTTCGACCGAATGCGGCACCACGCCGCCCGAACAGGCGCTCAGCAGCGCCGCGAGCGCGACTCCCCCCCAGATTCGCATAATGGCCCTCTTCAGGCTTCGTCGGTTTCGACGAGCTTCCAGTTGGGATCGTCGCTGCGCAGGTTCCGCGCGAAGGTCCAGATGTCGTGGGTCTCGACTGCGTCGCTCAGCGAACCGGCGACCACATTGCCCTCGCCATCGCGGGTCACCGCGGCGATATCGGCATCGAAGCGCACGGTGATGCGGGCGGTCTTGCCCTCCACCACGGCGTCCGAGATCAGCGCGCGCTCGATCGCGACCAGCCGGTTGTCGAGCACATGGCCGGCGGCCTTGCGGTCGGCGATCGCCTGGGCGAAGCCGGCGCGGACATCGTCCTCCACCAGCCAGGCCAGGGTCTCCTCGTCGCCCTTCCAGAAGGCCTCGAGGATCATCTTGTACGCGCTCTTGGCGCCGTCGACGAACTGGGCGACGTCGAAGCTGGAATCGGCGGCGATCACGGCCTTCAGGCCCGATTCCGCGCCGTTGCCGATCACCCGGGCGCTGGCTTCGCGCACGTCGGGAGTCTGGTCGATGGTACGGGCAGCGGGCGGCACCGCCACGCGCTCCTCGCTCGGCTTGGGCAACGCCTGCTCATGGCCGGTGCGCTTGCCGAGCACGGCATAGAGTCGGAGTGCCAAAAAGCCGGCCACCATTGCGAACAGGATTATCGTGTACACTACGCCTCCAAACGCTTCGCCGGTTAACATAGGCCCAAGCGGCGCCGGTTTCAAATCCGGCCAAAACCGGGGGCAATTGAAACCGTTGCGCCCGCCTGCTAGGCGCGCAGCCGATCCAACGCTTCAATAGCGCGAAACTTTCCGAAAAGAGGATTTTGTAATGGCCGAGAACGACACGATCGCCGGATTCGGCGAGCCCGCAGCCAACGGTGAGGACACCACCCCGGCCGCCGGCCTGCTGTCGCAATATGTGAAGGACTTCTCGTTCGAGAATCCGAACGCCCCGGCCATCTTCCAGAGCCAGACCGCGCCTGCGATCGACGTGCAGTTCAACATCGGCTCGGGCAAGGTCGCCGACGAGGTGTTCGAGGTCGTGCTCAAGATCGAGGTGCGCGCCACCGCCGAGAGCCAGACCGCGTTCATCGTCGACCTGTCCTACGCCGGCCTGTTCGGCATCCGCAACGTGCCCGAGGGCGAGGCGCTCGACGGCTTCCTGCTCGGCGAGGCCCCGCGCCTGCTCTTCCCGTTCGCCCGCCGCGTGCTGGCCGACGCGGTGCGCGACGGCGGCTTCCCGCCGCTGATGCTCGAGCCGATCGACTTCGGCGGCATCTATCTCCAGCAGCGCGCGGCCAACGAGTCGGGCCTGACCGGCGAAGTGGCAGGCGAAGCCTGATCCACGCCTGAGGGGCTGCAGCGATGCGCAATCCCAATTCCTCCCCGAGCTCGCTCGGGGAGGGGGACCGTCGCGAAGCGATGGTGGAGGGGCTGCCGCGGTACGCGGCGGTCGCCCGCCGCGCCCCTCCACCCCGCCGCTACGCGGCGCGGTCCCCCTCCCCGAGACAAGCTCGGGGAGGAACTAAGTCGTGAAGCTCGCCCGCAGCCTCGGCTCGGTCGGCGGGCTCACCCTCGCCAGCCGCATCCTCGCGCTGGTCCGCGATTCGCTCCAGGCGCGCTATGTCGGCGCGAACTTCGCCTCGGACGCGTTCCTCGTCGCCTTCCGCCTGCCCAACATGTTCCGCGCCTTCTTCGCGGAAGGGGCCTTCTCCTCGGCGTTCATCCCGATGTTCAACCGCAAGCTCGCCGAGCATGACGGCGAGCGCGGGCCGGCCTTCGACTTCGCCGAGCGCACCCTGGCGGTACTGTTCACTTTCCTCGCGGTGATGACGGTGGTCATGCTCGCCGCCGCCTGGCCGCTCACCGCCCTGCTCTCGGGCGGCTTCCACAAACAGGCGCCGACGCACGAGCAGTTCGCCTTCGCGGTCGAGCTGAGCCGGATCACCATCCCCTATCTGATGCTGATCTGCCTGGCCTCGCTGCTCGGCGGCCTGCTCAATTCGCTCGACAAATTCTGGGTCAATGCCGCGGCGCCGATCCTGCTCAACATCGCGATGGTGACGGCCTTGTTCGTCTTCCACGGCACGCCCGAGGAGACGGCGCGCGCCCAGGCGATCTCGATCCCGATCGGCGGTGTCGTACAGCTGCTCTGGCTGTGGTTCGCCTGCCGCGCCGCCGGCGTGTCGCTGCGCCCCCGCCTGCCCCGGCTCGATCCCGAGGTGAAGCGGCTGATGAAGCTGATCCTCCCCGCCGCGCTCGGCGCGGGCGCGGTCCAGCTCAACCTCGTCATCTCGACCGCACTCTCCGGCTATCTGCTCGGCGAGGGCTCGATCTCGTTCATCTATTATGCCGACCGGCTCAACCAGCTGCCGCTCGGCATGATCGGCATCGGTCTCGGCACTATCCTGCTCCCCACCGTCTCGCGCCTGCTCGGTGCCGGCAAGGAGGCGGAGGCGATGGAGACGCAGAATCGCGGCATGGAGCTGGCGCTGTTCCTCACCCTGCCCGCGATGGTCGCGCTGATCGTCGCCGCCGAGCCGATCGTCCGCGGGCTGTTCCAGTACGGCCACTTCACCGCCGACGACACGGTGAAGTGCGCCTGGGCGCTGGCCGGCTTCTCGATCGGCCTGCCCTCCTATGTGCTGGTCAAGGTGCTCACCCCCGGCTTCTACGCCCGGCAGGACACCAGGACGCCGGTGCGCTTCGCTACCATCTCGGTGGCCGTGAACATCGTCGCCAATCTCGCGCTGATCCCGCTGATCGGTCATATCGGCCCGCCGCTGGCGACCGCGCTATCGTCCACGGTCAATGTCTGGATGCTCTATGCCGAGCTGCGGAAGCGCGGCCATTTCGTCGCCGACACCCAGCTCAAGCGCCGCCTTCCCCGCCTCGCCCTCGCCGCGCTGCTGATGGGCGCCGCGATCTTCGGCTTCGACCGGCTGCTCGATCCCTGGCTGAGCGGGCAGCTCTGGCAGCGTTACGCGGCGCTGGTGGTGCTGGTCGGGGCCGGCGTGGCGATCTATTTCATCGCGTGCTTCGTGACGCGGGCTTTCCGCCTGTCCGACCTCAAGGCGCTGGTGCGGCGCCGGGCGGCGCGCTGAGGAGCACTCAGCCGAACAGCCCGATCAGGATGAGCGCTACCACGGCCAGGCCGGTATAGCCCATGAGGCCGATCGCCATATAGGCGGCGGTATTGAATGCCTTTTCCCGGTAGCCGAGGAAGAACATCCACATGATGATGGAGAGCATCGGCACGACGAAGATCGCGAATATCACACTCGCAACGCGGCCGGTCTTGCTCAGCGGCTGCTCGGCGGGCGGCAGCTGGCCCTCCCGCTCGCGATCGATGTCGTCGCGAATCCGGATGCCTTCTTCCTGCGAGATGCCGCGCCTGCCGATCTCCGCCTGCGCCGCAGCAATCGCCGGCTCCGCATAGTCCTCGCCGATATCGGGATGCGCGATGCGGAAGAGCGCCTCGTCCGGGAGCCGCGCCATCGTCTTCACAAAATCCTGAGCCATCATTTCCCCCTCGCGGCGACATGTACGGGGTGCCGGGATCGGTCAAGGCGCTTGGCGCAGACTGAAGCCAAGGCGTCGGCCGAAGCCGGCCACGTACAAAATTCGTCCTTCACTCCAAGCCGTCATCCCGACGCAAGTCAGGATCTCGTGCGGCGCCTTTCCCGCGCTACGGCATGAGATCCCGGCTTTCGCCAGGATGACGAAATGGGTCTTACCCTCGTGATACCCTTCGACTAGGACGCCCCCGTCCCTGACATCATCGTGCGGCTGCGTCCCCGCCGTCTCGGACCCGCGGCCCGTCCAAAGGCCGAACGGTCAGCCCGGGCGTGGAAGGAATGAACATGCGTGTCGTCTCCGGCATCCAGACCACCGGCAATCTCCACCTCGGCAACTACCTCGGGGCGATCAAGCAGTGGGTGGCGATGCAGGACCAGGGGGAGTGCCTCTTCTTCCTCGCCGATCTCCATGCGCTGACGGGCAATATCTCGCCGCAGGAGCTCGCCAATTCGACGATCGAGATGGCCGCGACGCTGATGGCGTCGGGCATCGACGATCGCGCCATCCTGTTCAACCAGGCGCGCGTTCCCGCCCATGCCGAGCTGTGCTGGATCCTCAACGGCACCGCGCGCATGGGCTGGCTGAACCGCATGACCCAGTGGAAGGACAAGGCGGGCAAGAACCGCGAGGGTGCCAGCGTCGGCCTGTTCACCTATCCGGTGCTCCAGGCGGCCGACGTGCTGGTCTACAAGGCGACCCATGTCCCCGTGGGCGAGGACCAGAAGCAGCATCTCGAGCTGGCCCGCGACATCGCGACCAAGTTCAACACCGACTATGAGGTCGAGCTGTTCCCGCTGCCCGAGCCGTTCATCTCCAAGGCGGCGCCGCGGATCATGTCCCTGCGCGACGGCAGCGCCAAGATGAGCAAGTCCGATCCTTCGGACCTGTCGCGCATCAACCTCTCGGACGATGACGACACGATCGCGCAGAAGTTCAGGAAGGCGAAGACCGATCCCGAGCCGCTGCCCGATTCGTTCGACGCCCTCGCCGAACGGCCCGAAGCGAAGAACCTGGTGACGATCTTCGCCGCACTGTCGGACCGCGATCCCCAGTCGGTGGTCGCCGAGTTCGCCGGCCAGGGCTTCGGGTCGTTCAAGCCAGCGCTGGCGGACCTCGCCATCGCGACGCTCTCGCCGGTGCGCGAGCGGCTCAACCAGCTGTTGGGCGACCGCGAGGCCGTCGGCGCGCAGCTCGCCAGGGGTGCGGCGCGCGCGAGCGAACTCGCCGCACCGACGCTGCTCGCCGCACAGAAGGCGGTCGGGCTGCAGGTGTAAAGCCTACCTACTACTCGTCATCCCGCGAAGGCGGGGATCCAGGGCCAAGGGCAATGACCGCGAGGCTCGCCTCGGCGTCTCCGGAAGCCAGGCGCGTGATTGCTTCGCATATCCCGAACTACCCTGGATCCCTGCCTTCGCGGGGATGACGATAGAAAAGCGCATGCAAAGGCCCGCCTTCCCTCCCCGGAATTTACCGAACTCCAACAAGGGAACAGTTACAGGTACCGCCGGGTTTCTGAGCCGGAGAGTGCTTGATGCGTAGATTGATCCCCCTGCTCCTTCTCGGGAGCGCGATGGCGGCCTGCAGCGGCGGCGGAGGCTCGGACGGCGGCACCGTCGTCACGCCGACGCCGACCCCTACGCCCACTACGACGCCCACGCCTTCGCCGACGGCAACCCCCACCCCGACCAGCAACGAGCCGGCCACGGGTTCCGATTTCCTCAGCTCGGTCGCCTTGCTCTACAGCGCCCAGCCGAACATCGCCGCCTGCCAGGCGGGCACGCTCAAGGCCGAGGTCGGCGCACGCGTGCTGGCGACGCTCAACGACATCCGCGCACATCACCGCCTGCCCGCCGTCACCTATGCCCCGGCCGACGAGCCCGCCGTCCAGCAATCGGCGCTGATGATGGCCGCCAATGGCGCGCTCAGCCATTTCCCGCCGAGCAGCTGGAATTGCTACACCAGCGCCGGCGCCACCGCGGCGGGGCAGAGCAACATCTATCTGGGCACGGGCGGGCTGCGCTATTCGCAGGATGCCGACATCCTGATCGGCTGGCTGACCGACACCAACAACATCACCGCGAACAATATCGGCCATCGCCGCTGGCTGCTCTACCCCTTCCTCTCGACTATCGCCTATGGCCGCGTCGCCGGGGTGTGGCAGACCAGCAACCGGGCCGACGGCGCCTCGATCAAGGTGATCAACTCCACCCAGAACACCGCCGGCCCGCTGCCCGATTACGTCGCCTATCCGTTCGAGGATTATCCGGCCCGCTATTTCGAGAATGGCGCGCTGCTCTCCTTCGGCGTGATCGCCAACAAGAGCTCGAACTTCGGCGCGAACCAGACGGTCAATTTCTCCGGTGCGACGATCGCCGTCCGCGTGCGCGGCGGCGCGGCGCTCACCGTGTCGAACATCTCGTTCGACAATGAAGGCTATGGCCTGCCGAACAACCTGCAATGGAGCGTGTCCGGGCTCACGGCCAACACGACCTATGACGTCACGATCAGCAACGTCGTGGTTGGCGGTGCGGCGCGCAACTACAGCTATTATTTCAAGCTGGTGCCCTGATCGGAGCAACTCCGCCATTTCCGTTGCAGATCGACTAGGTTGCAGCGCCGCCGCAACCTAGCCTGTGCTTTCCACAAAGGGAGGCACTTATGCGCAAGAAGATCGGTTACTCGCTCTCACTGCTCGCCGCGGCCGGATTCCAGGCCGTACTGGCCCAGCCGCTCCAGGCCCGCCCGAACCTCGAATGCGCCAACCCGCCCTCGGTCACCTGCACCAGCTACCGCGCGCGCGGCTTCGCCAGCTATGGCGACTGCGTGAGCTATTACAGCGAATATTGCCCGCTGCTCGAAAGCGGCGAAGGCGGCTGCGTCTATGATCCGCGAATCGGCCAGACGATCTGCTGGTAAGCTGCAAAAAGCGACGGCGTACCGAGGGAAACCGTATCCCGCTTATGTCTAGACAAAAAGGCCGGAGCTCCCTGGGAGCCCCGGCCTTTCGTTTTGAAGGGTGGAGGCGTGACCGATCTGCGTTGCCCCGCTCTCAGCTCCTCCACCCCGCCCGCCCCTGAAAGGAGCGGGATTACAGCCTGTTAGCCTTCCAGCGTGCGCATCAGCGTGCGCACGGCGGTGTCGATCTCCACGTCCTTGGCGCGCAGGTCCTCGATGCGCTTCACCGCGTGGATCACGGTCGAATGGTCGCGATTGCCGAACTTCCGCCCGATCTCCGGCAAAGACCGCGTTGTCAAACGCTTAGCGAGATACATCGCGATCTGGCGCGGCCGGGCGATCGCCACGGCGCGGCGCTCGGAGATCAGGTCGATCTGCTTCACTTCGAAATGCGCCGAGACCGCGCGCTGGATCTCGTCGATCGTGATCCGGCGCTGGGCCGAGCGCAACACTTCGCCGAGCACATTGGTCGCGAAGTCGATGGTGATGACTTCGTTGTTGAGCTGGGCATAGGCGACCAGGCGGTTGAGCGCGCCCTCGAGCTCACGGACATTGGTGGTGATCCGCGCCGCGAGCAGGTCCATCACCTCGTGCGGCATGCTCACCGCCGGCATGTCCATCAGCTTGCGGCCGACGATCGCACGCCGCAGCTCCAGCTCGGCCGGCTTGATGTCGGCGACCAGCCCCGAACCGAGACGGCCGGCCAGTCGCGGCTCGAAACCCTCGAGGGCTTGGGGCGCACGATCGGCGGCGATCACGAGTCGCTTGCCCGAGGACATGAACTCGTTGACGGTGTGGAAGAACTCCTGCTGCGTCGCGTCCTTGCCGCCGATGAACTGCAGGTCGTCGATCATCAGCAGATCGACCGAGCGCAGCCGCGCCTTGAACGCGTGCGTGTCCTTGTTGCGGAGCGCCTGGACGAACTCGAACATGAAGCGCTCGGCGGTCACATAGATCGCGGTTGCGTCGGGATTCGCGTCCAAAAAGGCGTGGCCGATCGCGTGCATCAGGTGCGTCTTGCCCTGGCCCGTGCCGGCATGGAGGTAGAGCGGGCTGAACTGCGGCGCGCCCGGCTGCGCCATCGCCTTGGCGGCGTTGCAGGCGACGCGGTTGGTCGCGTCGATGACGAACCGCTCGAAGGTGAAGCGCTGGTCGAACTGCGGGCGCTCGACCGCGGCAGCCGCCACCGGCGCCGAATCGGCGACCGGCGCCACCGGCGCCGCGCTCAGGACGCGCTTCGGCTCCTCCGCCACCGTCTCGATCGAGACGGCACGCACCGCCGGGATCTGGCCGCGGAATTCGAGCAGCAGCCGCTCGGCATAGTGGTTCTTCACCCACTGGGTCATGAACGCCGAGGGCAGGCCCAGGCGAACGATCTCGGCATTGCTGCCTTCGATCAGGACCACCGGCTTGAGCCACTGGTCGAACAGGCGCTGGCCCGCAGAGCGCCGCAGATTAGCGCGCACATGCGACCAAGCCTTGGCAACCGCAGCTTCCATTCCGTCCCGATCCAAGGCCTGAACCTGAGTCACCGTGGCGCACCCCTCCTTCACGAGAAACACGTGTTCTCGCGCACAAATTCGATCCGACATGAAGCCCGCCTGCACCGGACATCCCCGGTCATGGCGCAGTGGGCCGTTGTACACCCGAGTGGGCTTGCCCCCCGGACACCCCGGCGAATCCTCGCCTGGGAGGTCTGTTTTAGGGACGCCTTTCTGAGTCGAGCAAGGGGTCCGCATGTAAAGATTCTGAAATAGTTTTGTTGACTCGCCCTAACCCACGGAAATGCGTGCACACGGCCTCTAAGTAGCTGAAATGACTAGGGCCTTCAGATTATTGCAAGTCGGAGACACCGCGACTCGCGCGAATCGTGGGGTTACAGGATGCTAACCACGATTCGCCCGGAACCCCCTGCCGGACACGACAAAAACCCCGCGGAACCGGGGTCCCGCGGGGCTTTGTTACGGAAAAGTTACGGTTATGCCAGCGCTTCGACGCGCTTGTTCAGACGCGCGAACTTGCGCGAGGCCGTATTCTTGTGAAGCACGCCCTTGGCGACGCCGCGGGCCATTTCCGGCTGCGCAGCGGCGAGCGCGGCAGCGGCCGCAGTCTTGTCGCCGGCCTCAAGGGCCGACTCGACCTTCTTCACGAAGGTGCGGATACGGCTCACGCGGGTGCCGTTGATCTCCGCGCGGCGCGCATTGCGCCGGATACGCTTCTTCGCTTGCGGCGTATTCGCCATGCCGTGTCGTTCCTAGCTCGAAATGTTTAGGGCGCGGGGAACATGCCGCCACGCCCGGAAAGACGGGCCCCTTAACCCCACAGGTGATTCGGGTCAACCGTCTCGTGCCCAAAGGCAGGGATTACTTCTGGCACCGCGGGCACCAGAAGGTCGACCTGCCCGAATCGACGCGCCGCTCGACCAGCCCGCCACAACCGCACGGCTCGCCTTCCCGGCCATAGACCCGCCATTCCTTGGCGAAATAGCCCAGCTCGCCGTCCGGCTGCGCATAATCGCGAATCGTCGAGCCCCCCGCGGCGATCGCGCTTTCCAGCACCTCGCGAATCGCTATGGCCAGCTTCTCCAGCCGCGCCTTGCTGATCGTCCCGGCTTCCCGGACCGGCGAGATGCGCGCGATATAGAGCGCCTCGCACACATAGATGTTGCCGAGCCCCGCCACCACGCGCTGGTCGAGCAGCAGCGCCTTCACCGGCGCCACCCGGTCCTTGAACATCCTGGCCAGGTGCGCGGCATTGAAGTCCGGCCCCAGCGGCTCGGGTCCCAGCGCCACGAAAGGCGGCCAGGCCGCGACCTCGGCGGTCGGCACCAGGTCGACCGAGCCGAACCGCCGCGGATCGTTGAGGGCGAGGCGGTGATGCTGGGTCTCCAGCACCATATGGTCATGCTTGCCGATCTCGCCCGGATCGATCCGCCAGCGTCCCGACATGCCGAGATGGAAGATCAGCGTGTCGCCGCGATTCGTCTCGATCAGCCCGTATTTCGCCCGCCGGCCCATGCCCGTCACGGTCGCCCCGGTCAGCCGCTGGCCCAGCCCTTCCGGAAACGGCCGGCGCAGGTCGCCGCGGTGCAGGGTGACGCGGGTGATCGTCTCGCCCTTGAGCACGGGCTCCAGCCCGCGGACGGTGGTCTCTACTTCGGGGAGTTCTGGCATGCATCCTCCCTAACGCGCCAAACCCCGTTTCGTCATCCCCGCCCTTCCCTTCCGTCATCCCCGCGAAGGCGGGGATCCAGAGTCACCAAGGACATGGCTCCGTTACCCTGGATCCCCGCCTTCGCGGGGATGACGAGTTTAAAGGCGATGACGTGGGAAATTTCCCCCGCTAGAGCCGCTCGCATGACCGACACCGTCTCCTTCGGCTACGAAGACGTGGCCCCCGAGGAAAAGACCCGCCGCGTCGGCGAGGTCTTCTCCAGCGTCGCGGCCAAATACGACCTGATGAACGATGCCATGTCGGGCGGCCTCCACCGCCTGTGGAAGGACAAGTTCGTCCGCCGGGTGAAGCCGCGCGAAGGCGAGCATATCCTCGACATGGCGGGCGGCACCGGCGACATCGCCTTCCGCATGGCCCCTTCGGGCGCCGCGATCACCGTCGCGGACATCAACCCCGAGATGCTCGCCGTCGGCGTCGAGCGTGCCGCAGAGCGCGGGATCGACGGGCTGGTGTGGAGCGAGGCCAATGCCGAGACGCTGCAATGGCCCGACAAGTTCTTCGACGCCTATACGATCGCCTTCGGCATCCGGAACGTCACCGACATCCCCAAGGCGCTCCGCGAAGCGCACCGCGTATTGAAGCGCGGCGGCCGGCTGTTCGTGCTGGAGTTCTCGACCACCCAGTGGCCGGGCTTCGCCGAGGTGTACGACGCCTATTCGCACAAGCTCGTTCCCAAGCTCGGCCAGATGCTGGCGGGCGACGCGGAGAGCTATCGCTACCTGATCGAATCGATCCGCCGCTTCCCGCCCATGCCCGAGTTCGAGCGCATGATCCGCGACGCCGGCTTCACCCAGACCAAGGTCGAGCCGCTGCTCGGCGGTCTGGTCGCGATCCATTCGGGCTGGAAGATTTGATGGCATGCATTGCACTTAAGCCCCTCCCCTTCAGGGGAGGGGTTTGGGGTGGGGCATGTGTCTCACCGAGACCTGAGCTCGCGGACAGCCCCCACCCCAACCCAGCATCAGGTAAACAGCGCCCCGCGCTGTTTAGGCCATGCCGGGGGCATGGCCGGCCCGATGCTCCTGAAGGGGAGGGGCTAGTAAGGTGACCGCCCCCGCAATCCACCTCTGGCGCCTGCTCAAATGGGGCCGCATCCTCGCGCGCCACGGCGCGCTGCGCGGCATCGAGCAGGATCCGCACACCCCCAAGCCCGTGCGCCGCGTGGCGCGGATCGCCCGCTTCGGCGCGCGCGTGCCCAAGGTGCCGCGCTATGCCGACGCCTTCCAGGCGATCGGTCCTGCCGCGATCAAGCTCGGCCAGACGCTCGCCACCCGGCCCGACCTGGTCGGCGACGAAGCCGCGCACGACCTGCTCCGCCTGCAGGACGCGCTGCCGCCGCTCCCCTTTGCGGTGATCCGCCAGCGCATCGAGGGCAGCTTCGGCCGCCCGCTCGAGACCTTCTTCGCCGAATTCGACGAGCATCCCGTCGGCGCCGCCTCGATCGCCCAGGTCCACCGCGCCATCACCACCGATGGCCGCCAGGTCGCGGTGAAAGTGCTGCGCCCGGGCATCGAGACCGAGTTCGCCAGGGCGATCGACACCTATGAATGGGCCGCCGCCCAGGTGGAGAGCATGGGGGGCGAGGCATCGCGCCTGCGCCCGCGCCTGGTGATCGAGACGTTCAAGCGCTGGACCGCGCGCGAGCTCGACCTGCGCCGCGAAGCCGCCTCCGCCTCGGAACTGGCCGAGGGCATGCAGGCCGAGCCGGACTTCATGGTCCCCCAGATCGACTGGCAGCGCACCACCGGAAAGGTGATGACGCTCGAATGGATCGACGGCATCAAGCTCTCGCACCGCGACCGCATCGTCGCCGCGGGCCATGATCCCAGCGTGCTCGCCAGCCGGCTGATCAAGGCGTTCCTGCGCCAGGCGATCGCCGAGGGCTTCTTCCATGCCGACATGCACCAGGGGAATTTGTTCGCGCTCCCCGACGGCCGCATCGCCGCGATCGACTTCGGCATCATGGGCCGGATCGACCGGCGCGCCCGGGTCTGGCTGGCCGAGATCCTCTACGGGCTGATCACCGGCAACTACAAGCGCGTCGCCGAGATCCATTTCGAGGCGGGCTATGTCCCGCCGCACCACAATGTCGCCGAGTTCGCCACTGCACTCCGCGCCGTCGGCGAGCCGATGCGCGGCCTGCCGGTCAAGGACATGTCGATGGGCGCGATGCTCGACGGCCTGTTCTCGATCACCCGCGACTTCGACATGCAGACCCAGCCGCACCTTTTGCTTCTCCAGAAGACGATGGTGATGGTCGAGGGCGTGGCGCGCACACTCGATCCCGACATCAATCTGTGGGACGTCTCGGCGCCGTTCGTGCGCGAATGGATCCGCACCGAGCTCGGCCCCGAGGCGAAGATCGCCGACCGGCTGGTCGAGGATATCCGCACCCTCGCCCGCCTGCCCGACCTGATCCGCAACATCGAGCTGCGCTTCCCCGCCCCGGGCGGCGCCCCGCCCGCGCCGCCGCTTAAGGAGATCGAGCGGATCCGCGTGGTCGGCGGCTGGCGCTATGCGCTGGTGGCGGTGTTCTCGGGCGCGGTCGGCGCGGCGATCATGATGTACCTGCTGTCGTGAAGCTGCCCGCGGTCCAGTGGCTGGCCGAGCCGACGCGCTTCGCCGCGCTGAACCGCGGCCGCGCCCGGATCGCGCTCGCCATCCTCGGCCTGCTCCTGCTGCTCTCGCTGACCGCGCTGGTCACCGCCGGCCCGCCGCCGGTGAGCGGCGATCCGGCCAGGCGCGCCGACGACCAGAGCGACGTCGTCCTCTATGAGAGCATCGTCGCCGGCGTCGCGCATGGCGGCAATTACTATGCCGTCACCGCGGACGCGCTGCGTGCCGGCAATTACCCGCTGCGTCCCTTCGTCACCTTCCGCCTGCCCGGTCTGGCCACGGTCGAGGCGCACCTGCTGCGCCCGGTGATCCTCGGCCTGCTCTATGCCCTGGTCGTCTCGGTCTTCGCCGTCTGGGCGATGAAGCTGCGCAAGGGGATGACGCGCTGGCCGCCGGTGGCGATCGGCCTCACTTTGCTCGCCGGCGGGCTGATGGCCTTTGTCCAGCCCGATCTCTGGGCATTCCACGAGATCTGGGCCGGCCTGCTTATCGCCCTCGCGCTCGGCATCCGCCGGCCCGGCCGCTGGATCGAGGCGGTCGGCATCGCGCTGATCGCCATGCTGATCCGCGAGACCGCCGCTCTGTTCGCCCTCGTCATGCTCGCCACCGCCTGGTTCCAGGGCCAGCGCCGCGAGGCGATCGGCTGGGCCGTCGCGCTTGCCGCCCTCGCCGTCGCGCTCGGCTTCCATGCCCATGCCGTCGGCCAGGTCACCAATGCCGCCGATCCCGTCTCGCCCGGCTGGGCGGGGCTGCACGGCTATGGCTTCTTCGCCAAGGCGATGGTGCTGTCGAGCGCGCTCCAGCTCTTCCCGATGGCGCTGGCCGTACTGCTCTTCACCCTCGCGCTGTTCGGCTGGGCGGGCTGGCGGGACCAGGCCGCCGGCCGCGTCTTCCTCACCCTGGCCGCCTATGGCGTGGCGCTCGGCCTGTTCGCGCGACCCGATACCTTCTATTGGGCATTGATGGTCGCCCCGCTCTCGCTGATCGGCCTCGCCTTCGTGCCCGACGCCCTGCGCGACCTGTTCCGCCAGGCGCTCGACAGGCGCAGGATCACCGTGACAAAGGTGGTGCGATGAACGGCGTGGATACATCCCCGGATGCGCCTCGATCCTTGGCACTGGCTTGGATCGGCGGTTGGCTGGCCGCCATAGTGTTCGCGCTGCTCGCAAGCCTGGCTTGGGCCGGCGCGCTGGCGAGCCTGCAAGGTGGAAGCGCGGCGCTGAGACTGCTGCGAGGGACCTCGGAAGTCCTGCCCGGCGCCGCGATTTTCATCGGCATACCCGCCCTCATCCTGATCGCGATCGTGGCGCTTTTCGAACGAGGCGACGGGCGCGCCTCCCTTGGCGTGTGGCTAACGACAGCCTTCGTCGTGAGCACCCCGGTCGCATTCTTGGGTTGGGCGGTTTCGCTCATGGGCGATCCCATCGCGGCCGCTTCGCAAGTCGGCGGATGGACCTACGGCGTGCCGATCTTCCTCTATTCCTGCGGATTGTTCGGCGCCGCGATAGCTTGCCGCATCCGCAATCGGAGCTGGTGGGCATGACCCGAAAAATCCTCCTGATCGTCGGCGGCGGCATCGCCGCCTACAAGGCGTGCGAACTGATCCGCCTGTGTCGCAAGGCCGGGATCGAAGTGAAGTGCGTGCTGACCGCCGGCGGCCAGCATTTCGTCACCCCGATGACGCTCGCGGCCTTGTCCGAGAACCAGGTCTACACCAACCTCTTCGACCTCAAGGACGAGGCCGAGATGGGCCATATCCAGCTCAGCCGCGAGGCCGATCTGGTCGTGGTAGCCCCCGCCACCGCCGATCTGCTGGCCAAGATGGCCGCCGGCATCGCCGACGATCTCGCCACCACCTTGCTGCTCGCCACCGACAAGCCGGTGCTCGCCGCCCCGGCGATGAACGTGCGCATGTGGCAGCACGCCGCCACCCGCCGCAACGTCGCGACGCTGCGCGGCGACGGTGTGACGATCCTCGAGCCCGACGAAGGCCCGATGGCCTGCGGCGAATACGGTCCCGGCCGCCTGCCCGAGCCCGAGGCGATCTTGCGGGCGATCCAGGATCACGGCGGCAGCGGCAGCCGCAAGCTCGCCGGCAAGCACGTCCTCGTCACCGCCGGCCCCACCCATGAGCCGATCGACCCGGTGCGCTACATCGCCAACCGTTCCTCGGGGAAGCAGGGCTATGCCATTGCCGGCGCACTCGCCGCGCTGGGCGCCCGCGTCACCCTGGTCTCCGGCCCCGTCACCCTTGCCACGCCGCCGGGCGTCACCCGCATCGATGTCGAGACCGCGCAGGACATGGCCAATGCGGTGGCCCAGGCGCTGCCCGCCGATGCCGCGGTGATGGTCGCCGCGGTGGGCGACTGGCATGTCGAGGCGGCGGCGCAGAAGCTCAAGAAGGAAGGCGGCGCCCCGCCCACGCTCCACCTGTCCGAGAATCCCGACATCCTCGCCATGCTCGCCGCCAGTCCGCGCCGGCCGGGGCTCGTCGTGGGCTTCGCCGCGGAAACCGAGCAGGTCGTCGATCATGCCGTCGCGAAAAGGACTCGCAAGGGCGCGGACTGGATTGTCGCCAACGATGTTTCGGGCGATGTGATGGGCGGTGAAGCCAATGCCATCCATCTCGTCACCGCCGACGGTGTCGAACACTGGGAAAGACTGCCCAAGCAAGACGTCGCCCGCCGGCTGGCGGAGCGTATCGCCGATGCGCTCTAGCCTCGCGCTGCTGCTGCTCGGCGCGAGCCTCGCCGCCTGCTCGCCGCGCGCGGGTGCCCCCGCCGAGCCGCCCGCACCGGCCAACGGTCTGTACAGCCAGAGCTTCGGCAACACGCCCGCCAGGCAGGTGCGCACGATGATCGTCGTGCTGCACGGCGATTCGCCGGCGGCCAAGCCCGATTATCACTACGCCTTTGCCCGCGCCGCCTCGGAAGCGGTGCCGGACAGCATCGCGGTCGCGCTGCTGCGCCCCGGCTACGAGGATCCGCAGGGTCACCGCTCGCCGGGCGAGCGCGGCGAGACGACCGGCGACAATTACACCGCCGACCGGATCAACGCCGTCGCCGCGACGATCCGCCATCTCCAGCGCCGCTATGCAATGGCCCGCACCGTGCTGGTCGGCCATTCGGGCGGCGCCGCGATCGCCGCCGATCTCGCGGCGACGCATCCCGGGCTGGTCGACGGCATCGTCCTCGTCTCCTGCCCCTGCGCGCTGCCGGAGTGGCGCAAGCACATGAAGAAGGTGTCGCCGACGCCGCTCTGGGACGCGCCCGTCACCAGCCTCGATCCCGTCCAGCTGGTCGGCGGCATGTCGCCTACCCTCCGCGCCGCGGTGCTGGTCGGCGCCGACGACAAGACCACGCCGGTGCGCTTCTCGCGGACCTTCGCCGAAGCCCTGTCGCTGCGCGGCATCGCCACCGACTATCGTATCATCCCCGGCAAGGACCATGAGCTGCTCGGCGATCCCGAAGTGATCTCCGCGCTCCAGCGCCTCGCCGCCGCCCTTCCTGGAAAGTCCTGATGCTCGCTCCGATCCGTATCGCCCTGCAACGCCTCCCGCATGGCGAGGGCCTGCCGCTCCCCGCCTATGCCACTGCGGGCGCCGCCGGCATGGACGTGGTCGCGGCCGAGGATGTGGTCCTCGCCCCCGGCGCGCGCCATGCGGTGGCGACCGGCTTCGCGATGGCGATCCCGCCCGGCTACGAGGTCCAGGTCCGCCCGCGCTCGGGCCTCGCGCTCAAGCACGGCATCACCTGCCTCAACACCCCCGGCACGATCGACAGCGACTATCGCGGCGAGGTTAAGGTGATCCTCGCCAATCTCGGTGACGCGGCCTTCACCGTCGCGCGCGGAGACCGTATCGCACAACTCGTGCCCGCGCCGGTCCAGCACGCGGAGCTCGAGGAGGTGGGGACGCTCGACGAAACGGCGCGAGGCATCGGGGGCTTCGGATCGACGGGTACGTGAGCGGATTCTTGCTTCTTGCCGCGGCGATGCAGACATCGCCGCTCAACTGGGATGCGCTGCCGCCCCTGCCCTGGCGCGCGCCTCCCATCGTCACGCCGGACATGCAGGCCTTCGTCCAGCGTGAAGTGAAGCTGCGCAGATGCGCCACGCCCAAGCCCGGCACGCTCGAAGTCGCGGTCGCGGTGCTGGTCGACGAGAATGGCAGCATCCGCACCACGGTGCCCCGCGCCATCGCCTGCCCCTCGGTCGAGCAATATGCCGCCGCGCTCGCCGCCGGCTTCGCCCGCAACAACCTGCTCCCGCGCCCCGGCGCGACCGAGCAATGGTACCGCACGACCCTCAGCTTCACCTGGACCAAATGACCCTCTCCGACGCGGAGCTGGAGCGCTACGCCCGCCATATCGTGCTGCGCGAGATCGGCGGCGGCGGGCAGATGCGGCTGAAGGCCGCGCGCGTGCTGGTGATCGGCGCGGGCGGGATCGGCTCGCCGGCGATCGAGTATCTGGCGGCGGCCGGCATCGGCACGCTCGGCGCGGTCGATGACGACCAGGTGTCGCTTTCCAACCTCCAGCGCCAGACGCTCTATGCCACCGCCGATGTCGGCCGCGCCAAGGTCGAGGCCGCCCGCGCCCGCGTCGCCGCGCTCAACCCCGAAATCCTGTTCACCGGCTTCGACCAGCGCATCGACGCCCGCAATGCCGACGCCCTGATCGAAACCTTCGCACCCGACGTCATCCTCGACGGCTGCGACAATTTCGCCACCCGGCTAGCCGTCGCCGACGCGGCGCTCCGCCACCGCATCCCCCTCGTCTCCGCCGCGGTCTCCGAGTTCGAGGGCCAGCTCGGCGTCTTCCGCGGCTGGGAGGCGGACAAGCCCTGTTACCGCTGCTTCGTCGGCCAGGATCCCGAGCGCCCGGGCATCAGCTGCGCCGAACAGGGCGTGCTCGGCGCGCTGACCGGCGTGATGGGCAGCCTCGCCGCGCTCGAAGTTATCCGCGCCATCGCCCCCTTTGGCGAGGACCCGGCCGGCAAGCTCCTCCTCGTCGATGCCCTCGCCTTCCGCTTCCGCACCCTCACCCTGCCGAAGGACCCCGGCTGCCCGTCCTGCAGCCAATAGAGAAACTGGACTTCCCCCCCTGCTTGGGGCACCTGCCGCGCCATGACCCGCGTCCTCGTCACCGGCTCGGCCGGCTTCATCGGCTTCCACACCGCCAGCAAGCTGCTCCAGCGCGGCGCCACGGTGCTCGGCGTCGACAATTTCAGCGACTATTATGATCCGGCGCTGAAGGAAGCGCGCAACGACGTGCTGTCGAACCACCCGAACTTCCGGGTGGCGCGCGTCTCGATCGACAATATGGAGGCGTTCGGCGCCGCCTGGGCCGAGTTCCAGCCCGATGTGGTGATCCACCTCGCCGCCCAGGCCGGCGTCCGCTATTCGATCGACAATCCGGAAAGCTATGTCGCGGCCAATCTGATCGGCAGCTTCAACGTGCTCGAGCTGGCCCGCCGCCACAAGACCGGCCATCTGCTCGCCGCCTCGACCAGCTCGGTCTATGGCGCCAACACCGACATGCCGTTCACCGAGACGCAGCGGACCGCCACCCCGATGAGCTTCTATGCCGCCACCAAGGGCGCGACCGAGCTGATGGGCCACAGCTACGCACATCTCTACAAGACGCCGATGACCTTCTTCCGCTTCTTCACGGTCTATGGCCCGTGGGGCCGGCCGGACATGGCGCTGTTCAAGTTCACCAAGGGCATCCTCGCCGGCGAACCGATCGACATCTACAATAACGGCCAGATGGTCCGCGACTTCACCTATGTCGAGGACCTGGCCGAATCGATCGTCCGGCTGACCGAGGCGGTGCCGGGCAGCGTGCCGGTCGAGGGCGACAGCCTCTCCCCCGTCGCGCCCTTCCGCGTGGTCAATATCGGCGCCGGCCAGCAGACCCAGCTGATGGACTATATCGCCGAGATCGAGCGCGCGCTCGGCAAGGAAGCGATCCGGAACTTCATGCCGATGCAGCAGGGCGACGTACCGGCGACCGAGGCAAGCTCGGCGCTGCTCCGCAACCTGACCGGCTATGCCCCGTCCACCCCGCCGAGCCAGGGCGTGCCGGCGTTCGTGACCTGGTACCGCGAGCATTATCAGGGCTAAGGGCGGATCGACGTCCGGCCTTCCTGGTTCCCCGGCGAAAGCCGGGGACCCGCTAAACCAGGCCGCAGACTCATAAATGCGGCCCGTCAGGTTTCGCCCCAGTTGCCGTCATTCGCGAGGCGCGTAAGCTGGCTATATGAGATGCATCTGCGGAATTGCTTTTATCATGGCAGCGATTTGCTGGGCTGGCGCATGCTCAGCCCAGACTGTCGCGCGGTCAGCAGGCGCATTTGATCGCACGAAGGAACGTTGCGACGGGCTCGCACCGCAAGTGAGAGTCCTGGGCTGCTTTCTCGACGCTGCCAAGGAGTCTCGGCTTCATGTGGATCGCGCGTTCAATCGAGCTCTGCAGGCTGCCGTCGCCTTGGAGAAAGAGCAAAATGCGTTTGCGCGTCCGAGGAAGCTCCCAATCGCAGTCCTCGTCAGAGATTTGAAAGCTGCTCAGGCAGCCTGGCTCAGCTATTCTATGTCACAGTGCGCACTTGAGGGCGGCGTGGCCTTCGGCGGGAGCGGAACCGATATTCTGGAAGCGCGGTGCCGCTATCGTATGAACGTGATCCGCTTGTCCGAGCTACGAGCCGCAATTCGGCTGCTAGAGCGTTAGTGTCCGCTTCCCACCCACTAGCGGCCGCTCAGCGGAGAGACGGCCGATCCAAGAGCTGCCGGGCAGCAAAGGCCCCCATTGCGGACATTTTGCGACCCGGCCACCATCAGCCGATGACAGGTGATTTCGAAAAGCAAACCGTGTCGGTTACCTGTCCCTTCTGCGGGCAGGCGGGGCATGCCTCCTTCGGCCAGTCAGTAATTGGGAGCAAGTTGCGCTGGCACCGCTCAGTTGCATGCCCTGTCTCGGGCGCCGCGGAAGAGGATGGTGCCGGCGGCGGCGACGTTTATCTTAGAAATGAACTGCTTAAATCCAATGGCCATTGGGCGGTCCGCGTCAAGGGTGTCGAGAAGGCAAAGTCCATTGCGATGGCAAAGCGCCTGTTCTCGCTATCGAATGACGATGCTTCATCGCTCGTGAGATCGTTCCCCAACTTGCCGATTGGCACCAAAGCGGAGGCTGATTGGCTGGTGGCGATGCTTGCCACGATAGCGATCGGCGGTGAGACGGTACCACCCCACGGTAGCTGAAGCTAACCGCCCACTCGCGGGCAAGCGACAGACAGCCGTAAGATCATCGCGAGGGAGCGGTCGATGGAAGTGAATAGCGCGGCGGTGGTTTACTCTGCCGAGGACGGCGTGGTCCAGATCGCTTTCGACCTACGCGGCTCGGCGCCTGAATACCTCCTAATCTCCACGCCGAGAACCGCGGGCGAGGATGCTGATGACTTCTTCGGTCACGACCACTACGTCGAGTTAAAGGACCAACTTTTCGGACGGTATGGCGGACTGACCGGCATTAGTGTGCCAAGGGAAGATCGTGTTGAGGTCCACCTCGCATTCAATGTCCCGGACGTCGGAGCAGCGCTCGCGATCAATACGGAAGCACCAATGAGCGCCGCGATCCTATCTCATTTGCGCCAGCTACAATCCTTCCAAGCGAACGGCAGCTAACGCCCCAGAGGCGGTCATTCAGCATCGCCGCGCCGCTGCCCGGAAGCAGACGCACATTCAGCTTGAGGGCAAACGCGGGAATCCACCTTGCGTGGGAGTTGAATGTAGACTTCCCCACGCGCCGCATCAGTGATTTTCCAACTGACGACATGGTCGACCTGACCCTCAGTCGGTTTTCCCGCCGCATCCAGTGCCGGGGTGAAGCGCGCGCGCCGAACCAGCAGCGTGCACGTAGTGGTATCGAGTATCTTGGCGCCACTCGATTGCCGTATGGCACAATCGCTCACCTTGCCACCGGCTGTGACGGTCAGGCGGACCTTGACAGTGCCTTCCTGGTTGCCTCTGACGGCGGCGGCGGGATGATCCTTGGGCTCGATCAGCGTTTCCAACGGCACCTTTGGAATCGGCTGCACAGCAGCGGGCTGACCCGAGCCCGGATCGCGAGGGTAACCCGAGGTCTGCGCGCCCACGGCCGAAACGCCTAAAAGTGCTAGTAGCAGATGGACCGAGGGCATCTCGTCAAACTATTAAACAAGGCGAAACGCGTCAATCTGCACAAAAGGCGGCCTGAACTCCAACATCTGCAAAATGGGCGTTAATCGCCTTCGCGGAGGTCTTCAGTTAACCTGCCTGAGGCTCTTGGAAGCAGAAGGTCCGCTTACCACCCATCGTCGGCCATTCTGTCCCCGTCCCGAAAGCGGTCGTGTATGGGGTCCACGACCCAGGCCGGTGGGACGATCTGCGCAAGCGATATCACCTCGGGCGCTCATCTCAAGACGGCCGTCTCCTCAATTCAACCGCATGCTCTTCGCCCGCAGCCACGCTTGCAAAATAGCACGACCGTTCGTACTAATCCCGCATGAAAGCAGAGACGACTCGAACCCGAGTGATCGAAGAAGGGCTGCAGACGCTGAGCCAGGGCGGCCTCGCGGCAGTCACCATCGGCCGGCTGGCGGAGGCGACTGGGCTGTCCAAAAGCGGGCTGTTCGCCCATTTCCGGTCGCGCGAGGCGCTGGAGCTCGCCCTGCTCGACGAGACGGTCCGGCTGGCGTGGCGCAACGTCGTCGAGCCGGCGATGCGCAATCCCGAGGGGCTACCGCGGCTGATGGCGCTGGTCGGCCTGTGGTTCGGCTGGTCGTCGCGCGCCGGCCTGCGGGGCGGCTGCCCCGTGGCCGCGGCGATGTTCGAGCTCGACGACACGCCGGGCGTGGTGCGCGACCGCGTCGCCGAACTGGACGAGGAATGGCGCCGGCTGCTCCATGCGCAGGTCCGCCAGGCGATCGATCTCGGCCATCTCTATGCGGAGACCGATGCCGATCAGGTCGTGTGGGAGCTGCGCGGCATCTATCTCGCCCACCACAGCACGATGCGCTTCCAGCGCGATCCGGATGCCGATCGGCGCGCCCAGACCGCGCTCGTCGCACTTCTGCAGCGCTGCGGCGCCGATCCCGCCAATCTCTAGTGCCGGAATCCCGCCCCATGCCGCAACAACCGCCCTCGCCCGCGGCCGTCGCCGAGGATCTCGCCCAGATAAGGCGGCTGCGCCTGGCCTCGTTCGTCGAAGCCACCACGCTTCTCGTCCTGGTCTTCGTCGCCGTCCCGCTCAAGCACCTGTTCGACTATCCCCTCGCGGTCAGGCTGATGGGGCCGGTGCACGGCGCCGCCTTCATCGCCTATGGCTGGAGCCTGGTCACCACAGTGTCGGGTGGCGGCTGGTCGCGGAGCGAGATCGCGCGGCTGGGGTTCGCGGCATTCCTGCCCTTTGGCGGCTTTCTCAACGCCGGGCTGCTGCGCCGCAAGCGCGCCGCGCTCGCCGGGGCGCGCCCCTGATGCCCTATCTCTGGCTGAAGGCGGTGCACGTCGCCGCCGTCCTGCTCTTCATCGGCGGCCTGTTCGCCCAGACCTTCGCCCTCGCCTCGGCGCAGGGCTCCGCTCCGCTCGCCCGCTGGGACCGGCTGGCCACGGTCCCGGCGATGCTGATCGTCTGGGTCACCGGCGCGACGATCGCCGTCGAGGCCGGCTGGTTCACCAGCCCCTGGCTATGGGCCAAGCTCGTCTTCGTCCTCGCCCTGACCGGGCTGCACGGCATCCAGTCCGGCAAGCTCCGGCGGCTGCGTGGCGGAGATCTGCCGTCCAGCCCCAACTCGACCCTTCGGGTCGCGGGATTCATCGCCACAGCCGTCGCGTCGATCGCCGTGCTGGTGGTCGCCAAGCCTTTCTAGCCGCTACCTTCGGGCGCCGACGCCTTGCAATGTAGGATTTCGTCTGATTGGCTCAGACGGCCGGGCTTCCGCCCGACCGCTCTTTGACCTTGGAAATAACGCGTCCCGCGCATCGGGCCGGATGACCGTCCCCGCGCGTGCATGTCGTGAACTTAGTGAACTTCCGCGGCTCAGCCGGGGCAGCGGCTCGTCATGAAATCGCGGATCGCCGGGGCGATGTCCTCGCGCTCCAGTGCCACGGCGATGTTCGCCTGGATGAAGCCGGCCTTGTCGCCGCAATCATAGCGCGTGCCCTCGAAGGTCACGCCGTGGAAGCGCTGGCCGCCGATCATCTGGGCCATCGCGTCGGTCAGCTGGATCTCGCCGCCCGCGCCCTTTTCCTGGTTCTCCAGCACGCGCATCACTTCGGGCTGCAGGATGTAGCGGCCGATCACCGACAGGTTCGACGGCGCGGTGCCCGGCGCCGGCTTCTCGACCAGGCCCTTCACTTCGGTCAGCGCGCCATCCTGCGCGCCCGGCGTGATGATGCCATAGCGGTGCGTCTGGTCGTCGGGGACGATCTCGGCGCAGATCAGGTTGCCGCCGACCTTGTTATAGGCGTCGACCATCTGCTTCAGGCAGCCCGGCTTGCCGAGCATGAAGTCGTCGGCGAGCAGCACCGCGAAAGGCTCGTCGCCGACGATGTCGCGGGCGCACCACACCGCATGGCCCAGCCCCATCGGCTCCTGCTGCCGGACATAGGCGACCGCGCCGGGCTTGAGCCGGGTCGCGTCGAGGATCTCGAGCGACTTGCCGCGCGCCGACATCGTCGTCTCGAGCTCATAGGCGATGTCGAAATGGTCCTCGATCGCGCTCTTGCCGCGGCCGGTGACGAAGATCATCTGCTCGATGCCGGCTTCCAGCGCCTCGTCCACGGCATATTGGATCAGCGGACGGTCGACCACCGGCAGCATCTCCTTGGGGAGCGCCTTGGTGGCTGGCAGGAAACGCGTACCCAGGCCGCCAACGGGAAACACGGCCTTGCGCAGGGGCTTGATGGTCATTCGGGAAACGCCTCTCCGGATCAATCGCGCGCCAATAGCGACGGCCATCGGGTTTCGCAATTATGTCGCACGCCGTAACCACATGGTGACGGGATGGCGGATAAGGGAGCCGGAATGAACGGAACAAGCAAGCGCGTCCTGCTGATCTTCGGCACCCGTCCCGAGGCGATCAAGCTCTTCCCCGTCGTCCGCGCCCTGGCCGGCGTGCCGGGGCTGGACGTGCGCACCTGCGTCACCGCGCAGCATCGCGGGCTGCTCGATCAGGTGCTGTCGATCGCCGGGCTTACGCCCGACATCGATCTCGACCTGATGGAGCCCGGCCAGACGCTCGACCAGCTGACCGCCCGGCTGCTCACCGGCCTGGGCAAGGTGATGGACGAGGAAAAGCCCGACCGCGTGATCGTCCAGGGCGACACCGCCACCGCGATGGTCGGCGCGCTGGCGGCCTATTACCGCAAGGTGCCGGTCAGCCATGTCGAGGCCGGGCTGCGCTCGGGCGACATCTACCAGCCCTGGCCCGAGGAAGTGAACCGCCGCATCGTCGCGCCGATCGCCGACCAGCATTTCGCGCCGACCGAGACCGCAGCCGAGGCGCTGCGCCGCGAAAACATCGCGTCCGACACGATCCATGTCACCGGTAACACCGTGATCGACGCGCTGCTCGCCACCCGCGCCCGTATCGAGGCCGAGCCCGAGCTGGCCGCCGGGCTCGATCCCATCGCCGCCCGCTTCGCCGGCAAGCGCATCGTCCTGGTCACCACGCATCGTCGCGAGAATTTCGGCGGCGGCATGGAGGATATCGCCCGGGCGCTGGGCCGCATCGCCGATCGTGACGACACCGCGATCCTCTTCCCGATGCATCCCAATCCGAACGTCGTCGCGGCGATGGACAAGGTTCTGGGCGACCGTGCCAACGTCGCCCGCATCGAGCCGCTCGACTATCCGCACTTCATCCGCGCGCTCGAGCTTTGCCATGTCGTGCTCAGCGATTCGGGCGGCGTGCAGGAAGAGGCACCCGCGCTCGGCAAGCCGGTGCTGGTGATGCGCGAGACCACCGAGCGCCCCGAAGGCGTGGTCGCGGGCACCGCCAGGCTGGTCGGCACGAGCCCCGAGCGTATCGTTTCCGAAATCTCAACCCTCCTCGACGTACCATCCGCCTATTCGGCCATGGCCCGCGCCCACAATCCGTTCGGCGACGGCCATGCCTCTGAGCGGATTGCGGGGATCGTCGCACATGGTTTCGGATTCTGAGCTCAAGGTCTGTGTTCTCGGCCTGGGCTATATCGGGCTTCCCACGGCAGCGGTGATCGCGCGTACCGGCGCCAGGGTGCTGGGCGTCGACGTGCACGAATCGGTGGTCGACACCGTGAACTCGGGCAAGGTCCATATTGAGGAGATCGACCTGGACGGTCTGGTCTCGGGCGTGGTGGCGCGCGGCAACCTGCGCGCCTCGCTCCAGGTCGAGCAGGCCGACGTCTTCGTCATCGCCGTGCCCACGCCCTTCGGCGAGAATCACGCTCCGGACATCGGCTATGTCCTCAAGGCCGCGACCAATGTCGCGATCACGCTCAAGGCGGGCGACGTGGTGATCCTCGAATCGACCTCGCCGGTGGGCACCACCGAGAAGGTCGCCGAGCTGCTCGCGAAGCTGCGCCCCGATCTCAAGATTCCCGGCCACTGCGCCGGCGTCGCCGATGTCGCCATCGCCTATTGCCCCGAGCGCGTGCTGCCCGGCCGAATCCTGGTCGAGCTGATCGACAATGACCGGGTGATCGGCGGCATCACCCCGCGCTGCGCCCGCAAGGCACTGCAATTCTACCGCCGCTTCGTCCGCGGCGCCTGCGTCACCACCACGGCCAAGGCCGCGGAGATGACCAAGCTCACCGAGAACGCCTTCCGCGACGTCAACATCGCCTTCGCCAACGAGCTGAGCCTGGTGGCCGAGAAGATGGGCGTCGATGTGTGGGAAGTGATCCGCCTCGCCAACCGCCACCCGCGCGTCAACATCCTGTCGCCGGGGCCCGGCGTGGGCGGCCACTGCATCGCGGTCGATCCCTGGTTCCTGGTCAGCGCTGCGCCCGAGCAGACTCCGCTGATCCGCACCGCCCGAGAAGTGAATGACGGCAAGACCGACTATGTCATCGGCCACGCCGCCGCGATGATCGAATCGAACCCAACGGCGCGGGTTGCCTGCCTGGGCCTCGCCTTCAAGGCGAACATCGATGATTTCCGCGAGAGCCCGGCGCTCAAGGTCGCCGAAGCACTGGCCAAGCGCTTCGGTGAGCGCATCCAGATCGTCGAGCCCTATGCGAACGCCCTGCCCTCTGCCTTCGATGCCACGGGTGCCGGGCTGATCGACATCGACAGCGCAATCGAAAGCTGCAGCATCTTCGTGGTGCTGGTCGATCACGACGTGTTCAAATCGGTCCCGCTCGACGAGCGCGCCGACAAGCAGGTCTATGACACGCGCGGCATCTGGCCAGACCAGCCGCGCAGCGTCGCCGGCGAGCCTCTCCGGCTCGCGAGCTGACGTTCGGCCTCTACTTCCGCACCAGGATCGACTGCCAGTCGCCATCCAGCGGCTTGTCGCGATCGGCAATCAGCCCCGGCACCAGCGGCCGCGCCGACAGGGCCGCCACCTTGGCGGCCTCGGCCTCCAGCGTCGTCACCCGGTCACGCCAGGCCGGGTGCGAGCGGCTGCGCAGGATTCCACCTGCCTTGCTCGGGCCGAAGCGCCTCCAGAACGCCGCGGGCGCTTGCGCCGGATAGCCGGCATTGGCGAGCAGATAGACCGAGAGCAGATCGGCCTGCACTTCGGTCTGCCGGAAATACTTCACATTGGCCCCAAGGCCCGAGAGCATGCCGAAATCGACGCCCCGCGCCTTCAGCCGGTCGCGATGGTGGAGGATGTTGTGCGAGAACTCATGCGCCACCGCCGCGGCGAACTGATCGTCGGGATATTCGAGAAAGCCCGAGCCGATCTTGACCATCACGCCTTCCGCCGAAGCGGTGAAGTCGTCGTTGTACACAAGCTCGAAGCGCGTCTTGCAGACCGGTATCGGTCGGATGGTGAGGTGCAGCGGCTTGCCGTCACGCACCACATCGACTTCGATCGGAGCCTCGACCGGGAGCGCCGCAATCGCGAGCTGCGCCGCAACCAGCCGATCGGTCGTTCCCGGCTTGCCGGAAAGCTTTCCGATCTCGACCCGGCCAATACGAACCAGCGAATCGTTGTTACGGACCCCCGCCTGCTCGGCCGGGCTCCCGGCAAACACGCCTTCCACCGCCACCGGCGTTGCAAAACCGAAATGCCGCGCTGCAGAATCGCGCTTGGCGACAGCATATTGGTCGAGCGTATGGACCTGCAGTCCGGTGCCAGCCTCGATGCGGTCGCACAGTGCCCGATTCGCGGTAGCAAGCCGCCAGCCGATCGTCGCGAGCCGCATATCCGCAGCCCGGACCGCTTCGAACACGGCGGCATCGTCGGCCCGCGCCGGCGGCGCGCGGAACTCGACGGCCAGCGCCACAAGCGAGATTGCGGCGGCAGCGAAGGATGGAAGAACACGGCGTAGAGCGATCATGGCGTCTCTGTAGGCGGGGTCCGCGTCCTCCGCCAGACAGCAGCGCCAATACACGACTTCGTTGCGGGTCCGATTCGCGACCGCCGCCGCCGTTTCGTCGCCGGCACAAATCCTCCCGCAGCCACGGGATTGTCACAGAAAGCCGCCATGAGGACCGGGTGGTTTCCAGCTTGAGGGATCATTAACCCCTTGGCGATAGCAGTGCGCCACGTTAAGAGCCCGGCGCCATCAAGGGGCCTCGGTCTGCCAAATAATAGAGCACCGGAACCAATCCGGGCCGTGTTGCTTCTGGATCACGACAGCAGATTTCTTGTCGTGGCAAAGGTTTGAGGTGTTGCGGAAGGTTTGGTCTTGTGTCATAGGCCGGCCTGACGAGAGCACCAGAGCTCGAAAGAGGGAGAAAAAGAGTGTTCACTAAGCTTCTTACGGCTGCTGCCATCGCGTCGATGGCGACTGCCCCGGTTCTGGCGGCTCCGACGAGCTCGACCTCGCTGTCGACCGTTCGCGCTGCGGCCACCGCTGGCGAAAACGAGAGCGAGCTGGCTCCGGCCGTGCTGATCGGCGTTCTCGCGACCGTCGCCATCATCGGCGGTGCGGTTGTGCTGGCCGACAGCGACGACGAGCCGAACAGCCCGTAGTCCTCGGAAATTTCCGAATTAAACGGCGGCCAACTGGCCGCCGTTTTTTTATGTCCGCGATGCATGCACAGCCCCATTCCGGCGGCCGGGTTCATCGCGTCACGGCCGCGCCCGCCGCATCGCGCCAAACTTGACGCTCGGTCAAACGACTGAAATAGCGCGCATATCGACTATACAATCGTGGAGGCGGATTCCCGGCATGGGCCTTTGGGATCGAATTGCGAGCGCCTGCGGCCTGACGATGCCCAAGGCCCAAGGCGCCGCCGGGATGCGGGCCTATGCGGTAGGCGACATCCATGGCCGGCTCGACCTGCTCGAGGAACTGCTCGACCAGATCGAGGCCGATCTCCGCTCGAGCAGCGCGCGGCGCAACTTCATCGTCTTCCTCGGCGATTTCATCGATCGCGGCCCCGAATCCCGCGGCGTGATCGAACGGCTGCGCAGCTATGATCCGCGCAATGCCGAGCCGGTGTTCCTCGCCGGCAACCACGAGGAGTTCTTCCTGCGCGTGCTGCAGGGGGAGAAGTCCATCCTCGACAACTGGCTGAAATATGGCGGCCTGGAATGCGTCGAGAGCTATGGCCTCGACGCCACCCGTCTGATCGCGATGGAGGAAGAGGCCGCCCTCCGCGCGCTGCGCGAGGCGGTGCCCCAGGCGCATGTCGAATTCCTGCGCAAGCTTTCCGACACGTTCCGCTTCGGCGACTACCTCTTCGTCCATGCCGGCATCCGCCCCGGCGTCCCGCTGGAAGCGCAGGATCCCCGGGATCTTCGCTGGATCCGCGAGCCGTTCCTCGAGGACCGGATCGACCATGGCTTCATCGTGGTCCATGGCCACACGGTCGTCGACGAGGTCGCCGAGCGGCCGAACCGCATTGGGATCGACACCGGCGCCTATCGCACCGGGCGACTTACTGCTGCAATAATCGAAGGCGACAAGCGCCGCTTCATTTCGACCATGGGGCCGACCGTCGGACAAACTTCGACCGATCGCCAACGAGCATTTGCCCAGTAGTTTCGGCTGCGGAATGCAAGGCGCCTCAACCGCCTTGCCTATGCATCGAGCCTGTGCGTATGGATCGCCACCATCTTCCGTTTACGTCTGTTGGAGCTTCATCGATATGGCCGCTCGAGCGAAAAAGCCGCTCCTTGCGCTCGCGTTTGTGCTGATCGGTCTCGGATTGTCGGCCTGCGCCAACAAGCGCGGCGGCCCGATCCCCTATGACGTTCCCGATTTCGTCGCCCCCGACGCGGCCAAGCCCGCGCCTCCGGGGATGGACTATCGGCTGGCGCCGGGCGACACGATCTCGATCATCGTGTTCCGCGTCGAGGACCTCTCGCGCGACTATGAGATCGATCCCAGCGGCAACATCGCGGTGCCCCTGATCGGCTCGGTTCCAGTGGCGGGCATGACGACCCCCGAGATCCAGCAGGTCGTCCGGGAGCGGCTGTCCGAGCGCTATCTGCGCAATCCGGACGTCACCGTGACGGTGAAGAACGCCGCGTCGCGCGTCGTGACCGTCGATGGCTCGGTGCGCAATCCCGGCGCCTACCCCACCACCAACGAGATGACGCTGGTGAAAGCGGTGGCGCTCGCCCGCGGTACCGACGAATTTTCCAATCCGCGCCGCGTCGCGGTCTTCCGGACGGTGAAGGGCCAGCGCATGGCAGCGGCCTTCGACCTGACCGCCATCCGCCGCGGACAGGCGCCGGACCCCGAAATCTATCCAGGCGACGTCGTCGTGGTGGACGGCTCGCGCAATCGTCAGGTCTTCCGCGACCTGCTGAACACCCTGCCGCTCCTCGCCCTGTTTCGGCCCTGGTAAGTAGCGGACTCCTAAGGAAAGCATGATGGCTAGGAAGCAAATGGAGCCCCGGGGTGTCGCGGCTGTCTGGACCGG
>Ga0102592_1000323_pt1 | contig 91570 bp, 97 predicted proteins | sample AraplaCol_mMF_r2_FD_76861 | JGI IMG/M metagenome (GOLD analysis project Ga0102592, IMG submission 76861) | Arabidopsis root microbial communities from North Carolina, USA - plate scrape MF_Col_mMF_r2 (SPADES assembly) (version 2) | ecosystem: Host-associated > Plants > Roots > Endosphere...
AGCGTCGGGAACTGCGTCCGGCTCGGGATCTTCTGGGTGCCGCGGGCATATTCGACCCGCCACTGCTTCGGCAGGCCCTGGCCGCGCACCATCGCCGCCGCCATGATCGCCAGGTCGTGGATCGTGGTGTCCATCGATCCCGCCGCGCGCACCCGGCTGCGGTCGTCATGCGGCTCGGTCTTGCCATTCTCGTCCCAGCCGTCCGCCAGGTTGGTGCCGAAGCTGTCCTGCCAGATCAGGCTGGTCCGGGTCATGCCGAGTGGCTGGAAGAAGCGGCGCTGCAGCTCGGCCTCGACGCTCAGCCCCAACCCCTTCTCGACGCCGAACTGGAGGAGCGAGATGCCCTCGCCCGAATAGCCGTAGTTGCTGCCCGGATCGAAGTGGAAGCGCAGCTTGCCGTCGGGCTCCAGCACCGCGAAATTGGCGAAGCCGGTGGCGTGGTTGAGAACATGGCGAGGCGTCACCTTGCGCCAGCGCTCGTCGCCGGCCAGATCTCCCCAATGGCCATAGGCATCGAGATTGCCGTAGCTGGGGATCGGCTGGGGCAGCATCGCCGCGATCGGCGCGTCGAGGTCGAGCTTCTTCTCGGCCGCCAGCTGGGTGATCAGATAGCCGAACACCGCCTTGGTCAGCGATGCGCCGTACAGGATCGTGTCGGCGGTGAGCGGCTCGCCCTTGGCGTTGCGCGCGCCGTACGTCTTGACCGAGACGACCTTGCCCTTGTCGATCAGCGCGACCGCCACGCCCTTCGCGCCGGTCTCGGCCATCGCCGCCTTGACCGCGGCATCCATGTCCGGTCCCTTGGCCGCGGCCGGCGCGGCGGCTCCCAATGCAAGCAGCCCCACCAGTCCAAAACGCATCGCTCGACGCATGAAACGCTCTCCCCCTCTTTCGGGCCGCATCCTGCATGTTCACGGTGCTGCAGCAACAAAAACCGACGCTTGCGCGCGATTGCTTGCAACTTCGGTTCCCCGGCAAAGGCCAGCCCGGGTTTCGTCGCCCTGTCGATGGCGCCGAAACCGACGACGCCGACCCGAGCGTTGCGGATTGTTGCCATTTGGCAACGCAACATGGCCAACCGCCACCGCGTCATCAAACTGTCGCGCCTCCGTAACGGTACCGTCCCCAACCCTGCCTAGCCGCCCGGTCGAGGGCGGCCAGCCGGTCGCCGGGATGGGAAAGATCACATGACCGAATTTTCGCGCCGCCGGCTGCGCCACGCCCACGCCTATGCGTTCCTGATGGCCTCCGCCGCGCTGGCGTCGCTCGCACCCGCCGCGCACGCCCAGACCGCCGACAGCGCCAGCGCCGTCGCCGAGGATGACGGCGGCAGCGACGCCACCATCGTCGTGGTCGGCAGCGGCCAGACCCGCTCGGTCTCGACCCTGCTGCCGTCGAACCTCGACACGCTGCCGCCGGGCACCAGCGTGCAGAAGGCGCTCAACTTCCTGCCGGGCGTGATGGCCCAGTCGATCGACGCGCTCGGCGTCAACGAGCAGTCGCTCTCGCTCCAGGTGCGCGGCTTCAACACCACCCATCTCGGCTATTCGCTGGACGGCATGCCGCTCGGCGACGGTGCCTACAACAACTACAACGGCCTCACGATCAGCCGGGCGCTGATCTCGGAGAATCTCGGCCGCGCCGATCTGGCCACCGGCATCGCCGGCCTCGCCATCCCCTCGACCAGCAACCTGGGCGGCGCGCTCACCTATGTCAGCCGCGACCCCAGCAAGGACGCGGCGCTGGCGGTGAGCCAGACTTTGGGCAGCGAGAGCAGCCTGCGCACCTTCGTCCGCCTCGACACCGGCGAGCATGGCGGCTTCTCCGCCTATGTCTCGGGCCAGTATGTCGAGCAGGACCTGTTCGTGAACCAGCCGGCGTACAACAAGTCGACCGGCAAGCAGCTCAACGCCAAGGTCCAGTACAAGGCCGACGGCATCAAGATCACTGCCTTCGCCGATCTCTCGCGCACCAACCAGGCCGACGACGCCTATCTGTCGAAGGACATGCTGAACCGGCTGGGCTGGGACTGGGGCGGCTATGCGCCGAACTGGCAGGCCTATGTCGGCGTCGCCGCCTGCACGGTGACCACCACGCCGTTCAAGTGCGCCGCCGCGCCCGCGCCGCAGAAGAATGCCGACGTCACCTTCACCAACGGCCAGATCCTCCGCAACGACAACCTCTTCTACCTGTCGGGCGATTTCGAGCTGGCCAGGGGCCTCAGCGTCCACACCCAGGTCTATCATCACAACGACAAGGGCGCCGGCAACAACTTCATCACCGGCCTGTCGAACCAGGGCACCTCGACCACCGCGGACGACGTGCCGGTCCAGATCCGCGACACCCGCTACACGATCGACCGCACCGGCGTGCTCGCCAGCCTGAACTGGCAGATCGGCTTCAACGAGCTCCAGGCCGGCCTGTGGGTCGAGGACAATACCAGCAGCGCCGCGCGCTACATCTGGACCAACGTCACCGGCCCGTTCAGCCTCGCCCAGTATCTGAAGGGCCAGCCCAACACCGCGCAATGGGTGCAGGAGACCCATTGGAAGACCCAGCAGTTCTTCGTCCAGGACACGGTGCGCCTGTTCGACGATGCGCTGAGCGTCGATTTCGGCTTCAAGAGCACCTATTCCAGGTCGGACGCCCGGGCGATCCGCGGCATCGCCGCCTCGGCCCCGCCGGCCTCGAGCCAGTTCGCCAGCGGCGTGCTGGTCGCCAAGGACAATTTCCTCCCCGAGGTCGGCGTCCACTGGAACGTCGCGCCGGGCCATGAGCTGTTCGCCAGCTATGCCGAGAACATGGCGATGTTCCAGGGCGGCTTCAAACTCGGGCCGCAGTCGGTGTCGCAGGCGGTGTGGGACGCGCAGGGCAAGTATCTGAAGCCCGAGACCTCGAAGAGCGTCGAGGGCGGCTATCGCTATGTCAGCGGCCCGCTCCAGGTCGCGCTGTCGGGCTATTACGTGAAGTTCGACAACCGCCTGCTCCAGTACAATCCCTGCCCGACCAACCAGCAGCAGAACCCGGGCTGCGGCAACAGCTTCCACAATGCCGGCAGCGTCACCAGCAAGGGCGCCGAGCTCGGCGTGCTGTGGAAGGCGTCGCCCTGGCTCAACTGGTACAATTCGGCCTCGTTCAACAAGTCGACCTATGACGAGAATCTCAACTGGTGCACCACGACTTGCGTGGTCAAGCTGACCGCCGGCAAGCAGCAGGTGGACACGCCCAAGACGATGCTCGCCAGCGTGCTGACCGTGAACAAGAGCGGCTTCTCGGCCTCGCTCCAGGGCAAGTATACCGGCCGCCGCTACTATACCTACACCAACGACCAGAGCTTCGGCGCCGTCACCACCTTCGATCTCGGCCTCAGCTATGATTACGGCTCCTTCGCCTATGTGCAGGACCTCAAGCTGTCGCTGAACATCACCAACCTCACCAACAAGCGCTACGCGTCGAACTTCGACAGCAGCGTTTTCGCGCCGGACGATGCGGCGGGCACCGTGCTGGTGTTCCACTCCTCGGCCCCGCGCCAGGCGTTCGTCACGCTCAGCGCCGGCTTCTGAAGCCTCCGCGCTGCGCAAAAGGAAAGGCCGGGGTTCGCGCCCCGGCCTTTTTGCGTTCTTCCCCTATTGCCAGCCGCTGCGCCCGCTGGAAGCATCGCCGCATGCCCAGGCGCTACCAGATGCTCAGACAGACGGTCGCCCGCCTCGCCGAAGGGGCCGATGCCCAGCACGCCTATCTCGAATCGATCCTTCGCCACCTGACGCCCGACGGCGACGCATCGCGCTACGGCAATGACGAGCTCGCGCTCGAGCTCGACGATATCTACTGCGCCGCCGGCCACATGCACGAATGGGGTGAGATCACCCCCGAAGAGATCGAGGCGGTCCGCCCGCTCGACGCGATGCTGCTCGCGCTGAGCGGAGAGACCCATGCCGATTTCTGGCGCCGCGAAGCGCTCTGGTCGGATCCGCGCTGGGACGAAGTCCGCGCGCTCGCCCGACGGGCACTCACCCAGCTGCCCGACGAGGAACGCACGAGCAGCTGGGAAGCCGGCGCGGACTGACCCGCCCTCACAGGATCGCCTTCTCCGCCGGCTCCTGCCACCAGGCATCGTGCAGCCCGTCGCCATAATTGACCGGTGCCGCCTCCAGCTCCTCCAGCGGCACGTCGTCGAGGCACAGCACCTGCACCGACACGAACGCCCCGCCGATCGCCTCGACATAGCCGTCGCCGAACGGCGCGATGCCGCACTTGCTGCAGAAACGGTGATGCCCGCTCTTCGTGCCGAACTGATATTCGCTCAGCGCTTCCTCGCCCGAGAGCAGCCGGAACTGCTCGGGCTTGAGCAGCGCGCCCCAGTTACGGCGCTTGCGGCAATAGGTGCAATTGCACTTGCCGGTGCCGGCGGCGAGATCGATGTCCGCCTCGAAGGTCACCGCACCGCAGTGGCAGCTGCCATGATAGGTCTTGGTCGTCATTTCCTGGCTCCCGTTTGATCTGACGGGACTCGACCTACTGCCATGCTGCTGCCAGCATGGTGTCAGCAGCATGGCAGTAGGAGTTGCGGTGCCGGGCGACGGGCCGGTGCCGCCAAGGATAAAGCAATGCGGAAAGCAGACCGCCTCTTCCAGATCGTCCAGATCCTGCGCCGGAACACGCGCCCGATCACCGCCGACGCGATCGCCGCCGAGCTCGAGACCTCGAAGCGCTCGGTCTATCGCGACATCGCCGCGCTGATCGGCCAGCGCGTGCCGATCCGCGGCGAGGCGGGGGTGGGCTATGTCCTCGAAAGCGGCTTCGACCTGCCGCCGCTGATGCTCACCGCCGACGAGATCGACGCAGTCGCGCTCGGCGCCACCTGGGTCGCCGGCCATGCCGATGAGGGCCTCGGCCGCGCCGCCACCGACCTGCTCGCCAAGATCGCCGCGGTGCTGCCCGAGGAGATGCGCCCCTTCCTCGGCAATCCCGCCGCCCGCGCCGTGCCCGCCTGGGACCGGCCGGTCGACGGCATCGACGCCGCCCAGCTGCGCGCCTGGATCCGCGCCGGCCGCAAGCTGCGCCTCGACTATGCCGATGGCGAGGGCCGCGCGACCCAGCGCACCGTCTGGCCGCTGATGATCGGCTATGCCGACACCACCCGCGTCGTCGTCGCCTGGTGCGAGCTGCGCACCGGCTTCCGCACCTTCCGCCTCGACCGCATCGCCGCGGCGGCCTTCCTCGACGACATGATCCCCGGCAGCACCGCCCAGCTGCGCGCACGCTGGCTCAAGGAAGTGCGGGAGCGGGGCCAGGACTGACCCTCTCATATCCATCACCGTCATCCCCGCGAAGGCGGGGATCCAGGGTAGCTCGGGTAGAAGCTGGAATCATACCGATGGCTGCCGGAAATGTTCGGGACCCGCCTTACCCTTGCCGCCCTTGGCTCTGGATCCCCGCCTTCGCGGGGATGACGATCTTAAAACCTTCCTCGGGGCATCCCCCTAAAACGTCACCACCACGCTATCCGCCGAAATCTCCGCCGGCCCATGATACACCGCCTCGATATTATTCCCGTCGGGATCGATCAGGAACGCGCCGTAATAGCCCGGATGATAGGGCCGCTCGCCCGGCGCGCCGTTGTCCGTGCCGCCCGCCGCCAGCCCTTCGGCATGGAAGCGGTCCACCATCGCCCGGTCCTTCGCCTGGAAGGCGATGTGATGCCTGCCGGTAAGCTTGCCCGCCGCCGCCGCGCTGTCCGCGGTCGAGATGAACAGCTCGTCCGCCCAGAAATAGTCGTCGCCCTCGCCGGCGATCGGCACCCCGATCACTTCGAACACTTTGCCATAGAAGCGCCGGCTCGCCGCCAGGTCGCGCACGACGAGCTGGATATGGTCGATCAAACGTCCGCGATGCAGTTCCATGGCAAGCGCTCCTCTTTGCCGAAGGCAACCGGCAGCGCGCGCGAGAGGTTCCCTGCACTTGCATGCAGGTCCGCCCTGCGCTAACACTGAACCATATGGTTCACTATTCCGCCGCCACGCGCCTCGACGCTTCCTTCGCCGCCCTGTCGGACGCCACGCGGCGCGGCGTGCTGGAGCAGCTCGCCTGGGCCGAGGCGTCGATCACCGACCTTGCCGAGCGTTTCCACATGACCCTCACCGGCATGAAGAAGCATGTCGGGGTGCTCGAGCGCGCCGGGCTGGTCGTCACCGAGAAGGTCGGCCGCGTGCGCACCTGCCGGCTCGGCACCCAGGGTCTTGCCGAGGAAGCGGGCTGGATCGCCAATTACCACCAGCGCTGGCACGCCCGCTTCGATGCGCTGGACGATGTGATCGCCGAACTCAAAGCCATGGAGAACAAGGATGAGCCTGAACGCCACTGACCTCGGCGCCACCAGGGTGGAGCGCCTGTCGGACACCGAAGTGTCGGCATCCCGCCTCTTCGACGCCCCGCCGCACATCGTCTGGCGCGCCTGGACCACGCCCGAGCTGTTCCAGCGCTGGTGGGCACCCCGCTCGATGGGCGTGCCGATGCACGTCCGCGAGCTCGATGTCCGGGTCGGCGGCGGCTACCGGATCGAGTTCGACGGCGAAGGCGGCCAAGTCTGGGCGTTCTTCGGCAAATATCTCGAAGTCGAGCCGAACGCCCGCATCGTCTGGACCAACGAGGAAGGCGGCGACACCGGCCCGATCTCCTCGGTCACCTTCGAGGAACGGGACGGCAAGACCCTGGTGACCTTCCAGGAACGCTATCCGTCGAAGGAAGCCCTGGACGAAGGCATCGGCGCCGCGGAAGGCCTGCCCGAGCAGTTCGCCCAGCTGGCGGAGTTGCTGGGGGAGATGGGGGCGTAGGCGCCCGCCAAATACCCTACACTGATCCCCGGCGAAAGCCGGGGCCCAGCTGCAATGTCGTTCGTGAGGTTCCTGCGCCATCAATAATGCGCCGAACCCGGGCGCCGGCCTTCGCGGCGGAAGCTTAAAATGCAACGCAAGCAGGGACACCCGATGCTCGGACACCAGCGGCGTACCCAAACAAACGGCTGGAATGGGGCCGATTTCTGACTGGCGGCTGCAACGGATTGTTCGGATAACCAGACTCTCCGCTTACCCCTGCGCGAGCGCACCGCGCTCGAACAAGTTTTCTGGAGCCGCTCGTCGGCGGGTTCTGGTCGTCTTTCCGGGGTACAATGACCGGCACATGGCCGATCAAATCAGGATGTCCGACAGGTCGAGGCCGACCACGTCCATCACCTTGATGAAACCCCCGTTGAAATACAGTTCGGCATTGCCCTCGACATAATAGATCTGGAGGCCGCCATTGTCGGGATTACCGGCCTCCGTTCCGCGCAGATCGATCACGTCGTTGTCGCCCGCCTCCTGCCCGAAATCCCAGATGATGTCCGAACCTGAAAGACCGTTGAACACGAAGCGATCATCGCCGCCCCCGCCCCAGAACTCGTCATTCCCCGCACCCCCGTCGAGTGAGTCGCTGCCGCCTGCAGCCACGCCGTCCCCCAATGCACCATCGCCATAAAGCTTGTCGTTGCCGCGGCCGCCTTTGAGCACGTCGTTTCCGCCGTGCCCGCCAAAGGCGATCACCGCGGCATCGCCGTAAAGCGTGTCGTCGCCGTCGCCGCCGGAGAGGCGGTCATTGGCGCCACGGCTGCCGGCGCCTATGGCGCTGACATCGCCATAGAGCGTGTCATTGCCGAGCTCACCGTAAAGCGCATCGCTCTGCCAGCCGCCGAAGATCGCGTCGTCACCGGCGCCGCCATAGAGCGAATCCTCCCCCTTGTCGCCGAGCACCAGATCCGCGCCAAAGCCGGCGAAGATCGCGTCCGCCCCCTTGCCGCCGCTGATCTGATCGTCCCCGAAGCCGCCGGTGAGTCGGTCATTGCCGCCGGTGCCGGCGATTGTGTCCGACGGCGGCGGGCCATCCACTGCGAAAAGTTGCACCTTGATCCCGCCGTCCGATCCGATAGCGCCCTCGTCGCCCGTCCATGCAACCGCGAAGCGATCGCCACCCAGGCTGGTGACGCTCGGCCCCTCCGCGTTGATGGAAGAAGGCGCGTTGACCTGGAATTCTTCGTCCAGGCGCGCACCCTCCGTATCGAACACCTGCGCGCGGATCGTCGCAGTTGGCGCGGGAACGCCAGGCGATTCCGCGCCGTCCTGCCAGACCACAACAAAGCGCCCGTCGGAGAGTGCGGCGACATCAGGGTTATATTGGTCGGCCGCAATCTCGCTGTTCACCGTGAAGGCGTCACCGATTGGCTGGCCGTTGGGATCGAAGATACGTGCCCTGACCTCGGAGCCAGGGTCGTTCACCGGATCGCTACCGAACTCCCCATCTCGCCAGACCACGACGAAATTGCCGTTGGACAGCAGTGCGATCGAAGGATCCGGCCTTCCGCCTGCCGCCTCGCCAATTTCGAACGGAGTGACGCCCTGTCCGTCGCGCTGGCGGATCTGGCCGTAAAAGACGGTCTCGCCGCCCTCCATCGCGTGCTCTTCGTCCCTGTAACCGTACCAGGTTACGACGAAACTTGTGTTGGACAGGGTGGCGACCGCCTTGGTGTCGACGCTGCTGTCCCAGCCATATGAAAAGTTGGACCACACTGCGCCCGTGGGCGACCGCACTTCGCCCTCGCCATTATTTTCGCCGCTCCACACCGTCACGACGCCGCCATCGGGGAAGGAGGCGACTTGCGGGTTGCGATGATAATAGTCGTAATCAGTCAGATACTCAGGTCCTGCCGGTACACCATTCACGTCAAGATACTGCGTATTCACCGATGTACCCGGCAGGCTGTTTTCCTCGCCACTGCTATAGGCGACTACGAAGCTGCCATCGGGCCGCGCCATCACGGTCGGACTGAACTGTGCATCGGTGGTGATCGTGTTGACACGAAATTCCTCGGCGATCGCGTGTCCCGGCAACAGGGCTCGCGCCTGGATCTCGAAATCAAGATCATTCGTATCATCGGGCCGGAATTCGCTGCGCCAGACAATGGTGAAGCCGCCATCGGCAGTACCCGCGATGTCGGCTGAATTTTGTGTTCCGTAGGTGTTGCCGGTATTGACGAGGAACTCGCTGCCAATCCTGAATGGCATAACCCTCACTCCTGTTTCCGCCGGTCGCCAGTGCGCGGCCCGGCACCGCGCCCCCGGATCAGAACAGTGCCCAGCCTTCTTATCGGGTTCGTGCGCGCTTTGGCAGAAGCGTCGGCCATGAATGAGCCACACCGCCCGCTTTTCGGGATCGGTCAAGCATTAGGTAGCGGATACAGAACTAGTGCGTTTCTCTCGCCCCGCAGCTCTCCTTGCCTCCTGACGATCCGATCGGCGACTGGTCCTCGGACTTCGCGGCCCCGCAACAGGAACTATATGGCCGCTGTTTCTACAGCTTGCTTTCAATTTGGAGATACGGTCGCTCCAATTGAGCCGGCGCTCCGAATGGCGGCTTATGGGGCGCATACCGGCCATGTCCGCATTCCAATAGAAGCCCCCTAATCCCCCGCAAACCCGAACGGCGTGACCCCGCTCTCGCGCTCGTTCGCCAGCGCCGCGCGCCCGGCAGGCGGGGCCGAGCGTTGCGGGCAGTCCGGCCGGGTACAGGCCCGGCAGCCCAGCCCCACCGGCACCGCCTCGCCCGCGAGGTCGACGCCTCGCGCCGCCGACAGTGCCCGCGCCTCGGCTGCCGCCAGCCCGATGCCCAGGGCGAAGCGCGCCTTCACCCCCTGGGCGCCCTGCGGCGTCCGCGCTCGGGAGAGGGTGAACCAGCGCCCGCCCTCCTCGGTCTCGACCAGCTGGGCCAGCGTCTCGTCCGCCCGCCCGAACGCCTCGGTCAGATTCCATAACGGGCACAGCCCCGGCCCCTCGACCAGAGGCGAACCGCTCGCCCCGGCGAAGCGCTTCGAGACCTGCCCTGCCCGATCGATCCGGATCAGGAAGAAGGGCAGTCCCCGCGCGCCCACCCGCTGCAGCGTGGTCAGCCGGTGCGCCACCTGCTCGAAGCTCGCCCCGAAGCGGCGCTGGAGCAGCTCCAGATCATAGCCGCTCGCCTCGCACGCGCGCAGGAACCGGCCATAGGGCATCACCAGCGCCGCAGCGAAATAGCCGACCAGGTGCCGCGCGTAGAGCCGCTCCCCCGCGCGATCGAGCCCCGCGCCGCGCACCAGCGCATCGATCTCGCCCCGCGCCTCCTGCGACAGCCGCTCGGCCAGCGCGAAAGTGCGCCCCGGCACATCGAGCAGCTCGGACAGCTGGATCTGGCGCGCATGCAGGTCGAGCCGCTTGAGCAGTCCCGGCATCACGTCCGCCGGCAGGATGCGCACCGACAATTGATGCTTCACCCGCAACCGCTCGGCCATCGCGCCATAGGGATCGCCGGCCGTCTGGCGCAGTTCGTCGGCCAGTGCCTCGGCCACCGCGTCGAGATCGGCGAAATGGTTGCGCCAGCGCTCGATCTCGCGGCGGACCTGCCGGCCCGGATCGCCCGCGCCCGTCTCCGCCACCGGCCCGCCGGCGCCGATCCGGTCATAGGCCCGCGCGAACGCCTCCGCCCCGCCCGGCGCGCCCGCCAGCCATTCCTCCATCTGCTGCCGGTCGATCTCGAGATCGGCGAACAACGGATCGGCCAGCCGCCGCCGCAGCGCCTCCATCCCGCCGCCCGGCTCGGCCGCGGCGAGCTTGCGCGGATCGAAGTCGTACACTTCCGACAGCCGCAGCATCAGCATCGCCGAGACCGGCCGCTGGTTGCGCTCGACCAGGTTGAGATAGCTCGCCGACACCCCCAGCGCCTCGGCCATCGCCGCCTGGGTCAGCGCCAGCTGCCGCCGCAGCCGACGGACCGCATGTCCCGCGAAGAGCTTCTGTTCGGCCATCATCGTCCTTCATTCCCTCTCCCTTCCAAGGGAGAGGGTCAGGGCTGTCCTACACGCAATGTTCCCGATACGTTCGCATCAACCGAGTCGAACCATCTTGTAAAGAATTTACACCCTTTCAAACCAAAGGAAACCCACCCGCGACACCGCGACCCTCCCAGCCACCAACATCCTCTATCAACATACTCAACGAATCCGCACACAGACTTGGCAATCCAGTCAAGGAAATGACAATGTCGACCCGCTTCGAAGATCTGATCCCCGCCCCGACCGGCCGGTTCGACGGTATTGTCCGTCCGTACGCGCCGGAGGACGTCCAGCGGCTGCGCGGTTCGCTTGCGGTCGAGCATACCCTGGCCCGCCGCGGCGCGCTCAAGCTGTGGGAGCTGCTGCAGACCGAGGATTACATCAACGCGCTCGGCGCGCTGTCGGGCAACCAGGCGATGCAGATGGTCCGCGCCGGGCTCAAGGCGATCTACCTCTCCGGCTGGCAGGTCGCGGCCGATGCCAACACCGCCGGCCAGATGTACCCCGACCAGTCGCTCTATCCCGCCAATGCCGGCCCGGAGCTCGCCAAGCGGATCAACGCCACGCTCCAGCGCGCCGACCAGATCGAGCATATGGAAGGCGGCGCCCAGCGCGACTGGTTCATGCCGATCGTCGCCGATGCCGAGGCCGGCTTCGGCGGCCCGCTCAACTGCTTCGAGATCATGAAGGCCTATATCGCCGCAGGCGCCGCCGGGGTGCACTATGAAGACCAGCTCGCCTCGGAAAAGAAGTGCGGGCACCTCGGCGGCAAGGTGCTGATCCCGACGCAAGCGCATATCCGCAACCTCGATGCGGCGCGGCTTGCGGCGGACGTCGCCGGCGTCCCCACCGTGATCTGCGCCCGCACCGATGCCGAGAGCGCGCGCCTGATCACCTCGGACGTCGACGAGCGCGACCGCGAGTTCCTCACCGGCGAGCGGACCCCCGAAGGGTTCTTCCGCCTCAAGGAAGGCACCGGCGTCGACCATTGCATCAAGCGCGGCCTGGCCTTTGCCGAGCATGCCGACCTGCTGTGGTGGGAAACCTCGAAGCCGAACATGGACGATGCCCGCCGCTTCGCCGAGGCGATCAAGAAGGAATTCCCCAACAAGATGCTGGCGTACAATTGCTCGCCCAGCTTCAACTGGGAGAAGAATCTCGACAAGGACGACATCGCCCGCTTCCAGCGCGAGATCGGGGCGATGGGCTACAAGTTCCAGTTCGTCACCCTCGCCGGTTTCCACCAGCTCAACTACGGCATGTTCGAGCTGTCCCGGGGCTACAAGGATCGCGGCATGGCTGCGTACTCCGAGCTGCAGCAGGCCGAGTTCGCGGCCGAGGCCAATGGCTACACCGCGACCCGCCACCAGCGCGAAGTCGGCACCGGCTATTTCGATGCGATCGCCACCACCCTGGCGGGCGGATCGAGCAGCACCACCGCGCTGGCCGAGAGCACCGAAGCCGCCCAGTTCGTCACCCAAGCCGCCTGAAACCTGAGAAAGGAGTGATTGCCATGACCGAACCCCAGCGCAGCCGCGCCGTCTTCTCGACCGAGGACTTCCGCCTCATCCGCGATGCGGTCGCCACCCACCTCGAAAAGGTGAAGGACGCACCGGAGAGCGTGAAATACGCCAACCTCTATCACCGCCTGGGCCGCGTGGCCTGAGCCCTCTTCATCCCGGCGAAAGCCGGGATCTCAGGCGAAGGCGCGGGACAGGGCCGCACGAGATCCCGGCTTTCGCCGGGATGACGGATAAGGAGCCGCCGCCTGAAGTACGAATTTCCTGGGGAGGAAAGGATGTCCGCCGAGGGGTCAGCCCTCGGCGGACATTTCCGCTTTGCCGGCGGCAAGCGCGGCCACCCGGGCCTCGTGCTCGGCCTTGCCGAAGGGGAAGAAGCGGTAGAAGCCCGCCGCGGCGAAGGCGAGCACGCCGTAGAGGACGAAGAACAGGACCGTCAGCCGGTCCACCGTCGCCAGCGGCACCTGGCCCGGCTTGGCGGCGGCGGGGAAGTCGACCAGGTCGAGCAGCAGTCCGGTCGCCCAGATGCCCAGGCCGCTGCAGCATTTCTGGATGAAGAAGGCCCCGGCGAAGAACACCCCCTCGTTGCGCCGCCCGGTCTCGATCTCGGACTGTTCGACGACATCGGCCATCATCGAGGAACCGAGGATCGTCGCCGCGATGCTGCAGGTCACGTTCGCAGCATAGATGGCGAAGAGCGAGGGCAGCAGCCAGGGCGAGCCCGGCTCGGGGAACGCCCCGATGAGCCGCAGCACATAGGGCAGCGCCACCCAGAAGGCCGCCGCCGCCATCAGCCAGGTCGCGGCGCGCGGCTTGCCGATGCGGCGCGAGATCCGCGGCGCGAGCAGGAAGGCGAAGAATGCACCGACCAGCAGCGAGAAGGCGATGATCGTGAAGTCCTGCCCCTCGAAGCGCCAGACATGGGCGTAGAGATAGCTCGACAGCGCGAAGCTGACGCCCTGCGCCGAATAATAGCAGAGCCCCGCCGCCATCAGGATCAGGAAGGCGCGGTTGCGCACCGTCTCGCCCAGTTCGGCGAAATGCTTGCCCAGCAACTGGTGCTTCGCCGCCTCGGCCCGGGGCAGCCGCTTGATCTCGCCATGCGTCCCCGCCGCCGAGACGAGGATGGCGAACACCATCAGCAGCGCGCTCGCCAGCGCGAAGCCGGGATAGTTCTCCCGCACCAGCTGGCCATTGGGATGGCCCGGCGTGGGGCCGAGCAGCCAGGCATAGGCGAGGATCATCATCCCCAGCCCACCGGCCCAGCCGAACAGGAAGCGGTACGCCATGATCCGCGTCCGCTCCTCGTAATCGGCGGAAAGCTCGGGGGTCAGCGCCTGGCTCGGCACCTCATAGGCCGAGACCGCAGTGCGGACGAGCACCGACATGGCGAACACCCAGAGCAGCATGCCCGAGTGCGACAGCGAAGGCGGGTTCCACAGCAGCAGCCAGCCGACCGCGATGGGAATGGCGGAGGCATACATCCAGGGATGGCGCCGCCCCCAGCGGCTGCGGGTGCGGTCCGACAGGAAACCGATCGCCGGATCGGCTACCGCATCGAGCAGCAGCGCGCACATGATCGCGAAGCCGACCTCGGTCGCCGGCAGGCCCAGCACCTGGTTGAAGAAGAACAGCAGGAAGGTCGAGAAGCAGAAATCCTTCACGCCGTACGCCACCGTGCCGAAGCCATAGGCGAGCATGATCGGGGTCCGGATTCGCCGCGTCGGGGGCACTGCCGCCTGGTTCGCTTCCATGCCGGTACGCTCCCTCTCTACCGATTTGCCGCGCAGCATAGGTGCCGCCACCGGGGGGTCAACCGGAACAGATTGGAACATCGGGTATGGCTTGCCCAACGCCGTGAGGGCGGTATAGCGTCCCGCTTCGAACCCGAGGAACGTGAAGCAATGGCGCTCGACCCCGAAGTCTTCGATGCCCTGATCGACACTATCCGCCGCTTCGTCAGCGAGCGCCTCCGCCCGCTGGAGGGCGAGGTCGAGGCCGCCGACGCCATCCCGGCGGAAGTCATCGACGAGATGAAGGCGCTCGGCCTGTTCGGCCTGTCGATCTCGGAGGACTATGGCGGCCTGGGGCTGACCATGCTCGAGGAGTGCAGGGTCGCCATCGAGCTCGGCCGCACCACCCCGGCGTTCCGCTCGAGCTTCGGCACCAATGTCGGCATCGGCTCGCAGGGCCTGGTCATGGCCGGCACCCCCGAGCAGAAGGCGCAGTGGCTGCCCCGTATCGCCAGCGGCGAGATCGTCACCAGCTTCGCCCTCACCGAGCCCGATGTCGGATCGGACAGCGGCGCGGTGAAGACCCGGGCCGTCCGCGACGGCGACGTCTATCGCCTGTCCGGCACCAAGCGCTTCATCACCAATGCCGACAAGGCCGAGCTGTTCACCGTGATGGCCCGCACCGGCGACGAACCGGGCGGCCGCGGCGTCTCCGCCTTCCTCGTGCCGCGCGACCTGCCCGGGGTCAGCATCGGCGAGCCCGAGAAGAAGATGGGCCAGAAGGGCGCCCGGGTGGCCGATGTGGTGTTCGACGACACCCCCGTCCCCGCCGCCAACCGGCTCGGCGCGGAAGGCCAAGGTTTCAGGATCGCGATGCAGGTGCTGGACCGGGGCCGGCTCCACATCTCGGCGGTCTGCGTCGGCGTCGCCGAGCGCCTGATTGCCGACTGCGTCGCCTATGCCAGCGAGCGCAGGCAGTTCGGCAAGCCGATCGCCGAGCACCAGCTGATCCAGGCGATGCTCGCGGACTCCAAGACCGAGGCGCTGGCGGCCAGGGCACTGGTGCTGGAGACCGCCGCCGCCAAGGACGCCGGCAAGAACACCACGATGGAAGCCGCCGCCGCGAAGTATTTCGCCAGCGAGATGGTCGGCCGCGTCGCCGACCGCGCCGTGCAGATCTTCGGCGGCGCCGGCTATATCGCCGATTACGGCATCGAGCGGCTATACCGCGACGTGCGCCTGTTCCGGATCTACGAAGGCACCAGCCAGATCCAGCAACTGATCATCGCCCGCGAAACGCTGAAGCGGGGCGGGTAACAATTCTCCCTCTCCCCGCTGGCGGGGAGAGGGTCGGGGAGAGGGGCATGGAGGAGCGGGTGCAAAGAGCCCCTCTCCCCTGCCCTCTCCCCTGAAGGAGAGAGGGAGTTTAAAATGGATACCACCAGCCTGTTCCGCCTCGATGGCCGCATCGCCCTGGTCACCGGCGGCTCGCGCGGCATCGGCAAGATGATCGCCGCCGGCTACGTCGCCCAGGGCGCCAGGGTCTATGTCTCCTCCCGCAAGGCCGAAGCCTGCGAGGAAACCGCCGCCGAGCTCGGCCCCAACTGCATCCCGCTCCCGATGGACGTCTCCACCGTCGCCGGCTGCAAGGCCCTCGCCGCCGCCCTGGCCGAGCGCGAGCAGCGGCTCGACATCCTGGTCAACAATGCCGGCGCCGCCTGGGGCGAGCCGTTCGAGGCCTTCCCCGAAAAGGGCTGGGACAAGGTGATGGACCTCAACGTCAAGTCGCCCTTCTTCCTGACCCAGGCGCTGTTCGACCTGCTCAAGGCCGGCGGTTCGGCGCAGCAGCCGGCCAAGGTGATCAACATCACCTCGATCGACGGCCAGCGGCTCAATCCCTGGGAGACCTATAGCTACCACGCTTCCAAGTCGGCGCTGATCTATTTGACCAAGCGCATGGCCGCGCGGCTGATCCGCGACCATATCAACGTCACCTCGATCGCCCCTGGCGCCTTCGCCAGCGAGATGAACCGCGCCGCCCGCGACCATGGCGGCGAAGTGGCCAAGGCGATCCCGGCGAAGCGCATCGGCGTCGACGAGGACATGGCCGGCACCGCCATCTACCTCGCCAGCCGCGCCGGCGACTATGTCGTGGGCGACACGATCACCGTCGACGGCGGCCTGGTCAACGCCTCGCTCGGGGTGAGCATCGACGGGTAGAAAAGCGCGGGCGATATGATTAAATCATATCCGAGGAGATCGACATGGCCGCCAAGGCAGTGAGCGTGACGTTGGGCGAAATGGCCGAGCGTGCCGAGCAGCACCTTGCCTCGGGCCGCTTCTCCTCGATGAGCGAAGTGGTCCGCGCCGGGCTGCGCGCGCTCGATCGGGAAGAAGCCGCGCTCGATGCGCTGATGCGCGCCAGGGTCCAGGAAGCCCTCGAAGACCCGCGCCCCAGCGTCCCGCTGACCGAGGCATTCGCAAGGGTCCGCGCGGCGACGACCGCCGGGGAATGAGCCACGCGGTCCGGCTCTCCGAGCTTGCGATATCGGATCTCGTCGCACTCCACCGCTGGATCGCCGCAGAAGCGACCCCGGCAATCGCCGACGGGTATCTCGACCGGATCGAGACCCGGATCGCCGCGCTCGCCGATTTTCCGGATCGCGGCACGCCGCGGGACGATCTCGCCCCCAGCCTGCGCACCCTCTCGTTCGAGCGGCGCCTGCTGATCGCCTACCGGGTCGATGGCGGGACCGTGCTCGTGCTGCGCGTGATCAGCGCACAACGCGAGCTGGCTCCCCTTCTTGGCTGACCCTGCTTGCAATGTAGGATTTCGCCTGCTGGGCTGAAGCAGCCGGCTCCGTGGCCCGCCGCTCTTTGACCCCGTTGGAGAAATAGGATCGCACACCCGCAACATTGTTGCGAGATGCGTGCCGCCCGCGGGAATCGTGTCAATTCAAGGCGCGCGAAAACGCGCTCCTGGCATGAACTTAGTGAACTTTGGCGAGTCGCCCCGCCACGCGCTGTTGGAACGCGCACCGGACCGGAACTTCCGGCCCGGCGCCCGGAACCCGGTTAGCGCGCGATCCCGCCCGCCGCGAGCACCGCCAGCGTCACCAGCTCGCTCGCGGTCGCGGTCATCGGGGCGATCTGCACCGGCTTCTCCATGCCGATCAGCATCGGGCCGATCGTGGAGTCGCCGCCCAGCTCGCGCAGCAGCTTGGCCGAGATGTTGGCCGATTGCAGGCCCGGCATGATCAGCACGTTCGCCGGCCCCTTGATCCGCGCGAACGGATAATTGGCGAGCTGGCGCGCATTGAGCGCGACGTCGGGCGACATCTCGCCCTCATATTCGAACTCGACCGCACGCCCGTCGAGCACCTTGATCGCGCCGCGGACATTGTCGAGCCACTGGCCCTCGGGATTGCCGAAGTTCGAATAGCTGAGGAAGGCGACGCGCGGCTCATGGCCCATGCGGCGCGCGACAGCGGCGGCGCCCTCGGCGATGTCGGCCAGCTCCTCGGCGTTCGGACGCTCGTTCACCGTCGTGTCGGCGATGAACACCGTGTGCGACTGGCCGACCAGCACGTGCATGCCGAACGGCGTCTGGCCCGGGCGATGGTCGATCACGCGCTTCACCTGGCGCATCGATTCGGCCCAGGTCCGCGTCACGCCGGTGATCATCGCATCGGCATGGCCGAGCTGGAGCAGCAGGCCGCCGAAGATGTTGCGGTCGCGGTTGACCATCCGCTCGCAATCGCGGCGCAGGTAGCCGCGGCGCTGCAGGCGGCAATAGAGGAAGTCGACCATCTGATCGACCAGCGGCGAGTTGACGCTGTTGTGCAGCTCGAACTCGTCCGGATTGGCGCCGAGCGCCTTGAGCCGATCATGCACGCTCTCGCGGCCGACCAGCACCGGCGTGCCGTATCCGCCGTCCTTGAAGGCGATCGCCGCGCGCAGCACGACTTCCTCTTCGGCCTCGGCGAAGATCACCCGCTTCGGATTGGCGCGGGCGCCCTCATAGGCGAGGCTGAGCACCGAGGTGGTCGGGTTGAGGCGCGCGCGCAGCGACTGGCGATAGGCCGCCATGTCGGTGATCGGCTTGGTCGCCACGCCCGAATCCATCGCCGCCTGGGCGACGGCGGCGGGGACCAGCTCCATCAGCCGCGGATCGAACGGCGCCGGGATGATATAGTCGGGGCCGAAGCTGTGCTGCACGCCATACGCCGCCGCGACTTCCTCGGGCACCTGCTGGCGGGCCAGCTCGGCAATGGCCTGCGCGGCGGCGACCTTCATCGCATCGTTGATCGTCGTCGCGCGCACGTCGAGTGCGCCGCGGAAGATGAACGGGAAGCCCAACACATTGTTGACCTGGTTCGGATAGTCCGAACGGCCCGTGGCGATGATCACATCCGGGCGCGCACGCTTGGCCTCCGGCGGGGTGATCTCGGGATCGGGATTGGCCATCGCGAAGATGATCGGCTTGAGCGCCATGTGATTGAGCAGCTCGGCGGGCAGCGCACCGGCGGCCGACAGGCCCAGGAAGACGTCGGCGCCTTCCAGCGCATCGGCCAGGGTGCGGCGATCGGTGGCGACGGCGTGGGCCGACTGCCACTGGTTGATGCCCTCTCGGCCCTGGTACATCACGCCGGTGCGATCGAGCATCAGCAGATTGTCGTGCGGCAGGCCCATCGCCTTGATCAGCTCGGCACAGGCGATCGCGGCGGCACCGGCGCCGTTCACCACCACCCGCGTCGTCTTGATGTCGCGGCCGGTCAGGTGGAGCGCATTGATCAGGCCGGCGGCGGCGATGATCGCGGTGCCGTGCTGGTCGTCATGGAACACCGGGATGTTCATGCGTTCGCGCAGGGTCTGCTCGATCACGAAGCATTCGGGGGACTTGATGTCCTCCAGGTTGATGCCGCCGAAGCTCGGCTCCATCAGCTCGACCGCGTCGATGAAGCGATCGACATCCTCGGTCTTCAGCTCGATGTCGATCGAGTCGACATCGGCGAAGCGCTTGAACAGCACCGCCTTGCCTTCCATCACCGGCTTGGAGGCCAGCGCGCCGAGATTGCCCAGGCCCAGGATGGCGGTGCCGTTGGAGATCACCGCGACCAGATTGCCCTTGGCGGTATAGTCATAGGCCTTGGCCGGATCCTCGGCGATGGCGAGGACGGGCACGGCCACGCCCGGCGAATAGGCGAGCGCGAGGTCGCGCTGCGTCGCCATCGGCTTCGAGGCGATGACCTCGATTTTGCCCGGACGTCCCTCCGAATGGTAGAGCAGCGCCTCGCGCTCGGAAAACTGGACGTTCGCTTCCTCAGACATTCTTCTCTCCCGGGCGTCGCCCTTCCTTTAAGGGGACCGTTCCGACGCCGCAATGTGCCGAATCCCGCCAATGGCACCGAGCGCGGCGAGATTCTAGTCTGACTAATTATCGAAGCGTGCGAAATCCCGCACATCGGGCTTTTCCCCAGAAAAGCACGTCCCGGGTGTTGATCGGCGGAGCCGTTCGGCTAGTCCGGGCCCGGCATGGCCTCCACCGCTCCCACTCCGATGATGGCGCAATATCTCGCCCTGAAGGCGGAGGCGGAGGACTGCCTGCTCTTCTACCGGATGGGTGACTTCTTCGAGCTGTTCTTCGAGGATGCCAAGATCGCCAGCGCCGTCCTCGACATCGCGCTCACCGCGCGCGGCGAGCATGACGGCGAGCGCATCCCGATGTGCGGCGTGCCGGTGCACGCGATGGAGGGCTATCTCGCCCGGCTGATCAAGGCCGGCCACCGCGTCGCCATCGCCAACCAGACCGAGACGCCCGAGGAAGCCCGCAAGCGCATGGGCTCCAAGGCGCTGGTCAACCGCGCGATCGTCCGCGTCGTCACCGCCGGCACGCTGACCGAGGAGTCGCTGCTCGACAGCCGCACCGCCAACTGGTGCGCGGCGATCGGCGAGGCCGGCGGCAGCGTCGCCATCGCCTGTGCCGACATCTCCACCGGCCGCTTCGAGATCATCGAGACCACCGCCGACCGCGCCGGCGCCGAGATCGCCCGCCTCTCCCCCGCCGAGACGGTGGTCGGCGACGGCTCGCCCTTCGGCGAGCTCGCCACCGTCACGCGCCCGCGTATCGACTTCGACAGTGCCGGCGGCGAGGACCGGCTCAAGCGGTTGTTCGGCGTCGCCACGCTCGACGGCTTCGGCCAGTTCTCCCGCGCCGCGCTCGCCGCCGCCGGAGGCCTCGCCGCCTATCTCGAGCACAATGCCAAGGGCGCGCTCCCCTTCCTCCGCCCGCCCCGCGTCACCCGCACCGAGGCCGCGATGGCGATCGACGCGGCGACGCGCGAGAGCCTGGAACTCACCGTCAGCTCGGCCGGCACCCGCAAGGGCAGCCTGCTCGACAGCATCGACCGCACCGTCACCGGCGCCGGCGCCCGCCTGCTCGGCAGCGACATCGCCGCGCCGCTGATGGACCGGCCGGGCGTCGAGGCGCGACTCGATCTCGTCACCCATTTCCATGACGATGCGCTGCTGCGCGACATGGTCCGCGGCGCGCTCCGTGCCATGCCCGACATCGGCCGCGCGCTCGGCCGCCTCGCCGCCGGGCGCGGCAGCCCGCGCGACCTCGGCCAGCTGCGCGACGGCCTCGACGGCGCCTGGCGCCTCGCCGAGCGGCTCGACGCGACCGGCATCCCGCCCCTGCTTGGTGAGCTCCTGCCCCAGATGCGCGGGCATGGCGCGCTGATCGACCTGCTCAGCCGGGCGCTCGTCCCCGAGCCGCCGGTCGATGCGAACAATGGTGGCTATATCGCCGAGGGCTATGACGCCGCGCTCGACGACCTGCGCGACGCGGGCGCCGGCGGCAGGCGGGCCATCGCCGCGCTGGAGGCCGAGTATCGCAGCCGCACCGGCATCGGCTCGCTCAAGATCCGCCACAACGGCGTACTCGGCTATCATATCGAAGTGCCGGCCAAGAACGCCGACCCGCTGATGGCGCAGGACTCGGGCTTCACCCATCGCCAGACGCTCGCCGGCGTGGTCCGCTTCAACGCGCCCGAGCTGCACGAGGTCGCGGTCAAGGTCACCCAGGCCGGCGCCCATGCCCTCGCCGCCGAGGCCGCGCATCTCGAGGACCTCACCACCCGCGCGCTCGATGCCCGCGAGCCCATTGCCCGCACCGCCGACGCGCTCGCCCGGATCGACGTCTCCGCCGGCCTGGCCGAGCGCGCCGCCGAGGGCGGCTGGGCGCGCCCGCACCTCGTCGAGCATGCCTGTTTCGAGATCGAGGGCGGCCGTCACCCGGTGGTCGAGGACGCCGTCGCGAAATCGGGCGGCCGCTTCGTCGCGAACGACTGCAACCTCTCCGAGAGCAGCCGCCTCTGGCTGGTCACCGGCCCGAACATGGGCGGCAAGTCGACCTTCCTGCGCCAGAACGCGCTGATCGCCGTCCTCGCCCAGGCCGGCAGCTACGTCCCCGCCGCCCGCGCCACGCTCGGGCTGGTCGACCGGCTGTTCAGCCGGGTCGGCGCCTCGGACAACCTCGCGCGCGGCCGCTCGACCTTCATGGTCGAGATGGTCGAGACCGCCGCGATCCTCGCCCAGGCCACCCCGCGCAGCTTCGTGATCCTCGACGAGGTCGGCCGCGGCACCTCGACCTATGACGGCCTCGCCATCGCCTGGTCGGTGGTCGAGGCGATCCATGAGGACAACCGGTGCAGGTGCCTGTTCGCCACCCACTATCACGAGCTGACCCGGCTGGCCGAGCGCTGCGACGCGCTGACCCTCCACCATGTCCGCGCGCGGGAGTGGAAGGGCGATCTGGTCCTGCTCCACGAAGTCGCCGAAGGCCCCGCCGACCGCAGCTACGGCCTCGCCGTCGCGCGCCTCGCCGGCCTGCCGCCGGTGACGATCAAGCGCGCCAAGGCCGTGCTCGACAAGCTCGAGGCCGGCCGTGCCGCCACCGGCGGGCTCGCCGCGGGCCTCGACGACCTTCCCCTCTTCGCCGCCATGGCAGTTGAGGAAGAGGAGCAGGTCGACATGCTGCGCAGCGAACTGGGCACGCTCGACATCGACAGCCTCTCCCCGCGCGAGGCGCTCGAAGTCCTCTACCGGCTCAAGGGCCTGGCGGCGGAAGGCGCATGACCGCGCTCGACCTCACCGACCAGTTCCTTGCCATATTGCTGCGCGAAGTCGGCGGCACCCGCCGCCGCTGGCGCAACGTCATCGGCCCGGTGAAGCGCTACAGCGCCGCGACCCACCCGCATTGCAACTGGTCGATCACCCCCGGCGGCGAAGCGGAAGAGAACGCCGCGGTCGAGCGCATCGCCGACCGGCTGCGCGACAAATATCCGATCATCGACTGAGCCGACCCGTCACTCCACCCCCAAACCGTCGTCCCACCCCAACCGCCAGCCGACACCAACCCGTCATCCCGGCGAAAGCCGGGATCTCTGGCGATGGCGCGGGAAGGCGCCGCACGAGATCCCGGCTTTCGCCGGGATGACGAATTGGGGCTTGGCACTTTGAGCTTGACAATACGAACCATATAGGTTACATGCCTCATCATCCCTCGTGCCAGGCCAGCACGAAGGATCACGAAGGCCGGCGCTTGCACGTGGCAACGCCGGAGGACCGGTGGCGGAATCGTTCGGCAGCGTAAGTCGAAGCTTCGCCAGAGGAACCGCAGAGCCCCTCGCCTTAAAATACACCCCTGGCTTCTCTTTTGGCTGCAATACAGGGGGAGGCACGCCGCGGATAAGTTAAGTCTCGACGCGACATACTCTTGCATACCAACTGCCAATCGTCGTCGAGCCCGAGCGTGATCGAGAAGTGGAACGCCCCGGTCCTTTCCTTCTGCCCATTCCCCGGGTGCCAAAGGCACGCCGGGCTAAAGCCGCATCTTCTCCCTCTCCCCTTCGGGGGAGAGGGCCGGGGAGAGGGGCATGTCGAAAGTGCACCGCGCTCCCCCTCTCCCGGCCCTCTCCCCGCAAGCGGGGTGAGGGAGAAATGCGCCGTGACGCGCCGCCTTCCCCACGCTACCTTCCCGTCAAAACCAGACAGAGAGGACCGCCCGGAATGAAGAAGCTCGCGCTCGCCTTGCTCGCCTTCATGACAACGTTGCCAGCATCCGCGCAGACCTTCCTGCGCGCCGAGGGCCAGCGCATCGTCGACGAGAGCGGCAATCCGGTCCTGCTGCGCGGCATGGGGCTGGGCGGCTGGATGCTGCAGGAAGGCTATATGCTCCAGCTCGGCCAGCTCGGCTCGGGCCAGCAATACCGCATCCGCGCCGCGATCGCCGACCTCATCGGCGAGGAGAAGACCGCCGAATTCTACCAGGCCTGGCTCGACAACCACACCCGCAAGGCGGACATCGACATGATGGCGCGCTGGGGAATGAACTCGGTCCGCCTGCCGATGCACTACAACCTCCTCACCCTGCCCGCGGAGAAGGAGCCGGTCGCCGGCAAGGACACCTGGTTCGAGGACGGCTTCCGCCGCATCGACACCTTGCTCGCCTGGACCAGGGCGAACGGCATGTACCTGATCCTCGACCTGCATGCCGCGCCCGGCGGCCAGGGCACCGACCTGCCGATCGCCGACCGCGACCCCGACAAGCCCTCGCTGTGGCAGAGCGCGGAGAACCGCCGCAAGACGATCGCGATCTGGCGCAAGCTCGCCGAGCGCTACGCCGACGAGCCCGGCATCGGCGCCTACGACCTGCTCAACGAACCCAATTGGGACTTCTCCGCCCCCGGCGGCGAGCATGGCTGCAAGGAGACGGGCAACGCCCCGCTCAAGCAGCTCTACACCGATATCGCCGCCGCGATCCGCCAGGTCGACAAGCGCCACATGCTCATCATCGAGGGCAATTGCTGGGGCAACAACTATCAGGGCCTGCTGCCCTTCGCCGACAGCAACACCGCGCTCAGCTTCCACAAATATTGGAATTATAACGACGAAGCCTCGATCGCCCCGCATCTGAAACTGCGCGAGACGTACAACATGCCGCTCTGGCTCGGGGAATCGGGCGAGAACTCCAATCGCTGGTTCCGCGACGCGATCGGCCTTGTCGAGAAGCACGATATCGGCTGGGCCTTCTGGCCGCTCAAGAAGATCGGCTTCAACAATCCCTATGAGATCGCCCCCAATCCCGGCTGGCCGAAGCTGGTCGCCTGGTGGACCGGCAAGGGCCCGCGCCCCAGCGCCGACGAGGCCTATGCCACGCTGATGCAGCTCGCCCGGCACGACATCCGCCACGAGAACAACCTGTTCCACCAGGACGTGGTCGACGCGATGCTGCGCCAGCCGCACGACCCCAGCCAGCGGCCTTCCGCACCGCTGCAGATCACCGCGGAGGGCGGCGCGATCGACGCGGTCGACTATGACATCGGCCCGGCGGGCGTCGCCTATCACGACAGCGACGACGCCAACTACCATGTCTCCACCGGCAAGGCGCGCAGCCAGTGGAACAACGGCCGCACGTGGCGCAACGACGGCGTCGACATCGCCCGCGCGGCCGACGAGAGCCTCTATGTCAGCGACTTCAAGCCCGGCGAATGGATGCGCTACTCGCTCTCCGCCGAAGGCGGCGGGCGCTACACGATCGAAGTCGAGGCAAAGGCCGACAAAGCCGGCAGGCTGACCCTCACCCTCAACGGCGGCACGCCGTTGACGCTCGCCGTCCCCGCCGGCCCCGGCTGGCAGAAGCTGCGCGTCACCGCACCGGCCACCCTGCTCGACGGCAACAACATGCTAGTGCTCGGCGCGAAGAGCTTCGACGGCGCCGTACGGGCGATACGGTTCGAGCCCGGCCGCTAGCCGCCCAGCCCGCCAGCCGGTTTTTTCCGTCCGGATCGGCGCGACCCGCTTTCGCGCCGATCGCCCATGCTACGTTGCACGTGCGCAATGAATTGCCGCTTTCCACGTAGCAGGGGCCGACCGCGATGAGCATCAACACAGCCGACTGGATGGGCCAGGCCCTTCTACACAACAGCGGCGTCAGACAGATCCCGATGTGCCAGTTTCCCCTGCCCGGCAGCCACGATGCCGGCTCCTATGGCGGCATCAACGTCAAGAGCAAGACGCAGCATTTCTCGATCTACGAGCAGCTCGAACACGGCGTGCGCTATTTCGATTTCCGGGTGCGCGTCGACAGGGGCGTGTTCTTCTCGCACCACGGCCCCGATGAATCGCGGGACAATCCCTACACCGCGAACTCGATCCAGACGGGAACGACCTATCTCTTCGGCGAGATCACCCGGTTCCTGCGAGCGCATATCGGCGAAGTGGTGGTTCTCAATTTCAAGGACTTCACCGCGGTCACGGGCCAGGATTTCACTGCGACCGACGCCGCTGATTTCATGGCCTGCCTGCTCAGGGACTTCGGCGCCGTCCCGTCGCAGAACGACCTGCTCTATGCCCCGGGCGACATCCCCACCTATGGAAGGTGCATCGACCTGGGCCAGCGCATCATCCTGCTGATCAACGACGAGGCATGGCCGGGCGAGTGGAACAACTGGGCGCTGCCTACCTCTACCACGCTGCGCGAGCGCTTCTCGGACTATAAATACGCGCTGCATTCCTGGAGCTCGCTGGTCGACGACACACTTGCCGACCAGCAGAATTATCTCGCCGATACCGGATCGGACGGTCGCGATCCCGGCCTGTTCTGGGTGAGCCAGGCGGTGCTCGGCTATACCAACATGACTACGCCCAATGGCGGAAGCCAGAACAAGGAGGGCGCCTCGCATCTCAACCCGGTCTTCGAGACGGCCTATGGGCAGTGGTGGGCCGGCACGTCGGCGATCCCGGGTGTCACGCAGAACGTCCAGCGGCCCAATGTCCTGCTGCTCGACTATTCCGGCTTTTATGACGATTTCGCCACCATCTGCTACAATCTGATCACCTGACCAGGCGAAAGCCGCAGGACGCTCGCGGGCACGTATATCTTATGCGTGGCCGTGAGGATCCGGCAGGGCTAGAGCAGCATCCATGCCGCTCGACCTGCTCTGCCTCGATGCCGACGACACGCTCTGGCACAATATGCGCCACTTCGACGCCGCCGAACGTGCCTTTGTCGCGATGATGGCGCCGTTCGCGGCGGAAGGCGTGACGCGCGAGCGGCTCGAGGCGATGGAGAGCGCCAATCTCCGCCTCTACGGCTATGGCGCCAAGAGCTTCACCCTCTCGATGATCGAGACCGCGACGGAGCTGTGCGGCGATTCGCTCACCCGCGAAACGGTCGCCGCGATGCTCGCGGCAGGGCGCGACCTGCTGTCGCATCCGGTCGAGCTGCTCGACGGTGTCGGCGAGACGATCGCCGCGCTGGCGGATCGCGTGCGGCTGGTGCTGGTGACCAAGGGCGACCTGCTCCACCAGGAGGCCAAGCTCGCGGCCTCGGGACTGGGCGACCTGTTCCACGGCGTCGAAATCGTCAGCGACAAGACCCCCGACACCTTTTTCCGCCTGTTCGAGCGCTATGGTGTCGCGCCCGACCGCGCCGGCATGGCCGGGGACTCGATCCGCTCGGACATCGCGCCGGTGCTCGCCGCCGGCGGCTGGGCCGCCTTCCTGCCGCCCGAACTGTCCTGGTCGCATGAGCGCGCCGCGGTGCCGAGCGAGCATCCGCGCTTCACCCAGCTCGATCGCTTCGCCGAACTGCCCGGCTGGCTCGACCGGATCGCCTGAGCCGCGCCGAAAAAGAAAAGCCCCCGCTCTCGCAGGCGCCACGCGCATCGCGCTTCCTCAAAACTGAAAGAGGCCGCCGGGGCGTCTCCCGACGACCCGGCGACCTCCGACATGGTCAGCGGCCGAAAGCTCCAGCCCGGGAGACCATGCGGACCGCTTTACTTCGGACCGGCGCCGTTGATTGGAGGAGGATACCTCCCGTACGCCTTACGATCGGAGGGCTTCCGATCGCGCCCAGAAGCTCAGCGGTGCGTCTCCCGAACGAACTGAACCGACCCCATTGCTGAACCATGAGACATCGGATCACCTCCTTTCGCTAGTTGAAGAAGCCCGTACCCTCGAAGGGTACGCCAACTATTTGAATCACCGCGAGTCGCAGAACAAGTCTTGTATAAAATCTTTTTCTGAGCGATTCTGGAATTCTGGGCCGGAAACCATCGCACCGCCCTTTCCCACAGCATCCGCCACATCATTCCGGGCCCGTCGGCGCGCCCGCTCAATGGCGCTTGAAATACTGCACCTCGCGCTCGTGCTTCTCGGCCGCCGCGCGCGTGCCGAAGGTGCCGAGGTTGCGCCGCTTGTGCGTGTGCGGATCGACCTTGCGCGAATAGAGCCGGTATTCGCCCGACTTGAGCTTGCGGATCATCGCCACTCTCCTCTCGCGCGATCAATGCGCGAGGGGCGCCGATCTATCCGCGGCAATCCTCGGCGACGCGCAGGATCTCGGCATAGGCGGGCACGACCAGCGTCGGCAGGCCATTGCCCTGCACCAGGAAGCGCCCGCGGCTATAGCCCATCGCATCGAGGATGGAATCGCGCGGCCCCAGATCGGCGGCCAGCCAGGGCGTCGCACCCGCCGGAAGCGGCTGGACGGGAAGCTGGCGCAGCGTGCTGGTGGTCCGCACGGTCAGGTTCGCCACGCCCTCGCCCTTGCGCGACAGCACCACGCGGCCGCGCCCGGCATCGCAGCGCAGGATCAGCTCGGCCTCGCCGCCCGCCATGCCGTAGAGCGCGGCCGAACCCCGCCCGTCCTGCTTGTACACCCAGTTGCCCGGCGTCAGCGGCCAGTCGCGCCAGTCGGCGCCCAGCGTCGGCGCAGGGGCCGGAGCAGGCGTGGGCGCCGGGGCAGGCGCGGGGACCGGCCGGGGTGCGGGCGCGGGCGGCGGCACCACGCGCGGCGTTTCCGAGCAGCCCGCAATGGCGAGCGCGGAGGCGAAGACGAGCAGCTTGCGATGCATGGCCGGCCTTATGGGCGAAGTGCCCGGGCGGCTCAACCGCTGCGGCGACGAAACGGCGCACCGCCACGCCGCCGCACGCTTCCCGGCCCGGCTTATCCGCCCGCCGGCAGATAGGCGGAGACCGCCATATAGTTGTTCGGCCAGGGCAGGCCCGGGCAATGCCAGGCGGCGCGGAATTGCTGCCAGCTCAGCCGATGCACCTGCCCCTCGTCCGCCAGCAGCACCTGCTCGTCGGACCAGCCGCACACCACGCCCCAGCGCAGCTGGCCCTGCGCGAAGATCTGCGCCGCATCGAGCAGGCACGCCACCGGGATGCGATAGCGGGAAAGCCAGTCGCGCAGCCCCGCCACCTCGGCCTCGCCATCGCCAAAGGCCGCGGAATGGGAAATGATCGTCCTCAGCCTGAAATGCTGGAATGCGCCCGCCATCTCCTCCTTGTTCGGGATCGGCGCGCCGAACAGGCCGCCGGTGGGAACCTGCTGCGCCACCGTCACCGCATATTGCGGCGGGAAATGGAGCCGGCCGTCATTGGCGTCGCCCATGCCCTGCACCGAGCGCCCGAAGCCCAGGCTCGGGCCGTTGCCGGCCCAGAAATCGACGATCGTGGCCACGGCCAGTTCGCCCGAATTGAGACCCGGCACCTGCGCATAGCTGAAGAGCCGGCTCATGCCGTGGAAAAGCTCGAGATGCACCGGCCCCGCCGCGCGCAGGCTCGGCGCATCGGCATGCGCTTCGGCAGGACGCGCGGCATCGACGGTCAGGTCGAAGGCCGCACCGGGCTGTTTTTCGATCGTGTCGGACATTGGCCGAATTCCCCCAACATTGCGTGGATGCGGCCCGATGGTTCCGACGATATTCCAGATATCCCGCAGTCGACGACCGGCCGGAATATTCGGGACTCGCGGCTTATATTATCGCTCGACTATGCCGCAATTCGGGCATCGGCTCAATATTGGAGAGCAGGCGGGCGCGATCAGCGCCCGCCGCCCCATTTGCGCTGCGTCTTGCCGTAGCGCGTCTTGCGCGTGCCCGGCTTGCCTTCGTTGCTGCGGCCCATGATCGGCGCCTTGTGCTCGCCCGGCGGCAGTCCGAGCTCTTCCTGCTCCAGCCCACGGATCTCGTCGCGCAGGCGGCCGGCTTCCTCGAACTCGAGGTTCGCCGCCGCGTCGCGCATCTTCTTCTCGAGCTCCTCGATATACGCGCGGAGGTTGTGGCCGACCATGTGCGGGCGATCGGCGTCGATCTCGACGGTGACCTGATCCTTCGACGCGACATGCGCGATGATGTCGCCGATGTTGCGCTTGATCGTCGCCGGCGTGATGCCGTGCAGGGTGTTGTATTCCTCCTGCTTCTCGCGCCGGCGGCCGGTCTCGGCGAGCGCGCGCTCCATCGATCCCGTCATGCGATCGGCATAGAGGATCACCCGCCCCTCGACGTTGCGCGCCGCGCGGCCGATCGTCTGGATCAGCGAAGTCTCGCTGCGCAGGAAGCCCTCCTTGTCCGCGTCGAGGATCGCGACGAGGCCGCACTCCGGAATATCGAGGCCCTCGCGCAGCAAGTTGATGCCGACCAGCACGTCGTACACGCCCATCCGCAGGTCGCGGATCAGCTCGATGCGCTCCAGCGTCTCGGTGTCCGAGTGCATGTAGCGGACCTTCACCCCCGCCTCGTGCATGTATTCGGTCAGGTCCTCGGCCATGCGCTTGGTGAGCGTGGTCACCAGCGTGCGATAGCCCTTGGCGGTGGTCGCCTTGCACTCCTGGATCAGGTCCTGGACCTGCTCCTCGACCGGCCTGATCTCCACCGGCGGGTCGATCAGCCCGGTCGGGCGGATCACCTGCTCGACGAAGACGCCGCCGGTCTGCTCCATCTCCCAGCCGCCCGGGGTGGCCGAGACATAGACCGTCTGCGGCCGCATCGCTTCCCATTCGTTGAAACGAAGCGGCCGGTTGTCGATCGCGCTGGGCAGGCGGAAGCCATACTCCGCCAGCGTGACCTTGCGGCGGTGATCGCCGCGCGACATGCCGTTGATCTGGCCAATCGTCTGGTGGCTCTCGTCGACGAAAAGCAGGGCGTTCTCGGGGAGGTACTCGAACAGCGTGGGTGGCGGCTCGCCGGGCAGGCGGCCGGTGAGGAAGCGCGAGTAGTTCTCGATGCCCGCGCAGCTGCCCGTCGCCGCGATCATCTCGAGGTCGAAATTGGTCCGCTGCTCCAGCCGCTGGTGCTCGAGCAGCTTGCCCTCGGCCTCCAGCTCCTTGAGCCGCTCGGTCAGCTCGTGGCGGATGCCCTCCATCGCCTGCTTCATCGTCGGCCCGGGCGTCACATAGTGCGAATTGGCGAAGACGCGGACATAGTCGAGGCTCGCCACCTTCGATCCGGTCAGCGGATCGAACTCGGTGATCTCCTCGATCTCGTCGCCGAAGAAGCTCACCCGCCAGGCGCTGTCCTCATAGTGCGACGGGAATATCTCCAGGCTGTCGCCGCGCACCCGGAAGGCGCCACGCCCGAAGGCGGCGTCGTTGCGCTTGTACTGGAGCGCGACCAGCTTGCGGATGATCTCGCGCTGGTCGACCACCTGGCCCTTCTTCAGGTCGAAGATCATCGCCGAATAGGTCTCGACCGAGCCGATGCCGTACAGGCACGACACCGACGCCACGATGATCACGTCGTCGCGCTCGAGCAGCGACCGGGTGGCGGAGTGCCGCATCCGGTCGATCGCCTCGTTCACCGAGCTTTCCTTCTCGATGTACGTGTCCGACCGGGCGACATAGGCCTCGGGCTGGTAATAGTCGTAATAGGAGACGAAATACTCGACCGCATTCTCGGGGAAGAAGCTCTTCATCTCGCCATAGAGCTGCGCGGCCAGGATCTTGTTGGGCGCGAGGATCAGTGCGGGGCGCTGCAGCGTCTCGATCACCTTGGCCATGGTATAGGTCTTGCCCGAGCCGGTGACGCCCAGCAGCACCTGGTCACGCTCGCCGGCCCGTGCCTGCTCGACCAGCTCGGGGATCGCGAAACGCTGGTCGCCCGAAGGCTCATATTCGCTGACGAGCTTGAACGGCCGCCCGCCCTCGGACTTCTCCGGGCGCTGGGGGCGGTGCGGGACGAAGCTCTGCCCGGTCTCGGGCTCGGCCAGGCTGGTGCGAATCTGGATTGCCATCGCAGGGAATATGGGGTGTGGCTGGCGCATACGCCAACCCCAGGGGAACATCATGCGTCTGACGATTCTCGCCGCCGGAGCGCTGCTCCCCCTCGCCGCCTGCAATCAGGGGCCCTCGACCGAGGACAGCGCGCGCAGGACCGGGGAGGTGCGGCTCGAGAACGCATCGATGGAGGAAGTCGCCAAGCAGAGCGCTGCGGCCGATACCAAGGCGCCCAGCCAGCCCGGCATGTGGGAAGAGACGATGCAGCTGACCGGCTTCGAGCCCGGCGGCGCGTCGGAGGCGCAGGTCGCCCCGCTCAGGGCGCAGGTCGGCAAGCCCCCGCAGACGCAGCGCGGCTGCCGCACCGAGCGCGACGGCAAGCCGCTCGACGTCTCGAAATTCCCGGCGATGGCGAAGACCTGCCGCTTCGCCAAATATGTCACCGCCGGCGGCAAGGTCGATGTGGTGATGGATTGCGACACGCCGCTCGGCAAGTCGCGCGTGTCGATCACCGGTACCCAGACGCCGGCCGCCTATGACCTGACGATGAAGCAGAGCCAGACCGTCACCGGCCAGACCAAGGAAACCTCGATGAGCTTCCGCGTCACCGGCAAGCGCGTCGGCGAGTGCAAGGCATGATCCGCCGCCTGGCCCCGCTCGGCGCAGCCGCCGCGCTGGTGCTGCTCACCGGCGCGGGCCAGGCCGGCGACGGCTTCAGCGTGACCGACGCGACCTCGGAGCAGGTCGCCGCCGCTTATGCCAAGGCGAAGCCCGGCGGCCCGATGCACATGGGCCAGTGGGACCGCACGATCGCGATCTCCGCGTTCGATCTGCCCGGCATGGCCCCGGGCCCCGATCGCGACGCCAGGATCGCGGCGGCCAAGGCGATGCACAAGACCGAGAGCGTCTGCCATAAGGGTACCGATCTCGCCGCGCCCGAGCCGGCGGCGGTGTTCGAGATGCTCGGCAGCGATTGCCATTACCAGCGCCTGACGATGGGCGGCGGCCAGTTCGACGGCCAGCTCAGCTGCAAGGGCGGCGAGCCGAGCGCCAGGGTCGATGTCGCGGTCTCCGGCAGCTACACCGCCGAGAATTTCGCGATCCGCCTCGACATCGACCAGCAACCCGGCGATCCGGCGCAGCGGGCGAAGATGACCATGGCGCTGAGCGGCCACCGCACCGGGGAATGCGCGGAATAGTCAGGCCTCGGGGCGATAGGCGATCCGCCACATCAGCGCGGCCGTCCCCGCCGCGAACAGCGCGAGTATCCCGCTCGAGGCGAGCGCGCTGATCCAGCGGAACAGCAGCGCGCGATTGTCCATCGGCGGCATCTCGAACAACCCGAAGCCATAGGTCTGCGCGCCGACGAAGACGGCGAGCGCCGTGACCGCGCCGACCAGAGCGGCATGGCGGGCGCGGCGCAGCCCGGCGACATGCATCACCAGCCATAGCGGCCCGCCTACCGCCGTGATCGCGATGCCGGCGATCAGGCTGCCGATCAGCCAGCCGCTCACCAGGCTCAACGGATCGCGCTTGCCGCCGAGCAGCAGCAGCGCGAGCACGATCAGCCCGGCAAAGGCGCTGCCCGCGCCGAGCGCGAGCCCGGCCCGGTCGATGGACGTGTCATAGCGTTGCGCAGCTTTCGCGCTGTCGTTCACAGGGGACCCCTCCCGATTCCGCGCAGGATAAACCGCGCGACCGAGTCCCGACAAGCGTCTGGAAACCGGTAGCCGGCTCGTTTCGGCGCATCAGCGCAGCGCGGCGAACCGCCGGTCTCGGATACAGGCGTCGAGCCCGGCATAGTCGGGCGGCGGCGGGGCTGCGCCGAGCGCGGGCACGGCGAAGGTCTCGCCGATCCGATGCGCGGCGAAGCGCGCCGGATCCTCGCCGGCACAACGCAGCATTTCGCGCAGCATCGCCGGCGGCGTCGCATAGCCTTCGCGCGACAGGCGGAACGTCCCCCAATGCACCGCCAGCGCATCCGGCCGGCCGAGCCCGTCCCACACCCTTATCGCGTCCGGCGGCCCGATATGGCTGCCGCTCGCCATCTGCCCTTCCTCGAAACGGAAGGCGCCGATCGGGATGGCGGCGAAGCGGACCGACCCCAGCGCCGCCGCCTCGGCGGGCCATTTACCGTCGCCCAGCCCGGTATCGCCGGCGAAGAAGAAATTGCCGTGCGGCAGGTGCACGACGAAGCTCGACCAGAGCGCGCGGCTGCGATCGGCGAACCAGCGGCTACCCCAGTGATGGCTGCGCGTGACCTGGACGGTGGCGATCGGTGGCGTCAGGCAGGGCGGCGGAACCCGCCCCTGGGCATCCGGCCCGGCGGGCGGATGCGCGCAGGGATGCGCGACCTTGACGACGCCACCCCAATCGCGCGCCTCCGCATGCACGCCGGCGCTCGCGATCACACTGTCATTGCCCAGCGAGGTGACGATCACGGGCCGGTCGCGATCCCAGAGCCGCTTGAGCGTTGCCAGATCCATATGGTCGTAGTGATTGTGGCTGACCAGGACGAGGTCGATCCTGGGCAGGTCCTCGAAGCGCACGCCGGGCTCGGCGATGCGCTTAGGCCCCAGGCCGAACGGGCCGACCGTGTCGCTCCACACCGGATCGGTGAGGATGTTCACGCCGTCCGCCTGCACCAGCACCGTGGCATGGCCGATCCAGGTGACGCGCATCGCGCCACCCTCGACGCGCGCCGGCGGCTTGCCCTGCGTTACCGCCACCCGCTCGGGCCAGTTCGGCCGGGTCGGATCGCCGAACACCTGCTGCCAGAGCAGCCGGTTGCGGCGCGTGGCGGAGATATCGAGCGCGTCGCCATCGGGATTGAAGAAGCGCGTCCCGTCGAAATGGCCGGAAACCGGCCCGCGATAATAGACGCGGTCGAGGAAGAAGGGCGCAGCCGTCGCGACCAGGCACAGCACGACAACGGCCCAGAGTAACAACGTGAGCAGCCTGCGCATCCAGCGCACAAAGCCGACCTGTTCAAGCATGACTTGCATCGCACCTCCGTCCCCTCATTTGATCGAGGCGCGTCCGATCGCCTAGCTCCTTCGCTATTAGATCCGAAACGGCGGCATCGTGTTGCCCCGGGGGAACCGGCATGGAATCGTGAGTGCCGGGGAAGGATATGGCAGGGAATTTTTCCAACAAGGCTTATTGGGAGCCTCTGGCCTATTCGGGTCAGGCACTTGGTGGCTTTGCCACAATCGTGGGCGTTATCGTGACGGCTCTCGCCACGGTGCTGGTGGTCGTACAGATATTCGCCAGCCGCCGGCAGGCCCGCGACACGAGCGCGCTGGAGACACATCGCGAATATATCCGGTTGTGCATCGAATACCCGCAGCTAGGCTGTTCGCGGACAATGCTGGGCGAGCTGGGCCGCAACGATTTCAAAGGCATATTGGAGAAGGACCCAACTCCGGAGGATGAGCGCGCCCTCTGGTTCTTGTCTTATGTGCTGCACACGATGGAGCAACTGTACGACAGCACCCAGCGCTGGCCCTTCGCGGACGCGCACTGGCGTGCAACCATCTGGTCGCAGCTCGACTATCATCGCATGCTCCTCGAAGAAGTATGGCCGAGCTGGTCGCGACACTATGGCGCGCGTTTTGGCACAATGGTCCACAAACTGCTCGGCAGCGAGGCCGGAGATCCCGAGCCAGGCACTTGATTGCTGCTGCCATGGTCTCCTAACCCCGGCGCCATGGATCCGCTCCCCCAGACTCCGGAACAGGCCGCCGCCGAGATCGAGAAGCTCGCCGCCGAGATCGCGCACCACAACCGCCTCTATCATGCCGAGGACGCGCCCGAGATCAGCGATGCGGACTATGATGCGCTGATGCGGCGCAACTCCGCGATCGAGGCGGCCTTCCCGGATCTGGTCCGCGCCGATTCGCCGTCGAAGCTGGTCGGCTCGGCGCCGTCCGGCCGCCTCGCCAAGATCGCCCATGCCCGGCCGATGTTCAGCCTCGACAATGCGTTCAGCGACGAAGACGTGACCGACTTCCTCGGCCGCGTCCGCCGCTTCCTCGCGCTGGGGGATGCCGAGCCGGTCGCGCTCACCGCCGAGCCCAAGATCGACGGCCTGTCCTGCTCGCTGCGCTATGTGAACGGCAAGCTCGTCCAGGCGCTCACCCGCGGCGATGGCCAGATCGGCGAGGACGTGACCGCCAATGTCCGGACGATCAGGGACATCCCCGAGGAGATCTCCGGCGCGCCGGAGGTCTTCGAGGTACGCGGCGAAGTCTATATGGCGAAGGACGATTTCGCCGCGCTCAACGCCCGGCTGCTCGCCGATGCGGAGGAGGGCGGCAAGGAAGCCCGCCAGTTCGCCAATCCGCGCAACGCCGCCGCCGGCTCGCTGCGCCAGAAGGATGCCGCCGTCACCGCGTCGCGCCCCTTGCGCTTCTGGGCCTGGGGCTGGGGCGAGGTCACTTCGCTGCCGGGCGAGACCCAGGTCGAGGTGATCCGCACGATCCAGGCGATGGGCTTCCCGGTCTCCGACCTGTTCGTGGGGCCCGTCGATCTCGACGCGGCGCTGGCCCAGTACCGCAAGATCGAGGCGGTCCGCGCCGACCTGCCCTTCGACATCGACGGCGTCGTCTACAAGGTCGACCGGCTCGACTGGCAGAGCCGGCTCGGCTTCGTGGGCCGTTTTCCGCGCTGGGGCATGGCGCACAAATTCCCGGCCGAGCGCGCCCAGACCACGCTGCGCGCGATCGACATCCAGGTCGGCCGCACCGGCAAGCTCACCCCGGTCGCCCGGCTCGAGCCGGTCACCGTCGGCGGCGTCGTCGTCACCAACGCGACGCTGCACAATGCCGACGAGATCGCCCGGCTCGGCGTGCGCCCCGGCGACCGCGTCGTCCTCCAGCGCGCCGGCGACGTGATTCCGCAGATCGTCGAGAACCTCACCCGCGACGAGGCCCGCGATCCCTGGGCCTTCCCGACGCATTGCCCGATCTGCCAGTCCGAGGCGGTGGCAGAGGAGGGCGAAGTCGACATCCGCTGCACCGGCGGGCTGATCTGCCCGGCCCAGCGGCTCGAGCGGCTCAAGCATTTCGTCAGCCGCGGCGCCCTCGACATCGAGGGGCTGGGCGAGAAGACGCTGGCCGAATTCCTCGATCTCGGCTGGATCGCCGAGCCCGCCGACATCTTCCGCCTCGCCACGCACCGCGAGCCACTGCTCGGGCGCGAGGGCTGGCAGGAAAAGTCGGTCGATGCGCTCATGGCTGCGATCGAGGCCAAGCGCGCGCCCGATGCCGCGCGCCTGCTGTTCGGCCTCGGCATCCGCCATATCGGCGCGATCACAGCGCGAGACCTGCTGAAACGCTATGCAACATTGCCGGCGCTCCAGGCGCTGGCCGACGAGATCATCGCGATGCGCGATGCAACGCCGCCACAGATCGGTGAGACCGAGGCGAAACACCGCGCGCGACTCGACAAGGCAGTCGCCGAGCATATCGGCGTCGAGAATGTCGGCGGCGCGGTCGGCCAGGCGCTGGCCGATTTCTTCCACGAGCCGCACAACCGCACGGTGTGGGAAGACCTGCTCGGCGAAGTCGCGCCGCCGCCCTTCATCGTCGAGACGCGCGAATCGGAAGTCTCGGGAAAGACGCTGGTTTTCACCGGCACGCTGGAGGCGCTGAGTCGCGACGAGGCCAAGGCGCAGGCCGAGTCGCTGGGCGCCCGAGTCGCGGGATCGGTGTCGGCGAAGACCGATCTGGTCATTGCCGGGCCGGGCGCCGGCTCGAAGCTCAAAAAGGCCGCGGATCTCGGAATTCGCGTAATTACGGAGAGCGATTGGCTGCAAATAGTCGGAAACACTAAGTGACTTTTTTGCAACGCAACAATCCTGAATCGTGGATTAACAGCGCTGCCCATCCTGACTCGGATTGACTGTCACAGGACCGACATAAATTAATCGCATGGGCGGCGGCGACGGTGAACCACACCGCGTCAGTGCAGACGACAAGCACACACCGAAAGGGAAACACCTCCAATGCGCACCAAGCTTTTTGCGGGCGTGGCTTTTGCCGCGCTGATGGTTCCGGGGGCCGCGTTCGCGCAGTCGACCGGCACGCAGGACTTCGAGGGCGAAACCGAAATCGTCGTGACCGGCTCGCGCGCCGACAATGGCGTGAACGGCATCATCGTTCCGGACACTTCGAAGGCCAAGGGCGTCCTCACCCAGGAATTCATCGAGCGCCAGGCACCGGGCGCCACGGTCAACGACCTGATCAACCAGCTGCCGGGCGTCAGCTTCCAGAACAACGATCCGTACGGTTCGTCGGGCGGCTCGATGAGCATCCGCGGCTTCGACTCGACGCGCATCAGCCAGACCTTCGACGGCGTTCCCCTGAACGACTCGGGCAACTATGCGATCTATTCGAACCAGCAGATCGATCCGGAACTGATCGAGCAGGTCAACGTCAACCTCGGCTCGACCGACGTCGACTCGCCGACCGCCGCTGCGACCGGTTCGACCGTCAACTATCGTACCCGCATTCCGGCGCGCGAGTTCGGCGTGAAGCTGAGCGGCTCGGTTGGCGAGAACGGCTTCTTCCGCACCTTCGGCCTGATCGACACCGGCGAGTTCACCTCGTTCGGCACCCGTGCATGGTTCTCGGCCAGCCAGGCCCGCAACCACCAGAGCTGGAACCCCAACTCGCAGGTCGACAAGCAGCAGTACAACGCCAAGATCTATCAGCCCCTGGGCGATAGCGGCGACTTCATCGCGCTGGCCGGCCACTACAACCAGAACCGCAACAACTTCCAGGGTTCGGTTCCGCTGCGTTGGGACACCGTGCAGCGTGCGGTCGGCTGCGGCGTCTCGCTGGTCAACAATGCTTGCCCCGCGGGCCAGCAGGTGATCACCACCACCCCGCGCAACGTCGGCATCAACGCGACCGACCGCTATCCGCTGAACAATTCGGAAGCGTTCTACAGCGTCCCGTCGTGCACCATCAACACGGTGGCGCGCGCGGGCGTGGCCGACTCCGCCAATAGCTGCGGTTCGACCTTCGACGAGCGCTTCAACCCGTCGAACACCGGCAACATCCGCGGCCAGTCGCGCTTCACCCTGTCTGACGGCCTCGTCCTCACGGTCGATCCGTCCTACCAGTATGTGAAGGCCAATGGCGGCGGCACCGCGGTCGCCAACGAAGGCCTGCGCGACCTCAACGCGACGGGCGGCGTTGCCACCCCGGCACAGTGCGCTACCACTCCGTCCTCGGCCAACAACAACTGCCAGGCGGGCTATTGGGGCGGCACGCCCTATGCCGGCCGCGACCTCAACGGTGACGGCGATACGCTCGACACCGTTCGCGTCCTCGCGCCGAACCAGACCCAGACCCACCGCATCGGCGTCATCGCGTCGCTGCGCTACGAGCTGAGCCCGGATCAGAGCGTCCGCCTCGCCTACACCTATGACCGTGCCCGTCACCGCCAGACCGGCGAGACCGGCTTCCTGCAGCTGGACGGCAAGCCGTACGACGTGTTCCCGGTCAACAACGGGATCAAGGACGTCAACGGCAACCTGCTCGAGCGTCGCGACCGTCTCTCCTTCGCCATCCTGCATCAGGTGGCGGCCGAGTATCGCGGTGAGTTCTTCGACGGCGTCATCAAGGTGAACGCGGGCGTGCGCGCTCCGTTCTTCCGCCGTAACCTGACGAACAACTGCGCCACTTCGAGCGTCACCGGCTTCGTCGAGTGCGGCACCCCGGCGCAGGTCGCGGCCTATGTCGCGGGCAACCCGAGCCAGACGATCTCGCAGAGCGGCGCCGCCGCGGCCGGTGCGACCTGCACCACCACTGCGCCGATCACCTGCACCTTCCCGACGCAGGGCGCGCAGCAGCGCATCTTCAACTACAACCGCGTGCTGCCGAACGTCGGCTACACCTGGGCGCTGACCAACCAGATCGACGTGTTCGGCAACTACTCGAAGGGTCTGCAGGTCCCGGGCACGGACAACCTGTACAACTCCTTCTACTTCCCGGCCGGTTCGGAGCGCGCTTCGCCGAAGCCGGAGACCTCGGACAATTTCGACCTGGGTCTGCGCTACCGTTCGTCGACCCTGCAGGCGCAGATCGGCGGCTGGTACACCAACTACAGCAACCGTCTGGCCGCGTCGTACGACCCCGAGCTCGATCGCTCGGTGTATCGTAACCTCGGCAAGGTGAAGCGCTACGGCTTCGACGGCACCATCGCCTATCAGCCCGTCCGGGAGATGAGCGTCTATGCCTTCGGTTCGTATCTCCACTCGGAGATCCAGAACGACGTCGAAGTGGGCCGCACCACGGCCGCTGGCCCGCTGGGTCCGATCGGTTCGATCATCTACGCCCCGACCGCCGGCAAGCGTGAGTCGAATGCTCCGGTCTACACCTTCGGTGGCGGCGCGACCTTCGACTATGAGCCGGTCTCGATCGGTATCGACGTGAAGCGCACCGGTCCGCGCTACATCTACGACACCAACGAGCCGATCCGTCAGGTCGTGCTCCTGAACCAGAGCGCGTCGAACCCCACGGCGCCGGTGTTCGATATCTTCCCGAACAAGACCCCGGCCTACACGCTGGTGAACCTGAACGCGCGCGTCGACCTCAGCTGGGCGGGTCTCAACAAGAAGACCTACTTCCAGGTGAACGTCGTCAACCTGTTCAACCAGTATTGGGTTGGCTCGGTCAACAGCGGCAACGGTGCTCTGAACCAGGGCCCGACCTACTCGCCGAACGGCACCGCGATCACCGCGTACGGCAGCCCGCCGAACACGCAGATCGGCTATGGCCGTACCGTGATGGGCACGCTGGTCGTCGGCTTCTAAGCCAGCCAGCTTCCCGAACGGGAATACGAAGCCGCCGCCCCGGGCAACCGGGGCGGCGGTTTTCGTTCGGGGGTATTTTGCGCCGCTCACGCAGCGGGGCGGCACCGAAGCTCAGCGCAGCGTCAACAATCACGCCTTCGCGTAGATGCTGTTGATCGGCCGGGCGAACACCCGGCGGACCATCGGCTCGAAGAAGTCGAGCGGCGCGCTGTCATAGGCCGGGTCGAACGCCGCCTGGTCGTACTGCGCGCAGAATTCCGCGCAGGCCTCGAAATGCGGATGGCCGCGGAACCCTTCGCGGATGTCGCGGTCCATCCCCAGATGATGGAAGAAATAATAGCCCTGGAAGGCGCCGTGCTTGTCGGCGATCCAGTGCAGCTTCTCGCTGACGAAGGGCCGCAGGATCGCCGCGGCGATCTCGGGATGGTTGTAGCTGCCCAGCGTGTCGCCGATGTCGTGGAGCAGCGCCATCACCACATAATCCTCGCCCCGCCCGTCGCGGTGCGCCCGCGTCGCGGTCTGCAGCGAATGCTGGAGCCGGTCGATCGCAAACCCGCCGAAATCGCCGTCGAGCAGCCGGAGATGGGTGAGGACCCGGTCGGGCAGCCCGGCCGCGAAGCCGCGGAACGCGCCGCCGATGATCGCCCAGTCCTCGGCCGTCCCCTCGGCCATCGCATGGAATTTCGCCCGCTCGCCGCCGGTTTCCATCTCGCTCTCCCTCTCGCTGCCGGTCTGCCGCCGGCGCGCATGAGCCTACCCCTCTTTGCCCCCGCCTGTCAGCGGTGTTAGAGGCAGGTCGTGGCTACCCTGGACCCCAGATCCCCTTTCCTCGCGCAGCCGTCGAAGCCGCCGGCCGCGCTGTCGCGCCCGTTCTTCGAGGACAAGAACCGCGCCTTCTGGATGCTGCAGGCCGGCGGCTGGACCGGCTATCTGCTCCTGCGCACCGTCTCGGTGATCTCGAACTCGCAGCCGATCCAGAGCGCGATCGCCGGCATCGTCGAGACGATCATCGGCTATTGCCTGACGCTGCTGCTATCGGCGCTCTACCGCACCTATCGCAAGCTGCCGCGCTTCCCGTCGATCCTGCTGACCCTCGCCACGCTCGGCATCGCCACCACCATCTACGCGATGCTCGACGCCTTCACCTATTCCTTCGTCCGCGGCACGCCGGGGATCACCCTGTCGCTGGTCACCGGCACGGTGTTCATCAACTTCACCGTGCTCGCCGGCTGGTCGGCGCTCTATTTCGCGGTCAATTTCTACCTCGTTGTCGAGGACCAGATCGACCAGATGCAGGCGCTGGAGATGCAGGCGAGCCAGGCCCAGCTGGCGATGCTGCGCTACCAGCTCAACCCGCATTTCCTGTTCAATACGCTCAACTCGATCTCCACGCTGGTGCTGCTCAAGCAGACCGAGCGGGCGAACATCATGCTGTCCCGCCTCAGCTCGTTCCTCCGTTACACGCTGGCCAACGAGCCGACCGCGCACGTCACGCTCCAGCAGGAGGCGGAGACGCTGAAGCTCTATCTCGAGATCGAGAAGATGCGCTTCGACGAGCGGCTGCGCACCCATTTCGAGATCGACGAGCGCGTCACCAAGGCTCGGCTGCCGTCGCTGCTGCTCCAGCCTTTGGTCGAGAACGCCATCAAATATGCCGTCACGCCCCAGGAAGAGGGCGCCGATATCACCGTCTCCGCTCGGCTCGCCGGAGAACGAGTGCAGATCGCCGTATCCGATACGGGTCCGGGATTGATCGAAGTCAAGCAGCGGCCGACCCTTTCAACCGGCGTGGGGCTCGCCAATATCAAGGAGCGGTTGGCCCAGGCTTACGGGCCTGACCATCGATTTGAGACGCGTTCGGACCCAGGGAAGGGGTTCAGCGTTGAGATCGAGATACCGTTCCAGATCGAGGAACCTAATCGAGAGGCCGCATGACCATTCGGACCATCCTGGTAGACGACGAATCCCTTGCAATTCAGGGGCTCGAGCTGAGGCTCCAGGAACATGAAGATGTCGAGATCATCGACAAATGCTCGAACGGACGCGAAGCGATCCGTTCGATCAAGACCCATAAACCCGACCTTGTATTCCTCGACATCCAGATGCCCGGCTTCGACGGGTTCTCCGTCGTCCAGGGGCTGATGGAAGTCGAACCGCCGCTGTTCGTGTTCGTGACCGCATACAGCGATCACGCGATCCGCGCCTTCGAGGCGCAGGCGATGGACTATCTGATGAAGCCGGTCGAACCCGCCCGGCTCGCCGACACGCTCGATCGGGTGCGCCAGCGCCTGAGCGAGAAGCGCGGCGTGGAGGAGATCGAGAAGCTCAAGGAAGTGCTCGCCGAGGTCGCCCCCGATGCGGCCGACGAGATCGCTGCCTCGTCCGTCGATGGCGAGATGGCATCGAGCCGCTTCGAGAAGCTCATCAACATCAAGGATCGCGGCCAGATCTTCCGCGTCGACGTCGACACGATCGAGCGGATCGACGCGGCCGGCGATTACATGTGCATCTATACCGGCGACAACACGCTGATCCTGCGCGAAACGATGAAGGATCTGGAAAAGCGCCTCGATCCGCGCCGCTTCCAGCGCGTCCACCGCTCGACCATCGTCAATCTCGACCTGGTCCGCCAGGTCAAGCCGCACACCAATGGCGAATGTTTCCTGGTGCTCGATTCGGGTGCCCAGGTGAAAGTCAGCCGCTCGTACCGGGACGTCGTCGCACGCTTCGTGCACTAACCCCCTTCTCCCTCTCCCCTCCGGGGAGAGGGCCGGGGAGAGGGGCAGTGTGTCCTGAATCGATAGCGACGGGCATGGCGGCATAGTCCATGCCCCTCTCTCAACCCTCTCCCCAAAGGGGAGAGGGCTTTCCGTGGCGCACCTCCGTAGAGTCCCCAAGCCCCACCCCCCGGCGCACATCCGCTTCCTATAATGATGGGTGCCCCCGGCCCCCGCCCCTTCCGCGTCCACCACGCTGCGCCCCCGCCTGTCGATCGCGATGGCATGCCAGGTGACGCTGCTGCTCGCGCCCGGGCTGCTCGTCTTCGCCCCGCCGGTGCGCGGGACGATGCTGCTCGTGCCGCTCTATCCGGCCAGCGCCGCCATCGTCGAGGCGGTGGGCGACGACGCCGGTGCCACGCTCGGCAGTGTCGGCCCACTTCCCCGCTCGCGCTTCGTCGATGGCGATCGCGCGCGTCTGCTCCCGGCCGCGCTGCGCAGCGGCATGATCGTCGTCAGCATCTCCCCGCAGATCTGCGGCGAATTCCAGATGGAAATCCAGCAATGACCGAATTGTCCCTCGATGCGATGCGCCGCGTCGGCATGCAGCTGCTCGCCGCGCTGATGGGCGTGATGGCACTCGCCACCGTCGCCGGCACCTTCTTCACCGAAGTGGGCAATGAAGGCGTGGCGTTCTTCCTCGCGCTGGCGCTACCCGCCTGGCCGATCTGGCTGGCGCTGAACGGCCGCACCGATGCCGCCGCCCGCATGATCGTGACGATGACGATGGTCGCCCAGCCCGCGGTGATGCTGTTCGTCTTCCAGGGCCAGCCCTGGCAGGTCGATCTCCACATGCTGTTCTTCGCCGCCCTCGCCACCACGGCGATGCTGTGCGACTGGCGCGCGCTCGTCGCCGGCGCGGGCGTGGTCGCGCTCCACCATCTCGGCCTCGGCATGCTGGTCCCCGACTGGGTGTTCCTCAACGGCGGCGGCCTGGGCCGCATCCTGCTCCATGCGGCGATCCTGATCGCCGAGACCGGCGCGCTCGTCTTCCTCTCCGCCCGGCTCGCCGGCCTGATCGACGCGCTCAACGTCCAGACCCGCCAGCGCGCTGAGATCGAGGCGCAGACCGCACGCGAGCGCGCCCGCCACGAAGCCGAGCTCACCACCGTCATCGAGACCGTCAGCGCCAGCCTCGCCGCGCTCGCCAAGGGCGATCTGCGCAGCGGCATCGCCGGGCGCCTGCCCGCCGCCTATGCCGCGCTCGAGGCCGATTTCACCCGGGCGGTGGCGAGCCTCAGCAAGCTGATCGGCTCGGTCGGCATGGGCACCGAGGCGATCCGCCTCGCCTCGAACGAGATCGCCGCCGCCTCGGAAGACCTTGCCCGCCGCACCGAGAGCACCGCGCACAGCCTCGAGCAGACCAGCGAGGCGATCGGCCAGATGGATCACCGATTGAAGGCGATCGCGGTCAGCGCCGACGGTGTCGTCGCCCGTGCGGACGAGGCGATCCTCACCGTGCGCGAGAGCCGCAGCGTCGCCGACGAAGTCGTCAGCGCAATGGGCCGCGTGTCGGACAGCGCCCGTGGCATCGACGACGTGATCGAAGGCCTCGACAAGATCGCCTTCCAGACCCGCGTTCTTGCGATGAACGCCGCGGTCGAAGCCGGTCGTGCCGGCGAGGCGGGCCGCGGTTTCGCGGTGGTCGCCGACCTCGTCTCCGCGCTCGCCATGCGTGCCGAGGAGGAAGCCAAGCGCGCCCGCGAGCAGCTCACCGTCACCCAGGGCGACATCCAGAACGCGGTCGGCGCGGTCGGCAAGGTCGATGGCGCGCTCGGCAGCATCTCCGAGCATGTCGCGCAGGTCCACCAGCTGCTCGGCGCGATGGCCGAGGACAACCAGACCCAAGCTGCCGCGATCGGCCGGATCAGCAGCGCAATCGGCACGATGGACGCCACCACCCGCCAGAACGCCGCGATGGTCGAGGAAACCTCCGCCACCGCGCGCAAGCTCAGCGACGAAGTGGAAGTGCTGGCTGACAGCGCCGCCCAGTTCCAGGTCGCCGATGCCGTGGCCGCTCGCGGCTCGCGGCCCGCCCCGGCTAGCGCCCGGCTGCACTAACCTCGCCTGCCTCCCGGGCTCTCCCTGCCATCCGGGTGCCCCCAAGAGATGGGTACCCTTTTTCGTGGGTGAAACTGGCGGGATTTGGCAGCATGGTCGCAAAGCGACGCTACGGCCCTCTTGCCCCGGCGCCACTACCTCTTTAGAACAATCCGGGAACGAGAGGGGTTCCCGTATGTCCAAGTATCAGAGCTTCGCCGCGCTGCACGTCCCCGGCGATCCGGTCATCCTGTTCAACGTCTGGGACGCGGGCAGCGCCCGCGCCGCCGAGCGTGCCGGGGCGAAGGCGATCGCCACCGGCAGCGCCTCGGTCTCCACCGCGCACGGCTTCGACGATGCCGAGGCGCTGCCGCTCGACCTCGCGCTCGCCAATGCCCGGCGCACCGTCGGCGCGGTGGCGCTGCCGGTCAGCGTCGATTTCGAGGGCGGCTATGCCGTCGATCCCGATGCGGTCGCCGCCAATGTCGAGAAGCTCGCCGCCACCGGCGCGATCGGCTGCAATTTCGAGGATCAGGTCGTCGCCAGCAACGGCACGCCCGCGCGCGTCATGCATACGATCGAGGACCAGTCCGCCCGCATCGCCGCGATCCGCTGGACGGTCGGCCCGGACTTCTTCCTCAACGCCCGCACCGACATCTTCCTGATCGCCAAGAGCGACACGCACGACGCCGCCATGGCCGACGAGGCGATCGAGCGCGGCAAGGCCTATGCCGATGCCGGCGCCAGCGGCTTCTTCGTTCCCGGCCTCGCCGACTTGGCTCTGCTCGAGCGGGTGGCGAAGGCCGTACCGCTCCCGGTCAACTTCATGGCCTTCCCCGGCGCGCCCGAGGCAAAGGCCGTGGCGCAGACCGGCGTGGCTCGCATCAGCCACGGCCCCTTCCCCCACATGGCCGCGCTCAAGGCCTTCGAGGACGCGGCACGGGCGGCGTTCGGGGGATAAGCCGAAAGCCCCCTCCCTGAAAGGGAGGGGGTTGGGTGAGGGCGACCTGTCCGCGAACAAAGCGGCCAGAGGCAGTCGCCCCCTCATCCTCCCACGCCCTCCGGGCGCGGGCCCCTCCTTCTCCCAGAGGAAGAAGGGGTAATCGGGCTTCCAAAATAGGATTCCGCCTGCCACCCTCGACAGGCTCTTTCTCACCGTCGAACCCCGTCCCGAGCGCGCGAGACCGCTGCGGCGCGCACACGTCAGGGATTCAAGAGATTCAATGAATCGCTCAACCAACCGGCCGAAGATCAGCCCTCGGTGCCCTCTTCCGCCTCGCCGCCGGCCGCCGGACGCTCGAACCATGCCTCGACCGGGCCGTTCAGCTTGATCGTCAGCGGGTTGCCCTTGCGGTCGACCTTGTTGCCGAGCGCGGCGCGGATCCAGCCTTCGGAGATGCAATATTCCTCGACGTCGCGGCGCTCGACGCCCTTGAAGCGGATGCCGATGCCGCGCTCCAGCAGTTCGCGCTGGAAAAAGGGGCTGTTCTGGTTGACCGACAGGCGGTCGGGAGGCGTGTCACTCATGGCCCAGCCCTTTGCCGTTATTGGCGCAGGCTTTCAAGGTAGCGGTGGATCGAGGAGACCACCACCGATCCCTCGCCCACCCCGGACGCGACCCGCTTGACCGAGCCCGAGCGGACATCGCCCACCGCGAAGATCCCCGGCTTGGACGAGCAGAAGAAGGTCTCGCCGCTGCCCGTCCGGACGAAGCCGGTCGGGTCGAGCTCCAGGCAACCGTCGAGCCAGTCGGTCGAGGGCACCGCGCCGATCATCACGAACAGCGCCCCGGCCTTGCGCCGGCTGCTCTCTCCGGTCCGGCGGTCGGTCCAGCTCAGCCCCTCCAGATGCCGCTCGCCCTCCAGCTCGGTCACTTCGGTGAAGGGATGGAGCGTGATCCGGTCCGATGCCTCGATCCGCTCGATCAGGTAGCGCGACATGGTGTCGGCCAGCCCCTTGCCGCGCACCAGGATATGGACGTGGCCGGCGCTGCGGGCGAGGTAGATCGCCGCCTGCCCCGCCGAATTGCCGCCGCCGACCACCACCACTTCCTGCCCGGCGCACAGCCCGGCCTCCATGTTGGTCGCGGCATAATAGATGCCGTTGCCCTCCAGCTCAGCATAGCGCGGCAGGTCGAGCTTGCGGTAGCGCGCGCCCGTGGCGACCACCACCGCCCGCGACCGGATCTCGGTGCCGTCGTCGAGCCGGACCGTGAAGGGCACGCCCGAGCAGTCGAGCCCCACCGCGCCGCGCGAGACCAGCAGCCGCGCGCCGAACTTCTGCGCTTGCACCTGCGCCCGCCCGGCCAGCGCCTGGCCCGAGATGCCGGTCGGGAAGCCCAGGTAATTCTCGATCTTCGAGCTGGTCCCCGCCTGGCCGCCCGGCGCGATCGATTCGATCACGATCGTGTCGAGCCCTTCGGAAGCGGCATAGACCGCCGAGGCCAGCCCCGCCGGCCCGCCGCCGACCACCGCGACGTCATGGACATGGTCGGGATCAAGCTCGACGGTGAGGCCCAGCGCATCGGCGACCTGGCCGTTACTCGGCCGGCGGAAGGTCTGGCCGCGGACCACGACGACCGGCAGGTCCTCCTGGCTGAGCTGGAAGCATTCGAGGAAGCCGCCGGCATCGGCGTCGGTCTCGGTGTCGATCTGGCGGTGCGGCAGGCCGTTGCGGCGCAGGAAGCTCTCGATCCGCGCGGTGGCGGCGGCATGGGCCGGGCCGATCAGCGCGATCCCCGCCTCGCCGTGGAGCATCATCCCCACCCGGCGCAGGATGAAGGCGCGCATCACCACTTCGCCGATGTCCGGCTCGGCCGAGATCAGCCGGCGGAACTCCAGCCGGCCCACTCTGGCAACCCGAGTGCCGGGCTTCGCTCGCGCCGAGACCAGGATCTTGCGGTCGTTGAACAGGTCGAGCTCGCCGGTGAACTGGCGGGCGCCGTGGACATGGACGACATGCTCATGCCCCTTGGCATCCATATCGAGCACCTCAACCGCGCCCTCGAGGATGAGGAAGAAGTCGACGCTGCGGTCGCCCCGGTCGAACAGCGAACCGCCCTCGGGCAGTTCCTCGACGGTGCCGAAGGCGGCGACCCGCCCGGCCATGTCGTCGTTCAGCTCGGGAAAGGTCTGGGCCTCCCGCTTGTACGGATCGGAAGGATCGGAGGTCAGCTGCGGCTGGAAGTGCGAATCGGTGCCCATGCCCCCAGCGTAACGAGGGGGGCCGACCCTAGGCCAGCCCCCCGAAAGTGTTAGCGGCAATACCGCACCCGGACCGGCCGGTCGAGATACGGATCCCAGACGCGGCGGGTCTCGCAATAGCCGCGATAGGAGCGGTAGTGGTTGCGGTAATAATAGCCGTCGGTCGGGTAATAGCCGTGATCGCGGTAATAGCCGCGATCATAGTCGTAGCGGCGGTCGTTGTTGCTGCTGGCGATCGCCGCGCCGATGGCGAGGCCGGCGATGCCCGCGACGATCGCGGTGCCGGTGTCGTCATGGCCGCGATAATGGTGGCCATAGCCGCCGCCGCGATAGCGCTGTGCCTCGGCCGACGGGGCGAAGGCGGTGAGCGCCGCGGCACCCATTGCGAAGCCGAGTACGACCCTCTGCGCGAACTTGAACATCATATCCTCCTCAACTGCTGGCGCCTTCGGCTGCCCGAGGAGGGACGAGTCGCGGCGCTGAGGTTAGTGAGATAACGCCCGGAGCCTGAACTGGTTCGGAATCGGCTGTTAAGCGGCGGTTTAGCTGGTTAAGGACCCGGCATGCGCTACTGGCTCCTCCGCTCCGAACCCGATGTCTATGGCTGGGACGACCTGATCAAGGAGGGCGCCACCGAGTGGAACGGCGTGCGCAACTATACCGCACGCAACTTCCTCAAGGAGATGGAGCCGGGCGACCAGGCGCTCTTCTACCATTCGAACACCGAGAAGGCCGCGGTCGGGATCATGGAGATCACCCGCGCCTGGCAGGCCGACGGCGATGACGGCAAATGGGCCAGCGTCGCGGTGAAACCGGTGCGCAAGCTCGCCAAGCCGGTGACGCTCGCCATGCTCAAGGCCGAGCCGCGGCTGGCGAAGCTCGAAGTGCTCCGCCAGTCCCGCCTATCGGTCACCCCCGTCCGCGACGACGAATGGGCGGTGATCCTGGAACTGGGCAGCTAAGACTCGGGTCCAACAGCGCACCGCCGGGCGACTCGCGGAAGTTCACTAAGTTCATGACCTGGGCGGCCTAGCGCGCGCCCTGAAGCGCCTCGATCGGCGGCTTTGCGCAACTTGCTTGCGGCCGCCTGATCCTATCTTTCCAACGAAATCAAAGAGCGGCCGGACAAGACCCCCGGCCGCCCGAGCCAAGCAGGCGAAATCCTACATTGCAAGACCGGTCACGGCACCAGCAGCGGGCGCATCTTCGGCACCGCCACTGCCAGCTCGTCGGCCACCATCTTCGCGAAGAAATCGGCGCCCACCGGGCCTAGATGGGTATAGTCGAAGGCAAGCTTGGCATCGCCGAGCGGCTCGACCGCGGCATTGTTCTGCGGCGCCGAGGGCGCGGCGGCTGCGGCAGCCGGGTTGGCTATCGTCGTGCCGGTCAGCGCTGCGGCGGAGACTTCGCGGGTCGGCGCAACCTGGGCGAAGCGGTTGGCCATCGACGGCCCCAGCGCCTCGACCGCATCGGCGCTACGCTTGTTGAGATCGACCAGCGGCACCCGCATCTCCGCCGCCACCTTGCGGATCGCCGCGGCCCAGGGTTCGAGATCTCGGTCGAGCTTGCCGTCCTTGAACTGGCGGCGGGTAAGCGGCGTCAGCAGGATCGGATCGGCACCGGCGGCGCGCGTCTCCGCGACATAGCGCTTCAGGTTCACCGGGAACTCGGTGGCGAGGTCGGTCGAGCGGCCCGGCTTACCCGGCTGGTCGTTATGGCCGAACTGGATGAGGACATAGGTCTTCACGAAGCCCGGCGTCTTCATCTCGGCCAGCGCCAGGTCCCAGCTGCCCTCGGCCCGGTAGCTATACGTGCTGCGCCCGCCCCGGGCGAGGTTCACACAGGCGGCGAAGCTGGTGACATGGGTGGCGCAGAAGCTGCCGCCCCAGCCCGACAGCACCTGGGTGGTCGAGTCGCCGACCAGGATGATCTTCGAGGCCTTGATCGGCACCACCGGCGGACGGTCCTGCGGCACAGTCTGGGCCTGCGCCACGCCGGTCGACAGCGCCAATACCCATCCGGCGACAACAGCCTTGCGCATCCCATCCCTCCCGAATCTATTTGTCCGGAAGCTAGATGACACCGGTGCCAATGACAATCAGGGCAGCGGGAGACGCACCTCCAGGTCGCGCATCCGGACCGGTTCGGGCGGCGGAAGATCGTTCAGGTCGATGGCGACCCGGCCCGTCTTGTCGGGCTTCTTCCTGAAGGCGCGCCCGACCCCGCCGATCGCGTCGCCGACCAGCTTGACCGGGTTGGTCGACTCGCCCGGCTCCTCGCAGCAGCTGTTCGGGTCGATCACCTTGCCCACGCCGCGGATCAGGGCGGTGCCCATGCCGAGGATGTTGATGCCCGTCGTGCAGCCTTCCGACCGCGTCGCGCAGGGCGCGACCGAGGCGTTGAGCGCGCCGATCCCGGTCACGTCCGGGTTGCTCGGCATCGGCCGGTCGGGCGGACCGCGCTCGCCGGGCAGCGGCAGGCGTGGATCGGGCGGGGCGCCCTGGCCGCACACGACGATCTCGTCCCTGGTCCGCGCCGCGGCGCAGGGATCGTTGAGGATCGACCAGCTCTGCTTGCCGTCCGCCGCCTGTTTCGGCTGGTTGAGCGTGCCCGGCGCATCCTGCGCGGCAATCAGGGCCAGCATCGTCAGCAGCATAGAGAACTCCGCCCATCCACCGGGGACTAGACGGAGCTAACCATGGATAGCCGCCTGCAGGAAGGCCCGGGGCCACGAAATCACTCGAAGACTTCGGCCATCGCATCCGGATCGAGGCCGCGCGGATCCTCGCCCCGGCCATTCTCCCCCTTGGTACCCGGAACCAGCCCGATCACGATCACCGCGAGGAAGCCCAGATAGGGGACGAAGCTGGCCAGCAGCCATTTGCCGCTGGCATCGAAATCGTGCAGCCGGCGGGCAAGCAGCGTGATCGAGGGCACGAAGGTGGCCAGCAACCACAGGAGGAAGATGACACCCGCCGCGCCGAGGAACGCCGGGGGCTCGGTTCCGCCGGCATCGAACATGCCCATCACGAACCCGAGCGGGAACAGCGGGCCGTATTTGAGGAGATAGAAGAGCCAGAACTCCGAACGGCGCGAACGCCCGCTCGAATCGGAATAGAGCCTCCACGGCCGAAGCAGCAAATCCATCGCGGTTCCCCCAACCTGCCGATGCGGGCATGAAAAACTCCGCCCGATCACCAGGACCGGGCGGAGCTAATCACAGATCGCCGTCTGTAGGAAAGACCTTACGCGGCAGCCTTGGCGCGCGAGGCCTTCTTGCGCTCGTGCGGATCGAGGTGGCGCTTGCGCAGGCGGATCTTGGTCGGGGTGACTTCGACCATCTCGTCATCGTCGATGTACGCGATCGCCTGCTCGAGCGTCATCTTCTTCGGCGGGGTAAGGCGGACGGCGTCGTCCTTGCCACCCGAGGCGCGGAAGTTGGTGAGCTGCTTCGCCTTCATCGGGTTGACCTCGAGGTCATCCGTCTTGGCGTTCTCGCCGACGATCATGCCCTCGTACAGGGCCTCGCCGTGCCCGACGAACAGGATGCCGCGCTCTTCGAGCGGACCCAGCGCATAGCTCTGCGCTTCGCCATTGCCGTTCGAGATCAGCACGCCGTTCTTGCGGCCTTCGATGTTGCCCTTGTGGGGGCCGTACTTCTCGAACAGGCGGTTCATGATGCCGGTACCGCGGGTGTCCGACAGGAACTCACCGTGATAGCCGATCAGGCCGCGCGACGGCGCCGAGAAGGTGATGCGGGTCTTGCCGCCACCCGACGGACGCATGTCCGTCATCTCGCCCTTGCGCTGGTTCATCTTGTCGACGACCGTGCCCGAGAACTCGTCATCGACGTCGATCACGACGGTCTCGTACGGCTCGGTCTTCTTGCCGTTCTCGTCTTCGCCGAACAGCACGCGCGGACGGCTGATGCCGAGCTCGAAGCCCTCGCGGCGCATCGTCTCGATCAGCACGCCGAGCTGAAGCTCGCCGCGGCCGGCGACTTCGAAGCTGTCGCGGTCCTCGCTCTCGGTGACCTTGATCGCGACGTTCGACTCGGCTTCACGCTCGAGACGGTCGCGGATCATGCGGCTGGTGACCTTCGAGCCTTCACGACCCGCCATCGGCGAGTCGTTCACGGCGAAGCGCATCGACAGCGTCGGCGGATCGATCGGCTGGGCCTGGATGGCGTCGCTGACCGAGGTATCGGAGATCGTGTTCGACACGGTGGCGACGGTGAGGCCGGCGAGCGAGATGATGTCGCCTGCACGCGCTTCGTCGGTGGGGACGCGCTCGAGACCCTGGAAGGTCATGATCTTGGAGGCGCGGCCGGTCTCGATCACCTTGCCCGACATGTCGAGCGCGTGGATCGGCTGGTTGACCTTGACCGTGCCCGACTGGACGCGGCCGGTGAGGATGCGGCCGAGGAAGTTGTCGCGATCGAGCAGCGTCACCAGGAAGGTGAAGGGCGCATCGACTTCGAGCGACGGCGGCGGCACGTGATCGACGATCTTCTGGAACAGCGGGCGCAGCGTGCCCTCGCGCAGCGACGCATCCTCATTGGCATAGCCGTTGCGGCCCGAAGCATAGAGCACCGGGAAATCGAGCTGCTCGTCGGTAGCGTCGAGCGACACGAACAGGTCGAACACTTCGTCCAGAACTTCCTGGATGCGCTCGTCCGGACGGTCGATCTTGTTGACGACCACGATCGGACGCAGGCCGAGCTTGAGCGCCTTGCCGGTCACGAACTTGGTCTGCGGCATCGCGCCTTCCGACGAATCGACCAGCAGGATCACGCCGTCGACCATCGAGAGGATGCGCTCCACCTCGCCGCCGAAATCGGCGTGGCCCGGCGTATCGACGATGTTGATGCGCGTGCCTTCCCACTCGACCGAGGTCGGCTTCGCCAGGATGGTGATGCCGCGCTCCTTTTCGAGGTCGTTCGAATCCATCGCGCGCTCTTCGACGCGCTGGTTGTCGCGGAAGGTGCCGGACTGACGGAAGAGCTGGTCGACGAGCGTGGTCTTGCCGTGGTCGACGTGCGCGATGATCGCCACGTTGCGGAGGTTCATGATGCTATCCTGGAAGTAAGTTGGCGGGCCCGTACAGCAATTTGTGCGTTGCGGGAAGCCCGGTGATTCGCCGCCGGCGTCGAGACGCCGCGCGGCGAAAATGTTGAATCCCTTGAATCGCCATCGCGTACGCGGCGCGGAAGTTCACAAAGTTCGCGACATCCACGCGCGTAACGCTTCCCTACCAGATGGGCGCGGGGCGCCGGGCCGGCAAGGGCCGCCGAAAGGGTAATTGGAGCAAGTGCGCGCATCGGCCATTCTGAACCATAAAAGCGCCGTGTAGGACAGCGCCGATTGCATGAAGGGAAGAACATGGCCGAGCCGCTGAAGATCCTCGTCATCATGGGATCCGTCCGCGAGGGGCGGATGGCGGAGCCGGTGGCCGATTGGGTGATCGAGGGCGCGGCGGATCGCGCGGCGCTCGACCTCGAGCTGGTCGACCTGAAGGACTGGGACCTGCCCTTCTATCCCTTCGCCAAGCCGCCGGCGGTGGGCGACTACCAGGACCCGCTGCAACTGCGCTGGGCGGAGAAGATCGCCGGTGCCGACGGCTATATCCTGATCTGCCCCGAATATAATCACGGCATCCCGGCGGTGCTGAAGAACGCGCTCGATTTCGTCTATGCCGAATGGCACCGCAAGCCGGTGACCTTTGTCGGCTATGGCGGCAATGGCGGGGCACGATCGATCGAGCAGCTGACCATGGTGGCGCGCGAGCTGCGCATGGCACCGCTGGAAGCGTCGGTGCACATCATGAGCGTGTGGAGCAAGGCCGGCGGCGGCAGCTTCACCCCCGACGACAAGGACACGCGCTGGATCGGCCACCTCTATGACGAGCTGATCTGGTGGGGCCGTACGCTGAAGGCCGGGCGGAACGCCGCGGATTGAACGCATGCGGCCGGAACCTGCTCTTTTTCGCAGGAACGATGCGACCGAAACGACCCGGCGGCGTTTAGCCGGCATGAACCCCGATCCGATCGCGATCGCCCGGCGGCTGCTGAACAGGGCGGAGAAGGAACTGGTCGAGCGGATCATCGCCGCCGGCAGCTCTGCCGCCGCGGCGGCGGCCGGCGAGATACGCGGCTATTTCCTCTCCGCGCTCCAGGAGTTCATGACTACGCTCGGCAAGCTGCCGCATGCCACGGCGAACTGGATCCTCGATCTCGATCGCGGCTGGCACGCCCGGCGGCTGACCCATGTCGAGACGCAGTTGGTGCAGGAAGCCTGGGGCAGCCGGATCAATCCGGCGGACGTGCGGATCGTCAAGGGCGCAGGGCTATCGGCCTGGGCGGCGATCGCCTTCCGCAAGGGCAATCCGGCGATCACCCTGGGCAACACCATCTACATCAAGTCGGACCTGAAATATCTCACCCACAGCGACCTTTCGAACTCGCTGCGCGGCATCGAGATGCTGCTGCACGAATATACGCATGTGGTGCAGTACGCGACGCTCGGCTTTGCCCGGTTCGGCACGCGCTATGCGTCCGAACTCAAGGCGCATGGCTATGATCCCGACAAGCTCTACGACTATGGCTCGCGCAACAATGACTGGTTCCATGAGACGCTGGAAGGACAGGCGCAGATCGTCGGCGAGTTCGGCTCGGCGAAGCGCGCGCTGAACGTGCCGAAGAATCGCACGCTGGCCGACAGGCTCCGCGCGAAGCTGAAGGGCACCGGCATCTATGCGCAGTAAGCGAATGCAGATCCTCATCCTTCTAAGCCTCGTCCTCGCCGCCTGCCAGCAAGGCGCGGAGATCCGGATCGACCAGAAGGACGGGCACGCGACCTTCTCGCTTTCGCGGATATCCAGCGACAAGCCGGCCTGCATCCGCAACCTCGAAGTCTATGAAGGCGAGCCGAAGGGAGGCCAGCCCCTGTGGCAGATCGCCGGCGGCGACGAAGGCTGCATCGCCAGCGTCGAGTTCGCCAAGGTCCCCCAGGGCTTCTCGCAGGCCGACGACACCCCGGCCGGCCTCAAGCTCAAGCCCGGCCAGAGCTATGCGGTGCAGGCGTCGGGCACCGGCTGGCTGGCGTTCGGCGCGTTCACCGCGCGCTAGCCGACCCTATCCCGCCAGCGCCGCCTTGCACGTGTCCGGCTCCGCGGCGAAACGGGCCGGATCGAGCAGGATCTGCTGGGTGCGCAGCGTCTTCCTGCCCGCCGGGCGGAAGGTGAAGCTGCGCTTCTCCACGCCGTCCTGCACCTCCAGCACATAGTCGACCGCCGAATTGCCCGGCTCGCCGGCGACACGGCGCAGGATCTTCATCCCGTCGCGCAGCCCCGCGGCATAGGCGTTGGAGGCTGGGTCCAGCCCGGTCAGGACATTGCCCGCCTTGGACACGGTATCGGGATCCCAGCCGCGCTCGAACACCGGGACGTCGGCGGTGACCAGCCGGGCGCAGCTGCCGAACGCGTCCTCGGGCAGGAGCAGCGGCTCGCCGCGGGTGAGATAGCGGTCGAGGTCCGGACGGATGTCGAGACCGGCGCGGCCGATCTCCGCGACGAACCCGTCGGTGAGCTGAGGCGGCTCCTTGGCGGCACGGGTCCGAGCCAGCTGTGCGCGCAGCACCGTGTCGAGACTGCCCAGACCCTTTGCCTGGAGCTGCCGGTCCCAGAGCGCCGCGAGCAGCGCACCGCGCTGATAGGGGATCTTCTCCGCATCATAGTCCCCGCTCCAGAACTTGGCGGCGGCCGCGACATTGCCGGTCGCGCGGAAGGAGGAGGCGGCATAGGCGCGCAGCATCTCGTTCCAGTCGGCGGCGAACTGCTCGGGCGTCCACAGCCCGGCCCGCAGCATCAGCCGGCGTGCATAGAAATCGGTGAAGCCCTCGCTCATCCAATAGACCTGCGTTTCGGCCTGTTGCGGGAAGCGGCCGAGCTGGCGGGCGTTCCAGCTGTGGAAATATTCATGGGCGAGCAGCCAGGCGAGGCCGGGGAGCGGCGCGTCGCGATCGATCCAGGTGGCGAAGGCATCGCTGCGGCCGGTGCCGCCATAGCTGAGCCGCCCGGGTACCGAGGCGAGCGGGATTGCGGTGATCAGGAAGGGACCGGCCTTGTCCTCGCGCCAGAAATCGCGCTCGACCGAGACGACCTGCTGGGCCAGCCTGTCAAAGGCCTTCACGTCGAAGTTGAAGCTGCCGATATGGGCGACGCGGACCGGGGCGCCGTTGAGCGTGACGGTGGAGACGGACAGGTCACGCCCGCCGATCGCGATGCTCTCGATCATGTCGGTCACCGTGCGGGGGTGACCGCCCAGGCCCGTGGCATGTTCGGTATCCGAGGCGAAGCCGAGGGTCTTCGGCCCGTTCCAGGCGAAGCGGGCCGGCGCCTCGTCGCGGTCGACCGGGCGGGCATAGAGGACTTCGCCGACCGCATAGAACCAGCCGGGCCGGACCACCGGCTGCGCCTGCTCGCTGTTGCCGGCGGTGGGATCGGCATCATAGGCGGAGACGATCCGGTAGCGCATCACCAGCGCCGCACCGGGCGCCGAACGGACGATGCGGCCGCCATTGGGCGCCGGCGCGGTGGAACTGGCGCCTTCGACACGGATGTCGCGCGCCCATTGGCCGAGCTTGCGCTCGCCGGCCCAACTGTCGACCCAGTCGATCACGGTGGTGCCGGACTTGTCCGCCTTCAGCCGGATCGTGACGTCGAGCGCGACGATCGTGTCGCCCTGCATCTCGGGCGCGAGCGCATAGGATATCGCGGGCTCTGGCGCGGGAGCGGCGCCGCCGAGCGCCAGCAGGACGGGCAATGCCGCGACGCGCAGCCGTTGATGCATGGAAATCCCCCTTTTCGAACCCGCGGGCGATTTATCGGGGCGAAGGCTGACCGGCGGATGAACGGAACGGCTGTTCAACGATCCTTTGGTGCCGCTATTTCGGACGCCGAACCGCGCCTATGTTGGCGGCGAAGGAGTAAGGCGATGAAGAAGAGTCTGTTGCTGGCGCTGGTGCTGCTCGCGGGCTGCTCGGCGGCCAAGACCGAGAAGCAGAGCGTGAGCCTGATACTCGACGCCGATTTCACCACCGGCAAGCTGCTGCTCAATTGCCGCGATTCGAGCAGCGGCACCTGCCACGTGCTGGTCGCCGGTTCGGGCGAACCGGTGTTCCTCTCCGCCGCCAAGGGCTCGACCAGCGAAGGCGAGGGCGCCAAGGATGGCGCGCGCTTCTGCGCCGGCACCGCGGTGCCGCAGAATGGCTGCAGCCTGACGGTGCTGCGCAATGGCGAGCAGATCTATCGCTCGAGCCAGGTGAAGAGCGAAACCCGCTGAGGAGACCGGCCCTTGGCGGGGCGGCCTTGGTGTATTACATAAACGACACAGTTGGACTGCGGTCCGGATCGCCCTATGCTGGGCGCGGGACAGCTTTGGAGACGTACGCATGGCAAGCGAGACCTTGGTGGCCGATCAGGATCTGGTGCTCACTCCGCCCGAGCCGGTGAAGGTCGTCGCGCCCGAAAAGGCGGCCGGGCTGGTGCCGGTGGACGACAAGAAGAAGAACGAGCTGGAAGCGCGGGTCGACGGCTTCATCGACGACCTCGTCGCACAGGACGTAAACTCGCCCGAGTTCGGCAAGCGGGTCGATGCGATTTCGGCGATGGGGCAGAAGGAAATCCGCGACGCGGCGGGCCAGTCCAACCGTTTCCTCGACCGGCCGGTCAAGGCGATGGGCAATGACGGCGTCGGCGCCGAGCTGCTCGCGCTGCGCAAGAAGGTGGAGGAGCTCGATCCCAGCCAGAACGCCAAGCTGATCAGCGGCGGCGGCGGCTTCCTGTCGAAGATCTTCGGCGGCAGCGTGCAGCAATATTTCCGCAAGTACCAATCGTCGCAGACGCACATCAACGGCATCCTCAAGAGCCTGGCCAATGGCAAGGACGAGCTGCTGATGGACAATGCCGCGATCGACACCGAGCGGCAGAATCTCTGGGCCTCGATGGGCCGGCTCGAGCAGATGATCTATCTGTCCAAGGCGATGGACGCGAAGATCGAGGACAAGGCCAACGAGCTCGATCACAGCGACCCGGCCAAGGCCAAGGCGCTGCGCGAGACCGCGCTCTTCTATGTCCGCCAGCGCACCACCGACCTGCTCACCCAGATGGCGGTGACGGTGCAGGGCTATCTCGCGCTCGACCTGGTCAAGAAGAACAATGTCGAGCTGGTGAAGGGCGTCGATCGCGCCAGCACCACCACCGTCTCGGCATTGCGCACCGCGGTGACCGTGGCGCAGGCGCTGACCAACCAGAAGCTGGTGCTCGACCAGATCACCGCGCTGAACAGCACCACCGCAGGGCTGATCGATGCGACCGGCACGCTGCTCAAGAGCCAGTCGGCGGCGATCCACGAGCAGGCGGCGAACTCGACGATTCCCGTCGAGACGCTGCAGCGCGCCTTCCAGAACATCTACGACACGATGGACGCGATCGACACGTTCAAGGTCAAGGCGCTCGACAACATGAAGACCACGGTCAACACGCTGTCGAACGAAGTCGAGAAGTCGAAGGGCTATATCGCCCGCGCCGAGGGGGCGTCGCAGAACCAGGTCTCGGGCGGGGCGGAGACGTTCAAGCTGGAGGCGATGTAAGCCGTGCCCACCGATGTCGATCGCGAACTGAACCGGATCGGAGATACGCTCAACCGGGTGCGCAGCCGCACCGATGTGGCGGTCTCCGGTCGCAACCGCCAGCACCGCGAGGCCGAAGTGGTCCGCCGGCTCGGACGGATCGCGGCGGCGGACGGCGCGATCCTCGCCGGGGCGATCGCCTTTGCGCTGATCGTCTCGCCGCTGGGCATCATGGGCGCGATGCTGGTCGGGCTGCTGCTGATCGCGGCGACGATGCTCTTCGCGGTGCTGCCGGCGAGCGCGCCGGTGAATGTCGAGAAGCTGGCCGAGATCCCGCTCAAGGCACTGCCGCGCTCGACCGAGCGCTGGCTGGAGACGCAGCGTCCCGCCCTGCCCTCGCCGGTGCGCGGGCTGGTCGATTCGATCGGGGTGAAGCTGGAGACGCTGACCCCGCAGCTCGCCACGCTCGACGAGAACAGCCCGGCGGCGATGGAAGTGCGCAAGCTGGTCGGCGAGCAGTTGCCCGAGCTGGTCAAGGGCTATGCCCGCGTCCCCGAGCCACTGCGCCGGGTGGAGCGCAACGGGCTGACCCCGGACCAGCAGCTGGCGCAGGGGCTGCAGCTGATCGACGACGAGATCGCCGAGATGACGTCGCAGCTGGCCCAGGGCGACCTCGACGCGCTGGCGACGCGCGGGCGGTATCTGCAGATCAAATATCAGGGCGAAGAGGGATGATCGCACCTGACTCAATCTCGGGAGGCGCTTGATGGAATTTCTGCTGATTCCCCTGGCGCTGCTGGTTGTCACCGCCACCTATTGCGCCCGCAACATGATCGCCGCGTTCAGAAGCGGGGATAGGTCTGCCGGCACATGGGCCCTGGTGTCGCTCGCCGGGCCGGTTTCGTGCCTGGCGGTGGCATTCACCGCTGTTCTGTCCTCGCTATATTACTTCTAGCCTGAGCACCCTCCGGATGCGGCCAGGCGCCGGCAGCTTGCGCAGGGCGACGAGAGTTGGCGCACGCTAGGCGATGCGCGGAACGCCGGGCTGTCGATCACGGCAGCCCTCTCCGGCGATCAGCAGATCGAGCAGCATCTCGAAGTCATTTGCGATGTGCAGATTCTCGCGGGCGGCTGGGACATATTCGGCTCGGCTGCGGATGGCCTTCGCCGCTTCGCGCAGGCATCGCAGCAGCTGCTTCGAAATGGAATATTCGCTCCGCAACAGCTCGGCCTTGCCGCAGATATGCTCTCTAAGCGCAGCAAAGGCGGCGGCATCGAAGCTCTCGGCCGCGAGCAGGCGCCCGGTCGCCCTGCGCTGCAATTCCTCTAGCTCCAGATCGTAATCGTTCACGCTCATGGCATGCGCTCCTCGGCACTGAACGTGACTTGGTTGCAAAAAATGCGAATGGCGAACCCGTCGCCCAAGCTGAGGTGAAGGCCGCTCGCCCCCTGTCGCTGCGCCATTCGCTCATTGAGCCAGGAGTTCCAATCGCAGCCTTCGTCGAAATACGCGATTTCGACGCCTTCGTTCGTGACCGGCACCGCGATCTCGCAAAGATCATTGAACGCAATGCGGACGTCGCCGGCGCAACGCAACGTCACCTCGCGCGGCAGGCTGTTCGGATCGATGGCGTGCGCGTTTCGCTTGAAGCAAATCTCAACTGCATCGCCGGTCAGGCTCGTGCCGCAGCTCTCCAGGTCGTAAGCATTGTGCAGGTCGATATGCTGATCACCCCATCGCACGACCGACATGCCATCAAATTGGAAATTCCGCTTCAACGAACCTCTCCTGCGGGATGCGGCCAGCCGCCTGCCGTGCAGCGCGCGTCGAAGCTGCGGGCCAGTTCGGCCAGGCTCACCGCGCCCAGCCGCGCGACGAGCAGCGCCTCCGCCTCGCGCAACGCATCCTCCAGCGCCTCGTTGACTGCCGCCTCGACCGCGCAGGCCGGGTTCTCGTGTTCGGCACCGATCGCGAACAGGCTCGGCCCGCCCACCGCGCGGTGGATGTCGAGCAGCGAGACCTTCTCCAGATCGGCGGCGATCGCCCAGCCGCCGCCATGGCCCTTTTCCGAGCGGACATAGCCGGCGTCGCGCAGCCCGGCCATCGTCCGGCGGACCACCACCGGGTTGGTCTGGAGCATCTTCGCGATGTGCTCCGAGGTCATCGGCCCGTCATGCCGCGCCATGTGGAGCAGCACATGGAGCATCCGGGAGAGGCGGCTGTCTTTTCGCATCGATCCTTCCTCGGGTCCGCGCGGCCGGTTGGCAAGCACGGGCTTTCACGATACTTATCATGTTACATGATTCGCGAGAGGCTGCCAATGACCGAGAAGAAGCACGAGAACCCCGCGCATTGGGACGATGCTGCGGCCAATTACCAGCGCACCGCCCATCCCTTCACCGCGCAGTTCGCCGAAGAGGCGCTGGCCCGGGTGGAGCTGACGCCCGACATGCGGGTGCTCGACGTGGCGGCGGGCACCGGCGCGCTGGCGCTCGCGGCGGCACGGAGCGGTGCCTATGTCCTCGCCACCGACTTCTCGCCGGGCATGGTCGCGCGGATCGCGGCGGCGGGGCTGCCCAATGTCGATGCGGAGGTGATGGACGGACAGGCGCTCGACCTGCCCGACGCGAGCTTCGACGTCAGTTTCTCGGTGTTCGGCGTCATCATGTTCCCCGACTGGCGCAAGGGCCTCGCCGAGATGGCGCGGGTGACGAGGCCCGGCGGCCTCGGCGTGCTCGCCACCTGGCAGAGCGAAGGCGCGGCGACCTTCCTGCTGCTCTCGCAGATCCGCCGGCGGCTGTTCCCCCGGCTCGACGGCAAGACGAAGTTGCCCGAGGGCGCGGTGGCGCTGGGCGATCCGGAATGGCTGTCGGCGGCGATGGTCGATGCGGGCTTCCAGCCGCCGAAGATCGACATGGTGGTCCACGACTTTCCGCTCGGCATCAGCCAGCTCGACACGCCGGACGAGCTGTTCGGGATGAGTCCGGACTGGGTGACGCTCGACGATGCGCAGCGGGCGGAGGTGGTCGCCGAGGTACGGCGGATGGCGGAGGGGCGAGCGATCCTGCCGATCCCCTCGACCGCGCTGATCGCGGTGGCGACGCGCTAGGCGGGGCGGAATTCCTCGACGGCTTCGTACATGCCGAGGGTGAAGGTGGAGACCTCCAGCGCCTGCTGGAACCAGGGCAAGGGCCGCGGATCGGCGCGCATCGCTTCGTACGCGGCCTGGCTCTCCCAGCGCGCGACCATCGTCACCGACTGGCCGTCGAGGCCGCGATGCAGGGTCGAGCCGAGGAAACCGGATGCGTGACGGACGATCTGCTCGGTCACTTCGGTGAGGAGCGCGAGCACCCGCGCCTGATGCTCGGGCGCCATGTCGAACCGGTTGATCAGGACGATCGGGCCATCGGCCATGCTCATTTCTCCAGCACTTCGCGCGCCCGATCCGCCAGCCGCTCGACCGCGGCGGTGTGGATTCCCGGCGCGGAGGCGAGGACGCCGAAGGCCTGGCCGCTCGGCGTGTTGAAAGCGAGCGGGCGGCCAAGCGCGTCGGTGACCGCCGCCCCTGCCTCGTGCGCGATCAGCACGGCGGCGGCGACATCCCATTCATTGCCCCAGCGGATCGTGGCCAGCAGGTCGGCCTCGCCCGCCGCGACCATCGCGATGCGCAGCGCGATCGAATTGGGCTTGGCGACCATTACCAGGTCGCTGTCGACCCTGGGCAACTGGTCGGCGGGCACGCGGGCGCCCGCAAGCGTGTCGCGTGGCGTGACGGCGAGGCGCGCACCGTTGCGGAACGCGCCCTGCCCCGCCTCGGCGGTCCAGACCTCGTCGCGCGCCGGCGCATCGAGCACGCCGATCACCGGCTGGCCGTCCTCGACCAGCGCGATCGACACCGCCCAGCCGGGCCGGCCGCGCAGATAGTCGCGAGTGCCGTCGATCGGATCGACCACCCAGATGCGCCGCGCCGCGAGCCGGTTGGCGTTGTCCGCAGTCTCCTCGGAGAGCCAGCCGGCATCGGGCAGCAGTACGGCAAGGCGGATGCGGAGCAGCGAATCGACCTCGAGATCGACGTCGCAGACCGGGCTTCCCGGCACCTTCTCCCAGCGCTTGAAGTCGGTGTCCCACCGCGCCATCGCCAGCCGCCCGGCCTCCGCGGCGATCGCCGCGACTTCGGAGGCGAGCCCGGCCTCAGGCACCGGCGATGGTCATCCCGTCGATGCGGAGGGTCGGCGCGTTGATCCCGTAGCGAAATTCGAGATCGTTCGCCGGCGTCATCGCCAGGAACATGTCCCTGAGGTTGCTCGCGATGGTGATCTCCGAGACCGGACGGGTAATCTCCCCCTTCTCGATCAGGAAGCCCGCCGCGCCGCGGCTGTAATCGCCGGTGACGCCGTTGACGCCCTGGCCGATCAGCTCGGTGACGAGGATGCCGTACTCGATCTCGCCGACCAGAGTCTCGGCGGGGATATGGCCGGCTTCCATATAGAGGTTGGACGGCGCGACGCCCGGGGCGCCCCCGATGCCGCGCGAGGCATGGCCGGTCGGCTCGAGGCCGAGCTGGCGCGCCGAGGCGCTTTCGAGCAGCCAGGTCTCGAGCAGCCCGGCATCGACCAGCTTGACCGGCTGGACGGGCAGCCCTTCGCCATCGAAGGGGCGCGAGCGGAGACCGCGCGGGCGGTGCGGATCATCGCAGATCGTCACGCCCCTGGCGAAGACCTGCTGGCCGAGCCTGTCGAGCAGGAAGCTGGTCTTGCGGGTGATCGCCGAGCCGCTGATCGCGCCGAGGAAATGGCCGATCAGCCCGGACGAGACGCGGCGATCGAACACCACCGGCATCGCGCCGCTGGGGATCTTCGCCGGATCGAGCCGCGCCACCGCGCGCTCGCCGGCGAGGCGACCGATCGCCTCGGGCGCTTCGAGCATCGCGGCGTGGCGGGCGGAGTGATGCGCATAGTCGCGCTCCATGCCGCCGCCGGTGCCGGCGAGCACGCTGGCCGAGATGCCATGGCTGGTCTGGGCATAGCCGCCGGTGAAGCCGTGGCTGGTGGCGAGCGTCATCACCGAGCGCGAGGCGCCGGCGCTGGCGCCTTCGCTGTTGGTCACGCCCGCAACCGCACGGGCGGCTTCCTCGGCGAGCAGGGCGCGGGCCTTGAGCATCGGCGGATCGACATGCGCGCCGTCGTCGAGGTCGAGCATCGGCGGGCTGCCGTGGAGCAGCCGGTCCTCGGGGGCGAGGCCGGCCCATTTGTCCTCGGGTGCTTCCCTGGCCATGGCAACGACCCGCTCGACGAGCATGTCCATCGCGGCGGAGCTGAGGTCCGAGGTCGAGACGCTGGCCGAGCGGCAGCCGACGAACACGCGCAGGCCGAGCTCCTCGCTCTCCGAGCGCTCGATATCCTCGAGCTCGCCCATCCGCACCGAGATCGACTGGGAACTGTCGGCGGCGAACACGGCATCGGCGGCATCGGCGCCGGCGGCGCGCGCGCGGGCGACGACATCGGCGGCGCGTTCGCAGGCTTCGGAGATGGTCAGCATCGAGGGGACTTAGGGAGCCGGAGGCGGAACGTCAAAGCGTCTGTCCGACGACGAAGCAGGCGGCGAACATCAGCAGGCCGGCATTGCGGTTCGAACGGAAGCGGGCGAGCGCATTGGCGCCGTCTTGCGGATCGAGCGTGGCGACCTGCCAGAGCAGGTGGAGCGCCATCGGCAGCAGCGCTGCGAGCGCGAGCGGATCGGGACGCATCTGCCAGAAGGCGGCGCCCCAGCAGGCCAGCGCGACCAGATAGAAAGCAGTGACGCCGCCCCGGACATGGCTGCCCATCGCCCGCGCCGAGGAGCGGACGCCGACCAGCGCATCGTCCTCGATGTCCTGGATCGCGTAGATCGTGTCGTAGCCGATCACCCAGGCGATGCAGCCGGCATAGAGCAGGGCGAGCGGGAGCAAAGGCTGGCCGCCGATTTCGACCCAGCCGACCAGCGAGGCCCAGGAAAAGACCAGGCCGAGCCAGGCCTGGGGCCACCAGGTGATCCGCTTCATGAAGGGATAGGCGGCAACCGGGGCGATGCTGGCCAGTGCCACCAGCCGCGCGGGCCAGTGGAGCTGGAACCAGACAACCAGTCCGATCAGGCACAACGCAGCGAGCCAGAGCGTGGCTGCCTTCACCGACACCGCGCCGCTCGCCACCGGGCGGCTACGAGTGCGCGCGATCTGGCGGTCGAGGTCGCGGTCGACGATGTCGTTGAACACGCAGCCCGCGCCGCGCATCGCGATGCTGCCGAGCAGCAGCCAGAGGATCAGGTCCCAGCGCTCGACCGCCCCCTTGGCCAGCGCGACCGCCCAGGCGCCGGGCCAGAACAGCAGCCACCAGCCGATCGGCCGGTCGAAGCGGGCGAGCAGCGCATAGGGCCGCCAGCCGCTGGGGAGCAGGCCCACCAGCCCGCGATGCTCGGTATCCGGAACGATCTGCTGCGCCTCTGCCATGCGCCCCGTCTCCGCGCGGCGGGCGGAAAGATCAAGCCCGCAACAATCTGGCATAATTCTGCGACAAACTGCGCCGAGGGCAGGATCGGATCCTTTCATTCCGGAAACATCCGATGCGCCTTATCCTTGCCAGCCTCACCCTCACCGCGATCGCCACGCCCGCCCTGGCCGACAGCACGCCCAATTTCTTCATCAGCCCGATGGGCGAGCCGTTCCGCGGACCCGACGCACCCAATATCTGGTTCGACAAGGCCGATACGAACCATGACGGCGTACTCACGCAGGACGAGATGGAAGCCGATGCCGTGCGCTTCTTCGCGACGCTCGACAAGAACAAGGACGGTGAGATCGATCCGGACGAGATCGAATATTACGAGACGGTGGTCGCGCCGATGATCCGGGTCGGCGGCTATATGGGCAGTGAACCCGAATCGACCGAGGGGAGCGGCGACAGCGACGCGCCCCGGCCCAAGGCGACCTATGTCGCGCAGGGAGCGGCGCGCTTCGGCTATTTCGACTATCCCGAGCCGGTGGTGGTGGCGGACACCAATTTCGATCGCGGCGTGGACGCGCGCGAGTTCCGCATCGCCGCCGACAAGCGCTTCGCGCTGCTCGACAAGAATGGCGACGGCAAGATCGAGAAGAGCGAGCTGCCCAAGCTCGACACGCCGAGCTTCAAGCCGGGCAGGAAGGGTGGCGGCCGCGGTGGCATGGGCCGGCGCGGCGGTGGCGGTGGCCGGCATGGCGGCGGCGGTGGTTTCGGTGGCGGCGGCGGCATGGGCGGAATGGGCCCGGGCGGCGGTATGGGCGGCATGGGGGAGTGACGGCGAGCCGGAGCACGCGCTAGAGCGGGGCATGCCCGCTACGCCCGCCTGGCCGCCCCAGTCCGCCCCCCGCCTGTTCGTCGAGACCGAGCTGTCGCCCGGCGAGATCCGCATCGACGGGCCGCAGGCACATTATCTGATCTCGGTGATGCGGATAAAGCTGGGCGAGGCGATCAAGCTGTTCGACGATCGCACCGGCGAATGGGCCGGCGTCGCGCGCTCGATCGGCAAGCGCGACCTGATCCTCGAAGTGACCGACCAGTTGCGCGAACGCGAGCCGGTGCCCGACCTGTGGCTGTGCGCGGCGCCGATCAAGAAGGGGCGGATCGATTGGATCGCCGAGAAGGCCTGCGAGTTGGGCGTCGACCGGCTGGTGCCGGTGCTGACCCGGCGCGCGGTGGTCGACAAGCTCAACCTCGAGCGGCTGCGCACCCATATGATCGAGGCGGCCGAGCAATGCGGGCGCACCGCCCTGCCCCGGCTCGACGAGATGGTGAAGCTGCCGGCGCTGCTGCGCGACTGGCCCGAGGAGCGCGTGCTGTTCTTCGCCGACGAGACCGGCGGCGTGCCGGCGGTGGATGCGATGCGGGCACATCCGGGACCGGCGGCGATCCTGATCGGACCCGAGGGCGGGTTCGACGATGCCGAGCGCGAGACGATCAAGGCGCATCCGCGCGCCATCGGGATCGCACTGGGGCCGCGGATTCTGCGGGCCGAGACGGCTGCAGCGGCGGCGGTGGCGTTGTGGATGGGGGCTGCGGGGGATTGGTGAACTCGCCCCGGCGAAGGCCGGGGCCCAGTTCTTGAAAGTGACGCGCTTTGGCGCGTCTTCGCCGCGCACGCTTAGTCTGGGCCCCGGCCTTCGCCGGGGAAAGAAGGCTAGGCCGGCCGCAGCTTACTTCCCGCCCAGGTAAAGAACCGCGGCACCGGCGCATTGCGCTGCATCCAGGCGCTGTATTCCTGGTACGCGGGATCGCTGCCCAGGTGCAGCTCCTCGGTACGCGCGCGCCAGTAATAGATGCCGCTCACGCACGCCATGATCGCGGCGTTGCGCAGCCCCTCGACCCAGGTCGTGGTGGCGAGGAAGGGCAGGCCCGAGAGCCACCAGAACAGGTTCTTCGACAGATAGGCCGGATGGCGACTCCACGCATAAGGCCCATGGGTCAGGATGCCGCGATGCGTGAGGTTGGAGAAGCGGATGCCGAAGGCGATCGTCGCCCAGGCATAGATGCCGGTCAGCACCACCAGCACAACGCCCAGCCCGCCGAGGATCCAGGGATGGCCGGCGAACCACCAGGTCCAGTCGGCGCTGCCGGGGTGATAGTCGAGCACGCCGCCTTCGTTCATCAGCACGAAGGGCGGGTAGCAGATCAAGGCCGCCGTCCAGCCCGCCGCATAGGGCGTGGCGGTGCGGATATGCGAATCGAGCGGCCGCATCGTCAGGATGTAGCCGGCGGTGGCGAAGGCCACGTCGATCACGAACATGAAGCTGATGCAGTAGTTGGCGATCACCGCCGGACTGTCGAACATCCGCGCGAAGTTCCAGCCGACGAAATCGCCGAAATTGGGCGGCACGATCGAGAGCATGAAGGCGAGGAAGAAGCCCTTCACCGCCCAGCTGCGCAGATGGTTGTGGATCGCCGAAGTGTCGATCGGCTCCTTCAGTCCCATCAGCCAGGCGCCGAGATGCCAGGCGCCGTCCTTGGGCTGAACCAGCTTGCGATCGAGCCAGAGGACATAGGGAATCGAGAGCAGGAACAGCGCCGGCGCCGCCATCTCGATGCACCAGATCGACCAGGCGAAATTGGCGTAGCGTCCGCTCCACCAGAAGCGGAAGGTGGCGTAGATCAGCGCAATCCCGCCCCAGGTGAGCCACAGGCCGGTGAGCTTGGTCACTGAGATGTCGAGCGTGTCCTTGAGCGTGCGCGGCGAGGACCAGTCGATGCCGGTGCTCGGATTGCGGTGCACCTTGTCGACAAGGACCGACCAGAGAACCATCGGCACGGCGCAGGCGACGACGTTGACCAGCGCCGAATAGGGGCCGTCGAGCTTGTAGATCGTGGCGAACATCGTCCACAGCGCCATGCCCGCCAGGCCGGCCATACCCACCCCGGTGCTCACCGCCGAGCGGGGGCGCGGATCGGCCTTTGCATCGGCGGCCAGCTTGGGATCGTGATACATGGCGGAAACGAGTAGCGCGCAATGGTTAGCGTCCCGTGAAGGATTGCGCGCCCGCGCGGCCCTTTACCTGCCCGCCTGCAGGGTCCTATGACCCTGCAATCCTAAGAATGAGGTCGCTTCCCCCGATGATCCGCGCGCTCGCCGCAGCTGCCCTGCTCGCTTCCGTCTCCGCCCCGGCAATCGCCCAGAACGCGGCGGTCCAGAACTCGGCGCCGGCGCAGACCGCGCCCTATCCGAACACGATCCCCGATGCGCGCGATATGGCCTATCCGGGCACGCTGACGCTCGACATCGACGCGACCGACATCACCCGCGGCATCTTCAACGTGAAGCAGACGATCCCCGTCGCGAAGGCCGGGCACCTGGTGCTGCTCTATCCCAAGTGGATTCCCGGCAAGCACGGCCCGCGCGGCGAGATCGAAAAGCTGGGCGGCCTGGTCATCAAGGCGAACGGCAAGGTGATCCCGTGGAAGCGCGATCCGGTCGACGTCTTCGCCTTCCACGTTGACGTGCCGGCGGGCGCCAAGAAGCTGGACGTCAGCTTCAACTTCGTCTCGGCGACCGTGGGAGACCAGGGGCGCATCGTGATGACGCCGAACCTGATGAGCCTGCAGTTCTTCTCGCTCAGCCTCTATCCGGCCGGCTATTTCACCCGCCGCATCCCGATCCAGGCCAAGGTGACCTATCCGGCGGGCTGGACCGCCAGCTCGGCGGTGGACGCGAAGGTGGCCGGCAACGTCTACACCTATGACAAGACCAATTACGACGTGCTGATGGACTCGCCGGTACTCGCCGGCCGCTATTACCGTCAGCTCAAGCTGACCGACCGCGTATCGGTCGAGACCTATGCCGACAGCCCCGAGGAGCTCGCCGCCAAGCCCGAGCATGTCGACGCGCTCAAGAAGCTGGTCGAGCAGGCGGTGAAGACCTTCGGGGTCGAGCATTACGACCATTACCGCTTCCTGTTCTCGATCAGCGACGAGCTGGGCGGGATCGGCGTCGAGCACCACCGCAGCTCGGAGAACGGCACGGGCCTGGGCTTCTTCACCAAATGGGACGAGAAGGCGACCAGCCGCAACCTGCTGCCGCACGAATACACCCATAGCTGGGACGGCAAGTTCCGCCGCGGCGCCGACCTGTGGACACCGGACTTCCGCACCCCGATGCGCGGCTCGCTGCTCTGGGTCTATGAGGGCCAGACCCAGTTCTGGGGCTATGTCTTCCAGGCGCGCTCGGGGCTGGTCAGCAAGGCCGACACGCTCGACCAGTACGCCAACATCGCCGCCAGCCTCGACAACCGGAAGGGCCGCACCTGGCGCCCGATGGGCGACACCACCAACGATCCGGTGATCAGCCCCCGCGCGCCCAAGGGCTGGGTGAGCTGGCAGCGCAGCGAGGACTATTACAACGAGGGCCTGCTGATCTGGCTGGATGCCGATTCGATCATCCGCGAGAAGAGCGGCGGCGCCAAGTCGATCGACGACTTCGCCCATATCTTCTTCGGCGGTCGCGACGGCGATTATGGCGAGCTGACCTACACGTTCGACGACGTGGTCGCGACGCTCAACCAGGTCGTGCCCTATGACTGGCGCAAGTTCCTCGACGAGCGGGTGAACGGCACCTCGCAGAATGCGCCGCTCGGCGGGTTCGAGCGCAACGGCTACAAGCTGGTCTATAACGACACCCCCAACAAGGCGACGCCCAAGACCAGCACCGACCTGTCCTATTCGATCGGCGTGGCGATCGGACCCAAGGGCATCTCGGGCGTGATGTGGGGCAGCCCGGCCTTCGACGCGGGCATCACCCTGGCCGACGAGATCGTCGCGGTGAACGGCACGGCCTTTACCGGCGACAAGCTGAAGGACGCGGTGAAGGCGGCCAAGGGCGGCAAGGACCCGATCAAGCTCACGGTGAAGCGCGGTTCGCGCTACCGCGACGTGGCCATCGACTATCATGACGGGCTGCGCTATCCGCACCTCGAGAAAACAACCGAAGGAGAGGCTGGCCTGGATAAACTCCTCCAGCCCAAGTGAGGACTGGGGGCGCGCAAACCGCCCAGCTTAAGGAAAGCATAGCGTGCGTATCGATTTGATTCCGGTGGGTGATGATCCGCCGAACAGCCTCAATGTGATCATCGAAGTGCCCGTCGGCGGCGAGCCGGTGAAGTACGAGTTCGACAAGGAAAGCGGCGCGCTGTTCGTCGACCGCATCCTGCACACGCCGATGCGCTACCCGGCGAACTATGGCTTCGTGCCGCACACGCTTTCGCCCGACGGCGATCCGCTCGACGCGCTGGTCATCGCGCGCTCGCCCTTCGTGCCGGGCTGCGTCGTGCGTGCCCGCCCGATCGGCGTGCTCAAGCTCGAGGACGAGGCCGGCGGCGACGAGAAGCTGATCTGCGTGCCGGTCGACTCGACCTTCCCCTACTATTCGGACATCGGCGAGCGGCAGGACCTGCCCTCAATCGTGCTCCAGCAGATCGAGCACTTCTTCAAGCACTACAAGGACCTGGAGTCCGAGAAGTGGGTGCGCATCGGCCAGTGGGGCGATGCGGAAGAGGCCCGCAAGATCGTGCTCGAAGCGATCGAAGCCGCAAAGAAGGCCAAGGAGGCCGCGGCCGCCTGAACCGCGCGCTGGCCTGGCGACTGTGCGCAGTAGCCGGGCTGGCGACGCTGGCCGCGTCGATGGGGTTCGGGCGCATCCCGGACCTCGTCGCCTGCGGCCCCACCCATGGCGCCGGGCCGATCATCGCGCTCGAGCTGGTGCGCAGCCCCGCCGAGCTCGCCGAATTGTTCGGCGCCCCGCCCTGTTCCGAGAAGTTCCGTGTCGCGCAGCTGAGCGCCAGCTGGTGGGACGCGCTGGTCTTCATCCCCGCCTATGCGACCTTCCTGATCCTGGGTGCGCTGGCGCTGCGGCGCGACGCGCGGACGCTCGGCTGGATCGCGATGGGCGTGCTGTTCGCCGCCGCGCTGCTCGACCAGGTCGAGGGCGTGATCCTGCTCCAGATCTTGCCGGTCGGCCCCGATGCGCAGAGCCTGTTCGACATGCTGTTCGTCGCGGTGCGCGCCAAGTTCGCATTGCTCGGGATCGGCGAATTGCTGCTCGCGCTGCTGGCCTGGCGCGGGGCGCTGATCGCCAAGCTCAGTGCAATACCGCTTGTCGCCGGCGGGCTGGTCTCGCTCTGGTTCCTGCTGAGCGAGCCGCACCATCCCTGGATGATGCAGGCGCACAGCTATGGCTGGATGGCGCTGCTTGCCCTCGCCCTGGTCGGCGCGATCAACCCGCGCTGGGTGCGCCGGGCATGAGCAGACCGCACCGCAAGGGCATCGGCAACGTCGTCGCGCCGCCGCGCTTCCTGCTGTTCCTTGCCGCGACGCTGGCGGCGGGCTGGCTGCTGCTGCCGTTGTTCGGGCTGCGCTACGGCATCATGCTGGCTTTTGACGCGGGCGCGGTGGCATTTCTGCTTTCGGCAGTGCCGCTGCTCAGCCACCGTGCCAACGGGATGCGCGAGAGCGCCTGCCGCAACGACGGCAACCGGGCGATGCTGTTGCTGATCACGGTGATCGTGGGCGCGGCGGTGTTCACCGCGATCGCCAGCGAAGTGATGAGCGGGATCAAGTCCAATCCCTGGGCACTGCCGGCGATCCTGGGCACGCTGGCGCTGAGCTGGACGTTCAGCAACATCATCTTCGCGCTGCATTATGCGCATATCTTCTACACCGCCGGGCGGAACGGCGCCGATTCGGGCGGGCTGGAATTCCCCGACACCAAGGAGCCCGATTACTGGGACTTCGTCTATTTCGCGGTCTGCCTGGGCATGACCTTTCAGACCAGCGATGTGACCATCTCCAGCCGCCGCCTGCGCCGCGTGGTGACCGCGCATTGCCTGGCGGCGTTCGTGTTCAACCTGGGCATATTGGCGTTCACGATCAACGTGCTGGGGGGATGAGCTAAAAGCCCTCTCCCTCTGGGAGAGGGTTGGGTGAGGGCGAGCTATCCGCTGGCCTTGCTGTTCGAGGCGCGTTCACCCTCATCCCTCCCACCGCCTTCGGCGGCGGGCCCCTCCCTTCTCCCATCAAGGGAGAAGGGAGGATCAGCTAGCGCTTCTTCCCCTTCTTCGGCGGTGCGCGCCGTGCCGCCTCGATCGCCAGCAGCGCCCAGCGGCGCAGTTCGTCGGCATCGTCATAGGCCTCGTCGGGCGCGCGGCGATAGTTGAGCGACTGGACCCTGCCGTCCTCGCGGGTGACCGAGAAGCGCGGCGTATCGCCCCATTCGTCGGCGCTCTCCGCGTCCGCCTTGAGCCACAGCGCGTCGAAGGCGAGGATCGCGAAGGCCAGCCCGTCGAAATAGAGCGCGGCGCCGCCGAACAGCCGCTTGCGGGTGACCGTACCGAGCGGTTCGAGCGCCTCGGCAACCCAGTCGGCCAGGCCCTCGTCAATCGCCATCAGCCGCGCCCGGCCAGCGCCACCAGCGCATCGCCACTGACGCGCTGCACGGTCCATTCGTCCATCGCCTGCGCCCCCATCGCCCGGTAGAAATCGATCGCCGGGGTGTTCCAGTCGAGCACTGCCCATTCGAAGCGGCCGCAATCCCGGTCGAGCGCGATCCCCGCCAGATGGCGAAGCAGCGCCTTGCCCGCGCCCGAGCCGCGGGCGTCGGGAGTGACGTAGAGGTCTTCGAGATAGATGCCGGGCTTGCCGGTCCAGGTCGAGAAATTGTGGAAGAACAGCGCGAAGCCAACGGGCCTGCCGTCCAGCTCGGCGATCAGGCTCTCGGCCACGCGGCGCTCGAACAGCGCGTCGTGGAGCATCGCCTCGGTCGCCACCACGGCGTCGGGCTCTCGCTCGTACAAGGCGAGCTCGCGGATCAGGTCGAGGATCAGCGCGACATCCTGCGGAGCGGCGGTGCGGATGGTGATCATGAAAGGGCGGACTCCACTTCGGGCTCGGCGATGCCGGGTTTGCTGCGCGCCGCCATCAGGCATCCGGCGACGATCAGCAAGGTGCCTCCGATGGTCAGCAGCGTCAGCGGCTCGTGAAAGAACAGCCAGCCCATGATCGCCGCCCAGACGAACGCGGTGTACTCGACGGTGAGCAGCACCTGCGCCTCGGCCCGGGCATAGGCCCAGGAGAGCAGCAGCAGCGAGACGATCGCCAGGCTCGCGGCGAGCAGCACCAGCCACCATTGGCCGGGCGCGGGCACGACCAGCAGCCAGGGCGCCGGCACGCAGAAGATCGCAAGGATGATCCAGTTCTGGAAGAAGGCGATCTCGATCGGCTTGGCCTGTTGCGCCTGGTGGCGGGCGATGACCAGGTTGACCGCATAGAACACCGCCGAGACCAGCACCGCGACCATGCCGAGCGCCGAATCGGGCCGGTGCGGCGCGCCGAGCTGCCCCGCCAGGATGATCCCGACGCCGGCCAGCCCGAGCAGCGAGCCGAGGATCGAGCGCGCGCCGATCTTCTCCTTCAGGAAGATCGCGGCGAGAGCGAGCGCGATCAGTGGGGCGATGAAGGTCAGCGCGATCGCCTCGGCCAGCGGCACGCGGACGATCCCCCAGAAGAAGGCGATCGCCATCACCGCGATCACGACGCTGCGGATCGCGTGGATCCTCAGCACGCGCGGCTCCGGCAGGCGCGGCTTGTTGACGGCAAAGAGCGGGGTCATGATCGCTGCGCCCGCGACCAGCCGCCAGAAGATCGCGGCATAGGCGCCGATGACGAGGCCGATCCCCTTCATCACCGCGTCCATGATCGAATAGAGCGCAATGCCCGCGCAGGCGGCGAGCAGGGCGAGGGTGACGTTGCGCATCAGGGGCGCATAGCCGCGCCCGGCGCCGGCGTCACGAGTCGCGGGAGTCCGACTTCGAGGCGTCGTCCAGCTGGACCAGCCGGCCGACCTCCAGCTCGTCGATCCGCAGCTTGCCGATCCGGGCGCGGCCGATGCGCAGCCGCCCGATCGCGACGGCGCCCACGGCGACCGCACCGAGCGCAAATCCGCCGATCATCGCGGCGCTGAGCGCAAGCGCGCCCACGGCCGAGGCGCCGGCCGCGGATGCGCCGGTCGCCACCGCCTTGCGCTTCTCGACCGGCACAGGCGGCTTGGCCATGTCCTATTCGGCCGCCACCGCGGCGGCCTCGCTGGCCGCTTCGAGTTCCGCTGCCTTGGCCTCGACCAGCTTGACGATGTGATCGAGCATGTCGGCGTCGTTCACCGTGTGATCGGTGACGCCCGACAGATAGACCATGTGCTTGCCGTTGCCGCCGCCGGTGAGGCCGATATCGGTCTCGCGGGCCTCGCCCGGGCCGTTGACCACGCAGCCGAGCACCGAGAGCGACAGCGGGGTGCGGATGTGCTGGAGCCGTTCCTCGAGCGCCTGCACGGTGCGGATCACGTCGAAGCCCTGGCGCGCGCAGCTGGGGCAGCTCACCACGCGGACGCCCCTATTGCGAATCCCGAGCGCCTTGAGGATCTCGAAGCCGACGCGGACCTCTTCCTCGGGCTCGGCCGAGAGGCTGACGCGGATCGTATCGCCGATGCCGAACCAGAGCAGCGAGCCGATGCCGATCGCGCTCTTCACCGTGCCGCCGACGAAGCCGCCCGCCTCGGTGATGCCGAGGTGCAGCGGGCAATCGACCGCGTCGGCGAGCTGCTGATAGGCGGCGACGGCGAGGAACACGTCCGACGCCTTCACCGCGACCTTGAACGCGTGGAAGTCGCGGTCCTGGAGCAGCTTGATATGGTCGAGCGCCGATTCGACCAGCGCCTCGGGGCACGGCTCGCCATATTTCTCGAGCAGGTCCTTCTCGAGGGAGCCCGCGTTGACGCCGATGCGGATCGCGCAGCCATTGGCCTTGGCGGCGTTGACCACTTCGTTCACGCGATCCGCGCTACCGATATTGCCCGGATTGATGCGCAGGCAGGCGGCGCCGGCATCCGCCGCTTCGAGGGCACGCTTGTAGTGGAAATGGATGTCCGCGACGATCGGCACGCGGCTGGCGCGGACGATCTGCTTCAATGCCGCGGTCGATTCGACGTCCGGGCAGGAGACGCGGATAATGTCCACCCCGGCATCCTCGCAGCGGCGGATCTGGTCGATCGTCGCGCGGGCATCGGAGGTGGCGGTGTTGGTCATGGTCTGCACCGTCACCGGCGCATCGCCGCCTACGGGGACATTGCCCACCATGATCTGACGGCTGGGCCGCCGGACGATATCGCGCCAGGGACGTACGGACATGGCGGCTATATAGGCGCTTTGCCCCCGCGGGGCCAGCCGCGACGATGTCGAGATTCCATGCAGAAATGCATAGGCGCTGCTTTACGCGTTGCTAAGCAAGCTGGGCTAGGTTTGGGGGCTGTTTCCGAACTTCGAGGCCTGCGTTGCGGCACGACCCGATCCCTGCTGCCACGGCTCGCACCAGCCAGCGCCATTACGGCATGGACTGGCTACGGATCGCCGCGTTCGGGCTGCTGATCCTCTATCACATCGCGATGGCCTTCTCGCCCTGGGACTGGGTGATCAAGACCGAATATGCCTTTGGCTGGCTGATCCCGCCGATGGCGCTGCTCACGCCGTGGCGCCTGCCGCTGCTGTTCGCCGTGTCCGGCTATGCCTCGCGCAAGCTCTACGACCGCGCGCCGGGCGACTTCGCGCGGTCCCGCGCGCTCCGGCTGCTCGTGCCGCTCGCCTTCGGCATGGCGGTGTTGGTGCCGCTCGAGATGTGGGTGCGAGTGATGGAGAATGGCTATCCCCACGGCTACCTGCATTTCTGGGCGCTCGATTACTGGCGCAGCGGCATCTTCTGGGGCCGCGAGTTCCCGAGCTGGGAGCATCTCTGGTTCGTCGCCTATCTCGCCGCCTACACGCTGCTGCTCGCTGGCGCGCTGGCTCTGCGCGGTCCGCAGCTGATGCGAGCGATCGGCGGCGTGGCGGAATGGCTGGCGATGGGACGCAGGCTGCTCTGGGCGCCGGTGGCGCTGCTGGCGATGGCGCGGCTGGCGCTGCTGTTCGTCGCGCCTGAGCGCCAGGGGTTGCTGCGCGACTGGGGCGGGCATGCGCAATATGTGCCGATCTTCCTGTTCGGCTTCGCGCTGGCCGGCGCGCCGGGGCTGTGGCCGGCGATCGCGCGCAACTGGAAGGCAGGCGCGGCGCTGGCGGCGCTGGCGGGGGCGGTGGTCGTCACGGTCGAGCTCAGCTGGCCGGGCGCCGGCGTACCCCCGCACGAAGTGATGGCGCTCGACCGCGCCGCGCGCACTGCCATGGCCTGGGGCATGATCCTCGCCCTGTTCCACATCGCCGAGACACGCTGGAACCGCGACCATCCCCTGCGCAAGCCGCTCGCCGAGGCGGTGTTCCCCTTCTACATCGTCCACCACCCGGCGATCGTGCTGATCGCCTGGTATTCGCTGCCGCTGCACCTGAGCGCCCCGCTCGACTTTGCGCTGCTGCTCGGCGGCACCGCGAGCGTGTGCGCGGCGACCTATCTGGTCGGCCGGCGGATCGGCTGGCTGCGGCCGCTGATCGGACTCAACCGGCTGGCGAAGCCCGAAAGCTCTGCTAGGGAGACTGCGCCTGCCTCTGGAGTAGTCTGATGCGCCTTCTCGTGATCCTCGCGGCCCTGATCGGCTTCGCCGCGCCCGCCAATGCCTATTGGGAATATGGCCATCAGACCGTCGCCGCGATCGCCTGGCGCAACGTCACCCCGGCAACCCGCAACAAGATCACCCAGCTGCTCCGCCACACCGACCTGCTCAAGACCGAAGGCTGCCCGGCGACCAACATCGAGGAAGCATCGGTCTGGGCCGACTGCATCAAGAAGCTGGGCGCGGACTGGCGCTACGCCTCGGTCTGGCATTACCAGGACGCCGACGTGTGCAAGCCGTTCGACGTGACCGCCGAGTGCAAGGACGGCAATTGCGTCTCCGCCCAGATCGAGCGCGACGTGAAGCTGCTCAAGGACCGCAAGGCGCCGCAGGTCGAGCGGGTGAAGGCGCTGCTCTTCCTCGTCCACTTCGTCGGCGACATCGGCCAGCCGCTCCACGGCGCCGAGCACGACCATGACGCCGGCGGCAACAAGGCGATGGTGAGCTATGGCATCTACACCACCGACCGGCTGAACCTGCACTCGGTGTGGGACGGGCTGCTCGCCGAGCGCGCGATCACCTCGGGACCGAACATCGTGCGCAGCTACAGCCGTGCCGACCGCGCGAAGTTCGGCGGCGGCACCGTGCAGGACTGGGGCAAGGACAGCTGGGAGCTTTCCAAGACCATCTATGCCGACCTGAACGGCGGCGACACCTGCAAGCCGATCACGACCCGCATCGCGATCACCGAGCCGATGATCGAGAAATGGGTGCCCGAGGCGCGCAACCAGGTGATCAAGGGCGGCCTGCGCCTCGCACGCCTGCTCGACGAGGCGCTGGGCTGAGACGTCAGCCCTTGGCGTAATGCTCGAGGAAGCCGCAGCGCGAACAGCGCCAGCTCTGGATGTCGATCGGCTTGTGCGGAAGCTTCAGGCCGAGGAACAACTGCCTGCGGGGAGGGCCCGCAACCCAGCCGGTCGGGCGCCGATAGGTGTCGCGATCGGCGAGGATGAAGCCTTCTTCCATCGAGGCCTGGCATTTCGGGCAGCTGTTCGATCGGACGGGCATCACGCATCGCCTCCCCAGTTGAACACCCGCCATTCGCCATCGGTCTTGTTGGCGAGCAGCCACAGCAGCGCGGCGACCAGCGGCACCAGCAGCACGAACCATATCCGGCCGCGATGCAGGCCGGCATGGACGATCAATCCTGCGGCCCCGCCGAACAGCATCGTCGCCGCCCAGCCCTGCCAGGTGACCGGCACCGCGCCCAGGCCGAACTTCTTCGGGCGGAACCAATAGCCGGGCCGGACGCCGGCCCTATCCCGGAAACGCGCGCCGATCATGACAGCGCCACCGCGATGCCGGCGAGCAGCGCCACGCCGGCGATGGCCAGCAGAAGCGGGATCCGCTCGCGGCGGGCATGAACAGCAAGGAACATCGGTCTTCCTCCTTCAGGTTCGGGCCTCAGTTGGCGTTGGACCCAAAAGCCCTCCCCCTTGATGGGGGAGGGTTGGGTGGGGGTGACCTCTCCCATCAAGGGAGAGGGGTTCATCCTTCCATTCGAAAGGCGCCACTCTAATTGAGTGCGTCCCTAGTCTGCGGGGCGGGACAGCGATGCGGTCGCGCCGCATACCGTTCAGTCCTCGCCTTCCTTCGCCTTGGGCGGGCGGCCGCGCTTCGGCCGCACCGGCTCCGCCAGCTTCACCCCGCGCTTGCCCAGCGCCTCACGCAGCAGGCACTCGACCTGGGCGTTGACGCTCCTGAGATCGGCCGCCGCCGAGCGCTCGATCGCCGCATAAAGGGCGGGATCGAGGCGCAACGGAAAGGCTTTCTTCTGGGGCGGCTGGTCGGACACGGGGTTCGCCTTACTGGTACAGCGAGCCCGTGTTGACCACCGGCTGGGTATCGCGCTCGCCGCACAGCACGACCATCAGGTTCGAGACCATCGCGGCGCGGCGCTCGTCGTCGAGATGCACCACGTCCTTGGCGGAGAGCTGGGCCAGCGCCATCTCGACCATGCCGACCGCACCCTCGACCAGCGTCTGGCGCGCCGCCACGACGGCCTGGGCCTGCTGGCGGCGAAGCATCGCGCCGGCGATCTCCTGGGCATAGGCGAGATGGGTGAAGCCGCATTCGTCGACGGTGATCCCGGCGACGCGCAACCGCTCGATCAGCTCGCCGCGCAGCTCGGTGCCGACCTGGTCGTGATTGCCGCGCAGGGTGACTTCCTGATGCTCGAAATCGTCATAGGGATAGCGCGAGCCGATGGTGCGCACCGCCGCCTCGATCTGGACGTTCACGAACGCCTTGTAGTCGTCGACGTCGAACAGCGCCTGTGCGGTATCGGTCACGCGCCACACCACCTGCGCCGCCATCTCGATCGGATTGCCGCGCAGATCGTTCACCTTGATCCGCTCCGAGATGATGTTGTTGGCGCGCACCGAGACCTTCTTCTTGATCAGCCATGGCCAGGCCCAGCGCAGGCCAGTGGTGCGATCGGTGCCCTGATAGTCGCCGAACAGGGTGATCACCGCCGCCTGGTTGGGCTGGAGCAGGTAGAAGCCGCACAGCACGAACAGCTCGACCAGGATCGACACGAGCAGCCACGAGATCACGATCCAGTCGGCCAGGCGGTCGATCTGGGTGAGCGCGCCCGCCGTCGCGGCCAGGGCGATCAGCAGCACGAGCAGCATCCCGTAGCCGCTTGTCGTGCTTGCGGACTTCTCGCTGCTCTGGCGCAGTGCCGGCGCGGCGCCACGTACGTCGGTCATTCTTACCTCCCTAAATTATGATATCGTATTTATATCGAGTCGAAGGACCTCGCAAGCGGAATCGGAGACCGGTTCATCCTCCGCTCATCCGTGCCGGCGAGAGTGCGCCGCGCCGATCGATTTGGGGGAAAGTGATGCGATCCAGCCTGCCCGCCCTGTGCGCCGTCCTGCTGCTCCCGGTCCCGGCCCTGGCCCAGCCTTCCGCGGCGACGATCGCCCACGATGCCGATGCGGCGATGGCGGCGGCGATCGCCCCCAGAGGCTCGGGCGCGGTGGTGCTGATCGCGCGGGGCGACACCGTCCTCTACCGCAAGGCCCGCGGCATGGCCGAGGTGGAGCTGGGCGTGCCGCTGTCACCCGACCAGGTCTTCCGGATCGCTTCGATCACCAAGAGCTTCACCGGCGCGCTGCTCGTCCTGATGGCGGCACGGGGCGAAGTCGTCCTCGATGCGCCGGCGGTGCGCTATCTGCCCGACCTGCCGCTCGATCCGCGCATCACCCTGCGCCAGTTGCTCAGCCACACCGCCGGCGTCAGCGAGCGTGACGCGGTGCCCCAGCCGCCCTTCGGCAATGGCGAGGTGCCGGTCGCCGAGCAGGTCCGCCGGATCGCCGCGCGGCCGCTCGACTTCGCCCCCGGCACGGCGCAGCGTTACTCGAACGCCGGCTATATCCTGCTCGCCGCTGTGATCGAGAAGGTGACGGGCCAGAGCTGGGACGCGGCGATGCGCACCCGGCTGTTCGCGCCGCTGGGGCTGGCTGACACCGCCTATGACCGGGCGGACCTGGTCGTGCCCGGCCGGGCGAGCGGCTATGCGAACGACAAGGGCGCGCTGCGCAATGCCACGCCGTTCAACGTCTCGATCCCCAAGACCGCCGGCTCGCTGCATTCGACCGCGGCCGACCTGCTGCGCTGGATGCGGGCGCTGTCGCAGGGCAAGGTGGTGGGTGCCGAGGGCTTTGCCGAGATGAGCAGGCCGGCGCTGGCCGGTGTCGGCGTGCAGGAACGCTATGGGCTGGGGCTCTATCGCTGGCAGGTGCGCGGCCAGGATGCGATCGGGCATACCGGCCAGATCAACGGCTTCACCTCCGCGCTGTTCTACCTACCGGCGGAGGATGCCACGGTGGTGGTGCTGGCCAATAATGACGGCTTCGATGCGCAGACGCTCGCCCGGCGGATGGCCGCCATCGTGATCGGCAAGCCCTACCCACTGCTTGCGGCGGGGCAGGCGCTGCCAGCCGGGGCGGCCGCACTCGCCGGCACTTATGGCAGCGATCCGGCGACGGCACGTACGGTCGCCCTTGCCGACGGCGGGATCACCGTCGCCCGGCCGGGCCGCCCGGCGCTGCCGGTCACCTTCGATGGCGCGGGCAACATCCATTTCGTGCCCGACGAGCTCAGCTATTTCACCCCGGTCCGCGACGGCGCGGGCAAGGTGGTCCGGCTCGACTATTTCGCCCGGGGCGAAGGACCCGCCCTGCCGCTGGAGCGCCAGCACCAGCCATGAAAAAGGCCGCCGGAATTGCTCCCGGCGGCCTTTTTCCTTGTCAGCGAACGCCTCAGCTGATGACGATGGTCACCGCGCGGCGGTTCTGCGCCCAGCTGGCGTCGTCCGAGCCGAGCGCGATCGGGCGCTCCTTGCCATAGCTGATCGTGGTGATGCGGGTCGGCGAGATGCCGCGCGAGGCGAGATAGTTCTTCGCGGCATTGGCGCGACGGTCGCCGAGGCCGAGATTATACTCGCGGGTGCCGCGCTCGTCGCAGTGCCCCTCGATCGTGATCCGGGTGTTCGGGTGCGCGGTCAGCCACTGTGCCTGGCTGTCGAGGATCGCGCGCGCCTCGGGATCGATGTCATACTGGTCGAAGGCGAAGTGCACGGTATCGCTCGACACCTCGCGACGGAACTGCTCGTTGATCGGCGCGGCGACGGTGTCGCTGTCGCCCTCGCCCGCATTGACCGGGCCAGTCTCCGACGGCGCGGGCGGGATATCGGCGACATTGCGCTTCTTGGTGCAACCCGCAGTGGCGATCAGCGCGATGCCGAGCACCAGGCCAGTCGTGATCTTGGACATGGTCATTTCCTCCTAGATGTCGCATCGAGCCCGCTTGCCCGGGCCCATAGCACAGATGCGGTAACGTTTCAGGGGCGAATCGGTCCCCAGCTGGGATCCGATCCGTCGAGCGGCGTGGGGATACGCCGCGCATTGGTGCCGGTGAGATCCACCGACCAGAGGTCCGGCCGGCCCGAACCCTGGGCCGAACGGAAGAACATCAGCACGCGGCCATTGGGCGACCAGCTCGGCGCCTCGTCGCCCCAGCTGTTGGTCAGCAGCTTCTCGCCGCCGCCCGAGGGGTTCATCACGCCGATGCGGAAGGCGCCGCCGCCGGTGCGGGTGAAGGCGATCAGGTCGCCGCGCGGGCTCCATACCGGCGTGGCATAGCGGCCGCCGCCGAAGCTGATCCGGTGCTGGTTCGAGCCGTCGGCCTCCATCACATAGAGCTGCTGGGTGCCGCCGCGGTCGCTCTCGAACACGATCTTCGAGCCGTCGGGCGAATAGCTGCCGCCGGTATCGATGCCGGGCGAAGTGGTCAGCCGCTGCGGCGCGCCGCCGGCGGTGGCGACGCGGTAGACATCGGTGTTGCCGGCCTGCGCCATCGAGAAGAGGATGTTGCGGCCGTCGGGCGAGAAGCGCGGCGCGAAGCTGAGGCTCACGTTCGAGACGAGCAGCCGATTCTGCCGCGAGGCCATGTCATAGACATAGATGGCCGGCTTGCGCTGGGTGTAGCTCATGTAGACGATCGCGTTCTGCTTCGGCGACATGCGCGGGGTGAGCACGATCGACTGGCCGTTGGTCAGGAAGCGGTGGTTGGCGCCGTCCTGGTCCATGATCGCCAGCTGCTTGCGGCGCTTGTTCTTGGGGCCGGTCTCGGCGACGTAGACGACCTGGCTGTCGAAATAGGGCCCTTCTCCGGTGAGACGAGCATAGACCGCATCGGCGCATTTGTGCGCGGCGCGGCGCCAGTCGCCCGGTGCCACCACGAAGCCCTGGCGGACCAGCTCGGTCTGCGCGGCCATGTCGTAGACATAGCAGCCGATGGTCAGCGAGCCGTTTCCGTTGGCGCGGACATAGCCCTGGATAAGCGCCTGGCCGGTCACCCCGCCCCAGGCCGAATAATTGGGTGCCGAAACCTCCGCATAGGAGATGCTGCGCGTGGCGTTCGGGCCCATCGTCTTGAACAGGCCGGTGTTGCGCAGGTCGTCGTCGATCACCTGGGCGAGCTTCTGGCCGAGCTGGTCGGTCGAGCCGGCCGCGGTATCGGCCACCGCCGAGGTCGGCATCGCCGGGATGATGATCGGCAGCGGCGCAGTCATGCCGCCCTCGACATCGACGACCAGCCCGCCGTCCTGGCCGTCCTGGCCCGGAGCAGGAGTTGGCGTCGGCGCGGGTGTGACCTGGGCCTGCGCGGCACCGCCCGACACCGTCGCGAGAAGGGCTATGGCCATCGCCGTCATGGTGCGCATCATCATCGGTTCCTCAGGATTTGAGCCGGTAGTTGAGCGTGAAGCTCTTCCAGCCGTCTTTCACGTCATACAGATCGGGGGGCAGGTTGCGCAGAGGCGAACAGCCAGCGAAGATTGCGCGGACCGCATCGTCGACCCGCGCGACATAGCGCTGATTGTCCTCGTCGACGCCGCTATGGCCGATGATTCGCGGCGGCGCTGCGAGCGAGCCATCGCGATTGAGCTGGAGGCGGACGACTGCCTTGATGCGGTCGGTGCCGGGGCCCGGACTCACTTGGCGATCCGCGCAGGGCTGGACCTGGCGCTGGATTGCAGAGCCGATGTTCGTCGCCGCTTCCTTCGACATCACTGCGCCAGGCGGATTGGGGTTTTTCGCATCGTTCGGCTTGGGAACGCCGCCGGGATTGCGCAGGTCCGTGATCGTGGTGTCGAGATCAAGACTGGGCTTGCGATTGGGCTGCTGCCTGGTGTTGGGATTGGTCGGCGCCTTGTTGGGCTTGGCCGGCGGCTGGACCTTGGCGTCCGGTGCCGGCGCCGGCTTGGCGGGCGCAGGATTAGGCTTGGCGACTTCGGGCTCGGGATCCGGCTGGGCGGGCGCTGGTTGCGGCGCGCCCGGCGCCGGCTCCGGCGCATAATCCATCTTCTGGTCTTCGCTGCTCACCACCGGCGTAGCGCTTTCCAGCGCGACCTTGTCGGCCAGCGTCACTTCGATCGGCTGCGCCTTCAGCCTTTCGGGATTGGGCGTGGCGAGGAAGCCGACCGACAGGATGCCGAACAGGGCGACATGCCCGATCAGCGCAATCGTCAGCCCTGCTCCCTCGGTCCGGTTCACGGCTTGGTGCTCGCGTCGGTGATCAGCGACACGCGGTTGAGCCCGGCATGGTTGAGCTCGCCCATCACCTTCATGACCTTGCCATAGCCCAGGCCCTGATCGGCGCGCAGGAACACGGCGGCCGGCTTGCCGTCCGGACCCGGCGCACGGCCGGCGATTTCCTCGAGCTTGGCCGGCAGCGCAGTATCCGCGGTCAGCTCGTTGTCGACGAAGACCTGGCCCTTGTCGTCGATCGAGATCTGGACGGGCTTCTGATCCTGGTCGACCGGCTTGGCCCGGCTCTCGGGCAGGTTCACCGGCACGCCGGCGGTGAGCAGCGGCGCGGTGACCATGAAGATGATCAGCAGCACCAGCATCACGTCGACCAGCGGCGTGACGTTGATGTCGGCCATCGGCGCGCGGCGGCCGCGCGACTTGTTCGAAGGGAGATGCATCGCCACCGGATCAGGCCTCCATCTCCAGGCGACGGCTGAGCGTCGCGTGGAAGCCATCGGCGAAGCGATTGAGGCGGGCCTCGACGCGGTTCACGGCGTGCGAATAGCGGTTGTACGCGATCAGCGCGGGGATGGCGGCGAACAGGCCGATCGCAGTGGCGAACAACGCCTCGGCGATGCCCGGCGCGACCACGGCGAGCGACGAGCTCTGCTCCTTGGCGATGCCGGTGAAGCTGCGCATGATGCCCCAGACCGTGCCGAACAGGCCGATGAACGGCGCTGCCGAGGCAATGGTGGCGAGGAAGTTCAGCCGGTCGGCGAGCTTGTCGACTTCCTGGGCGATCGTCGCGCCCATCGCGGTGGCGAGGCGCTCGCGGGTACCTTCGCGATCGATGGCCTTGCCCGAAGTCGAGCGGCGCCATTCGGTGACGCCGGCGGCGAAGACCCGGGCTATCGGCTGCTCGCGGCCGGCGGCGCGGCGGTGGAACTCGTCGATGTCATCGGCTTCGCGATATTCGCTCTCGAACCGGTCGATCGCCTTCTTCACCGAGCTGACCCGGAAGCCGAAGCTCAGAATGATCGTCCAGGTCCAGAGCGACGCGAGCAGCAGGCCGACCATCACGGCGCGCACCACCCAGTCCGCCTGCAGGAACAGGCCGATCGGCGACATGGTTGCGGCGTCGGTGCTGATGAATTCCATGATCGGTTCAGTTTCCCTTGAAGACCAGCGGCGCGAAACGTTCCATCCACGCTGCCGGCTGGCGGCGCGGACGGCCGGACGGGGCGACGAACACCGCCTCGATCTCCGCTTCGGCCACTATGGTAACGTCGCGCATGACTCGTTGATGAATATCCACTGCGGCGGGGCGCAGCTGGACCAGCTTGCTGACCACCACCAGTTCGTCGCCCAGGCGCGCCGGCGCCCGGTAGCGAATGTTCGCCTCGCGGAGCGCATAGGCGCCCTCGCCTGCTTCATGGGCGGCGCGCTGGTCGATGCCGGCCAGGGCCAGCATATCGGAGCGGGCGCGCTCCATGAACCGCAGATAATTGGCGTGATAGACCACGCCGCTGAGGTCGGTGTCCTCGAAATAGACACGCAGGACGAAATGATGCTCGAGGCCCTCGAACCGGCCAGGGGCGAAACGGACGTCCATGCCCGGCCCCTAACGCAGCGCTTTCCGTGGGGGAACCCCCAGCCTCAGTCGAACAGCCCTTCCTGCGCGGTGGACGGAGGATTGAGCCCGAGATGCTTCCACCCCGCCGCATTGAGGCACCGGCCACGGGCGGTGCGGGCGATCATCCCGATCTGGATCAGATAGGGCTCGATCACTTCCTCGATCGTGTCGCGCGGCTCGCTGAGCCCCGCCGCCAGCGTCTCCACCCCGACCGGGCCGCCCTTGTAGATGTCGGCGATCATCATGAGGTAGCGCCGGTCCATCGCATCGAGCCCGAGCGCATCGACCTCGAGCCGGGTGAGCGACTGGTCCGCCACCCGAGCATGCACCGTCTCCTCGCCCAGCACATTGGCGAAGTCACGCACCCGGCGCAGCAGCCGCCCGGCGATGCGCGGGGTGCCGCGCGAACGCCTGGCGATTTCCTTGGCACCGTCGGGGGCGACATGGAGGTCGAGCAGGCTCGCAGCGCGCGTGACGACCTTTTCCAGCTCGTCCACCGTGTAGAAGTTGAGGCGGACCGGAATGCCGAACCGGTCCCGGAGCGGTTGGGTGAGCAGGCCCTGTCGGGTGGTGGCGCCGACCAGGGTGAAGCGCGGCAGGTCGATGCGGACGCTGCGCGCCGACGGCCCCTCGCCGATCATCAGGTCCAGCGCGCGGTCTTCCATCGCCGGGTATAGCACTTCCTCGACCGCGGGATTCAGCCGGTGGATCTCGTCGATGAACAGGACGTCGCCATCCTCGAGATTGGTGAGCAAAGCTGCGAGATCGCCCGACTTGGCGATCACCGGGCCAGAGGTCGAGCGGAAGCCGACACCCATCTCGCGGGCGATGATCTGGGCGAGCGTGGTCTTGCCCAGGCCCGGGGGACCGAAGAACAGGACATGGTCCAGCGCATCGCCGCGCTGTTTGGCGGCATCGATGAACACCCGCAGATTCTCGCGCGCCGCCTTCTGCCCGACGAACTCGTCGAGACTCTTGGGGCGCAGCGCGGCATCGACATCGTCGGCGCGGCGGGCGGAGGAGAGGAGGCGATCGGTGTCGGTCATTGCGGGGAGCGGTTTTCCTCGGCGGCCTTCTTCATAGCGGGGTCGACGATATAGCGGTCTATTTCGGACACGCTTCGCGGTGGCGGATAAGGCCTGCCACGGGTAGGCACGCCCAGGAAACGTACCTTCCTGCCATCCCGCACCATTCCCGATACCGGCACGAACACGCTACCTCGCGTCTCGCCATAATCGACGCAATTGCCGCCTTCCGGAATTTCCGGGAAATCGATGACGACGGTCCTGACACCCAGCGCACGTGCGAAGGGCTTCTCGAGCCTGGCCTTCACGCGCGAACCGTCAAGCGAGATGATGCGCACCTGGATCGCATTCCGCACCCCTTCCGGCCATTTATGGAAGAAGAAATAGCGCATGTTGCGACCATCGAAGCAGGCTCTGGCCTGCCTCGCACCGCCGACGAGCGTGACGGCAAGCAGCCCAGCGGCCCAGAGGATCTTCTTCGCGCTCATCCCAGCAACCCGCTCAGCAGCGCCGGGTGGAAGCCCCAGCCCAGGAACCCGCACAGCCCCATGAACAGCCCGAAGGCGCCGAACGCCCAGCCGGCCCAGAGCAGCCAGGCGCTCTCGACCAGCGCGGCGACCGCAGCGATCGAGATGGCGGTGGAGACCGCCGCGTCGCTCGCGTCGAACTGGTCGTCATGGACGTTGAGCGCGTCATATTGGTCGCTCTGCGCCTTGGCATCGGCAGCGAGGCGGGGCGCTTCGGCCTTGTACTTGGCGATGTCGCGGTCGAGCCCGGCGAGCACCGGCGCGGCGCGCCTGGGCTCCGCAAGCGCGGCGATCTGGACGCGGCTCGCCTCGGCGACATGCTGCTTGGTCTTGGTCGCCTGATATTCGTTCCACTTGTCGACCGAGGCCGACTGGGCCTGCGCCATCGCCTGGACGATATTGCCGTCCTTGATCCCGCACAGCCCCATGAATACCGAGAGCACGACCACGGTGATCGCCACCTGGCGGTTGAGCGACTTGTCCTTCGCCTCGGCGCTGACTTCGATTTCCATGGTCCCGCCCTATCCTGCCCGCAGCGATGCGACTAGGTCCCGGGCATGCCCCGCCCCGACCTGCTGCTGATCACGAACGTCCCCGCCCCGCTCCGCGCGGCGCTGGCCGAGCGCTTCACCCTGCACGAAGGCGAGCCGGTGCCCGGCGTCCGCGCGGTGGTGGGCGGCGGCACGGCCAGGCTCGACGCCGCGCTGCTCGAGCGGCTGCCGGCGCTGGAGATCGTCGCGATCCACGGCATCGGCCATGACGGCATCGACCTCGCCGCGCTGCGGGCCCGCGGCATCCGGCTGACGCTGACCCCGGACGTGCTGACCGAGGATGTCGCCGACCTCGCCATCGCGCTGATGCTGGCGGTGCAGCGCCGGGTGGCAGCGAACGATGCGCTGGTACGCAGTGGCGGCTGGAGCGCACCGCTCGGCAGGCGTGCGAGCGGACGCCGGATCGGTATCTTCGGGCTGGGCCGGATCGGCCATGCCATCGCGCTGCGCGCCGCGCCCTTTGCCGGGGAACTGCTCTACAGCGCGCTCTCCGAAAAGCCGGTGCCGTGGCGCTTCGTCCCCGATATCGCCGCGCTGACCGAAGCGAGCGACGTGCTGATCCTGGCGGCACCCGGTGGGGCGGAGACCGAGAAGATCGTCGATGCGGCGGTGCTCGACCGGCTCGGCCCCGGCGGCGTGCTGGTCAACATCGCGCGGGGCAGCCTGGTCGACGAGGATGCGCTGGTCGCGGCACTTGCCGAAGGCCGCATCGCCGGCGCCGGGCTCGACGTGTTCGCGCAGGAACCGCGGGTTCCCGATGCGCTCAAGGCGATGGACCAGGTCGTCCTCGCCCCGCACCAGGGCAGCGCCACCGAGGAAGGCCGCACCGAGATGCGCAACCTGGTGCTCGCCAATCTCGACGCGCATTTCGCGGGGAAGGCGCTGCTGACGCCACTGGGCTGAGCGCTCAGTCATAATGCTCGATCCCGTCGCCGACGATCTCGACCCAGGGGTGCTTGCGTTCCTCCCACACCGAAAAGAACGGCGCGGGGAAATCGGGGTCGGCGAACCCGCCGATCGCGACCGCCACGAGATCGGGCAATCCGCCGCCGCGATACCAGACGGTGCCGCCGCAGTTCGGGCAGAAATGAAATTCGGTGACTGCGCCGCTGTCGTTGACATGCTCCCAGCGCGATGCGGCGCCGGTGACCGTCACCTGGTCCAGCGGGAAGCGCGCCTGCGCCGAAAAGGCCGAACCGCTGCGGCGTTTGCAGTCGAGGCAATGGCAGACCGAGATGCGCACCGGCTCGCCCGCGCATTCGGCCCGGAGCTGGCCGCAGCGGCAGGTGGCGGTGCGGGTCGTCACTTGGCGGCCTTGCGCAGGGCGAGGCGGACCAGCGCGTCGAGCGTCGCGCCCGTGCCCAGTTCGTCGGCGGCGGCATTGACCGCGGCGCTGGCCTCGGCCGGCTTGAAGCCGAGGTTGAGCATCGCCGACACCGCATCCTGCGCCGCGCCGCTCGCCGGGGCCGCGCCGGGGGCACCGCTGGCCAGCGCCACGCCGCCGGCCTTGTCCTTCAATTCGTTGACGATGCGCTGGGCGAGCTTGGGTCCCACGCCGTTCGCCCGGGCGATCATCGCCGCGTCGGCGCGGGCGACGGCGGTCTGCACTTCCTCGGGGGAGAGGATCGAGAGGATCGCCAGCGCCACCTTGGCACCGACACCCTGCACGCTGGTGAGATGGCGGAACCAGTCCCGCTCCGCCGCCGTGGCGAAGCCCATCAGCCGGATCGAATCCTCGCTGACCAGCATCTCGGTATGCAGCGTCGCGAACTCGCCGACCGCGCCGAGCGCCGCCAGCGTGCGCGCCGAGGCGCCGGCGAGGTAGCCAACGCCGTTGACGTCGATCACCACGCTGTCGATGCCCGCCGCCTCGATGCGGCCCTTCAGATGCGCAATCATGCCGCTCGCCTCCGCCGCCCGACCACCCGCCGGGTCGGCAAAAATGTTGAATCTCTTGAATCCCCACGCATGCGCGGGCGAGGCAAGATCGATGGTCGAGAGGGATGCCGGCTCACGGCTGGTACATAAGCGGAACAGCCGGGCGTAGGAAAGCGAAATCCCTCTACGGGCTCTGGCGGAATGCCCTTGGGCGCACCAATTCGCGGCCAGGGGATTTGGGGGATATTCGATGACCGTCGCATTGCTCGGGCTCTGGTGCACGCTGCTGCTGGCGCAAGGCACGCCGGTGGGGCGGCTGATGCGGCGGGTGCTGGTCGAATGGCCGGCGGCGCGGCTGGCGCGGATCCGGCGCGGGGCGGTGATCGTCTGGGCGCTGCTCGGGGTGATCGGGCTGCTGTTCTTCTGGTTCCTCGAGGAAGACGGGCTGCGGCTGTTCACCATGGCGCTGCCCGAGATCGCCGGCTGGCTCTCGATGATCGAGGCCGGCGCGCTGGTCGAGGCGCTTGCGGTGGCCGCGGCGGCGGCATCGACGCTGCGGCTGGGCGCGGTGCGGGCCTGGGTGGCGGCACGGCTGCCGCTCGGGCGCCGGGCGACGCGGGCGCGGCGGGTGCGGCCGGTGGCGCGGGAAGCCTCGAACGATGATGAGGATCGAGCTGCGTTCGCGTTGGCCGGCTAGTCGTCCGGGATTCAACTTTTCGGTTCCCCGGCGAAAACCGGGGCCCAGGGTTTCTCCGCCGGATCGCCTGTAACCCTGGGCCCCGGCTTTCGCCGGGGAACAGCTAACCCGCGAAGGAAGGTCTCTACCGCAGCCCGAAACGCGCGCTGGCGAGGTGATGCGCGTGGCAGATCGCCACGGCGAGGGCGTCGGCGGCGTCGGGGCCGTCGATCTTCACGCCGGGCAGCAGCCGCGAGACCATGGCGTGGACCTGCTCCTTCTCGGCATTGCCGACGCCGACCACCGATTTCTTGACCGTGCTCGGCTTGTACTCGCCGACATCGATGCCGATCCGCGCGGCGGCGCACAGCACCACCCCGCGGGCCTGGCCGAGCTTGAGAGTCGACTGGGCGTTGGAATTGACGAACACCTCCTCGACCGCGGCAGCTTCCGGCGCGTGATCGGCGATCAGCGCGGCGAGCATCGCGTCGAGATGCGCGAGGCGGCGCGGGAGCGGCGCCTGGGTGTCGGTCTTCAGCCGGCCATTGGCGAGGTGCGACAGGCGATTGCCCTCGGCACGGATCAGCCCCCAGCCGGTGGTGCCGAGGCCGGGATCGAAGCCGAGGATGATCATCGGTTTCTGCACGCGAAGGCGCGAAGGCGCGAAGAAGAAAGATATTGGTTCGCGCGGAGGCGCGGAGGCGCGGAGATTGCTGCGCTCGCGCGAAGCGCCGGAATACCCCAACGCCCACCACGCGCTGCACTGTCGCGGATATTGGGGCCGCTGGCGCGGCAAGCGCTCTCCGCGCCTCCGCGCCTCCGCGCGAACCCAGAATCTTCGCGGCTTCGCGCCTTCGCGTGAATCAATCTCAGCCCAGCTTCTCCATCACCGCGTCCGAGACTTCGTAATTGCCCCAGACGGTCTGGACGTCGTCGTCGTCGTCGAGCGCGTCGATCAGCTTGAACAGCTTGGTCGCGTCTTCCTCGTTCACCTCGACCATGGTCTGCGGGCGCCAGGCGAGCTTGGCGCCCTCGGCCTCGCCGAGCACCGGCTCCAATGCCTTGGCGACTTCGTGGAGATCGCCCTGGGCGGTCCAGATCTCGTGGCCGTCCTCGGAGCTGGTCACGTCTTCGGCACCGGCCTCGAGCGCGGCCTCGAACACCTTCTCGGCGTCGCCGACCTTGGCGGGATAGTTGATCAGGCCCATCCGGTCGAAGCCGTGGCTCACCGAACCGGCGGTGCCGAGATTGCCGCCATTCTTCGAGACCGCGGTGCGCACGTTGGTCGCGGTGCGATTGCGGTTGTCGGTCAGCGCCTCGATGATCAGCGAGACGCCGCCCGGGCCGAAGCCCTCGTAGCGGATCTCTTCGTAATTCTCGCCGTCGCCCTTGCTCGCCTTGTCGATCGAGCGCTGGATATTGT
>Ga0102592_1000326_pt1 | contig 91268 bp, 71 predicted proteins | sample AraplaCol_mMF_r2_FD_76861 | JGI IMG/M metagenome (GOLD analysis project Ga0102592, IMG submission 76861) | Arabidopsis root microbial communities from North Carolina, USA - plate scrape MF_Col_mMF_r2 (SPADES assembly) (version 2) | ecosystem: Host-associated > Plants > Roots > Endosphere...
GCGGCCACGACGATCAGGACGATCTGGTTTTCTTAGAAGAGCATACGGCTCAGCCAGCTCTCCCTACACAGCGCAATGTCTGGCGCGTGATGATTATCGATGACGACGAAGACGTCCATTCGACGACCACGTTCGCCCTTGGCAACCTGGACATGCAGCACCGCCCCCTGGAATTCGTGCACGCTTATTCCGCCGCACAGGCGCGCGAAATGCTCAAGCACGAACAGGAAATCGCCGTGATCCTGCTCGACGTAGTCATGGAGCAGGATGACGCCGGTTTGCACTTGGTGCGCTATATCCGCGAAACACTGAAGCTGGCCGACGTGCGCATTATCCTGCGCACCGGCCAGCCCGGCTACGCGCCTGAAATCGACGCGATCCGCGATTTCGACATCAACGATTACAAGACCAAGTCCGAGCTGACGCGCATCAAGCTGTTCACCACCGTGACTGCCGCGATCCGCTCATACGAACAAATCCGCAATATCAACGAAAGCCGGCGCGGCCTGGCACGCATCGTCCATTCCAGCACCGAGTTGATGGCGCTGCACGGCGTGCAGAATTTTGCTTCCGGTGTGCTGTCGCAGATCGCTGAACTGCTCGGCCAGGAGGCGCACGGCGTGCTGTGCGTGCAGGAATGCCCGGATGCCGGCTGCCATGAGCTGGTCGTGATGGCCGCCACCGGCAGCCACCATAACCTGTCGAATTCCCAGCTCACCGTCAACGAAGACCCGCGCGTGCACAAGGCGATGGAGGAGTGCCTGGCAGCGCGCCGCAATATTTACACCCCCGACAGCATCACGCTGCACTTCGCCGGCAAGGCCAGCCGCACATTCGTCGCGTTCATGGATGTTACGCGTGCACCGACCGCGCTGGAAGAAAGCCTGCTGGAAGTCTTCTGCAGCAATGTGGCCGTTGGCCTCGATAATGTGGAACTGGTGTCGCACCTGCATACGGCGGCCTTCTATGACAACCTGTCCAAGCTGCCGAACCGCACGCGCCTGATCGAAATCCTCGATGCTACGCTGGCCGGCCCGGCCAAGCAGGACGCGACCCTTTGCCTGGTCGACCTTGACCACTTTGCCGAGACCAACGACGCGCTGGGCCATGAATTCGGCGACCTGCTGCTGTCCGCCGTCGCGGCCCGCCTGCAAAATAGCCTGGGCAAGCAGTTGACGGTCGCGCGCATCGGGGGAGATATCTTCTGCGTGCTGGGCGATGCCGGCCAGGTCAACCCGGCCAACATCATCGCGCTCTTCTCGACCCCATTCAGCATCGACGGCCAGGACGTGCAGCTCTCGGCAACCCTCGGCCTGGTGCGGCTGCTCGAACATGACGGCAGCGGCGCCGATGCGCTGAAGGATGCCGACATTGCGCTGAAGCGCGCCAAAACGCAGCAGCGCGCCGGACACTTCTACTTCTCGCGCAGCATGGGCGTGGAAATCCGTGAGCGCGTGCGCATGATGCACGCCCTGCGCACCGGTTTCAGCCAGAACCAACTCTTTGTTGTCTACCAACCGCAAGTCGACCTGGATTCGCGCCGGCCGATGGGTGCAGAAGCCCTGCTGCGCTGGCAGACGCCGGACGGCAAATACGTGTCGCCGGACCGCTTCATCCCGATCGCGGAATATTCGGGACTGATTATCGACCTGGGCGAATGGGTAATGCGCACTTCAATGCAGGAGCTGGTGGCCTTGCGCGCAGCGGGCCACACCGAATTCACCATGTCGATCAACGTATCGCAGGTGCAGTTCCGCCACCCTCACTTCCTCGACATGCTGCGCAATGCGCTGCACGAAACGGGCGCCCCACCGGAATATGTGGAGCTGGAGATTACCGAATCGATGGCGATGGAAGAACCGGACATGCTGATCAAGATGCTGGCGCAGATCAAACAGACCGGCGTGACCATCGCGATTGACGATTTCGGCACCGGCTTCTCGTCGCTGTCTTACCTGCAGCGCCTGCAGGTCGACCGCCTCAAGATCGACCGCGCCTTCGTTACCGAGATCACCAATTCCGCCCGTGGCAGCAGCATCGCCGAAATGGTGGTGCAACTGGGCCGCAATCTCGGCTTGGCAGTGATCGCGGAAGGCGTGGAGGACGAGCGCCAGGCGCAAATCCTGCACACCCTCGGCTGCCCGCTGGGCCAGGGCTTCCTCTTCGCACGCCCGATGACAGGCGAAGCGCTGGTCGGGTGGCTAAGCGACGATGCCATGGCCGGCGTGGCATAAATAAAAAATGGGGACGTACCCCATTTTTCAGAACTGCGAAAATGGGGTACCTCCCCATTCTTTATTTCAGCCCTCGGACTTCTCTTCTTCCTCGGCCGGCCAGTCGCGGATGTAAGCCTTCAGCATGCGGTTTTCAAAGCTTTGCGCTTCCAGCACGGCGCGCGCCACGTCGTAGAACGAAATCACGCCCAGCAGGGTCTTGGCGTTCATCACCGGCAGGTAGCGCGCATGCTTTTCCAGCATGATGCGGCGCACTTCATTAACTTCGGTGTCCGGGGTTACGGTGATCGGGTGGTCATCCATGTGCTTGCGCACGGTGCCGCCGCCGACCGACCCCTGGTTCGCGTGCAGTGCCTTCAGCACTTCGCGGAACGTGAGCATGCCGACCAGGTCACCGTATTCCATCACCACCAGCGAACCGATGTCTTTTTCGGCCATGGTGTTTGCCGCTTCGACCAGCGGCTGGTCCGGAGTGATCGTATAGAGGATGTTCCCTTTGACTTGGAGGATTTCAGATACTTTCATTTTGGGCCGTCCTGTCCGGTGGTGATTATGGTTTTATTGTAAGCCTTACCATCGAATTTAGCGTATGCCAAGCGAAAAATCCAGAGTTGGATTAATCAAAACGCAACAGTATTCACAAGCTAAATAACACGATAGCATGGCAACCATGACAACGCCAAATTATCCCGGGTTCGATACCCTCGCCCTGCACGCGGGCGCCACGCCAGATCAGGCCACCGGCAGCCGCGCTACCCCCATCCATTTCACGTCCTCCTTCGCTTTCCGCGATTCGGACCATGCGGCGGCCCTGTTCAATATGGAGCGGGCCGGCCACGTGTATTCGCGCATTTCCAACCCCACCAATGCGGTGCTCGAGGAACGCATGGCGGCGCTGGAAGGCGGCGTGGCGGGCATTGCCACCGCCAGCGGCCAGGCGGCGATGCACCTGGGGCTGGCCACGATTGCCGGCGCAGGCTCGCACATCGTCGCGTCGCGGGCACTGTACGGCGGCTCGCACAACCTGCTCGGCTATACCCTGAAACGCTTCGGCATCGAGACCACTTTTGTCGATCCGCGCGACCTGGACGCCTGGCGCGCAGCCATCCAGCCCAATACCAAGGTGCTGTTCGGTGAAACGCTGGGCAATCCGGGCCTGGACGTGCTGGACATCCCCAACGTGGCGGCGATCGCGCATGAGGCCCACCTTCCGCTGATGGTCGATTCGACCTTCACCACACCCTACCTGCTGCGGCCATTCGAGCATGGCGCCGACCTGGTATTCCATTCCGCCACCAAATTCCTGTGCGGGCACGGTACCGCGATCGGCGGCGTATTGATTGATGGCGGCACTTTCGACTGGCAGGCGGCCTATGAGGCGACTGGGCGCTTTGCCGAGCTGTGCGAGCCGTATGACGGCTTCCACGGGATGGTGTTTGCCGAAGAATCGACCGTGGCGCCGTTTGCGCTGCGCGCTCGGCGTGAAGGCCTGCGCGATTTCGGCGCGGCCATGAGCCCGCACAATGCCTTCGCCATCTTGCAGGGTGTCGAAACGCTGGCGGTACGCATGGACCGGCATGTCGCCAACACGCGCCGCGTGGCGGAATTCCTGCTCGCCAATCCAGCGGTCGAATCGGTGATCTACCCCGAACTCGAAAGCCATCCGGACCGCGCGCTGGCCGCGCAGCTGCTGCCGAAAGGCGCCGGCGCCGTGCTCTCGTTCACGCTGAAAGGCGACCGCGCGGCCGGCAAACGCTTCGTCGACAGCCTGAAAGTGTTTTCGCATCTGGCCAACGTCGGTGACGTCCGTTCGCTGGTGATCCACCCCGCTTCAACTACACATTTCCGCGTGCCCGCCGACCAGCTGGCCGCGTCGGGAATTGCGGAGGGCACAATGCGGCTGTCCGTCGGCCTGGAAGATGCCGATGACCTGCTCGAAGACCTCGCACGCGGGCTCAAAGCCTCGCAGAAAGGGGCTTGAGCATGCTGTTCGGTGAAACGTATTGCTACACGGGCGGCAAGGCATTCGACCCGGCACTGCCAACAGTCGTCATGATCCATGGCGCGCAGAATGACCATTCGGTCTGGGCACTGCAATCGCGCTACCTTGCTCATCACGGCTTTGGTGTGCTGGCAGTGGACTTGCCGGGACATGGCCGCAGCCGTGGCGCCGCGCTGCGCAGTGTCGAGGAGATGGCCGGCTGGCTGCTTTCCTTGCTGGACAAGGCTGGCGTAGCGAAGGCTGCGCTGGTGGGGCACAGCATGGGCTCCCTGATCGCGCTGGAGGCTGCCCACCGCGCGCCGGAGCGCATCACGCGCCTGGCGCTACTCGGCGCAACCTATCCAATGAAGGTTTCCGATGCGCTCCTCACCGCTGCACGCGAGGCCGAGGGTGACGCGATCGACATGGTCAATATCTGGTCGCACAGCTCTTACGCGCAGAAGCCGTCCTGCCCGGGACCGGGCTTCTACGTCAGCGGGATGTCGAAACGGCTGATGGAGCGCATCTCGGCGCAAGGAGAAGAGCTGCTGTTCCACACCGATTTCACGGCCTGTAACAGCTATGCGAATGGCGCCGCGGCAGCTGCAAGCGTGCGCTGCCCGGTCCAGTTCATCTTCGGCAGCAAGGACATGATGACGCCACCGCGCAGCACCAAGGCCCTGCTGGCGGCGCTTTCGGGCGCAAAGACTGTGACAGTCGACGCAGGCCACCAGATGATGGCCGAGCAGCCGGACGCCGTGCTGGATGCGCTGATTTCCTTCCTGCGCTAACCCCTGCCGGAACCCTCAGGCGGCGCCGAAATGCTCCGCCAGGGTGGTGCCCAGCCCTGCTTCCACTGCCGTCTCCACCTGGCGAGCCAGGATGGCAGCATCGCGGCTGGCCTGGCGGTCAGTCTCGTCATCGGAATCGGCCAGGACGCCGGCGTTCAAGGACATGCCCCCAAATACGAAGAGGCGGTAGACATCGGCCACCGTGATCTTGTGGACGTTGGCCAGCAGGACCCAGTTATCCGCGCCTTCGCTGACCCGCTTGCCGAACTGCACGCGCGACGGCGGCGCAATCTTCACCTTTGCCACCCAGCCGGGCACCAGCATTTTCTCCAACAGGGTGTCCATCTCATCGAAGCCAAGCCGGGTGCGGCCGCGTATCTCTGCCGAGCTCACGGCAGCGTTATCGCCCTGCTCCCGCGCCTGGTGCAGAACTTTCAGCACTGCCATGGCGTCGACAAATTCCCCGCCTGGAACCGCCTCGTGCCACCAGCGCTCATACTTCACTACCGGCAGCGCTGCCGTCAGCAAGGCGCCCAGCAGCGTAATCAGCCAGGAAACATAAATCCACAACAGGAACAATGGCAAGGCCGCCAGCGCGCCATATATCTTCGAATAGGTCGGCGCCTGCGTAATGAAAATCGCGAAGCCGCGCTTGGCCAGCTCGAATGACACCGCCGCCAGTGCGCCGCCGCAAATCGCGTCGCGCCAGTCCACCATGCGGTTCGGCACCGTAATGTAGAGGAACGTGAAGGCCAGGGTCGTCAGAAGGACCGACAGCAGCGTGTAGAAAATTGGCCCGGTTACCGATCCAACCAGGCCGCTGGTCGCGTCGAACAAGTGGGTCGACAGGCTGATCGAAACACCAATCAGCAGCGGGCCAAGGGTAATCAGCGCCCAATACACCAGCACGCGCCGCACCAGCCGGCGCTCGGTCTTGACGCGCCAGATGCGGTTGAAGGCGCGCTCGATCATGCTCATCATCGCCACGGAGGTCAGCACCAGCGTCACGGCGCCGACAGCTGAAAGTCGCGTCGCCTTGGCCGCGAACGTGGTCAGGTAACCCAGGATGGTGCTGGAAATTGCCTTCGGCATCACGCTCTTGATGAAATACGCTTCCAGCGCGGTGCGGAAGGTATTAAACATCGGGAAAGTCGTGAAGATCGCCAGCGCGATCGTCAGGACCGGAACCAGCGCGAAAACGGTCGTAAACGTCAGGCCGCCTGCCACCTGGGGCAGGCTTTCCTCGCGCAGGCGGCGGCGTCCGAACTGGATCAGGTCATGCAGTTCGCTCCACGAGAGAGCGCGCAGTTCGGCCACGCCTTTGGTGCAGGCGCGGGCTACGTTGGTGTAGAGGGACTTAAAAACCATCAGTGAAGCTTATTAGTCATGCAACTTGTGCAAAGGGCCATATAATATCAATGATGAACAGAACTAACCTCACAATTCTAATTTTGTATTATTCAAGGCACGGATCCGTGCGTAAATTGGCGGAAATGATTGCCCAGGGCGTCGAGTCCGTGCCGGGCTGCGATGCCCGCCTGCGCACCGTGCCAGCCGTTTCCACCGTATCGGAAGCGACGGCGCCGGAAGTGCCGCTGGATGGCGCGCCTTATGTCGAATTGCAAGACCTGGAGGAATGCGACGGCCTGGCGCTGGGCTCCCCCACCCGTTTCGGCAACATGGCAGCGGCCATGAAGTATTTTTGGGACGGGACGTCGGCACAATGGCTGTCCGGCACCCTGTCCGGCAAGCCGGCCTGCGTCTTTACCTCGACCGGCAGCCAGCACGGCGGCCAGGAGTCGACGCTGCTGACGATGATGGTGCCGTTGCTGCACCATGGGATGATGGTCATGGGCCTGCCCTACACCCATCCCGAACTGATGACGACGACCAGCGGCGGTTCGCCCTACGGCGCATCCCACTGGTCGGGACTGGACGGCAAAAAGCCGTTCACGGAAGATGAGAAACGCCTGGCGATCGCGATGGGTCGCCGGCTGGCTGAAACGGCGGTCAAGCTGCGGAGACAGTAACCATGAACAGTACCAAGCACAAACTTTTCCATTGGGGCGCGATCGCCAGCCTGGCCTTGCTCATTATCTGGAGCGTGGCCTGGGAAATGTGGCTCTCCCCGTACAAGCCCGGCGGTTCCTGGCTGGTACTGAAGGCGGTACCGCTGCTGTTCCCGCTGCTGGGTGTGATCAAGCGCGATATCTACACGCTGCAATGGACTTCGATGATGATCCTGATTTACTTCATCGAAGGCGTGGTGCGCGCATACGGCGACAAAGTCACGCCGTGGCTGGGCTGGGGCGAAGCGGCTATCGTGGTGGTCTACTTCCTGTGCGCCATCCTTTACGTGCAGCCATATAAGAAGGCAGCCAAGCAGGCAGCCCGCGAATTGCTGGAAAAGGTCAACACCAGCAAGACCAAGTAAATATGGACAACCCTGCTTTCCTAGGCGCTTGCCGCGCCTTGCTCGGCGACGCGCACGTCATTTCCGATCAAGCGGACATGGCGCCTTACCTGCGCGATTGGCGTGGACGCTTCACCGGCCGCGCCCTGGCTGTGCTGCGGCCGGCCGATACCGGACAAGTCGCTGCAACCGTCAAGCTGTGCGTTGAAGCGCGCATCCCGATCGTGCCGCAAGGCGGCAATACAGGGCTGGTGCTGGGCAGCGTGCCCGATGCCAGCGGCACCGCTGTTGTGCTCTCGCTGGCGCGCATGCAAAAGGTGCGCAAAGTCGATCCGGTCAACCGCACCATGACGGTCGACGCCGGAGTGATCCTGCAACGCGCGCAGGAAGCAGCGGCCGAACAGGGCTGCCTGTTCCCGCTTTCCCTGGCAGCGGAAGGCAGTTGCACCATCGGCGGCAACCTGTCGACCAATGCCGGCGGCACCGGGGTACTTCGATACGGTAATACGCGCGAACTGTGCTTGGGGCTGGAAGTCGTCACGCCGCAGGGCGAGGTCTGGTCCGGGCTGCGCGGGCTGCGCAAGGACAATACCGGCTACGACCTGCGCGACCTGTTCATCGGGGCCGAGGGCACGCTTGGCATCATTACCGGCGCCGTGCTCAAGCTTTATCCGCAGCCCAAGGCTTCCGTCACGGCACTGGCTGCCATGGAATCGCCGGCGGCGGCATTGCGGCTGCTGTCGATCATGCAGGACCATTGCGGCGCGAGCCTGACCGGCTTTGAGCTGATGTCGGACTTCTGCCTGCGGCTGGTGGCCAAGCACTTCCCGGCGCTGCCGCAGCCATTGGCCGACGGACATGCGCAATATGCCTTGCTGGAGCTTTCCAGCAGCGAGTCGGAAGCCCATGCGGCGTCCCTGCTTGAGAGCGCGCTTGGAACAGCCCTCGGCGAAGGCGTGGTGCAGGACGCGGTGGTTGCCAGCTCCGCCGCGCAATCGCGTGGGCTGTGGGACCTGCGCGAGCATATTCCCCTGGCCCAGGCGGCGGACGGCAAGAACATCAAGCATGATATTTCGCTGCCAGTTTCTTCGATTGCGGATTTCATCGCCAGCACAGAGCCGCGCTTGCAGGCGGCGTTCCCGGGGTGCCAGCTGGTGTGTTTCGGCCATCTTGGCGATGGCAACCTGCATTTCAACGTCGCGCCGCCGGTTGGCGTGGCAAACGAAGACTTCCTGCACAGCCAGGAGGCCGTCAACCGCGTAGTGCACGATGCCGTCGCAGCTTTCGGCGGTTCGATTTCGGCCGAACATGGCATTGGCGCGTTAAAGCGTGACGAACTGGCGCGCTACAAGTCGCCGGTGGAGTTGAACCTGATGCGGGCGATCAAGGCCGCATTGGATCCTTTGGGCCTGATGAATCCAGGGAAAATCTTATGAAACTTCTGCCCTTGCTGCTGGTGGCGATGGCGCTTCCTGCAGGCGCACAAGCCCTGCACAAGTGCACTGTCGATGGGAAAGTGAGCTACTCGCAGCAGCCTTGCGAGAAAGGCGTGGCCAGCACGATCGCAGTGCCGGCCGCGCCGGCGCCGGATCCCGCTGCGGCGGCGAACATCAAGCGCCAGGAACGCGAGGCCGAGAAAATGGCCAGCGAACGCCGCAAGCGGGAGGCACGCGAGGAGCGCGAGAGCTTGGCCGAGGCGCGGGCTGTTGCCAGCCACAATAAGAAATGCAAGAAGCTCCACATGCAGCAGAAATGGGCGGAAGAAGATGCGCGCGGCGCCACGCTCCAGAACTCCGAACGCGCAAAAGTGAAAGCGAAACGCGCCGCAGACATGTACCAATTGGAATGCGGCGGCTGACGCGCTGGCTGGCACTTGGTGAATGGCGCTCACATCCGCTGCGGGCGCTGACCGCTATTGCTGCGATTGCGATCGGCGTGGCGCTGGGGTTTGCCATCCACCTCGTCAACGCGGCAGCGCTGAACGAGTTCACCACTGCGGTCCACAGCCTGTCGGGCCAGGCGGATATCCAGGTGAGCGGGACCGAAGCGACCTTTGACGAAGGTGTCTATCCAAGCCTGGCGCGGCTGCCCGAGGTGGCGGTGGCTTCACCAGTGCTGGAATTCGACGCGTCGATGCCGGGTGCACGGCAGGCACTGAAAATCATCGGCCTCGACGTGTTCCGGGCTGGCTTTATCACGCCTGACTTGATCGGCGCGCCTGAAGAAGATCTTCCCTACGACACGCTGGCGGACGACGCGATCTTCCTGTCGCCCGCCGCCATGAACTGGCTGCAATCGCGGCCCGGTGGCGAGCTTCGCCTTCAATCGGGCAGCAAGGTGGCTGTCCTGCGCGTGGCTGGTTCGCTGCAGCGGGCGCGCGTGGGGCAACGGTTCGCTGTGATGGATATCGCGGCGGCGCAATGGCAATTCCAGCGCCTGGGAAAACTGTCGCGCGTGGACTTGAAACTGCGCGATGGCGTTGATCGCGGCGCTTTCGAGCGGTCACTGGCGGCTCGGCTTGAACGCGAGTTTCCCGGCCGCTTCCGGGTCGGCCAGCCGAATGATACGGAGCAGGAAGGCCGCAACGCGAACTTGAGCCGGGCATATCGCGTCAACCTGAGCGTGCTCGCGCTGGTTGCCTTGTTCACCGGCGCCTTCCTCGTGTTCTCTTCGCAAGCGCTGTCCGTGCTGCGCCGGCGCAGCGAATTCGCCCTGCTGCGCGTGCTGGGGCTGGAGCGGCGCCAGTTGATCCGCCAGGTCGTGCTGGAAGGCGCACTGTTGGGCAGCATCGGATCGGCGCTTGGCGTGGCAGGCGGGTATGCGCTGGCAGCGGCCGTGCTGCGGGTCTTTGGCGGCGATCTTGGTGCAGGCTACTTTGCAGGCGTCCAGCCAAGCGTACAATGGGCGCCGCTCGCGGCCCTGGCCTACTTTGCGCTCGGCCTGGGCGTCGCCTTGCTTGGCGGCCTGGCACCGGCCTTCGACGCGGCCCGCGCGCGGCCTGCCGTGGCGCTCAAGGCTGGCACCGACGAAACGGCGTTGCGGCCGCTCTCGCGGCCTTGGCCTGGGCTCGCTTGCCTCGGCTTGGCCGCCGCGATGGTGTTCGCTCCGCCGGTACTGGAGCTGCCGATATTCGGCTACCTGTCTATCGCCCTGCTCCTTGTTGGCGCCATCGCCCTGATGCCGCGCTTGTCCGGCATGGTCTTCGCTTCCCTGGCCCGCTACACGTCATCCGACAACCCTGGACTGCGCGCAGCGGCGAGTCCCGTGCGCGCACTTGCGCTGGCGCGGCTGGCCAACGCATCTGGCCAGGCCGGCATTGCGCTGGGCGGCGTCCTGGCGAGCTTCAGCCTGATGGTGGCGATGGCGATCATGGTTGCCAGTTTCCGCACCTCGGTTGACGAATGGGTGTTGCGCATCCTGCCGGCAGACGTGTACGTGCGCAGCGCGTCGGGCGGTACGACAGGTGGCCTCTCGCCCGCCGAACAGGATGCACTACGCGCAGTGCCCGGCATCGCCCGCATTGAATTCCTGCGCGTGCGTTCAGTCTCCCTGTCGCCGCAGCGGGCCAATGTCGCCGTGCTGGCGCGCGATGTCGATCCGGCCGATCCTGGCCGCGCAATGGTCCTCGTCGAGGGCTCGGCGCATGCAGGGACGGCACCATCCGCACCGCTAGCGGCAGCCTCCCCGACGCTTCCCCCGGCCTGGGTATCGGAAGCCATGTCCGACCTGTACGGGTTACGCCCCGGCGCCACCCTGCGCCTGCCGCTGCAGGGCCAGCTGCGCGAGTTCCGCGTCGCCGGCATCTGGCGCGACTACGCCCGCGCCGGCGGCGCCGTCATCTTGCGCCGTTCAGACTACATCGCCCTGACCGGTGACCGCGACGCGGGCGATGCCGCTATCTGGCTCACCAAGAACACCAGCGCAGCCCAGGTGCAGGAAAACATCCGCAAACTGCCCTTCGGCGACCTGGTGGAAACCAGCGTCCCATCCGAGATCCGCAACCTGACGCTGAAAATCTTCGACCGCAGCTTTGCCGTCACCTACCTGCTGGAAGCCATCGCCATCGTGATCGGCCTGTTTGGCGTCGCAGCCACCTTCTCCGCCCAAACGCTGGCGCGGGCGCGTGAATTCGGCATGCTGCGCCACGTTGGCGTCACACGCGGCCAGGTACTCGGCATCCTCGCGCTGGAAGGCGCCGCCCTGACCATCCTCGGCATCCTGGCCGGCTTCGCCCTTGGCTGGGTCATCAGCCTGGTGCTGGTCCACGTCATCAACCCGCAATCCTTCCACTGGACGATGCAAATGCACTATCCCTGGCCCCTGTTGGCCACCGTCGCCCTGGCCCTGCTGATCTCATCGGCCGCAACTGCGCTCTTCGCAGGCCGGCAGGCGCTGTCCGGCGGCCCGATTCGTGCCGTAAGGGAGGACTGGTGATGCGCGCCCTGCTTTGCTTGCTGCTGGCCCTGGCAGCCAACCTGCCGCTGCGAGCAGCTGACTTCACACCGGTCACGCCCGGCGTCCAGCTTCAGTTCCCGCGCGACTTCGGCGCCCACCCAGGCTTCAAGACCGAGTGGTGGTATGCCACCGGCTGGCTGGACACCGCCGACGGCCGCCAGCTCGGCTATCAGGTCACCTTCTTCCGCAGCAGCACCGGCCATGGCCGCGACAACCCGAGCCAGTTCGCGCCGAAAGACATCATCGTCGCGCACGTCGCACTGTCCGATCCAGCGCAAGGCAGGCTGCTGCACGACCAGCGCACCGCCCGCGCCGGTTTTGGCCTGGCCAGCGCTTCCACGCAAGACACCAACGTGCAACTGGACGGCTGGCGCATGCAGCGCGCCGAAGATGGCACTTATCATATCGACATCGAGGCCGCCGAATTCACGCTCGCGCTGAAGCTGCATCCGACCCAGCCTGTGCTGCTGCAAGGCGACGCCGGCTTCTCCCGCAAAGGCCCGAAACCCGAACAGGCAAGTTATTACTATAGCAAGCCACAACTACGCACCAGCGGCACCCTGGGCCGCCGAAAAGCCGCGCCGCAGGCCGTGACCGGCGTCACCTGGCTCGATCACGAATGGTCAAGCCAGGTGCTCGATCCGGCCGCTGCGGGCTGGGACTGGGCCGGCATCAATTTGAATGATGGCGGCGCCCTGATGGCATTCCAGATACGGGACCGCCAAGGTGGTAAACTGTGGGCCCACGCGACATGGCGCGATGCATCCGGTAAGATCACGCACTATTCGCAGGACCAGGTCAGTTTTACTCCGCAGGTGCGATGGAAATCGCCGCACACGCAAGCCGAGTATCCCGTAGCCACCCTGATAAGCACCGGCCCCGAACAGTGGCAGCTCAGTCCTTTGCAGCAGGACCAGGAACTGGATTCGCGCCGCTCGACCGGCGCGGTGTATTGGGAAGGCGCGGTGACAGTCTCGCGAAGCGGCAAGCCGGCGGGGCGCGGCTACCTGGAGTTGACGGGCTATGTCCGTCCGATGAAACTTTGAACAAGAACGTAGAATACGCATGAGCACCACCAACAACGGCCAGCCTGAAGCCCGAGAACTCAAGAAAGGCAGCCTGGCCGCCTTCAGGGGCCTGCTGCCCTTCCTCACGCCTTACCGCAACCGCTTCGTCATTGCCGGCATCGCGCTGGTGGTCGCCGCTGGCTCCACGCTGGCGATTCCGTACGCGTTCAAGCAGATGATCGACCTGGGCTTCGGCGCCAACGCGGGCGTGCGCAGCGCCGCCCATGTGAACGAGGTGTTCCTGGCGCTGTTCGCGGTTGCCACGGTCCTGGCGCTGGCGACCGCGGCGCGCTTCTACAGCGTGTCCTGGCTGGGCGAACGCGTGACCGCCGATATCCGCAATGCCGTCTATTCGCATGTGGTGCAGCAAAGCCCCGAATTCTTCGAAACCACCAAGACTGGCGAGGTGCTGTCGCGCCTGACCACCGACACCACCCTGATCCAGAGCGTCGTCGGAACCAGTATTTCGATGGCCTTGCGGAATGTGCTGCTGTTCCTGGGCGGCCTGGTGATGCTGTTCGTTACCAGCCCCAAACTCTCCTCCATCATCATCGGCCTGCTGGTGCTGACCGTACTGCCGATCGTGATCTTTGGCCGCCGCGTGCGCAAGCTGTCGCGCGATTCGCAGGATCGCGTGGCCGATGCGTCGGCGATGGCCGGCGAAATCCTGAACGCCATGCCGACCGTGCAAGCCTTCACCCATGAAGGCCTGGAAGCTAAACGCTTCGGCGGTTCCGTCGAAGGCGCGTTCAATACCGCAATGCGCCGCATCCAGGCACGCGCTTTCCTGACCATGCTGGCCATCGTGCTGGTATTCGGCACCATCGTATTCGTGCTGTGGCTCGGCGCCCATGCGGTGCTGGAGGGCACGATGACTGGCGGCGACCTGGGACAGTTCATCCTGTACGCATCCATCGTGGCGGGTGCGATCGGCGCCTTGTCCGAGGTGATGGGCGAGGCGCAGCGTGCGGCCGGCGCCACCGAGCGCCTGCTGGAATTGCTGGCCGTGCGCTCCGACATCCAGAACCCGGCGCAGCCGCAGGCACTGCCGCCGCGTGCTGCCAATGGCGCGGCCCTGAGCCTGTCTGAAGTGTCGTTCAGCTACCCGTCGCGCCCCGACACACTGGCCCTCGACCACGTGACGCTGGATATCAAACCGGGCGAGACCGTCGCCGTGGTTGGCCCTTCCGGCGCCGGCAAGACCACCCTGTTCCAGATGCTGCTGCGCTTCTACGATCCGCAATCGGGCGCAATCCGCCTTGACGGCACCGATATCCGCCTGCTGGACTTGCACACCCTGCGCGGCGCCATCGGCATCGTGCCGCAGGATACGGTGATCTTCTCGGCCGACGCGATGGAAAACATCCGCTACGGCCGCGCCGATGCCACCGACCAGGAAGTAATCCAGGCCGCGCGGCTGGCAGCTGCCCACGAATTCATCGAGCGCCTGCCGAACGGCTACAAGTCCTTCCTCGGCGAGCGCGGCGTGCGCCTGTCTGGCGGACAACGTCAGCGCATCGCAATTGCACGCGCCTTGCTGAAGAATCCTCCACTGCTGCTGCTCGATGAAGCGACCAGCGCGCTGGACGCGGAATCCGAGCGCCTGGTGCAAGGTGCACTGGAGGCGGCCATGGTGGGCCGTACCACGATCATCATTGCCCACCGCCTGGCAACCGTGCAGCGCGCCGACCGCATCATCGTCATGGAAGACGGCAAGATCGTCGAAACCGGTACCCACCAGTCCCTGGTCGCGCTGGGCGGGATCTATGCCAACCTGGCGGCGCTGCAGTTCCACAATGTGCATGTCACCCATTGAGGCGCTACGTGACCGACGCTGAATTGCGCCAGAGCTGCCACACTGTCCTGCCGGGCCATCGCCAGCCTTCGCCGGCGGAAACCTTTGCCGCCATGTCCGCATGGTGCGAAGCCAACGGCGTTGCCCACGACGTGTATGGCGAGGGAGAGCTGATCCAGGCCTTCGAGCAGAAAGTCGCCGACCTGCTGGGCTTCGAGGCGGCAACCTTCTGCATCACCGGCACCATGACCCAGGTCACGGCGCTGCGCCTGGCCTGCATGGAGCGCGGCAGCCGCCTGGTGGCGCTGCATCCGACCGCGCATATCTTCAAGCATGAACGCAGCAACCACCAGCTCCTGGACCATTTCCAGGCTATCCAGCTGGGCGACCTGCACCGTCCATTCACCCTGGGCGAGCTGCAGGCTGTGCCCGACCGGCTGGCAGCCGTATCGCTTGAGTTGCCGGCGCGTGAACTCGGCGGCCAGTCGCCGCGCTGGGATGAACTGGAAGCGATCAAGTCCCACTGCCGCCAACACGGCATCCACTTGCATATGGACGGCGCGCGCCTGTGGGAAGCGGCTGCCGGCTATGGCCGTTCGCCGGCCGATATAGCCGCGGGCTTCGACAGCGTCTACGTTTCGCTGTACAAGGGCATCGGCGGCCTGGGTGGCGCCATGCTGCTGGGCAGCCGCGCCCTCATTGCCCGCGCCCAGGAATGGTTCCGCCGCCAGGGCGGCAACGTGATCCACCGCACGCCTTACGTGGTCGCCGCCGCCATGCAGTTCGACGCACGGCTGGCGGCAATGCCTGAATATTTCCGCCGTACGCAATGGCTTTACGACACCTTGCGAGACTATCCGCGATTGCGCGCCAATCCTTCGCAGCCACATGCGAATATGCTGCATATCCATGTGCCGGTCGATCGCGACCGCCTGCTGCAGATTCGCAATGAGGTCGCGGCGCATCACGGCGTGTGGCTGCTGAATCGCGCGGCCCATGCCCAGTTGCCCGGCACCAGCTATACCGAGTGGTATGTCGGCGATAACCTGCTTGCACTTTCGGACGATGAAGTCCGCCAAGCCCTCACTTTATGGAGCGACGCACTATGAGTTTTGCTTCGCTGGACCTGATTGACGGGCTCCTTCGCACACTCGAATCAATTGGCTACAAGACACCGACGCCAATCCAGAAACAAGCCATTCCCGCGATCCTGGCCGGCCGCGACCTGCTGGGCGCCGCGCAGACCGGTACCGGCAAGACCGCCGCCTTTGCCCTGCCCCTGCTACAGCGCCTGGCTATGGAAGGCGACCAGGCCGCACCGAACCATATTCGTTGCCTGGTGCTGGTTCCCACGCGCGAACTGGCGGACCAGGTCTACCAGAGTTTCCATACCTACGGCTTCAACCTGCCGCTGCGTTGCGCCGTCGCCTACGGCGGTGTGCCGATGGAGCCGCAACTGACGAAGCTGCGCAAGGGTTTGGACGTACTGGTGGCGACGCCTGGCCGCCTTCTTGACCTGCACCGCAAAGGTTCCCTGGAATTTGGCCAGCTGACAGCCTTGGTGCTGGACGAGGCGGACCGCATGCTGGACCTTGGCTTTGCAGCCGACCTGGATTTGCTGTTTGCCGTGCTTCCGGCCGAGCGCCAGACCTTGCTGTTCTCGGCCACCATGCCGGACTCGATCCGGGCCATGGCCAGGCAGTTGCTGCGCGATCCGCTCACCGTGCAGGCCAGCGCGCCGAACACGGCGGCACGCACCGTGCGCCAGGTGGTGTTCACGACCGACAAGCGCAATAAGCCGGAACTGTTCGTACACCTGCTGCGCAAGGAAGGCTGGGGCCAGGTGCTGGTGTTCGTCAAGACACGCAAAGGCGTCGAGCAACTGGTCGCCCTGCTGCAGGGCGAAGGCATCTCAGCCGATTCAATCCACGGTGACAAGCCGCAGCCAGCCCGCATCAAGGCGCTCAAGCGCTTCAAGGCGAACGATGTGCAGGTTCTGGTGGCGACGGACGTTGCAGCGCGAGGGCTCGACATTGAAGCCCTGCCGCTGGTGGTCAATTTCGACCTGCCGACCGTGGCGGAGGATTATGTGCACCGCATCGGCCGCACGGGCCGCGCCGGCGCTGAGGGCGAGGCGGTGTCGCTCGTTTGTGCAGATGAAGTCGATTTGCTGCGGGCGATTGAAAAGCTGACCGGCGCTGTTCTTCCGCGACAGGAAGAAGCGGGCTTCGAGGCGGATCACCGCGTGCCGTCGACGGGCACGCCGACCGTATCCGCGACGCGCGCCACCGCCGCGAAGCCGGCTCGGGGCGCGGCCAAGACGGCGAAAGGCGCGGCAGTTGGCGCAACAGCACGTCCGGCAGCAAAACAACCTGCGCCAGCGCGGGACGATACACCGCGCCCTGCCGGCGGATTTGGCGGACTGAAAGAAGAACTGCCGCCGAAGGAGAAACAACGCTCGCGCGGACCGATCTTCGGCGCGCGCGCGGGAAGTCCTGGAGCCGGTACCGGGGGACGGACAACTAGCGGCGGAGGCCGTGGCGGCGCTGGCGGTGGTGGCGGCAAAGTCGTGGTGACCGCGACGCGCGGCGCCAAATCGGCCGCACGCGCTGCCGGCCGCGCAGCGTCCAAGCCCGGCGGCCGCGGCAACAAACGATAAACGGAGAAACAGATGAAGCAGTACAAAGAATTGATCAGCACCGTGCTGGAACAAGGCAGCTGGCAGGACAACCGCACCGGTATCCGCACCCTGAGCGTGCCTGGCGCAATGATGCGCTTCGACCTGAACGAAGGCTTCCCCGCCGTAACAACCAAGAAGCTGGCCTTCAAGTCGGTGGTTGGTGAGCTGTGCGCCTTCCTGCGCGCCTCCCGCAGCGCCGCCGACTTCCGCGCACTTGGCTGCAAAGTATGGGACCAGAACGCCAACGAGAACGCGCAATGGCTGGCCAACCCGCACCGCACCGGCACCGACGACCTGGGTCCGGTGTACGGCGTGCAATGGCGCCAATGGCCAGGCTACAAGGTGCTGGACGCCTCCGCGGCCGCGCAAATTGAAGATGCGGAACGCAACGGCTTCCGCCAGGTCGCCCCGCTGGAAGAAGACGGTGCGCAGAAAGTGCTGATGTACAAGGCCATCGACCAGTTGCGCGAGTGCCTGGACACCATCGTCAACAATCCTTCGAGCCGCCGCATCCTGTTCCATGGCTGGAATCCGGCGGTGCTGGACCAGGTGGCGCTGCCGGCCTGCCACCTGCTGTACCAGTTCATCCCGAATGCCACCACGCGCGAGATATCGCTGTGCCTTTACGTGCGCAGCAACGATATCGGCCTGGGCACCCCATTCAATATCGCGGAAGGCGCCGCCCTGCTGCACCTGGTGGCACGCCTGACAGGCTACAAACCCCGCTGGTTCAGCTACTTTATCGGCGACGCCCACATCTACGAGAACCACATGGAGATGGTGCAGGAGCAGTTGAAGCGAGAACCGCTGCCGCTGCCGCAATTGCACATCAACAGCCGAGTGCCGTCGTTCGCCGAGACCGGCAAATACGAGCCGGAATGGCTGGAAAAGATCGAGCCTTCCGACTTCACGCTGGAAGGCTACCAGCACCACGCGCCGCTGACGGCACCGATGGCGGTTTAAGCCGGTTCGTCCTGGGGCACGATGCTGCCCCACCAGCGCTTGGCGACGGCTTCGCCATCGCGCTCCAGCAGGAACTGGTAGCCGCGCTGCACGGCTTCTTCCAGCAGGCGCGGCTCGTTCAGTGCGGCTTCCCGCAGGTGATCGACGCCCCGCCGGTCACCTTCCGCCACCAGCACCCGTCCATACATCAGCGAAGCCCGTGGATTCAGCCCGCCTGGACGCTTCATCAGTTCGACCACCGCCGGCTTGGCGGCAGCAGTGTCCTCGAATTCCAGCTTCAGCGAAGCCAGCTCCATCAAATCCTGCACCGGCAGGCTCGCCAGCGGCGATGCGGAAAGTTCTCCGATGCGGGCGCGCGAATTCTGCACATGGCGGAAGCGATGAACCCAGCCGCGTGAATTGACTTCCCACCAGTCCTGGTCCAGTTCCGCTTCCAGCTTTTTGCCAACGCCGGACGCAAGCAGCACGTCGGCGGCGCTGGTATCGACCGGCGGCGGCAGGACCGGGGCCATGTCGATTGCATCCAGCCGTTCACGCAGGCAGGGATGGGTATCGTCAAGACCCGAGCGCGCCGACCATGCACCGTCCAGTGCCTTCTTGGTGGCCCATTCGTCGTAATTGGCCTTGACCGCCAGGCGCATCGAGGAAAACGGCATGAATGGCGGCTTTTCCAGCCGGTCCGCATTCTCGTACATGCTGGGCCAGAAATCGCGGGCGATCCAGTCGCCCAGCAAGCGGGCCCGCACCAGCATTTGCGAGGTCGCCGTGTGGCCGGCCATGTCGACCGCGGTACGGTCGGCCTCGTATTCGTCCTGGCGCGACAACACAAAGGTATAGGCGCTGTAATAAGGGAAGAAGCGTTGCAGGGCACGGACGATTGCCGCGCTGAGCACATTGTCGTCCGCACTGCTCTCCAGGTGTTCGTACATGGCGACGAACAGGCGGCGCTGGCGATAGATCCGGGTTGAGCCCTTGGCATGGTCGCCGCACAGGTGGCCATATTCGTGTGCGAGTACCGCCAACATTTCCTTAGGGGTGGAACCAAGCAGGAATGGCAGGCCGACCAGCAGGTAGTTGCGGTAGCCGCCGAAGATGCCGAAGCGGGCATGCTGCACGATCGCAGCGTTGTATTCATCCGTCACCAGCACATGGTGGATGCGCGGGCCTTTCAGCTTGCCGTACAACTTTTCGAGGATGTCGAACAGCTTGGGCGCTTCATCCCGGGCCAGTTCACGCCCCATCGGAGGGTCCAGCCGCATCAGCATGACGCGCAGGATGACAAAGATCAGCGAAAGCAGGAACAGGCCGGCCAGGCCCGTCTTGATCATCACAAAGGCGCGGTGCGACGCGATCGCCCATTGTACGAGCATGGCAAATAATGCAAGAAGCCCGGCCAGCAATCCGAACAGGATTACGTATGCGGCCAGGCTGATCGCAAACACCTTGCGGCGGAAGGTCTCCGGGCTGGAATTCGAATCGATTTCCAGCCGGCGGACTAAGTGCTCAAACGCTTTGTATTCCAATCATGCTTCTCCATTTAAAACTCTTCCCAATCTCCTACCTCGCTATTGGCGACCTTGCGCGATGCCGGCGCTTTGCCGTCACGCTGCACTGGCTTGGCCTTGGCCGGCAATGCAGGCTTGGTGCGCACCGCCTGGATCACCGCGCGTGCCTGCACCGCGGCAGGATGCTCGCGGCGCGGGCCGTCGATCTGGAACACACTGACAATCTTCGACAGGCTGCTGGCCTGGTCTTGCAAGGCCGTGGACGCCGAAGCTGCCTCCTCCACCAGCGCCACGTTTTGCTGCGTGATTGTATCCATCTCGTTGATGGCCTGGTGAATCTGTTCCAGACCCGCAGTTTGTTCCTGCGTAGCACTGGTAATTTCTCCCATAATATCAGTCACGCGCTGAATGCTCGTCACGATTTCCTTCATGGTGTGCCCGGCCTGGTTGACAAGCTTGGCGCCACTTTCCACTTTGCCAACAGAATCGTCGATCAACTGCTTGATTTCCTTGGCAGCAGCGGCCGAACGCTGCGCCAGGTTGCGCACCTCGCTGGCGACCACCGCGAAGCCTCGGCCCTGCTCACCGGCGCGTGCCGCTTCCACTGCCGCATTCAGCGCCAGGATGTTGGTCTGGAAGGCGATGCCGTCGATCACCGCGATGATGTCCACGATCTTGTTGGACGACTCGTTGATCGAGCCCATGGTTTCCACCACCTGCTCCACCACTTCGCCACCCTTGGTAGCGATGGATGATGCCGAAACGGCAAGCTGGTTGGCCTGGCGCGCGTTATCGGCGTTCTGGCGCACGGTGCTGGTCAGTTCTTCCATCGAAGAGGCGGTCTCCTCCAGCGAAGCAGCCTGCTCGCCGGTGCGGTCGGACAAGTCCATATTGCCGGCCGCGATCTGGGCGGAGGCGCTGGAAATCGTGTCGCTGCCGCCACGCACTTCAGTCACGATGGCGGCCAGGTTGTCGCGCATCTTGTCCAGGGCGCGCAGCAGTTCGCCGAATTCGTTGTCCGCATGCTTGGTCGCCTGGCCTTTCAGGTCGCCGTCGGCCACCCGGTGGGCTACGTCCATGGCTTCTGCCAGCGGTTCGGAGATCGCCTTCATCAGCACCAGGCCGGCGAACACGCTCAGTAACAGGCCGCCAACCAGGACCACGGTCACGGTAGTGCTGTTGCGGCTCAGGCCCGCGGCAACAGCGGCGGCATCGGCTTCGATACGCTTGTCGGCATGCTCGGACAAGGCTTTCAGCGCGCCATCGCCGATGCGGTAGGACGGGTTGAGCTTCTTGATCAGAACCGTTTCCGCATCGTCCCAGCGGCCCTCTTTCACTGCGGCCGCGGCGGCGCGGACATGCTCGACACCCAGGCCATCGCTCTTGGCAAACCAGTCTTCGGCCAGCTTGCGCTCGTCCGGCGACTTGACGCTCGCCAGGTAGCCTTCCCAGCGCTTGTTCACGCGCGCCGTGACTTCGTCGACGATGTTGAAGTGGGCGGTCAGCGGGTGGTCGTGCAGCTTGCTCCAGGCCAGGTCAGGATTGTGCTGCAGCGCTTGCAGGATCTGGCTGCGGCCCGTTTCCATGTCCAGGCGGATCGCATTACGCTCCGCGATATTTTTCTGGTTGGCGACCGTAAAGTCTTGCACCAGGTCGACCGAGCGCTGTGCGCTCAGGATTCCGAGGCCGCCAATAATCGCCAGCAGGCCAATCAGCAAACCCAGCACACCTACCAGCAGGGTCTTGATCTTGAAATTATTGAACATCGCTCACTCCTTTACCAAACATTTGAAAAACTGATGCAACCGGCCACGCAACTCTGAAACGTCGTCGAATTCGATATAGGTGATGTCCACCAGGTCATCGAGCTCGCGCAGCAGCGTGGTCTTGATTGGCGCGCCTTTCCATACCAGGAACAGGATAGGCGTTCGGCGGCCTTTGAATATGTGATAGCTCAACTCGAATGCACTGCTCTCGCTCATTCCGACGCGAATGTTGACCAAGACGTCCGCCTGGTCCAGCAATGCGAGCCGGTGACGGCGGAAGTTCTGCGGCGTGAACGGCAAGCCCTGGCTGCGCTCGAACGAGGCGCGGAAGGTTTCCGCGCTCTCGGCCTGCAAGCCGGTCAGGTAGTCAAAGGCATGCGGCAAGCCGTTGGCGCTGTCGATCATCTGCATGATCTCAGCGATCATGCGCTGTTCGCGCTCGTCCGATTCGGTGAATGGCTGGCGGATGAAGACTTTGAGCGGCTCGACGCCGACACTGCGCTGTCGCACCTGGGCGCGGCGTTCAGGCATCTGCCAGGCTGCCGCTGCCAGGTCGGCTGCGCCGGGCACAGGACGCGGTGCCGGCGGCGGGACCTGCCGCAGTTCGCTGCCGAGCATGGCGTGCAGCTCCTGCAGCGAACGCACAGTGCTGTTGCCGGAATGCTTGCGCGCCTCCGCCGCCGCCTCGGCTGCTGCAATGGTCGTAAACATCACGGTACCGGAAGCCAGTGCCGCCATGCGCAGGCTGCGCGTGGCCGCAATCGCGACGCGCTTCTCGTCGACCGTGACCACGGCCATGGCGATCTCGCGCAGGGCCAGCAAGCCAAGCAGGGTTTCGTCTTCGATGGCATTGACAGGCACTTCGCCCGCCTCCAGCACGGCTGCCGTCACCTCGCTGGCGCACAGCAGGTAGCCGGCATCGGCCAACTCGCGTGCCAGGGCCACGGCGCGCGCCTGGTCAGCCTTGCGCACCCGCATATAGACATAGCCAGCCGTCGGGATGCGCACGCCGGCACCCAGTTCGGCCTTCAGGAAGGCTTCGCCGAAGCTGGTGCCAGTGCCCATCACTTCGCCGGTGGACTTCATTTCCGGCCCGAGAATGGTGTCGACGCCGGGGAATTTCGCAAACGGCAGGACAGACTCCTTGACGCTGTAATAAGGCGGAATCACTTCCGCGGTCACGCCCTGCTCCGCCAGCGAGCGGCCGGCCATGCAGCGCGCTGCGACCTTGGCCAACTGCACGCCGGTCGCCTTCGACACGAATGGAACGGTGCGAGAGGCGCGTGGGTTCACTTCCAGCACGTAGACCCGGTCCACCATGCGGCCATCGGCTTTCTGGCGCTGAACCGCGAACTGCACGTTCATCAGCCCTACCACATCCAGGCCGCGTGCCAGGCGCACGGTCTGGCGCTTGATCTCGGCCACGGTCGCCTCGGACAGCGAATACGGCGGCAGGCTGCAGGCTGAGTCGCCCGAGTGGATGCCGGCCTGTTCCACATGCTCCATCACGCCGCCGATCACGACTTCGTGACCGTCGCTGACGCAGTCCACGTCCACCTCGATGGCGTCGTTCAGGAAGCGGTCCAGCAGCACAGGTGAATCGTGCGAAACCTTGACCGCTTCGCGCATGTAGCGCTCGAGGTCGGCCCGTTCGTGCACGATTTCCATGGCGCGGCCCCCCAGCACATAAGAAGGACGAACCACCAGCGGATAGCCGATCTCTTCTGCCATGGCCACCGCTTGCTGCTCGTCGCGGGCGGTGCGGTTGGCTGGCTGGCGCAGGTCCAGCTCATGAAGCAGCTTCTGGAAGCGCTCGCGGTCTTCTGCGGCATCGATCATGTCCGGCGAGGTGCCGATGATCGGCACGCCGTTTGCCTCCAGCGCCAAGGCCAGCTTGAGCGGGGTCTGGCCGCCGTACTGCACGATCACGCCTTCCGGCTTTTCGATGGCGACGATTTCCAGCACGTCTTCCAGCGTCAGCGATTCGAAGTACAGGCGGTCGGACGTGTCGTAGTCGGTCGACACGGTCTCCGGGTTGCAGTTGACCATGATGGTTTCGTAGCCGTCTTCGCGCATCGCCAGCGCGGCATGCACACAGCAGTAGTCGAACTCGATGCCCTGGCCGATGCGGTTCGGGCCACCGCCCAGCACCATGATCTTGCGCGCGCTGGTCGGCTGGGCTTCGCATTCCTCGTCGTAAGTCGAGTACATATAGGCGGTGCGTGTTGCGAATTCGCCGGCGCAGGTGTCCACACGCTTGTAGACCGGGCGGAGGCCCTGGGCGTGGCGCTGCACGCGTACCTCGTCTTCATGCACTCCCAGCAGTTGCGCCAGGCGGCGGTCGCCGAAGCCCTGCTGTTTCAAGCGGCGCAGCACATCGCGGTCCAAGCCGCCCAGCTGCTGCGTGGCCACCCAGGCCTCGACTTCCACCAGGTCCTGGATCTGGGCCAGGAACCATGGGTCGATATGCGACAGGCGGTTCACCTCCACCAGCGACATGCCTTGCGCGAAAGCCTCGCCCACGTACCAGATGCGCAGGGGGCCGGGCTGGCGCAGTTCCTGTTCGATCACGTCACGTCCGGTGGCGATGCGTTGCAGGCCATCGACGCCGATGTCCAGTCCGCGCAGCGCCTTCTGGAACGACTCCTGGAAGGTGCGGCCCATGGCCATCACTTCGCCGACCGATTTCATCTGGGTAGTCAGGCGGTTATTCGCGTCGGGGAACTTTTCGAAGGCAAAGCGCGGGATCTTGGTGACGACGTAGTCAATCGCCGGTTCGAACGAGGCCGGGGTGGCGCAACCGGTGATATCGTTCTGCAGTTCGTCCAGCGTGAAGCCGATCGCCAGTTTGGCGGCGACGCGGGCAATCGGGAAGCCGGTGGCCTTGGACGCCAGCGCCGAGGAACGCGATACGCGCGGGTTCATCTCGATCACGATCATGCGGCCATCTCGCGGGTTGACCGCGAACTGCACGTTCGAGCCGCCGGTATCCACACCGATTTCGCGCAGCACGTTCAGCGACGCGTCGCGCATGATCTGGTATTCCTTGTCGGTCAGGGTCTGTGCCGGAGCGACGGTGATGGAGTCGCCGGTGTGCACGCCCATCGGGTCGAGGTTCTCGATCGAGCAGACGATGATGCAGTTGTCCTTGCGGTCGCGCACCACTTCCATCTCGAATTCCTTCCAGCCGATCAGCGATTCTTCGATCAGCAGTTCGGAAGTCGGCGACAGTTCCAGGCCGCGCAGGCAGATGGCGGTGAATTCGTCGGCATTGCGGGCAATGCCGCCGCCGCTGCCGCCCATCGTAAAGGACGGGCGGATGATGACCGGGAAGCCGAGGCGCTCTTGCGCCTGCCAGGCTTCGGCCATGGTGTGGGCGATGCCGGAACGTGCCGATTGCAGGCCGATGCGCTCCATGGCAGCCTTGAACTTGGCGCGGTCTTCAGCGCGGTCGATGGCTTCCGGCGTGGCGCCAATCAGCTCCACGTTAAAGCGTTCCAGCACGCCGTGGCGGTGCAGGTCCAGCGCGCAATTGAGCGCAGTCTGGCCGCCCATGGTCGGCAGTACGGCCTGTGGCCGCTCTTTCTCGATGATGCGCGCCACGGTTTCCCAGGTGATCGGCTCGATGTAGGTGACGTCGGCCATGCCCGGGTCGGTCATGATGGTGGCCGGGTTGCTGTTGACCAGCACCACCTGGTAGCCTTCTTCGCGCAGGGCCTTGCAGGCCTGGGCGCCGGAGTAATCGAATTCGCAGGCCTGGCCGATCACGATCGGGCCGGCGCCAATGATCAGGATGCGCTGGATGTCGGTACGCTTAGCCATGGCGGGCGCCCTCCATCATGCTGACGAAGCGGTCGAACAGCGGCGCCAGGTCGTGCGGCCCGGGCGAAGCCTCCGGGTGGCCCTGGAAACAGAAAGCAGGCTTGTCGGTGCGGCGGAAGCCTTGCAGCGATCCATCGAACAGCGAAATATGAGTGACTGCGCAGTTATTCGGCAGCGAGTCAGGATCGACGGCGAAGCCGTGGTTCTGCGAAGTGATCATTACACGTCCGGTTTCAATGTCTTGTACAGGGTGGTTCGCGCCGTGATGGCCGAATTTCATTTTTATCGTGCGGGCACCCGAAGCCAGTGCCATGATCTGGTGGCCGAGGCAGATGCCGAAGGTCGGCACGCCGCGTTCAATCAGTTCGCGTGCGGCTTCAATCGCGTAATTGCAGGGCTGGGGGTCGCCCGGCCCATTGGACAGGAAGATCCCGTCCGGGTTCAGGGCAAGCGCCGCGGCGGCGCCGGCTTTTGCAGGCAGCACGGTCACGCGGCAACCGCGCTGGGCCAGCATGCGCAAAATGTTCGCCTTGACTCCAAAGTCAAACGCCACCACGTGGCAGCGCGGCTCAATCTGGCGGCCATGGCCCTGGCCCAGCGACCATTCGGTTTCACTCCATTCATAAGGCGCTGCCGTGCTGACGGTTTGCGCCAGGTCCATGCCCGACAGGCCGGGGAATTCGCGCGCCAGGCGCAGTGCATCATCAGCGCTGCCGCCGGCGACGATGGCGCCGGACTGGGCGCCCTTTTCGCGCAGGATGCGGGTCAGCTTGCGGGTATCAATGCCGGCGATTGCCACCACGCCCTGCTCGCCCAGCCAGGACGACAGGTCCTGCTCGCTGCGGAAGTTCGATGCCAGCAACGGCAAATCTTTTACTACCAGGCCGGCTGCATGGATCCGCGGGGCCTCGCCATCTTCACGGTTGACGCCCGTGTTGCCGATGTGCGGATAAGTCAGCGTCACAATCTGGCGGCTGTAGCTTGGGTCACTCAGGATTTCCTGGTAGCCGCTCATGGCGGTATTGAAGACGACTTCGCCAGCCGTGGCGCCGTTCGCACCAATCGCGATGCCTTCGAACAGGGTGCCATCAGCCAATGCGAGAATAGCGCGCCCGGCATTCCCGTAGGGATGCTTGAGTGGGTGTTTCATCAGGGGTTCTCCTGGGGTCCGTATCGTTATAAAACCAACAAACAGAATTACTCAGCAGTAATTCCTAGCGCGCTGGAAGCAACGATACGCCGACACACCCCGGCCAAAACTCTCCAAACGTCACAAGCCCCCATTCCGGGCCGAAAATAGATTGCGGTGGCGCAATTCCGCAACGTGACCGAATAGCAAAGTGCTCCGATATATAATGTCGGCCATGACAAATTTGACCATTATCGTTGCCACTGATTCCAACAATGGCATAGGCATCAACAACACGCTGCCATGGCACTTGCCGGAGGACCTCGCGCACTTCAAGCGCCTCACTTCCGGCCATCCGATTATCATGGGCCGCAAGACCTTCGAATCGATCGGCCGGCCATTACCGAACCGCCGCAACATCGTCATCAGCCGCAATCCGGGCTGGCAGCACGAGGGCGTGGAGCGCGTTGGTTCACTGGAGGAAGCGCAAGCGCTGGTTGCCGGCACCGGCGAGGCTTTCGTGATCGGCGGCGCGCAGGTGTACCAGCAAGCCATGCCGCTGGTTGGCAAGCTTGTAATCACACGCATCGGCCGCACTTACGAGTGCGATGCATTCTTCCCGGCGCTGCCTGCCGGCGAGTGGAAGGAAGTGGCGCGTGAGGAACACGTTTCGGCAGCCGGGCTGCCCTACTCTTTTATCAGCTTTATCAGGAACTAAAACATGTCCGGACACGGTTTCCACGTCCACGGCCCGCACGACCACGCCGTGGAACACGCAGCACACAGCAACGACAAATTCTCCGGCAATATCGCCGTGACCACGGCCATCCTGGCCACGGTGGGAGCCATTTTCGGCTACCAGGGCGGCGCTACGCAGAACGATGCGGCACTGTTCAAGAACAATGCCGCCATTGCGAAGACCGAAGCGTCCAACCACTGGAACTATTACCAGGCCAAATCGTCCAAGCAGAACCTGGCCGAGCTGGCCATGCTGCTGCCGAATGCCGACACTGAGAAATTCAAGGCCGAGGTGCTGCGCTACAAGGAAGAAAAAGACGCCATCAAGAAGGATGCCGAGGAATGGGAAGCCAAGTCGGCCGAGTGGGACCATAAATCCGACCACGCCCTGCACAAGCACCACCAGTGGGCGCTGGCCACCACGGCCGAACAAATCGCCATCGCACTGGCCGCGATTACCCTGCTGACCAACCGTAAATGGCTGATGTATGCCACCTACGGCGTGGCCGCGGTGGGCCTCGGCCTGGGCGTGTTGGCAATACTCTAAAGTTTTTTACCCCGGGAGCTTAATTTCTGCGATACTCCCGGTCTTATTTTTTTTGAGGCGCTTGGTCGCGCCTGGAGACCATCGATGAAATTCCGCTTCCCCATCGTCATCATTGACGAGGATTTCCGTTCCGAGAACACGTCCGGCCTGGGCATTCGCGCCCTGGCTGCGGCGATGGAAAATGAGGGCATGGACGTCCTGGGCGTGACCAGTTACGGCGACCTGGCGCAGTTCGCGCAGCAGCAGTCGCGCGCCTCCGCCTTCGTGCTGTCCATCGACGACGAAGAGTTCGGCGGCGGCACCCCGGAGGAAACCGACTTCGCGCTGGCCTCGCTGCGCGCCTTCGTTTCCGAGATCCGCCACAAGAATGCCGACATCCCGATCTACCTGTACGGCGAAACCCGCACCTCGCGCCATATCCCCAACGATATCCTGCGCGAGCTGCACGGCTTCATCCACATGTTCGAGGACACCCCGGAATTCGTGGCACGCCACATCATCCGCGAAGCCAAGTCTTACCTGGACAGCCTGGCGCCGCCCTTCTTCCGCGCCCTGGTGCACTACGCAAACGACGGTTCCTACTCCTGGCACTGCCCGGGCCACTCCGGTGGCGTGGCTTTCCTGAAGTCGCCAATCGGCCAGATGTTCCACCAGTTCTTCGGCGAGAACATGCTGCGCGCCGACGTCTGCAACGCCGTGGAAGAACTGGGCCAATTGCTGGACCACACCGGCCCGGTGGCCGCGTCCGAGCGCAATGCCGCCCGCATCTACAACGCCGACCACGCCTACTTCGTCACCAACGGTACCTCCACCTCCAACAAGATGGTGTGGCATTCGACCGTGGCGCCTGGCGACATCGTCGTGGTGGACCGCAACTGCCACAAATCGATCCTGCACTCGATCATCATGTGCGGCGCGATCCCGGTATTCCTGATGCCAACCCGGAATAACCTGGGCATCATCGGCCCGATCCCGCTGGAAGAATTCTCGATGGAGAGCATCGAGCGCAAGATCGCCAACAACCCATTCGCCCAGGCCGCGGTCAACAAGAAGCCGCGCATCCTGACCATCACCCAGTCGACCTACGACGGCGTGGTCTACAACGTGGAAACCCTGCGCGAAATGTTGGACGGCAAGATCGACACCCTGCACTTCGACGAAGCCTGGCTGCCGCACGCCACCTTCCACGACTTCTACAAGAACATGCACGCGATCGGCAAGGACCGTCCGCGCGCGAAAGAGTCGATGATCTTCTCGACCCAGTCGACCCACAAGCTGCTGGCTGGCCTGTCGCAGGCGTCGCAGGTGCTGGTGCGCGACTCCGAGACCGTCAAGCTGGACAAGGATGCCTTCAACGAGGCATACCTGATGCACACTTCGACCTCGCCGCAGTACTCGATCATCGCCTCCTGCGACGTGGCAGCGGCCATGATGGAAGCGCCGGGCGGCACCGCCCTGGTCGAAGAATCCATCCTGGAAGCGCTGGACTTCCGCCGCGCGATGAAGAAGATCGACGAGGAATGGGGCCAGGACTGGTGGTTCAAGGTCTGGGGTCCGGACACGTTCGCCGAAGAAGGCATCGGTTCGCAGGAGGACTGGATCTTCACCGAAGAGAGCAAGAAGTGGCACGGCTTCGGCGACCTGAAGCCCGGCTTCAACATGCTCGACCCGATCAAGGCAACCATCGTCAACCCGGGCCTGTCGCTGGACGGCCAGTTCGGCGAGACTGGCATCCCGGCGTCGATCGTGACCAAGTACCTGGCGGAACACGGCGTGATCGTCGAGAAGTGCGGCCTGTATTCCTTCTTCATCATGTTCACCATCGGCATCACCAAAGGCCGCTGGAACACGCTGCTGACGGCACTGCAACAGTTCAAGGACGACTACGACAAGAACGCCCCGATGTGGCGCATCCTGCCGGAGTTCTCGGCTGCCAACCCGCGCTACGAACAAATGGGCCTGCGCGACCTGTGCCAGCAGATCCACGACTTCTACAAGGCTTATGACGTGGCGCGCCTGACCACTGAGATGTACCTGTCGGACATGGTGCCTGCGATGAAGCCGTCGGACGCTTTCGCCAAGATGGCGCACCGCGAGATCGAACGTGTCGCGCTGGACGACCTGGAAGGCCGCATCACCTCGATCCTGCTGACGCCTTACCCACCGGGCATTCCGCTGCTGATCCCGGGCGAGCGCTTCAACAAGACCATCGTCGATTACCTGCGCTTCGCACGCGACTTCAACGAACGCTTCCCAGGTTTCGAAACCGACGTGCATGGCCTGGTCAAGCGCGAAGTGAACGGCCGCAAAGACTACTTCGTCGACTGCGTCAAGCAATAAATCTGCACTGTGGATCGTGCGCCGCACCCCGGCGCACGATTGAGCAAGCTCAACGCGGCTCACCACGATTTCGCCCTATAGTTGACGTCCTGTCCTTGCGAAGGGGCGACTATATGGCGCTTTCAGCTTGCATCCTGGCGACTGGGAAGGCGCCCGCCGATGCCAGCAACAGGCTGCGGACTGATTTGTCCGACGCTGGCGTATCCCTCATCGAAGCGCCGCAGGAAAGCGACGCTTCCATCCTCTTGTTCGAACAGTGGGACGCCGAACTGGCCGCCAACCTGCAGGCAGCGGGTGCTCAGCAAATGCTGGCCATCTGTTGCGAGCCTGCCGAACTGGCAGCCGACGCCATGTGGGAAGTGCTCGCGGCAGGCGCCTCCGACCTGCTCCTGTGGCGCAATGGCGAGGCGATCCTGCCGCAAGTGCTGGCGCGCCTGGAGCGCTGGCACGACGTCGCACAACTCATGTCTTCCGATCGCATACGCGCCTGCCTGGTTGGGCAAAGTGCGGGGTGGCGGCGCATGTTGCGCAGCCTGGTGGAAGTTGCTGCCTTCACCGACTCTCCAGTCCTGATCACTGGCGAAACCGGCACCGGCAAGGACCTGCTGGCCCAGGCCATTCACCGCCTGCAGGGTGGCCCAGGCACCATGACAGTCGTCGATTGCACCACGCTGTCGCCGGAGCTGGCGGGCAGCGAACTGTTCGGACACGAACGGGGCGCGTTCACTGGCGCCTACAGTGCGCGCGATGGCGCTTTTGCCGCAGCCAATGGCGGCGTGCTGTTCCTCGATGAAGTGGGCGAGTTGCCGTTGCCGCTGCAGGCACAGCTCCTGCGTGTAATCCAGGAGCAGCAGTATCGGCGCGTCGGCAGCAATGACTGGCACCCGACGCGTTTCCGCCTGGTGTGCGCTACCAATCGCGACCTCGAGGCGGAGGTCCAGCGCGGCGCCTTTCGCGCCGACCTGTACTATCGCATCGCGGCCTGGCGCTGCCGCACGCCGCCCCTTCGCGAGCGCCAGGGCGATATCCTGCCGCTGGTGCAGCACTTCCTGCGCCAGCTTGGCGGACAGGACGTCGAACTCGATCCGGCTGTGCGCCAGTATTTGCTGACCCGCAGCTATCCAGGCAATGTGCGCGACCTGTGGCAGACCGTGGCACGCCTCTGGCACCGCCATATCGGGCCAGGGCCGCTCACCATCGGCGATGTGCCGCCGGAAGAGCGGCCGGCCGCTGGCGGTGCCTGCTGGCCAGATGCCTCCTTTTTCAATGCGATCGGGCGGGCGGTGGATCTTGGTGTCAGCCTGTCGCGCATCGGCCAGGCCGCCACCGACACGGCGATCCAGCTGGTGCTGCAGCAGGAAGGCGACAACAACCAGCGCGCCGCGCTGCGCCTTGGCGTGACCGACCGCACGCTGCAACTGCGCCGCAAGGCCCGTAACGCGCCGCTCTAAGCTAGTCCCGGCCGATCAGCCGCAGCAGGTTGCCGCCCAATACCAGCCCTTCGTCCCCTGCCCCGAGCCGCAGCAAACGGATCTTCTCCAGCTCCACGCCGGGGTGCAGCCACGGCCCGTCAGTCCCGAACAGGACCTTGTGCGCACCGGCTCGCCGGATCGCCTGCTCCAGCAAGTCGAAGCGCCGCACGCCTGCGCTGTCGGTATAGATGTTCCTGTGGCGCGCAAGGTGATCGACCAAGGCCAGCTGCGCGGCCCAATCGTCGGCAAAGCTGCCCAGGTGGGGCAAGATGAAGTTCACGTCAGGATATTGGCCCGCCAGCAGCTCCGCCACCGAAGTCACGCCGACCGGGTCGTACAGCACCGGCACGCCAAAGTGGCGGGCGACTTCGCACACCTCGCCGGTGATCGGAGCGTCGTGCCGGTGCAGCTTGATGCCGACAAAGCCATATTCCTCCACTGCCTTGTGCACCAGGGCCGCAATCCTTCCCGCATCGCGCCGCGCATGAACAAAAGCGAAGGCCAGGTAGCGCTCAGGTTCCGCCGCGACCAGGCGTGCCACGCCGGCGTTAGCGGCGCCGTAGTCGGAGTGAAAAGCGGCCAACAGCACTGTCTTATCGATGCCGGCTTCGCGCGCACGCCGTGCATAGCGTCGCAGCGCGGCATTGCTGTCCCACGGCCCGGTCAAGCCGTCGCCAGGGCCCGCGTGGCAGTGGCAGTCGATGATCATGACTTGCCGAACTGCGGAGCATGGGTGCGCAGTGCCTCCAGTACAGCGCGCCGCACCGCTTGCGGGCTGCCATCGCTGTCCCCGGCCGCCTGAGCGGCAGTGCCGGCGATGCGCACAAAGCGGCGCGCCACTTCGAGCTCGCGGTCCACTTCGGGCATTTCCTGCATTTCCATCTCAAGCGCATTGCTTAGCGCACCGCCCAATACGCGTCCCAGTGCGGTGCCGACGCCCGGAATCGGGATGAATGACCCTAGTGCGCCCCCGACGAAGGGCAAGGCCTTTTTCGCAATCCCCTTCAGGATCCCGCCCAGCGGCTTGGCGACCTTCTTGATGCCTTTCCAGACGCCCTTGAACATCTTGCCGAGGAACTGCTCAAGCTCTTCCTCGCCCTGCACGCCGAGCAGCTCCATCGCCAGCGCCATCTCCTGCTCTTCGCTGAATGGGCCGTGCCGGCAGCGCTTGCAGCCGCAAGGCGCCTCGTGCTCCTCGCCCAGCACCGCGAACTCCAGTTCGCGGCGCTGGTTGGTCAACACGCCCTGGTGGTGCCGGAACATCGTATCGTGCAGCATCCGTTCGCGCCTCCGGCGGTCGGCATCGTCGGACAGGTTTGCGGCAACGTAGACGCTGACTTGCGACGGCCGGATGCCCATCATGCCCGCACAGATGCGATGCTGTGCGAGACGCTGCCCCATATGCCGGGCCTGGCCGCTGTAGCCCCTGCGTTGGCCGTTGACAGTAAATTCCAGGTAGTACAGCCCTGGCCCATGCGTGCGCGGATCGCCGGGCGCGCGGTCAAGCGAGGCAACCGGAACATAGGCCGGCTGCAAGGCGCGCGGCATCTGCCCGACGGCTTGGGCGATAGTCGGCGGCAGTTCGCTGTCGCCTTCATCGGGCTCCGGTTCGTCGCCGGCGGGCGGCTCGAGCAGCGGCAGTGGTTCGAACACTGGCGCGCGATAAGGCCAGAAGCTGCCGTACACGAGCGCCGGCCGGGGTCTGCGGGATGGGCGCATACGCGGCCGGCCCATTGCGCGGCCCCCCTTGGGCCGCCATTCGAATTCCATCGTCTCAAACATGGAGCACCTCCATCAGTTGTCCGATTGACCGGGCGGCATATGCGACTTGCTGTGCGCTGTGGTCGGCACGCAGCAGCAATGTCAGGATTTGCCTTGCCTGTGTTCCCTGCAGCAGCACCTCTATTCCAGCCAGCGACAGTTCGCGCCTCAAGGTTTCGCCATCGCACGCAGGCGGCAGCACGATGCGCTGCACCGGGAAGTCACCGCCGCGGCAATCTATTCCCTGTGCAGCCAGGGCAGCCTGCAGTTGCGCTATCCGTTCGCGCAAGCGCGCGCGCAAGGCCCGCCCTGTCCTGCGGTTGGCTTCCAGTGCGCAGCGGCCGGCAGCAATCGCCGCCACTGAAGGCGGGCTGCAATGAATCCGCGTCGCGCTCGCCGCCATGAAACTGCCCAGCATCTTGCGTGGTCCAGCCAGCACAGCCAGCGGGGCGCCGAAACCCTTGGCCAGCGAAGCACCCGCCAATACGGGCCCGCCGCCGAGGCCGAGCTCGGCCACCGAGCCGCCGCCATCCTGCCCTTGCACGCCAAGCGCCTGCGTGTCGTCCAACAGCAGCAGACCGCCGCAGGAATCGGCAATGCCGGCATAAGCTGCCAGCGGTGGCGCCGCCTCATCGCCCGGCGTATAGCCATCCGACAGGATCACCGGCCTGCGTCCTGCTTCGTGCCAGCGGCGCGCCATCGCCGCCGCCTGGGGCGCATTGCAGTGGCTGAAACACTGCAACGGAACGCCTTGCGAGCAGGCGCGTTCGGCACCCCAGCGCGCTACAGGATAGGCCGCGCTGTCGACAAGCAGAGCTACCTGCGCGCACGCCAGCCACCCGAACAAATCCCAGAACAGGTGCAGGCTGGAAGGCAGCAGGCAGGCCGCCTCGCAATCCATCAGGCGCGCCAGCGCCGCGCCGAGTTCAGGCTCGCCCGGCACCGGTTCCAGTGCCGCCGGCTTCCCCAGCGTAAGCTCGTCCCAGGCGGGCAGCGACTGCGCCGGATGGCGCATGCCAAGGTACAGGGCGCTGGTGAAGTCGGCGCGCACCGCCGCCTCACGCTGTGCGCGGCATGGCTTCCAGCCGCTGGCGCAGCAGCACCGAGGGCATGGTGGCCTCCAGTTTCGGATTGGCCGTTTCCGCAGCCAGGTCGACACCCGTCACGGCACGATAGGCATGCATATAGCCCTGTGCCTGCGGACGCCAGAAGCGCGCCCACGCAAACGCTTCGGTCGGGTCGTACACTTCGCTCCAGTGCCTGTAGCGGATCGACAGCAGCAACTGCTCGCCGAACATGGCCAGGTCGCGGAAGTGTGCGATGCTGGTGTCGCTCCAGCCCTGCACCTTCTTCATCGCATCCACCCGGTCCATCCACGGCTCGGGATGCGCCACCATCAGCCGGGTCGGCAGGAATTCGCGGAATTCCGGACGCGCCAGCATCCATTGCTGCATCAGCATTTCGATGCGCGCCGTGGAAGGCAGGTCGCCGAACTGGTTATGCGCCCCTTGCGACAGGATCAGGTGCACTTCCTTCAGCGCGTTCAGGATCGGGAAGGCGTCAGCCTTGACGGTGGTGTCGTCGTCCTGCCGATAGAAAGGCATCAGTTGGCGCAAGAGGTTGTGGAAGGCCTCGATGAACTTGGAGCGGCTGTCGGCCGGCCGGAAGTCGCGCACGGCTTTGCCGTCCAGGTGGATGCCGTAGTGGTGGTCGTACTCGTAATTGCGCCGCACCACGCTCAAACGGTGCTGCTCATCCTGCACATAACCCCACAGCAGGTTGTTCAAGGGCCTCAGCATGTCCACTTCCATATTGGCCAGCGGATCCGGCCCGTTGCCGTGTGCCGCCGAGCGCACGTTCTGGAAGCGGCGCGTGATCGCGTTCATCGTCTGCACCAGCATGCCCTCTTCCTGCCAATAGGACCAGATCAGTTCCATCATGCAGGGATTGACCAGTCGGTCGCGAATGAAGCCCGCGCACAGTTCGGCGTCATGGTGATCCTTGTGGCCAATGTGGATCCGGACGTCCGGCAGCTTGCTGCGGATCAGGGCCAGGTAAGGCAGGATGCGCGTATTCTGGTCCAGGGAAGTCAGGTAGCGCTTGACCAGTTCATCTTCCAGCTTGCGGTCGCCCGGCAAATCGCGGCGGTCCAGGTAATCAGCATCTTCCTGCGGACGGAAGGCGTACGGGGCACGCAACACGCCGCAATTGACCATGACGAAAGCCTCGGTTGCGGCCTTCAGCACGCGATACGATTCCGAATCGCTGAATGGCAGGCTGCGGCGCTTTTCCAGCAGCCGGAAGGCGCGTTCCTTGTCGTTGAAGCGGCTGCGCTCGAACTCGGGCACTTCGCCGCCGGCATCGTTGCAGAACAGGTGGTCGATGAACAGCTTGTAGGTATTGAAAGACAAGGCCTCGGCGCTGTTGCGGATCAGGGTCCAATGGGCCAGTACCGGGCGGAATTCGGCTTCCGTGCGGGAGGCCTGGGTGGTGATGGTGCCGCTCACCTGCGTTGCGCTGCCTTCGTCGACGATGATCGGCTCCGAGGCCCGATAATGGGCGGCGTCGTTCGGGTCTGGCGTGACACCATCCGATTCCAGCGCAGCCATATAGACGTGCACCGCGACTTCGGCGGTGCCGGTTGCATTCAGGCGCATGCTCGACTTCACGCCTTGCTGCGCCTGGCTTTGCAGCGGAGGCTCCGGCACATAATACGTGCCGTCCATCGGATTCTTTTGCCCGGCCACGCCGTGCGATACCGTTACCCAGACCGTATCGCCGACCAGGCCGTGCGGCCGGTCCTGCTCATCGCCGTTGGCGAAGAAAACCGGATCCAGCCTGAATGGCGGGTCAAGCAGGAATTCGGTCTCCCCGCGCGTTTCGGACGTCAGGATGTCGATCCGGTTATAGCGCTCGAAATCCTTGTCGAAGGGCGTGACGTTGTTATAGACCACATAATAGGTGCCGATGTCCAGCCCGTCGAAGCGCGCATGGCCATTAGGACCCGTATGGGTCGGGCGCAGCACAGGCCAGGCTGCCATCATCTTGCGGGCCTCTTCCGGGCTGCCCGCCGCCGCATTGAATTGCTGTAGCTGTTTCAGCTGCGCGTCCGAAGGATGGACCAGCAGCAGGTGCGCATGCACCACCGGGACCCAGCGGTTGTCCGATATCCGGGCCCGCACGTTGACATCGATCTTGCCGCTTGCGCCGGCGGCTGCCGCACTCGTTTTCGTCATGATGGAACTCTCCTCAAATATCAGTCAAGGTGTTGCGAAGTGCCCAATGCGTCAGCAGGCGCCCCAGCAGGATGCTTTCGTGTTCCGGGCTCAGGATCCCGTCCGCCCGCGCCTGGCCGATCACCGCGAACACCAGCACCGGTGAAGCCTCGTACATGCGCTGCGGCTTGCGCTGCCAGAGCCGGAACAGCAAGGCCAGGTAGGCGGGCTGGCGTCGCTCCACCTGCAGCGCTTGCGGCAGCGAAGCCCCGCGCAGCAGGGCTGGACGGTGGCTGGCCAGCATGCCCGCCAGCGCCGGCATCGAATCGCGCAGGGCCATCAGCAACTGCCGGTCCGGCTCCGGCACGCCATCCAGGGGATAGTAGGATTCCCACAGGCGTGCCATGCGCTGCCACTGCGGGTGCGGATAAAGCCGCTCGCCCATCGCGCAACTCAGGAGAACCCGGATCCACGGCACCGGGTGCGGATCCTCAATGTTGATGCGGAAGACGAAAATGCGCGGCAGGCTCACCACGCCGATCAGGCCGTGGGTGGCGGCTACCCCCACCCTCGCCAGCGACCAGAAATCGGCGACGATTTCGGAAATCCAGCGCTCCCACAGCTTCCACACCTGCACAGGCCCGGTAGCGCCGGATTGCAGCGATTGCAGCATCGGCCGCAGCGAGTTGACCAGGTCCAGCAGCGCAGCTCCCTGGTGCCCGACCTCATGGAACAGCGAGGACGCAATGCTGGCGCCCACCATCCGCTCGCGCGGCACCCGGATGATGGCGACGGGATTGTCGCCGCCTCCCGGCAGGCGTGTGCGGGCGCGCCGGATCGCCGCGCCAGGCCCGCGATCCAGGTAGCACACCACCGGCGGCGGCGTGTAATAGCCGCCCCGCAGCGCCAGGGCATCGGCCGAAGCAATGTCCAGCCCTGCCAGCCAAACGCCGTTGCGATGTTCGCTGCGCTGTGTGATCACGTCGTTGAACATGTCGAACTGGATCAATGCCGCATTGAACTTCATGCGCAGGAAGGTGAAGCGGCGCTGGGCGTGGGCCGGGCTGGCGCGCCGCCCGTCGGGGCCGCGCAGCCAGTGCAGGAAGCCGCGCACCATGGCCCGCAACTCGCGCCGCCCTGCCACCAGTTGCCGCTCGATGCCAAGCTGCGCGCGCGGCAGCAAAGCGGCTGCAGGAACCATCGGCTCGATCAGGGCGAATGGCAGCACCCGGGCCAGGCGCGTCAGCAAGGACCGCGCCTCCTGTGCCAGCATCCAGGCGGCGTACGGGCTCATTTGGCTCAAGCTCCGTACAGGACGATTTTGCGGCCTTGGCGCACCCAGCGTCCGGCGTTGCCATGCATCGCGCCAGCCACACCGCCCATGCCGCGGCCGGAGGCTCCCTGCTGGCCGAGCTGCTGCCCGGCCCTGGCCAACAAGCCCGGCGCGTGCTGGCGTACGGCCGCCGTAGCCGCTTGCATGGCGATCTGGCGTGGATCGCCGCCGCGTGCCTGGGCGGCGCGGTTGACGGTATCGGCTGCCACTTTCACGAAAGTGCGGGCACCGTCGAATTCGCGGTCCTCACCCGACATTTCGCCTTCCGCCTCCAGCCCCAGCGCGCTGCCCGCCGCCGAGGCCAGGCCGCTGCCGATCTTGGCGCCCAGCGGTCCGCCGAAATAGCCTCCGATGGCGCCGCCGGCCAGCGGCAGCGCTTTCTTGGCCACCCCTTTCAGCGCGCCGCCGATCGCTTTGCCAACAGGCGAGCGGATCACGTTGCCGGCGAAAGATGCCGCCTTCTTCAGGAAGCTGCCCAGGAACTGCTCCAGTTCCGCTTCATTGGTCACCGACAGCAGTTCGCTGGCCAGTTCCATTTCCTCAGCTTCGGTCAGCATCCCCTGCTGCCCCATTTCGCCGCCCCATTCCGATTCGCCAAACTCATACTCGCCTTCATAGGAAGTTTCGTTTCCGAATTCCAGGGTGGTACGGTCGATGTCATGCATGATTAGCCCCCTTTGATGTGATGCTGCGGATGGTGGAACGGGATGCCGTTCCATGATGGATACGATGGTGGGCAACAGCCCTGGCGCATACTGCCTTGCTGCGATGCTCAAGGCGGCGCGCCTTACCTGGCGCGGGTCGCCGCGCGCAGCCTGCCTTGCCCGGCGTGCAGCAAGGCCGGCAAAGCGCATGAACTGCCGCGCCGTTTCGAATTCGCGGTCTTCGGCGCTCAGTCCTTCGAGTTCCATGCCGAGCAGGCGGCCACCCCTGGGCCCGGCGGAAAGCACCTGCTCGGCCAGCCTGGGCAGCACACCATCAAGGCCGGGCGCCACATGGCGAAACCAGGCCGGCAAACGGCGCTCGCGGCGCGCCGCCAGCAGTTCGGCTGCTTGCGGCAGGCTTTCATCGCGCCACGTCGCCTGTGGCGCCGCCGGCGACAGTTCCAGTTCCGGCCGATAGCTGAGCAAACGGTCCATGCTTTCTCCAGTGCCTTATCCGTGCAAGGATTAGTGCAAGGCGCGTGCCAGCGCCTCCCTTGGGGCAGGCGCTGGCCGCGGCGAAAGCCGTTTCGGGGATGGCGAAAAAGGACGATTCGGGGCGAAATCGGCTTCGCCCGGCGGGAATCAGGCGGCGACTGCCACCGTCAGGTTCACGACGTAGCCGTCGGTGACATTGCCGCTCATGGTGCCGAGCTGCAGGGAGTAGCCGTCGCTGAAGATATTGTCGGTGGCATAGCTGATGCGCGACAGGTTGCTTGCCGAACTGCTGTACCCCGATGTGGCATAGGCTTCGTTCAGTGTCGCCATCGGGAAGGTGAATTGCGAAGTCTTGATGCGGTTCGAGGCACTGGCGCTTTGCGCCAGGCTGCGATAGACCTCGAAGTGCACATGGGGCATGCGGCCGTCGTAACAGCCGGGGAAAATGGTAGTGAAGGACAGGTCCCCATTGGCGTCTGCGGCCTGCACGCCACGGAGGTAATTCTGGTCCGTCACGCCGCTCGAGTACAGCGAATAGCGGCCATCGCGGTCGCAGTGCCACAAGTAGACAGCGAAACCGCCAGCCACGCCACAGCTGTTGTTGGCGTTGACGATCTTCAGCCTGATCGTGAGCGGGATCCCGGCCGCGTTGCCGCTGGCGCCGTTGAAGCTGCTGCGGATATCGCTGCGCACGACCCCGGTTTGCGTCAGCACGTTGACGATGCCGCTGGCATTGCTGTTTGTGCCGTCGCCAGGATATGGGCCGCCGGTTTCTTCAGGGATCACCGTGCAGCTTCCGGTGGCGGTGCTGCCAGTGCTGCTTCCTGTGCTGCCGGTCCCGGTGCTGCTACTGCTGCCGGTGCTCGCGCTGCCCGACCCGCCGCCGCAGGCCATCAGCGGCAGCGTAGCTGCGCCGGCCAGCAGCCACCGCAGCGAGCGGCGGCGGGTGCTGTCCATATTCATCATTACTTCCAGGTCCGCTGCCAGGCCGTGCTCGTGCGCGTGCATGAAGTTCTCCTTTTTATGCCGTAGTGTTAATCAGGTTGCCGCTGCTGCCTGTTTGCGGCAGCTTGTCCGCCAGCGCTTGCAGGAAACTGGCCAGCTTGGACTTTGAATCGCTGCTGTCCGCTCCAAGCGACGAAAGCAGCGATGAGAACGAAGACTCGAGTGAAGACGTGCCGCTGGATTCGGACGTATCGTCCTGCAGCGAGGAGATCAGGCTTTGCAAGTCTTCCGCCAGGCGGCCGGGTCCAGCGCCCGGTCCTCCAGCGCCTTCCGGGCCCGCGCCGTTGGCCTCCCCCTGCTCGTGCAGGGAAGTCATGAGCTCCTGCAGGAAGCTGCCCAGCGACGACGCCGCGCTTTCCTTGTCGCTGGCTGCAACATCGGTCACGCCCAGCGATTCCAGTGCCGAGCCGATCGCGTTGATAAAGCCACCCTCGCCGGGCGGCGGGCCTGGTGGCGGTGGCGGTGGCGGCGGCGCCTGGCGCGCCTGGTCTGTGCCGCTGCTGGAGATCTGGCTGGTGTAGCTGCTGAAACCGACCAAATTAACGTTCATTGAAGCCTCCTCGCTGTTGGCGGGCCTTGCGTTCGTCCAGTTGCTTGCGCTGCTCTGGGGTCAGCAGGGCCAGCACCTTCTGGTGCGTGCGGATATGGGCCAAGGTCAGGTTGGCTTGCGCCTGCGCGGCGGCCTGCGCCAGCTTGGCGGCGGCACCATCATCGAATTTTTCGGCATCGCGCATCTCGCGCAGGGCACGCATCGCCTTCTCGCGGGCGCGCTCTTGTTCGCGCAGGTACGGCGCCTGGTTGTGCATCAGCTGGAACAGCTTGTCCTCTTGGCTTTCCGACAATTCCAGCCCATGCAGGAATGGCAAGCCCGGAGCGCGGAAATGGCCGCCGAATGGACCGCCAGGATGGCCGCCCGGGAATTCAGCGCGCTGGCCGTCGCCTTGCGGGCCGGCCAGCGGCGGGCGGCCGCCTTCCGCCGGCATCGCTTCTTCTGCGCGGGCCAGCAGCGGCAGCGCCATGGCGGCAGCCAGCAGGAGCTGGGTCAATTTGCTTTTGTTCATTGTGGGTCTCCAGTGGTGATAGTGAGATTCCATTCTCTGGCTACGGCCTGTAAAGCGCCGTAAGCAGCAGGTAAAAACGTGTAAAGATGGAGGAGCCCGACGGGAGCCATTTGTTATCATGGCTCCCATGAACAAGGTCCTGTTGATTGACGATGACGTCGAGCTGGTCGGCATGTTCCAGGAATACCTGGCGCAGGAAGGCTTCGAAGTCGGCACCGCTCATGATGGCGAAAACGGCACCGCCTCCGCCTTGACGGGGGCGTATGCCATTGCCGTCCTCGATGTGATGATGCCGCGCATGAATGGCCTGGAAACGCTGCGCCGCATCCGCGCCGTAAGCCAGATGCCGATCCTGATGCTGACGGCGCGCGGCGACGATACCGACCGGATCGTCGGCCTCGAGCTGGGCGCGGATGATTACGTCACCAAGCCATGCACGCCACGCGAACTGACGGCACGCATCCGCGCGATCCTGCGCCGCACCCAGGCCGTGCCCGATACCGGTAGCGGGCCGCTGGTAGTCGGCCAGCTCACCATGTGGCCGGAACAGCGCCGCGCTGCATGGGCTGGCGTGCCGCTGGAGTTGACCAGCACTGAATTCAACCTGCTCGAAGTACTGGCGCGCAATGCGGGCAAGCCGGTCAGCAAGAACGTGCTGTCCGAGCAGGGGCTGGGGCGTCCGATGGCCCGCTTTGACCGCAATATCGATGTCCACATGAGCAGCTTGCGCCACAAGCTGGGCTCCATTTCGGATGGCCGTTCATGCCTCCAGACGGTGTACCGCCTGGGGTACCAGTTGATCCGGGAGTAGGCCGTGGGACGCCTGTTCTGGAAGTTCTTCTTTTCGATCCTGCTCGCCCAGGTTGCAGCCACCGCTGCAATTGGCGGCGCTGTCTGGCTCAAGGCGCGCGCTGCCGCTGAAGCGCGGCCTTCCGACATCGAGACCGGCCCGCCGGCGGAAATGTCCATCGAGTCTGCGGCCGCCACGCTGGCTTTCGGCGGGACCGATGGCTTGCGCCAGCTGTTGGAAAACATGCCGCGGCATCGGGTGTATGCAGTGGGTGATGATGGCAAGGAGCTGCTGGGGCGCATCACCAGTCCTCACATGCTGTCGGAAGCCCAGAAGATGCTGGCCAGCGCCGATCCGCGCGGCGTCCGCCAGGTGACTGCGCCCAACGGCCAGCGCTTCCTGCTGTTCCTGCCTTCCCGCCGCCACCAGGGCGCCCTTGATGCGCCCGACTCACGAGCCCTGCTCGCAGGATCGGGCATTCCCGGACTCGACCCGCGCGCTTTCCGCCGCCAGGAGGCCCGCCCACCTTTACCGCCGCCGCCTGGCGGCCCAGCGAATAGGGCTGGAGCGGGCCCTGGCCCGGAACCTGGCCGTGGCGAACCAGGAGGCCCACCGCCCCGCTTCCGTCCTTTGACGCCCTTCGTCCCGATTGGCGCCGCCGTGCTGGCAAGCCTGCTGTTCGCCGCCCTGCTCGCGTGGTACTTCGCCCGCCCCATCCGCGAACTGCGCCAGGCCTTCGACGCCGCAGCAAGCGGCGACCTCGCCCCGCGCTTCACCGACAAGGCCCGTGCCGGCGGCGACGAACTCACTACCCTGGGCCGCGATTTCGACCGCATGACAGGCCGCCTGCGCGCCCTGCTGGATGGCCAGAAAAACCTCCTGCACGACGTCTCGCACGAACTGCGCTCCCCGCTGGCGCGCCTGCAGGCAGCCATCGGCCTGGCCCACCAGCAGCCGGAAAAGGCAGCGGCATCGATGGAACGCATCGAGCGCGAAAGCGTACGAATGGACAAGCTGGTCGGCGAACTGCTTACCCTGTCCCGTCTTGAAGCAGGCGCCTTCGACGCGCCGAAACAGGAATTCAGTATCGGCGAACTGCTCGACGACATCGTGCAAGACGCGAAATTCGAAGCCGCCAGCAACGGCCGCGAAGTCCAGTTCAGCAGCAGCGCAGACGGCCAGGTCAACGGACAGCCAGAACTCCTCGCGCGTGCCATCGAAAACGTGATCCGCAACGCCATCAAGCACAGCCCCGCCGGCGGCAAGATCGAAGTGGAAACCGCGCTCGACGCGCGCTTCATCCGCATTCGCGTCTTGGACAACGGCCCTGGCGTGGCACAGGAAGACTTGGGGAGGATTTTCCAGCCCTTCTACCGCAGCAGCAACACGGAGAAAGACGTGGACGGACATGGCCTGGGCCTGGCAATCGCCCAGCAGGTGGTACAGCAGCACGGCGGCCGCATCGCCGCCGCCAATCGAACCGGCGGCGGACTTTGTGTGGAGCTTTCGCTCCCGCTGATGAGCGCCTAGCTTACGCCTTTGGCAGGGTCACGCCATGCTGGCCCTGGTACTTGCCATTGCGGTCTTTGTACGAGGTCTCGCAGATTTCATCGCTCTCGAAGAACAGCACCTGGGCGCAGCCTTCGCCAGCGTAGATCTTGGCTGGCAGCGGGGTGGTGTTCGAAAATTCCAGGGTCACATAACCTTCCCACTCAGGCTCGAACGGGGTCACGTTGACGATGATGCCGCAGCGCGCATAGGTCGACTTGCCCAGGCAAACGGTCAGCACATTGCGTGGAATGCGGAAGTACTCGATGGTGCGGGCCAGCGCGAAGGAGTTCGGTGGAATGATGCAGACATCGCTCTTCACGTCGACGAAGGAGTTCGAATCGAAGTTCTTCGGGTCGACGATGGTGCTGTTGATGTTGGTGAAAACCTTGAATTCATCGGCGCAGCGAATGTCGTAGCCGTAGGAAGAGGTGCCGTAGGAAATCACCTTGCGGCCGTCCACGGCGCGAACCTGGCCGGGCTCGTACGGCTCGATCATGCCGTGTTGTTCCGCCATGCGGCGTATCCATTTATCGCTTTTAATCGTCATCGCAGATGCTTTCTGGTTTAAATAATGGTGCGGATTTTACATCACGCGCGCATGCGCTGGGGCGCTTCGCTGGCCTGGAGTTCGCTCCCCAGCATCTGGCGAATCAGATCGCGTGTCATTTCCGCCGCAAGGCGCGGCATCTCCATCGGGAACAGGTGGGAGCCGCGCATCATGCGGAAATTGCGGCCAACGAGCTTGCGGGTGTGTTCCAGGCCGGCCTGGCGGTTTTCCGCCGAGTTGTCGCCCGCCACATAGCCCACCGGTACCGGGAACCCGCCCTTGACCAGCGTGCCGATATGGTGCGGCAGGCTGCGGTAGATGGCGGTTTCGGTTTCGCGGCTGAAGCGCAATTGGACGCCTTCCGGGTGTTCGACCAGGCCGTGTTCCAGGTAATCCAGCAGGACGCCCGGCGCCCAGGCGCCGAACATTTCCTTGCTGGCGAAGTGGCGCAGCGCTTCTTTGTGGCTTGACCAGACGTTGCGGCGCTTGACTGAAAAGCGCGCCGGGGAATAGCGGTCCGAGAAGCGAGTGCCCTTGAACAGGCGCCACACATTGGCGCGCCAGCCGCCAACCACAGGGGAATCGAGCATCACCACGCAGCGCACCAGTTCCGGGCGCTGGGCCGCCGCCATCAGGCTAAGCAGGCCGCCGAGCGAGTGGCCGACCAGGATCACGGGCTCTTTCTGGTAGCGGGTTTCCAGCTCGGCGATCAGTTCTTCGACCAGCTTGGCCCAGCCATCTTCCACCGGGTAGCGCGGGTTATGACCGTGCATGTCAAGCCCCTGCACGTCGAAATCCTGGCCAAGGTATTCGAAGAACTGGCGGTAAGTTCCCGCTGGATAACTGTTCGCGTGGGCGAAATGGACTTTCGGTTTCGTCATCGACTTATTCAAAAAGCAATGGCAACAATTGTTTCATTAAAGCTTCTAATTATCGCTCAGGATGCGCGCCCATGCCAGTCTTGGGCATGTCGCTGGACGCTACGTCTTTACGCCATGTAAGATCCCAACATATGTCCAAATTGCAATAAATCCGATGCTTATTGTCCCCATAGAAAACCGGCCCGATTGGAAAAATCCGCCTGTTGCGACCCTGCTGCTCATCCTCATCAACGTGCTGGTCTTCTTTGTCTATCAAGGCAAAGACCCGCAACGGCTGGAGCAATCCTACAAGTGGTATGTGGAATCAGGACTGCTCGAGCGCGAGAAAGAACCGTTTGCCCACTACCTGAGCCGTACCTCCCCGCAATTGAAGAACTCTCCTGATGAGGATGATGACGAGGACAGTCCGCAGGCGCGGCGCGCTTTGCAGTTTGAGCATGCTGCCTATGACCGGCAGTTCATCCAGGCCTTGCACCAGGAACTGGACAGCGATCCGCAATGGCACGCGAATCGTAGCCGATTCGAGCAATTGGTCAACTCCCTGAGTTCCAGGGCCTATGCCTTCAATGCCAAGGAAGCGCGCTGGGATACCTGGATCACCAATATGTTCCTGCACGGCAGCTTCATGCACCTGCTGGGGAATATGGTCTTCCTCTTCCTGTTCGGCTTTGCGCTGGAAATCGCCATTGGGCGCGGTGTATTCCTGCTGCTTTATCTGTGCAGCGGATTCGGCGGCACCTTGCTGTACTGGATGTCGGAATATGGCGTTGACCAGAGCGCGTTGGGCGCGTCGGGCGCAATATCGGGCTTGATGGGCATGTATATCGCCTTGTATGGCCTGAGAAAAATCAACTTCTTCTACAACGTGATCTTTTTTACCGGGCAGGTGCGGGCACCGGCGCTCATCGTCTTTCCCATCTGGGTGGGGTATGAATTGCTGGGATCGAGCCGGGGCAATGACGGCATAGCGCACTGGGCCCACACGGGCGGGTTGTTGTTCGGCTTCGTGTTGCTTGCCCTCTGGATGCGCCTGGGCCTCAACTACAACCGCAATTTCGTCGAGAAGATTGACCAGGACGGCCCATTCAAGTCCGCACTGTCGCGGATTCAGGAGCTGGTCGTCACGATGAAGCTGGATGAGGCGCGACGGGCTGCCGTGCAGCTGGTCAAGGCGCACCCGCACGATGCGCGTGGGTGGCGCGCCTTGTATAACGTCGTGAAAATCTCTCCGGGGAGCCGGGAATATCACGAGGCTGTGCACGCCTTGTTCAAACAAGCCGGCAATGCCGCACGCGATCCGGCAATGCAAAAATTGATCGAGGAAGTCGCACATGAATACACCGCGACCGGTGGCGCTACTCCGGCGCTGACGGAATCGGTGTCGCTCCTGCTCGCACCACGCCTTGGCCGCGTCGAACATATCAAACCGCTGGGCGCCCTGACCGAACGCCTGCTGGAACGGCAATGCCGGCACGATACAATGCCACGAATTCTGCAATCGGCCGCCAACCTGTCCGCCAAGGCAATGCTGACGGCCCAGGCGCAGCGCTACCGCGAAGAGTTACGGGCGCGCTTCCCCGATTCGGAAGAAGCCCGCCAATTGGCCGCTCACACCGCAGCCTGACCCATCTGCCGGAGCGACTCGATCACCTTACGGTAATTCTCAATCTCGCCAGCGAGTGCATGGCCAGCATGGTGCTTCAGCAGGAAGTCGAGGATCATGACGGCCTTGCCATCGTCGCGCAATCCTTCCGAGTAGATGCGCGCCAGCAGGTAATAAGCCGCAGGCAGTTCCTCGCTCGCAGGTGCTTCCTTGTGCAGCATGCCGATCAGCGCAATCGCTGGCTTGAATTTCTTTTGCAGGAAATATTCCTCCGCCAATGCGCGCCGCAGTGCGATGCTCTTCGGTTTGTAGTGCGGCACCACCTGGCATGCCGCTTCCAGGGCGGCGATCATGCGGTTCTTGCGCTGCATGTCGAGCAAGGCTTGAAGGTATCGCTCCGTATGGAGCTGTACGCGGTCCGGGTCGCCGCGCGATTGGCACAGCAGCTTGTGGTGATACTCGAGCACCTGCAGGTCGTTCGGGTAGTCGGCAACCATGCCGGCCATGTGCTTCAGCGCGTCCGGGTAACGGGACTCCCGCACCAGTATCACGGCCCGGGCCAGCTCCAGGGCGCGATAGTCCGCTGGCGCGGCCGCCTGGTCGTCGTCAGGCTCAATGCCCAGGTCCTCGTGGTGCTGGAACAGCAGGTAACCCATCATCGCGCCCATGACCATATTGAAATAGGCCATGATGACAACCGGAATTGCGATCAGCACGTAGGGATTGTGCTGCGCCAGGTACTTGAGTGTTGCGGCAGGCAAGAGCCTCATCGCCTGTTCCGGACCTTGCGCGGTAATGAGCAGTACCAGAAGCAGGCCAAGGTAGGACCAGCCAATACGGAATGCGAGCTGAATTACCTGGATGGGATCCAAGGCGTCCCGCAAGGTGCCGTGAATCGCCAACAGCATGATGCTGGCCGGTAGCAAACCCGACAGGCAAATAATCATCCCGAGACCCAGCAAGCCGAAACGCCCCAGGCAAGCCACCGCTATCCCGTAAGCCAGCATCAGTCCGAACATCTTGAGCGTCGTAGGGTTGCCGTCGAACAGTTCCGCAATGCTGGGCGGCTGCGCCCTGCCCTGGCTGCAAAACTCGATGACCCGCAGGCTTTGCCGGATAGCCAGCGCAAGGACAATGAAAATCGGCAGCAGGATGAGCATGCTGCGCAGGTCAAACAGCATCGCCGACGCGCTGGTTACGCCGGCAAGGAAGGCAAGGAAAATCAACCCATTCCTGGCAAACGGATAGGCGAAGAAGCGGGACAATTGCGACCAGAACGACGGCAGGGTATTACCGGCGCCAAGACGTTGCATCTTGCCCGTACACAGCGTGCAATACAGCGAATGGCTTGCCTGGGTCGACGCCGGGAAACATTCCTGGCACAGCAGTGTGCCGCAAGCTACGCAATTCCAGCTTGCAGCCTTGTCCGCGTGATACACGCAATAATCTGTTGCCACGATGCTGCACCTTCCGACAAAATGATAACTAAGTAGCCAACATGATAACATTGACTATCGGCAATTACCATGTTGCCGTGACCATCGCTAGCGTCCATACCAGTAGCGCGCACGTTGCGTGCGCCATGTGTTGACGTCGACCCGGTCGCCGAACGCGAGCATCACGGCGCCCTCCTCGTCCGTACGCACGCGGCGTATGCCCAGTTCACCATAGCGCGTCCAGATTGTGTCTTTCGGGTGGTGGTAGCGGTTCCTCCACCCCACCTGGAATAGCGCCACCGCAGGATGTACCGCAGCGAGAAATGCCGCTGTCGACGAGGTGCCGCTGCCGTGGTGTGGCGCCAGCAGCACGTCCGCACGCAACTGGCCGGCGCCGCGCAGCAGCAGTTCCGCTTCTTGCGCTGCTTCGATATCGCCTGCCAGCAGGATCGCCGTGCGGCCATTCGTAATTCGTAGCGTGCAACTGCGCGCATTCGCCTTCAGCCCACGGTCGGCATAGCTGCCGGCTGCCGGGTGCAGCATCTCGAAGCGCACGCCGTCCCACTCCCAATGCTGTCCCGCCACACAATGAAAATATCGCCTCGCCGCCCGGGCGATCGGGTGGCCAGCCTCCAGCGACGAGGCGACCCAGCCCACTTCCTGTTCGCCCAGTACTGCCAGCGCGCCGCCGCTATGGTCAGTGTCGCTGTGACTGACCACCATGCCGTCAAGCCGTGCGATGCCGCGCTGCCGAAGGTACGGCAAGATTACGCGGTTGCCGCCATTAGTCTCAGGCGTGTAGGCGGGGCCGGTGTCGTACAGCAGGCGGTGCTTATCCGTTTCTATCAAGACGGCCATGCCCTGCCCCACGTCAAAGGCGACGGCGCGCATTTCGCCCGGCGGCGGGCTTTCCGGGCGCGCTGACAGCAGCGGCAGCCAACAGGCCAGGCCAAGCCAGCGCAGCGGCCAGCCGCGTGGGGCCAGCATCCAGGCAGTTCCGGCGACGGCGAAGGCAAATATTGGCCAGCTTGGCGTTGGTGCGGCCCAGACTGCGAGCGGTTGCGCGGACAGCCACTGCAGCAAGCCGAGCAACGCTTCCAGCACCCAGTGGGCGCATTGCAGCACTGGCGCGGCCAAAGGGTCGGGCAAGACGCTGCCTGCCAACGCGAGCGGGGTGACCAGCAGGCTGACGATAGGAATTGCGATGGCATTAGCCAGCGGGCTTACCAGTGAAACTTGCGAAAACAGGAGCATTGTCAGCGGGACCAGGCCGACCGTGACGGCAAGCTGCGTCAGCGCGGCCTGGCGGAGATTCTCGCGTGTGCGGGCCAGCCATGCTGCAATTCGCCAGCAGCCGGTCGCGGGTCCAGGCGCAACGGGCGCGGTGCTTGCCGGAGCATCCGGCAGCGCGCCCGCAGCTTCCGTGGCAGCGGACAGCGACATCCTGCCTGCCGTCGCATACAGGATCGCAGCGACTGCCCCAAACGACAGCCAGAATCCCGGCCACAATACCGCCCAGGGATCAAGGATCACGACCACGCCTGCCGCCAGCGCCAGTACGTGCGAAATCGCCGACACCCGGTCCAGCCACACCGCGATGGCGACCACCGCCAGCATGTACAAGGTCCGCTGCGCCGGAACCCCGAACCCTGCCAATGCGACATAGCCCCACGCGGCCAGGAAGCCCGCGATCACCGCCAGCCGCGCGGCTGGCATCAGCAACGGCAACTGCCATTCCGGCATGAAGAACGATTTCCGCCACAACCACCCCACCACCCACGCGACCAGCCCAGCGATCATGGTGATGTGCAGTCCCGAAATGGAAACGAGGTGCGAAATGCCCGTGCGGCTGAAGACTTGCCAATCCTGCTGCGAGATCCCGCGCTGTTCACCCATCGCCAGCGCAGCAATTACGCCGGCAAACCGTGCACCCGGCAGCGCAGCATTGATATGCTGGCGAATTGCATAGCGGGCGCGTTCGACCGCATTGTGCGCACTCGGTACGAAACCGGACAGGCGCTCGTTGTGTCCCTCGGCGCGCACATAGCCGGTTGCGCGGACACCTTGCTCCAGCAGCCACAGCTCATAGTCGAACCCGAAAGGATTGACATTTCCATGTGGCCTCTGCAGGCGTACCGTCAAGCGCCAGCGCTCACCTGGCAGCAAGTCCGGCGGCGGCGCAGCGTTGCCGCCTCGCGTCCCTGCGTACCAGGACAGCACAATGCGCGGCGGGACCGCCGATGGCGATTCAACGGCGAAATTGAAGCGCGTGCTGCCGTCCTGGCGGCTTGGCAGGCTGTCCACTGTGCCGACGATGTCAACGTCTTGCCCTTCGTCGGATTTCGCAAGCTCGTTGGACAGTGCAGCCTGCGCAATGAAGGCGGCCCAGGCGAAGCCCATCAAAGCCCCCGCCGCCGCCGCAAGGCCCTTGCGGAAAAGGAAGAGGAAAGAGGCCAGGCGCTGCGGAGCTTCCGGCGCCGCGCGCCGCATGAGCCACACGCTGCCGGCTATGACAAGCATTGCACTGCATGCGCACGCCAATTGCTGGCCCGCTTCCGGCAATACTGCCTGCGCCTGGAGCCAGGCTACGCCGCCGATCAGGCCGAGGATTGCGCAGCGCATCTCCCCTCCCCGGCTGGCTGACCGGTCAGGCGGCCATCAAGGCCCGCAAGCGCGGCATCACATCCAACGCATTTTGCGTCGTCGCCGCAGCGACGCCGCCCGGCTCCTCGCCCCGCAAGCCGGCCAGCGCTTCACCGATTCCCGCCACCTCGGCCGGCGTGTTCACGCCCGGGTGCACCCACGATGGCGCAATATCCGGAGCATCCGTCTCAACCACGATGGAAGACAGCGGCAATTCAGCCGCAAGGCGGCGGATCTGCAGCGCCCGGGTAAACGTCAGGTTGCCGCCGAATCCAAGCTTGAAGCCCGCATCGATATAAGCCTGCGCCTGCTGGAAACTGCCATTGAACGCATGGGCAATCCCGCCCGCAGGCCCTACTTGGCGCACATGTTTCAGCACCTGGTCCTGCGACTTGCGCACATGGCACAGGACCGGCAATTCGAAATCCCGTGCAATCTTGAGCTGTTCACGCAGGAAGAATACCTGCTTCTCGCGCATCTCGGGCTCGCACAGCATGGGGATGAAGAAATCCAGCCCGATCTCGCCGATAGCGACAAAGCGCGGATCATCCATCGCCTGCGCCACCGCCTCACGCATGAAGGCCAGGTCGTCCTCCACCGCGTGCGGCACATAGATCGGATGAATGCCCAGTCCATAGCTCGCATTTGGAGCCTTGTGCGCCAACTCGCGCACTACGGCAAAGTTGGCGCGGTCGACCGCAGGAATCACCACCATTCCCACGCCCCGCTCCTGCGCCTGGGCAGCGAGCGCCAGCGACTGGGCGCCGAATTCGTGGGCATCAAGGTGGCAATGGGTATCGATCCACATGGCTCGGGCCTCAGGCAGGGTGCAAACCTTCGTCAGTCAGGCGCAGCATGCGGTCGCAGCGCTCGGCCAGTCCTGCGTCGTGAGTCACGATGATGAAGGCCGTACCCAGGGTGCGCGACAGTTCGAGCATCAGGTCGAAGACCTTTTCCGCGGTCGTGTGATCGAGGTTGCCGGTCGGTTCATCGGCCAGTACGCAAGCTGGCTGGGTCACCAGCGCGCGTGCCAGGGCTACACGCTGGCGTTCGCCGCCGGACAGTTCGCCCGGCACGTGGCTTACACGCTTCTCCAGCCCCACGCGCGCCAGCATCTCGCGCGCCTGCTGCTCCGCCTCTGCGCGCTTGACGCGGCGAATCAGCAGCGGCATTGCCACATTGTCCAGTGCAGAGAATTCCGGCAGCAGGTGGTGGAACTGGTAGACGAAGCCCAGTTCGCGGTTGCGCAAGTCACCGCGCGCCGCCTCATTCATCGAGGCGAAGTCGCTGCCTTTCAGGACCACATTGCCATCAGTTGGCGTATCGAGTCCGCCCAACAGGTGCAACAGCGTCGATTTGCCGGAGCCGGAAGCTCCGACAATTGCCACGCGCTCGCCGCGCGCTACCGACAGGTTGATCTTCTCCAGTACCTTGACCTTGTAGCTGCCCTGGACGAAAGTTTTGCCGAGGTTCCGGCAGCTCAACACATTACTCATAGCGCAGTGCCTCCGCAGGTTTGACGTTGGCCGCCCAGCGGCTTGGGTACAAAGTCGCCACGAACGCCAGCAGCACGGCCACCACGCCGATCACGCCAACATCGGACCAATGCATGTCCGAAGGCACGGAGCTGATTGTGTAAATATCTTTAGGCAAGAACTGCACTCCCAGGAGGTTTTCAATAAATGGAACGATGACGTCGATGTTCAGCGACACCAGCACACCGCCGGCCACGCCAAGCACCGCGCCGAGCAGGCCGACCAGCGCGCCCTGGATCACGAAGATTTTCTGGATCGATCGCGGCGAGGCCCCGATCGTGCGCAGGATGGCGATATCGGCCTGCTTGTCGGTGACGGTCATCACCAGGGTCGACACCAGGTTGAAAGCCGCTACTGCCACGATCAGCGCCAGCACCACAAACATCATGCGTTTCTCAGTTTGCACCGCGGCGAACCAGGTCGCATTGAGTTTTGACCAATCCCGTACAGTCATTTCCTTCGGAACCAGCTTTTGCAGCTCGCCAGCCACTTCCGGCGCGCGATGCATGTCCTCCAGGCGCAGGCGCAGGCCAGCCGGGCCGTCCAGCCGCAGAAGCTTCTGCGCATCTTCAATATGGATGAAAGCCATACTGTCGTCGAACTTCTGGTGCCCGGCCACGAACACGCCGGCCACGGTGAACGAGCGCATGCGCGGCACGATGCCGGCAGGGGTCACCGTGCCTTGTGGCAGCACCATGGTGACCTTGTCGCCGAGATTGACTTGCAAGGCGCGGGCCATGTCGATGCCCAGCACAATGCGGAATTCGCCAGGCTTCAGGTCATTGAAACTGCCGTAGCGGGTGGTCTTTGCCAGGTCGGACACATTCGGTTCCACCTCAGGCAGCACGCCGCGCACCACCGCCGGACGCAGCGCCTCGCCTCCATGCGACAACATGGCTTCGGCCTGCACGAACGGTGCAGCGCCCTTCACTTCTGGATTGGCTTGCAGCTTTTTTGCCAGGTCTTGCCAGTTCGGCAAGCTGGTGCCGCGCTCAAACACTTCGACGTGGGCCAGCACCGACAGCATGCGGCCCGTCACATCTTTCCGGAAACCGTTCATCACCGACAGGATGATGATCATGGCGCCAACGCCAAGCGCAATGCCGCCGACTGAGATCAGCGAGATGAAGGAAATGAAGCTGTTGCGGCTATTGCGCTTGCCCGCACGGGTATAGCGCAAGCCGACGATCCATTCGAATGGCAGGTTTTTACTCATAACGCAGGGCCTCCGCAGGTTTGACGCGGGCGGCCCACCAGCTTGGGTAGAGGGTCGAGATAAGTGCCAGCAGCAGCGACGTCACGCCGATGGAGGCGACATCGCCCCATCGCAGGTCCGATGGCACGGCACTGATGAAATAGATTTCCTTGGACAGGAAGTGAATCCCGAACAGGTCTTCCATCCCGCCCACGATGGTCCCTACATTCAGCGCCAGCAGCACGCCGCAGACAACGCCGATAGCCGTGCCGAACACGCCAACCAGGGCCCCCTGCACCACGAATATCTTCATGATCGAGAACGGAGAAGCGCCCAGCGTGCGCAGGATGGCGATGTCGGCTTGCTTGTCGGTCACCGTCATCACCAGCGTAGCCACCAGGTTAAAGGCCGCCACTGCGATGATCAGGGTCAGGATAATGAACATCATGTTCTTTTGCGACTTCACGGCCGCGAACCATGCCGAATTGAGCTTGGTCCAGTCACGTATCACCAGCTGGCCCGGCATGACGGTGCGCAGTTCATCTGCCACGGCCGGAGCTTTCTGCATATCCTGCAGGCGCAGGCGCAGGCCGAACGGACCGGCAGCCTTGATCAGTTCCTGCGCATCGTCCAGGTGGATCAGCGCCAGCCCGGAGTCGAACTCGTTGTGGCCCGATTCGAAAATGCCGGACACGGTGAAGGAGTGCATGGTGGGCGCCATGTTCGAGGTGGAGTTCCCCTGCGCCATCGCCAGCGCCAACTTATCGCCTGGCTTCACCTCAAGCTCCTTGGCAAGTTCCGCGCCCAGGATGATGTTGGACGCGCCAGGCTGCAAGACGTCCAGCGTGCCGTCCGTCATCTGCTTGCCGATATCGGACACCTTGGGCTCTTCGCCCGGCAGGATGCCGCGCACAATCGAAGGACGCATCAAGTCGCCACCATGCACCAGCATCCCTTGCAGTTCAATGAATGGCGCTGCGCCCTTCACTTGGGGATTGCGGGCAGCGGAAGCCGCAGTGGCGTGCCAGTCGCCGAGTCCGGACCCACTCACTTCATAGACTTCCACGTGCCCCAATACGGATACCATGCGGTCCGTCACCACCGTCTGGAAGCCGTTATATACCGATAGCACCACAATCAAGGCGGTGACGCCAAGAGCGATGCCTGCCATCGAAATCGCGGAGATAAAAGAGATGAAGCTATTGCGCCCATTGCGCCTCCCAGCGCGTGTGTAGCGCAGGCCAACCAGCCATTCAAACGGCATTTTTATTAAATTGACACAGTAAAGCCCGCAGTTTGCCATATAAAGAGATTCCACTACAATGCCGCATGGCTTCCACGACCGTCGTACTCCCCTTCGCATTACCGCCCGCCGAACTTGCACCGGAACTCTCCCGCAACCTGCAGGCGCCTTCCCTTGCGACGTTACTCTCGCGCAATAGCTTGTTGAAAAGGCATGTTATCGGCGACGATAGCCGCATCTTGCCGCACGAAGCGTGGCTGGTCCGCGAGCGCGGCGGCCTCGCGGCAGCCGTGATGCATGGCTTTGGGCTGGCGCCGAAGGAAGGCTACTGGTTCATCGTCCATCCGGTCCATATTCAGCTCGCGCGCAACCACCTGGTGCTGGCCGATTCGCGCCGTTTACGCCTGGACGAGGCGGACGCGCGTGCCCTGTTTGACCTGGCCAAGCCGTATTTCGACGAACTGGTTTGGGGCGACGCCGAAACCTGGTTCATGCGCGCGGATGGCTGGCAAGGGCTGGATTCCGCGTCGCCGGATGCCGCCATGGGCAGCAACCTCTCCGACTGGATGCCTGTCGGCCCGACCGCTTTGGCCTTCAAGAAGCTGCAAAATGAGATCCAGATGCTGTGGCATGAGCATCCCGTCAACGAAGCCCGCCAGCAGCGCGGCCTCGCGCCCGTCAATTCGTTCTGGATGTGGGGCGGCGCACAAGCTGCTGCGGCCGGAGGCGCGCACGGCCCTTTGCTGGCGGTGGCGGCGCCCGCCGGCCCAGCGGGAATCGTGCCGTCCTGGCTGAAAGCCCTGTCGGCCGGCAGCGCAGTAGCAGCGCCAGGGGGACACGGGACCGTCGTCCTGCCCCACCTGATCCCCATGGGCGCCGGCAACGACTGGGGCGCATGGCTCGGCGCCATGCAGCAATTGGAACACGAATGGTTCGCGCCACTGCTGGCGGCCGTGCGCAGCGGCAGCACGAATGAATTGACAATGATCCTGACCAGCCGCGAAGGCTGCACGGAAATCCGCACCACCAAGGCCGCCCTGCGCAAATTCTGGCGCGCACAGAACCTGAAGAACCTCACGCAATGACCCGTATCGCCATCCGTCCCTGCCCGTCACAGGAAGCCGAACTGCTGCGCGAAGGCGGCGTCCACCCCGTACTTGCCCGCCTGTTTGCCGCGCGGGGCCTGAACAACCCGGCAGAACTTTCCAGCGAACTGGCCGCACTGATCCAGCCCTCCGGCCTGCTGCATATCGACCGGGCCGCCGAATTCCTGGCCGATGCCATCGCGGCCAGCAAACGCATGGTCATCGTGGCCGACTACGACTGCGACGGCGCCACCGCCTGCGCCACCGCCATTCGTGGCTTGCGCGCCATGGGCGCCAACGTGGACTTCATCGTCCCCAACCGCTTCGAATATGGCTACGGCCTGACCCCGGAAATCGTCGACCTGACGGCCCGCGAAAAATCGCCGGACATCATCATCACAGTCGATAACGGCATCGCCAGCATCGAAGGCGTGGAAGAAGCCAAGCGCCGCGGCATCGACGTCGTAGTCACGGACCACCACCTGCCGGGCGACAGCCTGCCGGATGCCCGCGTCATCGTGAACCCGAACCAGCCGGCCTGCGGCTTCCCTTCCAAACACCTGGCCGGCGTGGGCGTCGTTTTCTACGTGCTGCTGGCACTGCGCGCCGAGATGCGCCGCCGCGGCGTGTTCGACGCACAGACCCAGCCCAAGCTCGATAGCCTGCTGGACCTGGTCGCCCTGGGCACCGTGGCCGACGTGGTGCGCCTGGACAGCAATAACCGCATCCTCGTCGCCCAAGGTCTGAAGCGCATGCGTGCCGGCCGCATGCATCCCGGCGTAGCGGCGCTGTTCCGCGTTTCCGGGCGTGCCGCGCGCACCGCCTCTCCTTTCGACCTGGGTTTCGCCCTTGGCCCGCGCCTCAACGCGGCCGGCCGCCTGGAAGACATGTCGCTCGGGATCGAATGCCTCCTCACGGATGATGAGACACGCGCCTGGGAACTGGCGCAGCAATTGAACGACATCAACCTGAAACGCCGCGAGATCGAAGCAGAGATGCAGGACACCGCCCTGCTGCACCTGGACGATTTCCAGCCAGCCGACCGCACCACCATCTGCGTCTACGACGACAGCTGGCATCAAGGCGTGATCGGCATCGTGGCTTCGCGCCTGAAAGAACGTTTCTACCGTCCGACGATCACCTTCGCCCCCGCCGGCGACGGCATGATCAAGGGTTCCGGCCGCTCGATCCCCGGCTTCCACCTTCGCGACGCACTGGACCTGGTTTCCAAGCGCGCCCCGGGCGTCATCGACAAGTTCGGCGGCCACGCCATGGCAGCAGGCCTTAGCCTGCGCGCCGAAGCCTTCGAACATTTCTGCGCCGCCTTCGAGGCAGTTGGCCAGGCCTGGCTGACCGAATCGCAACTGGAGCGCGTAGTCGAAACCGACGGCCCCCTGGAAGAAAACTGCTATACGACCCAGTTCATTGAGCTGCTGGATGGCCAGGTGTGGGGCCAGGGCTTTGCGCCGCCGGTGTTCTGCGACGAATTCCGCGTGCTAAGCCAGCGTATCCTGAAAGACCGCCACCTGAAGCTGATGCTGGAAAAGAAAGGCGTGCGCTACGACGCGATCTGGTTTGGCCATACCGATGCGCTGGGCGAACGGGCTCGCGTCGCTTTCCGCCTGGATGCTAATGAATATAACGGCGTGACCCGCGTCCAGTTGCTGGTGGAGCACGCCGAATCAGCCTGATTACGGCTTTTTGCAGTCGCAAATGCGTTCGCCCTTGTCGAACACGATACGCCATTTGCCCGGCGCTTCCTGCCGCCAGACGGAATTGAAGCGTCCGGTCACCTTGCCTTGCGGGTCGCGTACCGGACCGGAGGAATGCGCCAGGGTGCCCGAATCCAGGACTTCGACCTGGTCAGGCTCCCAACTGAATGGCGCATCCGCCTTTTCATAGAAAGCCTTCCATTCGGCTGCGACGGTGTCTTTGCCACGCAAGACCTTGGGGCCGCTGTAGAAAATCGCCTCGTCAGCCAGGAAAGACGTGAAAGCCTGGTGATCGCGCTTGGCCATTGTGGCGGCGAAGGCACGCTCAGCATCAGCAACTTGCTGCTTCAACTCCGCGTTGCCTGGCGCCGCATACACGTTGGCGCACGCCACAGCCACTGCCAGCAGGATCGTCTTTTTCATTTTGTCGCCTCGCTCTATTCGCTCTATTGGGTGCTAAATACTAGCAAAGCCGATAACGCAAGTCATCCATCTCGCTTATCGGTCGAGTGGCCAGTAGCGCGTCGTATCCCAGGCACTGGCCAGTCCCCAAGTGCGTACCTGCACCCGCGCCAGGGGCAACGTGCACCCAGGCTTCGGACTGAATGCCGCTTTCGCCAGCGGCTGAACGCCATAACTGTGCAAGCATCAGCGCACCGCGGCCGCCAGGCAAGAAGGCCTTGGCCGACTGTGCGTCGAGCGGACCGACGTGGATCCGGATGGCACTATCGATGCGCCACAGGCGCTCCCCAAGCAGCGCGCCGACTCCGCAACAGACATTCACGCTACCGAGGGCACTGGCCTGCACTTGCGGCAGCTTTTCCCATCGCCCGGCAAACTGCTCGATTCGGACCGGCACGCCCAACGCATGGGAGAGCTGTTCGCCAAGCGCCCTCGCCCTGGAGGGGCCGCGCTGGGCCGGCATTGAGGGCAAAGGCGTGAATTCAGGCCGGCCTTCACGCCATGCAGCGCAAAATGCATCAATTGCCGGCGCCGACAACAAGTCGATGAAAGCGCGCGCCCCGGCGCCTTCCGCCCGCGCCACCGCCTCTGTGTAATAGTAAGGCAGTGCACCTGCCATACCAAGCAGGCCTATGCAAGCTGGCGTGACAACCCCGCCATCCACTGCCGAGACATCGCTCGCCGGGAATGCCAGCGACAGGCCATTGCGCCATTCCGGCGCGCCGAGCAGGCCTGCCAACTGGAAGATGGCGTATCCGTGGGCGCTTGCGGCGCTTATTCGAGCACCGTGCCGGCGTTCCTCGCTTTGCATCGCGTCAGCTCCTCGCCCGTAGTGGCCGATATCAGCACCAGGCGGGTAAATGTGTTTATGTGCGCGCATTCACCGAAGAAGCGATCCATGACTTGCGCGAACAGCAGCAGGCCGCTGGCTGCGAATGCCGCTTCATCGATTTGCAGGCGGATTTCGGTGCCCAGCAGGGGCGTAGCCCGGCCAGGACGCAGCAGCGCGGACTTGGCATCCAGCGCGTGCACTGCGCCGATGATTGCACGGCCCTCAGGAGATTGATCGATGGCCTGGCTTGCCATCAACTCGCGCAGTGAGCTCGCGTTGAGCGGCAGGTGGTCCAGCGCCACCAGGGAGTTGAGCTGCCATCGGCAGCCCTCGCCTCGGGCGGGACGAGCCAGCACTTCGCCGCGTGCGCAGCAGGTCACGTCGATCGATGCGACTGTGCCAGCCTTCCACGCCTGTGCGCCGTGGAAGGCAATGCGCCATTCGTGGCCGGCTGGCGCGTCTGCCACCCGGCGTGCGCTCCAACCGGGGCCGGCCGCTCCATCCAGGTGGACGCGGTCGATGCTGAAGATTTCCAGCTCGGGTGGGACTGAAAGGAGGTATTCGCTTTGGCGCCCGTCAATTCTCACCGGCGTTGCGGCTATCTTCTGCAAGCATGCGCGTGCCGACCACCCGGCGCGCAGGTTGGTGGCTTGCAGCGGTTCCAGCACTCGCGTTGCGGCCACGGGCAACCTTATTTTCACGCGTTCGGCGTTTGAAGAACTGGAATAATCCAGGCGCAGCACATTGAAGCGCGCTGGAAACGCGAAAAATTCGCGTAGCAGCGCCAGCCCGGCATGTGCGCCCGGCGGACGCGGGAGCAGCGCTCCCTCCGGATCGAGGCCAGTTGGTGCGAACGGCCAGTGCGCAAGCGGGCGCCAATCGCCAGTATCGTCCATGCCCTCGGCTGAAGCGAGAGCCCCTGCAGCGCCACCGGAAACACCAAGCAACGCACCGCGAAGCGCGGCGCTGAAGGCCGCGTCACCATCAATGAAGATGTCCAGGGCCTTGCCAGCCTGCGGGTCCAAATCGAGTTCCAGCTCGATCAGGGCCGGCTGGCCGTGGCTATAGCGGGCGGAAACGACCTCGGCGCCCGTGCCGCTGGCGCCACCTGCCGGCGGCCCGACCCGGCATGCCGGGAATGGGCGCAACTGCTCCGGAAAATGCAGCTCGAGCAAATGCTCGTCCTGCTGGCAGCGAGCCCGCTGCAGGGCCAGCGTAGTCCGCGCATGAAGGGTCGCGACGCCCTGCACCAGCCGGTCGACGTGGGCATCGGGCGGCCAGTCCCGCGGCCCAAGCTGGCGCGCCAAGCCCGGATGCCGCTCCGCCATCCGTCCGGCATTCGCCCTGAATCGCCTTAATTGCCCCTCCAGCGCCGGAAGAATTTTCTCCATCGCGCGCCCCTGTCTGATGATTTGGTGCAATATTGACAGTAGGCAGAATACCCCGTTTTGACACCGCACAAACACATTCAACTTGAAATAAATGCGGAAATGGAGTATAAATAATCCATAAACGGAGGATATATGAATCCCGCCTTTGCCTACCCCAACAGCGAATACACCATCCCCCAACCGGTTGACCTGAGCCGCAAAGAGGAACGTGAGCGCCTGTCGCATGCCGCCCTCAAGGGCTTTTTCAAGCTAGCCGCCGCCTGGAAATTGCGCGACGACGACGCCCGCGAATTGCTGGGCGGCCTGTCCAGCAGCGCCTTCTATGAGTGGAAAAAGCACCCGGACCGCGTGCTTGAAGTCGACCGCATTACGCGTATTTCCTACCTGCTGGGCATCTACAAATCCCTGCACATCATTTACGGCGACAAGCTGGCCGACGAATGGGTCAGCCTGGCCAACCGCAACAGTATTTTCGGCGGCCGCACGCCGCTCGACTATATGGAGGCCGGCGGCCTGCTCGCCATGCAGACCGTGCGCCAACTACTCGACGCTCGTCGCGGAGGCCTGTAATTGCCGCCATTCCGCCTGCTGCGCCAATTCGACACTGTGCGCCTGATCCCGTCGCGCTTCGTCGATAAAGAAGATTCCGTGCTGGCTGCCCTCGCCGATAACGACGCCGAGCTGCACCAGCTGTTTGAACTCGATAACGCCACCAATGCCCGCCTGCGCGCCGAACACGGCGGCGCCATCGGTATCAGCATCGAGGAACTGGTCTATTACGTACCCAACTACCGCAGCATCAATGCCGCCTTCACCTACGCCCGCCCGCAGGGCAGCCGCTTCAACGACGGCCAGCGTGGCGCCTGGTACTGCGCTTTCGAGCATGAAACGGCGCTGGCGGAAGTGATCTTCCACAAGACCGTGGAATATGCCGAGATCGACCGCTTCGACGACAGCGTCAGCTACCAGGCCCTGCTCTCGGACTTCAGCGCCCAATTCCACGATATCTGCGGCCAGCCAGAATATGCCGATTGCCTGGCCCCGGACAGCTACGTTGCCTCACAGCGCCTGGCCCGCAACCTGCTGGCCGAAGGCTCGACCGGCATCATCTACCCGAGCGTGCGCCGCGAAGGCGGCACCAACCTCGCCTGCTTCCGCCCGGCACTGGTGGGCAATGTTCGCAAAGGCCCGGCGTATCGGTTAACATGGCGGGGTTCGCCGGCGGCCATCGTCGAGCAGATTCCCACGATTTAAGAGTAAAAAATGCAGCTCAAGCCAGAAAAAGACGCGGAACTCCGCGCCAAAGTGAACCGCGAAACCGCACGCATCCCTTGGAGCGAACTGCTCAAGCACTTCGCCCAGGGCAATGTGGTGTGGGTGGCCGATGAACTGGACCTTGTGGACGTCGCCGTGCGCATCGCCCACGACGACAAGGCCAGCATTTCGGCCTGGATGGAAGCGGGCCAGGTCGCCAAAGTCTCCGACCAGCAATGCCAGGAATGGATCGCCAGCGACGCCAACCTGTGGGCCAGCGTCGTCAGCCCGTTTATTCTTGTCCAGCAGGAGAAGCGGAAGCCTCACTGAGGCCCGGCAGCGGATCGCCCTCGCGCCACTTGGCGACAATTGCATCGGCCCTCGAGCGCTCGGCTGCATCCAATTTGGATGCCATCATGTCGCGCCGAGATGCCTTATTCGCCATATCTTCAGGCCAATTCTTGAGTGCCAACGCTAGGTAGGTATAAGCCATACCCAAATCTTTTGCGACTCCCCGTCCCTCATAAAAAAGGGAGCCAAGACTAGCGAATGCAAATGGAGCCCCTTGCTTGGCGGCGCGTTTGTAAAGCTCAAGTGCTCGTCCGAAATCCTTCTCGACCCCGAAGCCATTTTCATACATATCGCCGAGGTTATTCATCGCTATACTGTTGTACTGATCCGCCGCTAACTGGTAATACCGCGCGGCCAACTTCATGTCGATGTCAACGCCAACTCCACGATAATGGTCCGCCGCCACCATTACCTGTGCTTCTTCGTTGCCAGCATCGGCCGCCAACCGGAATAGTGCAGCACTTCGCCCCAGGTTCTTTTCCACCCCAGTTCCTTGCCGATACATCTTTCCAAGGATGTAAGCTGCGTATGACTGCTCGGTCGATGCCAGTTCCAGCAGCTTGCGAGCTTGCGCAAGGTCTTGTGGCACCAGATCTCCTTCGTAATACATCACACCGAGCTGCTCCGCTGCTCGAAGATCACCCGCAGCGATCGACTCGTTAAGCAAACGAAGTCCGGTAGTCGCATCTTCTTTGACACCCGAACCTAACATCATTGCATAGCCCAGCAGATGTTTTGCTCGCGCATTTCCCGCCTTCGCGAGGCGCGCATAAATCCTAATTGCCCGCTCCACGTCGTTAGCGGCACCGCGCGCGAACTGCAAATACTCTGCATACTGGAGCTGCGCAACCTCGTCTCCTTGCGAAGCAGGGCGAGCATCCTGGATCCAGGCCTTGCCAAAAGCCGCCTGGCTTCCTGCACCATAACGAAACTCCAGCACGCGCCCCGGATAATAGTCTGGTGGCGCAGTTGGCGGACTCACCACGCTTCCCATTGACCTGCCTTCAAAAATCAACCGTTCCTGCAGCCCAGTTAGTTCGATACGAGGCGTAAGGGCTTCGGAACCAAGGCCGCCAATCTGGCGCCAATATAAAGGCTTAGTCTTTGGGCGCGTGACCACGATCCGCTGATAGTCAACTGGCATGAGGTTGTCCCATGCAAAGTCCTCTGCCCAGTAGTCGGCCAGCATTGGGATGCCGCCTTGGACGGTATAAGCAAGGTATACCGTATCACCAACATGCACATCCTCAACGAGCAATTCACGGCTGACCTCTCCAGCGAATGCTAACAACTTCTCCAAGGCTCCGCTATCGTCGCGATTCGACACCTGGTCGATCAAAAGTGGAACGACTTTGACTTTGTGCGTCTGATCCAATATTTGGCCGCCACGATAAATCGCCACCCTGTGAATCAATAACTTCTGGAATCCTGGGGAATAGGAAATTCTTAATTTCCCTATCTCTGGCAGACGCCGTTCTTCATTGACTTGCAATGCCCGCACGCTGAGAATGGCCCGTTCCTCGCCGAGTGATACCTGTGTATCCGACAAACGCATTACTGCTGGACCATTTTGCTGACCAAACTGAACATCAGGCAACGGCAGTGCCCATCCCGGTAACGGCGCACCGAGCACATAGTTGGCTTTTTCTGCCGAGGGCAAAGTGGCAGGCGATGCGCCGACAAAAATTGGATTTAGCGTCAGGCAAAGTGCGGTACAGAGAAGGAGTTTTCGCATATTCCGTGGTGCGGTTAGCTAGCTGATGAAAGAATGTATAAAGGATTCTAAAGTTGATTTCTAGAATAATTGAAAATTATACAATCACCTGATTAATCCATTCAGCTCAATTTCATAGCGCCCGTCGCCACGCCCCTGGATGTAATCCAAGCCGGCCTCACGCGCCAGTGCCAACTTGCCTGGTGCTGAACGGAATACCACTGGTCCTTTCGTCTTTACCTTAGCAAAGCTCCAGCTACGCGCCGAGCCATTAGCAGTGCGGGTCAGGTGCTGTACCGACTTGATGTAAGCGATGAGCACCGCACGGTTATTGTCGGGCGAAGCGAGAATGGTCTTGCTGCCGTCCAGCCCAGGGAACCCGCCGCCCCCGCTGGCGCGGAAGTTGTTGGTCGCGACGATGAATTCCTGCTCCGCGCGCACCGGCTGGCCGCGCCACGATAAGCCTTTGATGCGCTGGCCAAGCGGCTGCGTCACGTCGATCTGGTAACGCACATCCGGGTCGGTCAGCATGTCGAAATTGAAGCCTGCGAAGCCGGGATTCACCAGTTCCTGCGGTTCGCTGCGCGTTGGATCGATGGTGTTGAAGCGGCCGGCAGCCTTCTCCAGCCAGGCTTTCAGCGTCGCACCATCTACCTTTACAGCGTGCAGGTCGTTCGGATACAGGTAAAGGTCGGCGGCGTTGTTCAGGGCCAATTTGCCGGGAGCGACATCCGTGTAGTCGGCCACGCCTGCCGCGCCGGTCTTGAAAGGTGCCGACATCGACAGCACCGGCAAATGCGCATATTGCGGCATATTGGCCTGGATGTGGCGGCGCACATAGCCGGCCTGCGCCTGGTTCACGACCTGGATTGCCGATACGTCGCCAACATCGGCAAAGTAAGCCGACATGCGGAAATCCGTATCGCCAATCGGCGTCTTGACGTAGGCGATGGTCGCCTCATGTTCCGCCTTCACCAGCGCGGCAATTTCCGGATCCGGCTCAACGAAGCTGCGGTCAGGGCGCTGGATGCTGCGCGTCTCGACCTTTGCCGCAGCGGCATCCGCGACCCAGCGTTCGCCGTCGTGGCGCAGCGCAAGCTGGATCACCCCAAGATGCTTGCCCCACAGGCCCGGCATCACTGCCGGCACGCCGTGCACCCGCCCATGGACCTTGTCCACTCCGGGCAAGTTGAAGCCAGCAGCCTTGCCGGCCGCGTTCGGGAAGACATCGTGCGAATGCCCCAGCAGCAGCGCATCGATGCCAGGCACCTCTGCCAGGTACAGGCTGCCGTTCTCCATCGAAGGCGCATAGGCTGCGCCATCCAGCCCTGCATGCGAGATCGCAACGATCACTTCCGCGCCTTTGGCACGCATCTCGGGAACATACCGCTGCGCCGTTTCGCGCCAGCCTTCCGTGCGCACGCGCCCCTCCAGCCAGCGCTTGTCCCAGCCCATGATGGCCGGCGTCGTGAAGCCAATGATGCCCACCTTGACCATCGCCGTGACAGGCTTCCCATCCGGCGCGGTCGCGCTCACGCGCTTTTCAACGATGCGGTATGGCTCGAACAACGGCACGCCAGTGCTGGCGTTGACCACGTTCGCAAGGACCACCGGGAATGCCGGCCCGGCGCAGGGCTGGGCACGCACCGAAGGGCCTTCCGCACCGAACCGGTTTGCTGTGACCTGGCCGAGGAAGTCCAGTCCCCAGTTGAATTCATGGTTACCCACCGAGCCGCCTTCGAAGCCCAGCGCATTCATGGCTTTGTAGATGGCCAGCGGCTGCTTGCAGCCAACCGGCGCCACCAGCGCCTGGTAATCACCCAGCGCCGTGCCCTGGATCGTATCGCCGTTATCGAGCAGCAGCGAATTCGGGAATTCCTTGCGCGCCTGGCGGATCAGGGTTGCGGTGCGCTCCAGGCCCAGCGATGCGTCCGGCGCCAGTTTGTAGTAGTCGTAACTGCGGACGTTGGCGTGCAGGTCCGTCGTTTCGAGGATCACGAAGGTGGCCTGCGAGCCTTGCGGCGGCTGCGCCGGGATGCTGCTGCAGCCCGCCAGCCAGGCGGCTGCCGGCGCTAAAAAAAGGATGCGCATTTACTGTCTTTTGAATTGAAATTTAGGGGTGAATATTTGCCCAGCACCATTGATAAGTCCTTGCAATCCAAAGAATTGCACATTGCACTCTCGTGCACTGCATACAGGCTTGCAAAATTATATGGAATCTTTGCAAAAGCGCCACGTTGACGCAAATAAATGTTTGATTGTCAATACTCGGTCGTATGATCCATCTCAACTTTCAGCCATCCGCCAAAAGGAAAAAGACCATGAAAATCCGTGCTGCGCTGACCGCGATCCTGCTCCTCACAGCATCACTTGCGCAAGCGGGTCCCAACCTGGTCTTGAACGGTGATTTCGAAAACCTGGACTACAGCATGTGGACACTAGACAGTCCCGGTGGCGGCGGCCAGGCCTTCGGCACCGATCCCACCGGTTCGCCGCTGTCAAACGCCAGCAACCACGTCTTCGGCGACCTCAACACCACCGAACTTGGCTTCCTGCGGCAAACCATCGCCACCATTGCTGGAGCAACCTACCAGTTGAAGTTTGACCTGCAGCGCTGGACAGCGGACCTGCAGTTCCAGCCCGATAACCAGGCACAGGTCAATTTCGGCACCACCCAGGTCTTCAACCAATTGGACATGACCGACGATTGGACCACCCACACCCTGATCGTCACCGCCCTCACCAACAGCACGGTCCTTGAGTTCGGCAACTTCAACAACGATCCGATCTTCTGGAACCAGCTCGACAACATCAGTCTTGAGTTCGTGCGCGGCCCGAACGATCCCGGCGGCCCCGGCGTGCCCGAACCGGCCACGCTGGCCTTGCTGGCGGGAGGCCTGCTGGCCATGCGCTTCGGCCGCCGGCGCGCCGTCGGCGCCTGACCCTATCCATCCACTGAAACGGCCGCAACGCCCCGGCCAGGGCGCTTGCACCTGCAAGGAGGCTGCATGTCCGAACCGTATCTCGCAGAAATCCGGATGACGGGATTCAGCTTTGCACCCAAGGGCTGGGCCCTGTGCAATGGCCAGATCCTGCCGATCAACCAGAACCAGGCGCTGTTCTCCATCCTTGGCACCACGTACGGCGGCAACGGCCAGACGACCTTCGCCCTGCCTGATTTGCGCGGCCGGGTGCCGGTCCACATGCACGCCAACTTCAACCTGGGCCAGCAAGGAGGCGAAGCAAGCCACACCCTGATCGCCAGCGAAATGCCGGCACACACCCACACGCTTGGCATTTCAACGGCCGCGAGCCACCAGGCCGATCCATCGGGGCGGGTGCTCGGCAACGTCGAAGCCGGAGCGCTTAACTATTACGCGCCGCAGGATGGCACTGCCACCCTGGCGCCCAGCACGGTGGGCAATTCGGGCGGCAGCCAGCCCCACGAAAATATGCAGCCCTATCTGACCATCAACTTCATCATCGCGCTGCAGGGCATTTTCCCCTCGCAGAGCTGAATACGACCGGAGCCGGCGCATGGACAACTTCATCGGCGAGATTCGCCTGTTCGCGGGTAACTTCCCGCCCCTCGGCTGGGCTTTTTGCGACGGCAGCCTGATGTCGATCGCGCAAAACACCGCCCTGTTTGCCCTGATCGGCACCACCTACGGCGGCAATGGCCAAACCACGTTCGCCCTGCCCGACCTGCGCGGCCGCGTGCCGCTGCACCAGGGCACGCAACCCGGCACCGGAAACAGCTACGTCATGGGCCAGCAGGCGGGCGTTGAAACCGTGACGCTGACCAGCAGCCAGATCCCGTCCCACAGCCACAGCGCGAACGCCAGTACCGCCGTGCCGCCCGCTACCGGGACCGGCATCAACCTGGCCGGGCCAGGCATTTATGTGCCCGCGGCACCGGCCAAACCCAAGTTCTATGCTCCTGCCGGTTCCAGCGCGGCCGCCATGTCGCCGCAAGCGATCCAGCCGGCCGGCGGCAACCAGCCCCATAACAATATGGCTCCCTTCCTGGCGGTCAGCTTCATCATCGCCATTGAAGGCATCTTCCCTTCGCAGAGCTAGTCGAGGAGTCCAGCATGGCAGAGCGTTATATCGGCGAGATCCGCATGTTCAGCGGGAATTTCGCCCCCGCAGGCTGGGCCTTGTGCAATGGCCAGCTTCTTCCCATTTCGCAGAACACGGCACTGTTTTCCATTCTCGGCACTACTTACGGCGGCAATGGCAAAACCAACTTCGGCCTGCCCGACCTGCGCCAGCGCATTCCCATGCATGCCGGCACAGGTCCCGGGCTCACTCCCCGCGACCTCGGTGAGCAAGGCGGCGAGGCGGCGACCACGCTGACGGCGCTGCAAATGCCATCGCACAGCCATGGCATGTCGGCCTCCAACACGACAGCCTCGGTGCAATCGCCTGCCAACGCCTTGCTTGCCAAGCCGATCACGGTCAGCGCGCCTTACCATGATGCGGCGGCCATTGCGCCTTCACCGGAGGGGCCGCTCGGCATCGCCGGCGGAAGCAGCCCGCACAACAACTTCCAGCCCTACCTGGTGCTCAACTTCATCATTGCCCTGTCCGGCATTTTCCCGCCACGCAGCTGATTGAACATGGACAGCCAGCTCACCTTGCGGCCCGTTGAAGCCGGCGACCAGCCCTTCCTGCTGGCGCTGGTGGAAAGCGCGCGCGAGGACCTGGCAATCCTTGACCGCACCGTCCGGACCATGCTGGTCCGCATGCAATACGAGGCCCAGCTCACCGACTACCGGCGCCGCTTTCCCAAGCTGGAAGAAAGCGTCGTGCTGGCCGACGGGGCCCTGGCCGGCCGCCTGATCGTGGCGCGCAGGGCGGACGAGATACGAGTGGTCGACATCAGCCTGCTTCCCGCATTCCGCTGCCAGGGCATCGGGCGCCGCCTGCTGGCCTTGCTGCAAGACGAGGGCCGGCAATCCGGCCGGCCGTTGCGCTTGCACGTTTTACAAGGAAATCCGGCCGGCGAACTTTACCGCCGGCTCGGCTTCCTGCCAGGCGTGGCCGAGGGCATGCACCTGGCCATGGAATGGCAACCAATTTTGTTAAAGGAATAACTCATGGAACGTCGTAACTTCATCCTCGCCGCCGGAAGCCTGGTTGGCGCCCCGGCCGTCGCCCGCGCCGCCTCGCTGGCAGCCTTGCCGCCAACGCCCTCCACGCTGCGCATGGCCGGCTTCCGCGACCTGGTGGGCCAGCAATTCATTGCCTACCAGGGCAAGCGCGGCACGTCGCTCGACCTGCACGCTGTGCGGCCCGGCAAGGAAGCGCCGCACCAGGAACAATTCACCCTGCTGTTCAACGGCGCACCGGGACTGGAAGCCGGAATTTATGAAATCGACAACGCGTTGGCCGGACGCCTGTCCATCTACATGGAGCCGGCCGGCCGCGGCCCGGCAAGCGGCCTGGGCGCCCTCTACCGCGCCGAATTCAGCCTGCTTGTGTGAGCTGCCCGATGCGCCAGCCTCTGAGGTATAATTTCAGGTTCGATTTAACAACTATCAGACCTGAAAAACCATGGAAGCTGAACGCATCAATTCCCTCGCCAACCTGCTCGCGGACCTGACCAACCGCGAAGCCGAACTTCGGAGGTATCTTTGACTTCGATAAGAAGTCGGAGAAACTGGAACAACTGAACGCCGAACTCGAAGATCCGGCCGTTTGGAATGACCCGAAAAAAGCCCAGGACATGGGCCGCGAGAAAAAAGCCCTCGAAGGCGTGGTCCTCACCCTGCAAAAAGCGGAGAGCGACCTGCGCGACATGAACGAACTGTTCGCGATGGGCAAGGAAGAAGGCGACGACGACACGCTCGAAGCCGTGATTGCGGATACCGCTGAAATCCAGAAAACCATCGAACAGATGGAATTCCGCCGGATGTTCAGCAATCCGATGGACCCGAACAACTGCTTCATCGACATCCAGGCCGGCGCCGGCGGTACCGAAGCCCAGGACTGGGCGTCCATGCTGCTGCGCCAGTACCTGCGCTATTGCGAACGCAAAGGCTTCAAGGTTGAGATTCTGGAAGAATCCGAGGGCGAGGTTGCCGGCATCAAGACCGCCACCCTGAAGGTGGACGGCGAATACGCCTACGGCCACCTGCGCACCGAAACCGGCGTGCACCGCCTGGTGCGCAAGTCGCCGTTCGACTCCTCGGGCGGCCGCCATACCTCCTTCGTGTCGCTGTTCGTCTATCCGGAAGTGGATGACTCGATCGAGATCGAGATCAACCCGGCCGACCTGCGCATCGACACCTACCGCGCATCCGGCGCCGGTGGCCAGCACATCAACAAGACCGACTCCGCGGTGCGTATTACCCACGCACCGTCCGGCATCGTCGTGCAGTGCCAGAACGACCGTTCCCAGCACCGCAACAAGGCCGAAGCGATGGACATGCTGAAGGCCAAGCTGTACGAACTGGAACTGCGCAAGCGCATGAGCGAGCAGCAGTCGCTGGAAGACTCCAAGACCGACGTGGGGTGGGGCCACCAGATCCGTTCCTACGTGCTGGACCAATCCCGCATCAAGGACCTGCGCACCAACTTCGAGACCGGCAACACCAAGGGCGTGCTGGACGGCGACCTGGACGACTTCATCTCCGCGTCCCTGAAGCAAGGCATCTAAGCGATGCAGCGCGCCTTCATCTTCGACATGGACGGCACCATCGTCGACAACATGGGTTTCCACACCCGCTCGTGGCTGGAATTCTTCAGCCGCCGCGGCCATGCTGTCGACGAAGCAGCGTTCTTTGCCGCCACGGCCGGCCGCACCGGCCACGAAATCATGCGCCAATACCTCGGCGAGGACCTGGCGCATGACGACATTCCGGCCCTGATCGACGAGAAGGAAGTGCTGTACCGCGAGATCTACGCGCCGCACCTGCGCGCGGTCGAAGGCTTCGGCGCGCTGGTGAGCGCCGCGCAGGCTGCCGGCATCCGCCTGGCAGTCGGCACCGCCGCTCCTCCTTCCAACGTGGACTTCACGCTGGATGGACTGGGCGTGCGCGAACTGTTCGACACCGTCGTCGGCGCCGCCGACGTCAAACGCGGCAAGCCGGAACCGGACGTTTTCCTGCTGGCCGCCGAACGCTGCGGCGCCGATCCGGCGCACTGCATCGTGTTCGAGGACGCGCCTTTGGGCGTGGAAGCAGCGCGCCGAGCCGGCATGCGCTGCGTCGTCCTGACAACCACTTTGCCTGCTGAAGCGTTCAGTGCTTTCGACAATGTGATCTGCATTGCACGGGACTTCAGCGAAATCGATATCAATAAACTGACAAACTAATCCAACCATGACTACGGAAAACCAAGTGCAAGACCAGGCGCCAGGCCAGGACGACAACAAGATCATCGCCGAGCGCCGCGCCAAGCTGGCCGCCATTCGCGAAAAACAGAAGGTCGCCTTCCCTAACGATTTCCGCCCTCAGCACAAGGCTGCCGACCTGCACGTGCAGTTTGGCGAGAAAACCCGTGAAGAACTGGAAGCCAATCCAGTTCCGGTCGTGATCGCCGGCCGCATGATGCTGCGCCGCGAAGCCGGCAAAAAAGCCGCTTTCGCCACCCTGCAGGATTCCTCCGGCCAGAAAGCCGATGGCCGCATCCAGATCTACGTCACCGTGGACACCACTGGCGAAGAAGCGATGGAAGCCTTCCGCGGCTGGGACCTGGGCGACATCCTGGGCGTGACCGGCACCTTGTTCAAGACCAAGACCGACGAATTGACCGTCAAGGTCAGCGACATCAAGCTGATCACCAAGGCCCTGCGCCCGCTGCCGGACAAGTTCCACGGCCTGGCCGACCAGGAAACCAAGTACCGCCAGCGCTACGTCGACCTGATCACCAGTGAAGAAACCCGCCGCACCTTCAAGGCGCGCACCGCTGCGATCTCCTCGATCCGCCGCTTCATGGAAGCGAACGAGTTCATGGAAGTCGAAACCCCGATGCTGCACCCGATCCCGGGCGGCGCCTCGGCCAAGCCATTCATCACCCACCACAACGCGCTGGACATGCAGATGTACATGCGTATCGCGCCTGAGCTGTACCTGAAGCGCCTGGTGGTGGGCGGCTTCGACCGCGTTTTCGAAATCAACCGCAACTTCCGTAACGAAGGCGTGTCGGTCCGCCACAATCCTGAATTCACCATGATGGAGTTCTACGCGGCCTACACCGACTACGAATGGATCATGGACTTCACCGAGAAGGTGATCCGCCAGGCCGCCATCGACGCCAAAGGCACTGCGGTGCTGACCTACGGCGGCCGTGAACTGGACCTGTCCAAGCCGTTCCAGCGCCTGACCATCTGCGGCGCCATCAACAAGTACGCGCCTGGCTACACCGAAGCGCAGCTGAACGACATGGACTTCCTGAAGGCCGAACTGCTGAAATTCGGCGTCAAGCCATTCGCCACCGCCGGTCTGGGCGCGCTGCAGCTGGCGCTGTTCGAAGAAACCGCCGAAGCGCAGCTGTGGGAACCGACCTTCATCATCGACTACCCGATCGAAGTGTCCCCGCTGGCCCGCGCCTCCGACACCCGCGAAGGCATCACCGAGCGCTTCGAGCTGTTCATGGTCGGCCGCGAAATCGCCAACGGCTTCTCCGAACTGAACGACGCCGAAGACCAGTCGGCACGATTCCTGGCCCAGATGAAGGCCAAGGAAGCCGGCGACGACGAAGCGATGTACTACGACGCAGACTTCATCCGCGCCCTGGAATACGGCATGCCGCCAGCCGGCGGCTGCGGCATCGGCATCGACCGCCTGATGATGCTGCTGACCGATTCGCCGAACATCCGCGACGTGCTGCTGTTCCCGCACCTGCGTAAGGAAGACTAAGTCCAGCCTTACGGACGAGCCCGTGTCACACCTTCGCCCCTAGGGGCCACCCCAAGTGTGACACGGGCTCCTCTGTTTACTGGATCACGCGGTAGCAAGGCGTGTAAGCCTTGCCCGCCAGCTTCATCCGGCTTTGCGCCACGAAGGACGCCAGAAGCGCATCCATCGGTCCCATGATTTCCTTGTCGCCGTGGATCTCGAAGTGGCCATACTTCTCAATGGTGCGGATGCCCTCTTCCTTCACATTCCCCGCCACTACGCCAGAGAATGCACGGCGCAGGTTAGCCGCCAGCACATGCACAGGCTGGTTCTTGTGCAGGCTCAGGTTGCGCATGTTTTCGTGCGTTGGCGCGAACGGGCGCTGGAACTCGTCATCGATCTTCAGCGCCCAGTTGAAGTAATAAGCATCCGAACGCGATTTGCGGAATTCGCGCACCTGCTTCATCCCCTCCTGCATTTCCTGCGCCACCAGTTCCGGATCATCGACGATGATCTTGTAGCGCTTCTGTGCCTCCGGCCCGAGGGTCAGGCCGATGAATTCATTGATCTGCACGAAGTACTCGCGCGAGGTTTCCGGCCCCGTAAAGATCAGCGGGAATGGAATGTCCGCATTATCGGGATGCAGCAGGATGCCGAGGATGTACAGGATCTCTTCCGCCGTACCCGCACCGCCCGGGAACACGCAAATGCCGTGGCCGACACGCACGAAAGCCTCCAGGCGCTTCTCGATATCCGGCATGATCACCAGGTCGTTGACGATCGGGTTCGGAGACTCGGCCGCGATGATGCCCGGCTCCGTAATACCGAGGTAACGCCCGCCGGTAAAGCGCTGCTTGGCGTGGCCAATGGTGGCGCCCTTCATCGGCCCCTTCATCGCACCCGGGCCGCAGCCGGTGCAGATATCCAGACCACGCAGGCCAAGCTGGTAGCCCACTTCCTTCGAATAGTTATATTCGGCGCGGTTGATCGAATGGCCGCCCCAGCACACTACCAGGTTCGGATTGAGCTGCGGCTTCAGCACATTGGCATTGCGCAGGATATGGAATACCGCATCGGTAATGCCCTCGCTGCGCGCCAGGTCGAACTTCGGATTGCCCGTCACCTCGTTGCTGACAAAGACGATATCGCGCAGCACCGCAAACAGGTGCTCGTGGATACCCTTGATCATCTTGCCATCGACGAAAGCGATGGCCGGTGCCCCTTTGATTTCCAGCTTGATGCCGCGCTCGCGCTGCAGGATATTGATGTCAAACGACTTGAAGCGATCCAGCAACTCCTTTCCATCGTCGATCGTGCTGCCGCAATTCAGGACCGCCAGGGCGCAATTGCGGAAAATGTTATAGAGGCCGCCTTTGCCCGAGTCGAGCAGTTGGACCACCTCCGCCTTCGACAGGACTTCCAGCCTGCCCTCTGGAGCAATGAGAGTATCGACAACGTTGCTGTCCATGATACATAAATCCTTTTATTTAACTTTTTGGGGGCTGCACCTTCAATATACGCTCTTGGTATGCCGATTCACAGACGCAAGCTTGGCAAACATACCACAATGCTGCTTTGCAGCACGCGAAATTGCCCTTTACCGCGCGGGGTAGATTACAATTCGGCTTTTTTTCGACCAGGAGAAACCGCATGAGCGGTCCTATCACCCAAACCACCGAGGCTAAAATCCCTGAATTCAGGCAGATCATGGGTCACCCTGCTCCGCTCTGGATGCTGTTCATGTCCGAGTTCTGGGAACGCTTTGCGTTTTACGGGATTCGCTGGGCGCTGGTGCTGTACATAGTTGCGCAGTTCTACCAGGGCGATGCATCGGGCCAGGCTGCGGCCAACCTGACTTACGGTTCCTACCTGGCGTTGGTGTACGCCGGCGCACTGTTCGGCGGCTATGTGGCCGACCGCGTGCTGGGCTACCAGCGTTCCATCCTGGTCGGCGCAACCTTCATGGCGGCCGGCTTGTTCATGATCGCCATCCCGGACCCGACGATCTTCAAGTTCGGCCTGGCGACGATCATCGTCGGTAACGGCATGTTCAAGCCGAATATTTCGACCATGGTCGGCAAGTTGTATTCGCTGGGCGACACCCGCCGCGATTCCGGCTTCACCATCTTCTACATGGGCATTAACGTCGGCGGCTTCCTGGCCCCGATCATTACCCAGCTGCTGGCGCAAAAGGTCTTCAACACCGGCGATACCCCGGCCTACAAGATCGTGTTCATCTCCGCCGGCGTGGGCATGATCATTTCGCTGTTCTGGTTCTACATGGGCCGCCGCGGCCTGAAGGGCATTGGTGAGCCGGCGCCGGAAGCCAAGGATCCAAAGCGTATCGCATACGTGGCCCTGGGCGCACTGGCCGTGATCCCGGTCGTGTATTCGCTGCTGGCCGTTGGCGCAGCCGCGCTGCAAGGCGTGCTGTCCGTACTGTTCCTGATCCTGGTGATCATGCTGATCGTCGAAGGCGTGCGCAATGGCCCAGTGTCCCGCGACAAGACCATCGCCATGATGGTGATCTTCGCGTTCAACATCATGTTCTGGTGCTTCTTCGAGCAGGCTGGTTCCTCGTTCACCTTCCTGGCTGACCAGATCGTGAACCGCGACCTGGGCTTCATGGTCTTCCCAACCGCATGGTTCCAGTCCGTGAATTCGCTGGCGATTATCTTCTTCGCACCAGTCGTGGCGGCTGTGTGGGTGTGGATGGGCAAGCGTGGCAAGAACCCATCAATCCCGCGTAAATTCGCCCTGGGCATTATCGGCAACGGCCTGGCGTTCGGCCTGCTGATGTACGCGCTGACCCACCTGGTCGACGACAAGAAAATGATCCCGTTCTGGACCCTGTTCATGGTCTACGTGATCCAGTCCATCGGTGAGCTGTGCCTGTCGCCGATCGGCCTGTCGATGGTGACCAAGCTGGCCCCGACCCGCCTGGTTGGCATGGGCATGGGCGGCTGGTTCCTGTCCACCGGTATCGGCAACAACCTGTCCGGTATCGTCGCTTCGATGATGTCCGGCGAACATGGCATGACTGTGGAATCGGCACTGACCGGCTACACCCAGGGCTTCTGGATCCTGATCGGCGGCGGCGTGCTGCTGTTCATCCTCGCCCCGTTCATCCAGAAACTGATGCACGGCGTAAAGTAAATAAATGGGGTACGTCCCCATTTATTAAGCAACAAAAAAGGCAGCTTCGGCTGCCTTTTCTTTTAGTTCGCTGCCAGCCAGGCGTCGAGCCTGGCTTCGGCTCCCGCCGGCAAATGCAGGCCCAGCTTGGAACGGCGCCACAGGACGTCGGCGGCCGTCACTGCCCATTCCTTGCGGCGCAGGTAGTTCACTTCCGCCGCGTACACGCCTGGCAGGATCTCCTCCCCCATGTCTGCCAGCGATGCGCAGCCTTCGAGCAGCGTGTGCACCCGCGTGCCATATGCGCGGACGTAGCGCCTGACCAGCTCCTGCGGCAGCCAGTCGTATTTCACCTGCACCGCGGCGGCCCAGTCGCAAAACTCCAGCACCGAACGGTTCTGCGGCTCGGCACCAAACAGGTCGCCGCCTGGCAGGCAGGCTTTCTCGGTCCAGCCCTTTTCCGGCCGGCCCAGTGTCTTGCAAAGGATGTCGACTGCGTCTTCGGCCAGCTTGCGGAAGGTCGTGATCTTCCCGCCGAAGATATTCAGCAGCGGGGCGGCTTCCTTGTCCAGCTCGAGGAAATAGTCGCGCGTTACGGCCTTGGCATCGGCTGCAGCATCTTCCAGCAGTGGGCGCACGCCGGCGTAAGTCCAGACCACGTCGGCCGGGCGCACCGGATCGCGGAAATAATTGCTGGCCAATTCGCACAGGTAGCGAATTTCGCTTTCGTCAATCGCTACGCGCTGTGGGTCGCCTTTGTACTCAAGGTCTGTCGTGCCGATCAGCGTGAAGTCACGTTCATAGGGGATGGCAAATACGATGCGGCCATCCTTGTTCTGGAAAATATACGCCTGGTCATGCTCGAAGATTCGGCGCACCACGATATGGCTGCCTTTGACAAGCCGCAGATTGCGCGACTGCTGCTTGCCGCCCGCGGTCTGGATGAAGGACTGCGCCCAAGGCCCCGCCGCGTTGACCACAGTTCGGGCGGTGATGCGCTTTTCGGTGCCGTCGGCCTTGCGCAGCGTCGCCACCCAGTGATCGGCGTGGCGCTCGACGCCGACGCAGCTGGTACGTGTCAGGATGCAGGCGCCTTTGGCGCAAGCGTCCATCGCGTTCAGGACCACCAGCCGGGCGTCATCGACCCAGCCATCGGAATATTCAAAGCCTGCACTGAAAGACTCTTTCAGCGGCCGCCCCGCCGGATGGCAACGCAGGTTGATGCCGCGCGAACCGGGCAGCAGCTCGCGCTTGGCCAGCATATCGTAAAGGAAAAGCCCGGCGCGAATCAGCAGCGCCGGCCGCTGCCCTGCGTCGTGCGGCATCACAAAGCGCATCGGCCACATGATGTGCGGCGCGCTGCGCAACAGCACTTCGCGTTCGGCCAGCGCCTTGCGCACCAGCCGGAATTCATAGTATTCGAGGTAGCGCAAGCCACCGTGAATCAATTTGGTGGAGGCGGACGAAGTGTGCGACGCCAGGTCGTCCTTCTCGCACAGCACGACGCACAGGCCGCGGCCTGCCGCATCGCGCGCTATGCCCGCTCCATTAATTCCGCCGCCAACTACCAGTACATCGCAATCTACGTCCGTCATGCGCTCCCCGACTACTGTTTATAAACGACGCCTTCCTTCATCACGAATCCTACCTTCTGCAGCAGGGTGATGTCTTTCAATGGATCGCCCGCCACCGCCACGATATCGGCCGCAAAGCCCGGTTCCAGCGAACCGAGGCGGTTGGACTGGCCAAGCAGCGTTGCGGCGCTGAGCGTGGCGGAGCGGATTGCCTCCAGTGCCGGCATTCCTGCTTCCACCATATACGCGAATTCCTTGGCATTTTCCCCGTGCGGGAACACCCCTGCATCTGTACCGAAAGCGATTTTCACGCCAGCCTTGTAGGCGCGCGCAAACGTACCCTGGATTTGCGGTCCGATGGCGGCAGCCTTGGGACGCACCAGCGGCGAATAGTAATTGGGCTCCCTGGCCTTGTCTGCTACGTAGCGGCCTGCGCTGATGGTCGGCACGTACCAGCCGCCGGTCTTCTTGAACAGGCCAATCGCCTCGTCGTCCATGAAGGTGCCGTGCTCGATCGAATCCACGCCCGCTTTCAGGGCGCGTTTCATGCCTTCCGCACCATGGGCGTGCGCGGCAACCTTGAAGCCATAATCCCTGGCGGTGGCAATCAGCGCTTTCAGTTCGGCGTCGTCGAACTGCGAGTTCATGCCGCTGCTGGCCTGGCTCAGGACACCGCCAGTGGCGGTGATCTTGATAAGGTCCGCACCTTCCTGGTAACGGGCGCGCACGGCCTGGCGGGCCTCGTCGGGGCTATTGATGACGCCTTCGTCCGGCCCCGGCGTGCCGTGCAGGTGGCGCAATTCTCGCGACTGGCCGTTGCTTGGGTCGCCATGGCCGCCGGTGGTGGCAATCGTTTTGCCGGCAGTGAACATGCGCGGGCCGATGATGGCGCCGGTGTTGATAGCCCGCTTCATGGCGATGTTCAGGCCTTCGTTGGCGCCCAGGTCGCGCACGGTGGTGAAGCCGGCTTTCAGCGTGCGTTCGGCAAAGGCAACCGAATCATAGGCACGGTCGATGGCGTCCAGCGTCATCTGGCCGCGCAGGGCTTCGACCTGGGGCTGGGTCTGGCTGGTCAGGTGCACGTGCATATCAATGAAGCCGGGCATGCAGGACATGGTGCCCAGGTCCACGTCGCCCTTGCCCTTGGTTGGCTCAATGGACTTGACGGTGCCATTTTCGATCTGCACCGTCACCTTCTCGCGCCATACCCCGGCCTTGACGTCCAGCAGGCGGCCGCAATCGACGGTCATGGCATTGGCCGTCCCCATTGCCAGCAGCAGGCCTGCAGCACCCAGTTTACTCATCGCCCAGCCTCCTTTAACGTGTGGATTTTTCGCGCGCTGCCCAGAGCAGCAGCGCCATGATTACAGCATAAGGCAGCAAGGACAGCAAATCCGCCATCGGGCCACTGAAAAACGGGTTGCTGGTTTCAGCCCAGGCAGTCACCGCCGCGTCGAAATTGGTCATCACACCTGCGGTGATCGCGATCACGATACCGGCCAGGGCGCCACCGGCGATATAGCCGGATGCCAGCAGCACGCCCTCGCTGCGGTCTCCCGCGGCTTGCAGCTCTTCCGCGTTCATGCCGGCGTACTGTGGCAACTTGTTGTTGCGGCGGTCGGCCAGCCAGCGCAGCACGCCGCCCACCGCAATTGGCAGCGTGGCCGACAGCGGCAGGTACACGCCGACCGCAAACGACAGCGACTGCACGCCCGACATCTCCAGCACCACGGCGATCATCACGCCCAGCATCACCAGCGTCCACGGCAACTGCTGGTCCAATATGCCCTTGATGATATAGGACACCAGCACCGCCTTCGGCGCATCGTATTTGCGTACCTCGGTACCGTCCGGGCGCTTGTGGTGCGTGCCGTTGATGCCAGGATCGACGAACCAGACCGCCTTGCCGTCCGGCGCAACCAGGTATTTGCCTTCCGGTCCGCCCTGCGCGTCCGGCTTCTGCCATACCTTGTAGGTCGAACTGTCGCTGGCCGCCTGCGGGCCGTCCAGGCGTGCCGTGGCGGTCAGCCGTGATGCATCCGTCGACAGCCCTGGCGCCACCTGGGCCGCCGGCACATAGACCGTGCTGGAATTATTCAGCTGCAGCAGGATCGGGCCAAGCAGCAGGGCTGAAGCCAGCGATCCGACGAGCATCGCGTACTGCTGCAGGCGTGGCGTGGAGCCGACCAGGAAACCGGTCTTCAAGTCCTGCGAGACCGTACCGGCATTGGCGGAAGCGATGCAGACGATCGCACCGACCGAGAGCGCCGTCACATAATACTGGCCGCCGGTCCAGCCAACCATCAGGAAAATCAGGCAGGTGAACAGCAGCGTCGCCACCGCCATGCCGGAAGTCGGATTGGAAGACGAGCCGATTTCGCCGGTCAGGCGCGACGACACCGTGGAGAACAGGAAGCCGAACACCAGGATCAGCAAGGCACCCAGCAAATTCATGTGCAGCGGGGCGGAAGCCGTGATCACCGCGATTAGGCCCAGGCAGCCGATCACCACCCACTTCATCGGGATATCCTGTTCGGTGCGGCGCGTCACATCGGCCTTGCTGCCCTTGCCTACGCCGGACAAGCCGGCCGCCAGGCTGCGCCAGATCATTGGCATGGCGCGCAGCAAGGCAATCAGGCCGCCTGCCGCCACTGCACCCGCGCCGATGTAGAGGATGTAGGCGCCGCGCACGTCGTCCGGCCCCATCTCGGAAATCAGCATGGTGCCGGGCGCCAGGATGGTGGTCAGCGGGTCGCCGAAGAACTTGATCATCGGGATCAGCAGCAGGTAGGACAGCACGCCGCCCGCCGTCATGGTCAGCGCAATGCGCGGACCGATGATGTAGCCGACGCCGAGCAGCTCCGGCGACACTTCGGCGCCGATCGAGCCGCCTTTCAGCGGCGCGCCCAGCACGACTTCCGGCGTATCCTTCCAGCCCTTGAACGAAACGTTCAGCGCCTTGTACAGCAGCCCGATTGCAAAGCCCCCGAAAATGAGGCGGGCGCGGCGCCGAGCATCGCGCGCCGCTTCCGACTCGCCCTGCACCGGCTCTCCGGCCGCCTGGCGCGATGTATCGCTGGCTGCCGCCTTCAACACCTCGGCACACGCCGTCCCTTCGGGGAATTTCAGTTCCTGGTGCTGGTCCACGATCATCGTGCGGCGCATCGGGATCATCATCAGGATGCCCAGCAAGCCGCCCAGCACGCCCACCAGCATCACGCGCCAGATTTCCAGCTCGAAGCCGAGGATCAGGATGGCCGGCATAGTCACACCCAGGCCAAAGGCAATCGATTCGCCGGCCGAGCCGGCAGTCTGCGCGATGCTGTTTTCCAGGATGCTGGCGTCCTTGCCGCCCATTTTCCTGGCCAGGCCAAAGAAAGTGATGGCAATAACCGCTACGGGAATCGATGCGCTGACTGTCAGGCCGACTTTGAGAACCAGGTAAAGCGAGGAAGCGCCAAACACCATGCCCAGCACGGTACCGAGGAACAAGGCGCGGAACGTCATTTCCGGCAGCCGCGCCTCGTCGGGTATATAGGGACGGAACACGTAAATCCTTTTAGACTAAAACATCTAGGACTATGGCATAAATAGCAATGAAGTAGCAACTATCGAGTAGTCTATAATGCCCCGACCTAGCAACCGAGAGAGCTGATTTGATCAATCGTCCTTCCTGGCTGAACCGCCGCAACGTCATTCGCGCCAGTATCGGCGCAGGCCTCGCCGCCCTCGCCGGCGGCATCGCCCTGGCCTGTTATGCCGCCTTTGTGATCCGCCCTAACCTGCCAACGCTGGAAGCTGTCACCGACTACCGCCCCAAAATCCCGCTGCGCATTTACACGGCAGACAAGGTGCTGATCGGAGAATTCGGCGAAGAGCATCGCGACTTTACCCCGATTGACCAGGTGCCGGACCTGATGAAGAAGGCCGTGCTGGCCATTGAAGACTCGCGTTTCTATGAACACGGCGGCATCGACTGGAAACGCGTGCTGGGCGCGGCCCGCGCCAACCTGCGCGGCAGCTTCCGCCAGGGCGGCTCGACCATCACCATGCAGGTGGCGCGCGATTTCTACCTCAGCAAAGACAAGTTCATCTCGCGCAAGCTGGCTGAAGCCATGCTCGCCTATCGCATCGAAGATGCGCTGGACAAGGACAAGATCCTCGAGCTGTACATGAACAATATCTACCTGGGCCAGCGCTCCTACGGCTTCGCCAGCGCCGCCCAGGCATACTTCGGCAAATCGCTGAAGGAGTTGTCGATTGCCGAAACGGCGATGCTGGCTGGCTTGCCGCAAAACCCTTCGCGCAACAACCCTGCGGTCAATCCGAAGAAGGCGCGCTCGCGCCAGCAAGTGGTGTTGCGCCGCATGTTTGAACTCGAATACATCACCGAAGCACAGTACGAAAAGGCGAAGAAGGAACAGCTGCACGTCAACCACCGCGGCCAGGAATTCGACGTGCACGCCGAATACGTGGCCGAACTGGCGCGCCAGGCGGTATTCGCGCAGTTCAAGGAAGAGAGCTACACCAAGGGCATCAACGTCTACACCACCATACAGTCGCGCGACCAGGAAGCGGCTTACGATTCCGTGCGCCGCAATGTGGTGGCCTACGACCAGCGCCACGGCTACCGCGGCCCGGAGGCCTATATCGAACTGCCTGCCGACGATGAAGAGCGCGGCGACGCCATCGACGAAGTGCTCGGCAAGCGCGTGGTTAGCGATGGCCTGATCCCGGCCGTGGTGCTGGAAGCCAGCCCTACCCTGGTCAAGGCCGAAACATCGGACGGCGACGTGCTGACCATCAGCGGCGAAGGCCTGAAACTGGCCGCATCCGCTCTGTCCAGCAAGGCCAAGCCGGGGTCGGCGATCCGTCCCGGCGCGGTCATCCGCGTTATGCAAACAGAGAAGAAAGCCTGGGCCATCACCCAGGTGCCGCAAGTTGCGGCGGCCTTCGTGGCGCTGGATGCCAACACCGGCGGCTACCAGGCCATGGTCGGAGGCTTCGACTACGGCCTGCAAAAGTTCAACCACGTGACACAGGCCTGGCGCCAGCCTGGTTCCTCGATCAAGCCCTTCATTTATTCCGCCGCCGTGGCCAAGGGCTTCGGCCCTGGCACCGTGATTGCCGACGAGCCGCTGGAACTGCCTGGCAGCTCGATCGGCCAGCCGTGGAAGCCGCAAAACGACGACGGCAAGTTCGACGGCCAGGTCACCATGCGCCGTTCGCTGGCGGCTTCGAAAAACGTGCCTTCCGTGCGCATCCTGCGCGCTTCCGGCCTGGACGACACCCACGCCTACCTGGCCCGCTTCGGCTTTGACCTGTCGCGCCATCCGAAGAACTTCACCATGGCGCTGGGCACTGGCGCCGTCACGCCGCTGCAACTGGCGGGCGCCTACGCGGTCTTTGCCAACGGCGGCTACAAGGCTACGCCTTACCTGATCTCGCGCGTTACCGATTCGAAGGGCGTGCCGATCATGGACATCCAGCCGCCGGCGCCCGCCACTTCCGGCGAACGCGTCGTCGACGAGCGAAATGTCTTCATCATGGACAGCATGATGCGCGACGTGGCCCGCAGCGGTACCGGCGCTGCCGCCGGCCGCCTTGGCCGCCCTGACCTGGCCGGCAAGACCGGCACCACCAGCGATTCCTTCGACGGCTGGTTCGCCGGTTACGGCGGCGGCGTAGTGGCCGTAGCCTGGATGGGTTACGACGATCCGAAGTCGCTTGGCGGCCGCGAGTTCGGCGCCACCCTCTCGCTGCCGATCTGGATGGACTATATGCGCTCGGCGCTGCCGAAGCATCCTCCTGTCGAACGCCCGGTACCGGAAGGCGTGGTGCAGTTGAATGGCGACTGGCTGCTGGAAGAATATGCCAACGACCCGACCGTGCTGGCAATCGACATGGGCGACGTACCGGCCGAAGGCGAGCAGCCCGCTCCAGCCGAGGGCACGCAACCGCAGCCAGCCACTCCGCCTGCGCCAACCCAGCCAACGCCGCCTAACCAGCCCGCGCTACAGCAGATCCCGCAACAGCAAGCGCCGGTGGGACTCTGATCATGCCGGGCCAACGGGCTCCCTCGTTCCGGCGCCGGCGGCTGCTCGGCGCCGCAGCGATGCTGGCGCCGCTGGCAGCCATCGCGCCCGCCACCGCTGCGCGCAGCACAAGCGCGCGCATCCCACGCATTTACATGATCCTGTTCCGCGGCGAGACCGACGTTGAAGCCGGCTTTCACCAATGGTTCAGGGACAACGGCCTGCAAGTTGAATTCATGGTGCGCAGCGTGGACCTGGATCCCAGCCGCGTACCGGCCTTGCTCGACGAGGCCCGCGCCTGGCATGCAGACCTGATCTACACCTGGGGCACCCCCGTCAGCCTGGCGGTGGCAGCCAGGGAGTTCCAGGTCCCTATCGTGTTCACCATGGTTTCTGCGCCAGTCGCGGCCGGGCTGGTGCAAAGCCTGGCTTCGTCCCGGCGCAACCTGACTGGGGTCAGCCACGTCGTGCCGGCCCGCCAGCAAATGAGCGCCATCCACAGCTACCGCCGCTTCGAACGGATCGGCGCAATCTTCAACCCGAACGAGATTAACGCAAAGGTCGCCATGCGCGAAATGCGCGCTGAAGCCGAACGCGTTGGCGTCGAATTCACGCCGCATTCCATACCTCTCGATGAACAGGGGCAGCCGCGCGCCGACGCGATTCCCGAGATGCTGAAAGAGTTCGCGGAACGCAAGGCACAGCTGCTCTACATTGGCCCGGACAGCTTCATCGCCTCCCAGCGCATCCTGGTCACGGAAACAGCGCTGGCACTCGGCCTGCCCGTATTTTCCGCCGCCGAAGTCGCACTGCGCGACGGCAGTGCCCTGTTTGGGCTGGTAGCTGGCTATAAGAATGTCGGGCGCCTGACCGCCCATAAAGTCGCCCAGATCCTGTACCATCGCGTCAAACCCGCCGCGCTTCCGATTGAAACGCCGGGCACTTACTCTTACCTCGTCAACATGGACGTGGCACGCCAGCTCGGCATGATGCCGCCGGCCCGCGTGCTGCAGTTTGCGGAGCAAATCAAATGATCCCGCTGTCGCCGCCGGTATTGCAGCAGATGACCATGGGCCTGGCCTATGGGTTGACTGACGTCGGCACTGTACGCCCCAGCAACCAGGACAACCTGCTCCTGCTGCCGGAAATGAACCTCGTTGCAGTGGCCGACGGCATGGGCGGCCACGTTGGCGGCGACATCGCCAGCACCGAGGCCTTGATGTTGGTATGGAAGCACCTGCGCGCCCAGCACACGCCGGGCAGCGATGCCGAGGCGCTGCGCCAGTTGCATGAAGCGGTCCTGTTCGCGAACAGCACCCTGTTCAGTAATAACGCGGCCGCCGGCCTGGCCGATGGCTATGGCATGGGCACTACGCTGACTGGCATGTGGCAACCGCATGCCGACGGGCCTTCTTTCATTTTCCACGTCGGCGACAGCCGCATCTATCGCTACCGCGACGGGCAACTGGTCCAGCTGACCCACGACCAGACCCTGTACCAGCAGGCGCTGGAGGCCGGCATGAAGGGCATCCTGCCGCCGCGGAACCTGCTGCTGCAGGCAATCGGGCCAGGCGAAGAGGTGCGTCCGGATGTGTTCTCGCATCAGATGGCGCCAGGCGACATTTACCTGTTGTGCAGCGATGGCTTGTACGGCGCAACCACGCACGAAGACTTGTCCGCGCAGCTGGCGACTGCCGCACCGGATAAGCTGCCCGAGACCTGCGCCGCACTAGTCGAAAAAGCCAAGCGGGATGGCAGCAGGGATAACATCACGGCCATCCTGCTGCTCTGCTCCGCTTAAAACTCTTCCCAATCCTCCGCCTTGGCTTCGGCCGCTGCCGGGCGCTGGACCGTGCGTTGGGCCGCGCGCTGTTCGCCGCCACGCTCCGGTCTGACCACCGACAACGCCCTCGCCTGCGGTGCCGGTTTGCGAGCCGGCGCTTCAGTTGCAAACGCCGCCAAGGACGAAGCATCGAGCTTGAACACGCTCACCGCTTCCATCAGGCGCGCTGCCTGCTCTTCCAACGCTGCCGATGCCGCGGCCGCCTCCTCGACCAGCGCAGCGTTCTGCTGCGTCACGTGATCCATCTGGCTGATTGCCGTGTTGATCTGGTCGATGCCCGCGCTTTGCTCCTGCGTGGCCAGGCTGATCTCCGAAATGATATCCGTCACCCGCTGCACGCTTGTCACCACCTCGCCCATGGTTGCCCCAGCCTCGCCAACCAGCCGGCTCCCCGCCCCCACCTTCTCGACGGAATCGCCAATAAGCTGCTTGATCTCTTTCGCTGCTGCCGCCGAGCGCTGCGCCAGGTTGCGCACCTCGGACGCCACAACCGCAAAGCCGCGGCCCTGCTCACCAGCCCGCGCGGCTTCCACCGCCGCATTCAAGGCAAGGATATTCGTCTGGAACGCTATGCCGTCGATCACGCTGATGATGTCCACGATCTTGCTGGACGATTCGTTGATCGAATCCATGGTTTCCACCACACGGGCCACCACCTCCCCGCCCTTGGCTGCTACCGTGGACGCATTCTTGGCGAGCTGGTTGGCCTGCAGCGCATTGTCCGTGTTGTGGCGCACGGTGGAAGTGAGCTCCTCCATCGACGATGCGGTTTCTTCCAGCGAGCTGGCCTGCTCCTCGGTACGGCTCGACAGATCCATATTGCCGATGGCGATTTCCGACGTTGCATTGGCAATCGAGCCCGTTCCCTTGCGCACCTGGCCGACGACACGGATCAGGCTTTCGTTCATGTCCTTCAGCGCTTGAAGCAGTTGGCCGGTTTCCTCTTTCGTTTCCACCACAATATCGCTGGTCAGGTCCCCCGCCGCTACCGTCTGCGCCACCTGCACCGCAGCTTCGATCGGCCGCGTGATGGCCCGCGCGATATACAAGGCAATGGCAATAGCCAAGGCAATCGCTACCACCCCGGTAAGCAGCATGGTGCGCTCCGCCGAAACCACAGCCTCGGTGCCGGCCTTGATGGAATCCTTCGCAATCGCGTCGTTGAGTTCGATGATTTTGTTCAGGGTCTGTTCGGACTTCGCGAACAAAGGCTCCGAAGCCTGGTATTGCTGGAAGAATTGCGCAAACAGTTCCTTCTGCTTCGCCTCATCCTTATTGCCGGCCAGGGCTGACACGGTTGCAGCAAGCTTCGCATCGGCCGCCTTCCATGCATCCCACTCGCCAACAAATTGCTTCCACATGACGGCTTCTTCGGGCGTTTGCGGCAGCGGCTCATACTTTGTCCAGCCCGCGTTTGCTTTGGCCCAGGCTCCATCGCGCGCCTTGATCACCTCAGCGAATTTCGCCTGCGCCTGGTAATCGTTCTCGTAAATGGCGGTCTGCAGGGTCGCCTTGTCAATCGCGGTCTGGCCCTCGCTTAGCACCAGCAAGCCGTAAATCGAAGGCAGCCGCACCACGCCGATCTCGTTCACCGACTCGCCCACGTTCGCGATGCCCCGGTAACCGGAGAAGCCTAGCACCACCAAAGCCAGCATCATCACCGCTACCAGCACGGCCAGCTTCCACTTGATCAAAAGATTCCTGAACACGGCGCTCCCCTTTCTTGCAAGGCAATGTATTTAAGTGGTGATAATTGGTGAGATTTTGCGCTATCTAAACGAATATCAGGCTTAAATTCCCGTGCGTCAACGGAAACGCGGTGCGCCGCGCCATCCAAACAACAAACTGATTTGGCACTGAAGGAACCCACCGTGCTAATTCAGCAATCTTGCCGCGCTCGGCGCTGCCGGTGCTAGATTGGGCTCTCCAACAACCAATCAGCACAGGAGGCTTTATGAAGAAGTTCGTCTGGCAGCTGCTCTCGGTCCTGTTCATCGCCATCACCGCCCTTCCCGCTTCGGCAACCGGCTACACTCAAACCCGTTACCCCATCGTCCTGGTCCACGGCCTGTTTGGCTTTGACAGCCTGGGGCCACTTGAATATTTCTACGGTGTTCCCGGCGCGCTGCGCAGCAGTGGCGCACAAGTTTACGTCACCTCGGTTTCAGCGGCCAACAGCACGGAAGTGCGCGGCGAACAGCTCCTGTTCCAGGTGCGCCAGATACTTGCCGCCACCGGTGCGGAGAAGGTCAACCTGATCGGCCATAGCCACGGCGGCCCGACCTCGCGCTACGTGGCTTCGGTCCGCCCCGACCTGGTGGCGTCGGTGACCAGCATTGGCGGCGTGAATAAAGGCTCGAAAGTGGCGGACGCGCTGGTTGGCGCCGCGCCGGACCTGGTCTACAGCATCGGCAATGCGCTGGGCGGCTTCCTTAGCCTCATATCCGGCAGCTCTTCGCTGCCGCAGGATGCCTACGCGGCGGCACAGTCGCTCAGTACCGCCGGCACCGCGGCCTTCAATGCCCGCCATCCCGCCGGGCTGCCGACAACCGCCTGCGGCGAGGGCGCGCACCAAGCCAACGGCGTGTATTACTTCTCCTGGAGCGGCGCAACGCCCTATACCAATATTTTCGATCCTGCCGATCCCTTCCTGGCCGTCACCTCGGTCGCTTTCGGCGGCGCCAAGAACGATGGCCTCGTCGCAAGCTGCTCCTCCCACCTCGGGCGCGTGATCCGCGACGACTACTGGATGAACCACCTCGATGAGGTCAATCAGATGGTCGGCATCACTCACCTGTTCGAAACGAGCCCGGTGACACTTTTCCGCCAGCACGCCAACCGCCTGCAGGGAATGGGCCTGTGAGCGCCCGGGTGCGGGCAGGATTGGCAGCGTTCGTCCTGGCGGCAGCCGGCGCGCTCGCACTCTGGACGTCTGGCGGCGCAGCGCCACCAGCACAACCGTCGCCCTTGCCGGCACAGCCAGTGCCGGCCCCCTTCGTACCGTCCATGGCCGGCACCCTTCCCGACGGCCGGCTGGACGCCGCTGCCGGCGACGCACTGAAGGTCGACGCAGAATTGCGCCACCTGTTCGACTACTACCTGTCCGCGCTGGGCGAAGCCGAGCTGCCAGCCATCCGCGCCGGCATCGAGCAGGAACTGGAACGGCGCCTGAAACCCGCCGCAGCCGCCGAAGCCAAACGCCTGCTTGGCCAATACCTCGCCTACAAGCGCGCCCTGGCCGGCGCAGAACGGGGCCAGTCAGCGCCAACGACAGGCAGCTCCTTCGCCGCGGCTGCCCGCAACCGCCTGCTCGCCATGCAAGAGCTGCGCAAGCGCTATTTCAGCCCGGCCGAAGCGGCCGGGCTGTTCGGCGACACCGACGCCCGCGACCTGGACGCCATCGCCCGCCTCGAACTGGTGGACGATAAGACGCTGACACCCGCCCAGCGCCTGCAAAAGATGGCAGACCTCGACCGGAACCTGCCTGCCGCCTTGCAGGAAGAACGCACCGCCCCGCAGCGGGTACTGAACCTGGAGCAGCAGGTCGAAACCGCCCGCCGTGCCGGCGCCAGCGATGACGAGATCTTCCGCCTGCGCGCAGCGACATTCGACCCGCAAGCCGCCAACCGGCTGGCCCAGCTCGACCGGGAGCAGGCCGAATGGCTGCGCAGGGTCGCCGCCTACCGCTCTGCGAGCGCCGGTTTAGGCGGAAACCCGGCCGCGATCCAGCAGCTGCGCGATAATCTTTTTACATCATGGGAGCAAAAACGGCTGGGCGCCTACGAATAGACGGTTGCACTATAATGTGGGGCCAGCATATTAGTGTCCCCTCAGTTAGCGCCACGTTTGCATGCCTTTCGACTTCAAAAAAGCACTTCCCAAGCCCGGCAACCGCTTCGCGTTGCCCAACCTGTTCGGCTCCGGTGACGCCTACGCGCTGGCGCAAACGGCACTCGAATTGAAAGCACGCGGCCAAATGCTGGCCGTGGTTGTCGCGCAGGCCAGCGATGGCCAGCGCCTGCTGGCCGAAATCCCGTGGTTCGCTAACGGCGGCCTGCGCTGCCACCTGCTGCCCGACTGGGAAACCCTGCCTTACGACGCATTTTCGCCGCACCAGGACCTGGTATCCGAGCGCCTGGCGACTTTGCATGAGATCCAGACCGGCCAGTGCGACGTTGCCATCATCCCGGCCACGACCGCGCTGGTGCGCATGGCGCCGCCCTCCTTCCTGGCCGCCTACACCTTCTTCTTCAAGCAAGGCGAGTCGCTGGACGAGGCCAAGCTCAAGTCGCAACTGACCCTGGCCGGCTACACCCACGTCAGCCAGGTGATGTCGCCCGGCGAATATTCCGTGCGCGGCGGCCTGATCGACCTGTTCCCGATGGGTTCCGCCCTGCCGTACCGCCTGGACCTGTTCGGCGACACCATCGAAACCATCCGCACTTTCGACGCCGACACCCAGCGCTCGCTGTACCCGGTCAAGGAAGTGCGCCTGCTGCCCGGCCGCGAATTCCCGATGGACGAAGCCTCGCGCACCGCCTTCCGCAGCCGCTGGCGCGAGACTTTCGAGGGCGACCCGTCACGCGCAGTGGTCTACAAGGACATCAGCAGCGGCATCGCCTCCGCCGGCATCGAGTACTACCTGCCGCTGTTCTTCGACGAAACGGCCACCTTCTTCGACTACCTGCCGGCAGAAGCCAGCGTGGCCATGGTCGGCGACATCGACGCCGCCATCAAGCGCTTCTGGGCCGACACCGAATCGCGCTACAAGTTCCTGAAGGCTGACCGCGAACGCCCGATCCTGCCGCCGCAAGACATCTTCCTCGGGGACGAGCAGTTCTTCGTGCTGGCCAAGCCGCACCCGCGCATTGCCATCTCGCGCGACATGTCGCTGCCGGCCTCCGAGCTGTCGGCGCCGATCCCGAACATCGCCGTCAACCGCCACCTGGACGACCCGCTGACCAACCTGCGCGCCTACCTGATGCAATCGGGCCGCCGCGTGATGATCTGCGCCGAAACCAACGGCCGCCGCGAAACGCTGCAGCAGTACTTTGCCGAATTCGACCTGTCGCCAGCCCTGATCGAAGGCTTCGACGGTTTCCTCGCCAGCGATGCCAAGGTGGTGCTGGGCGTCTCGCCCCTGCACGCCGGCTTCGAGCTGGATGACGGCCTGGCCTTCATCACCGAAACCGAACTGTATGCCGGCAGCGGCCGCCGCGTCGGCCGCAAGAAGCAGGAAGCGGTCACACAAGTCGAATCGATGGTGCGCGACCTGTCCGAGCTCAAGATCGGCGACCCGGTGGTGCACATCAACCACGGCATTGGCCGCTATATGGGCCTGGTCAGCATGGACCTGGGCGAAGGCGAGACCGAATTCCTGCACCTGGAATACGCAAAAGAAAGCAAGCTGTATGTGCCGGTGTCGCAGCTGCACGTGATCTCGCGCTACTCCGGCGCTTCGCCGGATGACGCGCCGCTGCACACCCTCGGCTCCGGCCAATGGGACAAAGCCAAGCGCAAGGCTGCCGAACAGGTGCGCGACACCGCCGCCGAGCTGCTCAACCTGTATGCCCGCCGCGCCTCGCGCCAAGGCCACTCGTTTGAATATTCCTCGCACGATTACGAACGCTTTGCCGACAGCTTCGGCTTCGACGAAACGCCCGACCAGGCAGCCGCCATCGGCAGCGTGATCAAGGATATGACCTCTGGCAAACCGATGGACCGCCTGGTGTGCGGCGACGTCGGCTTCGGCAAGACCGAAGTCGCCCTGCGCGCGGCCTTCATCGCCGTCATGGGCGGCAAGCAGGTCGCCATCCTCGCGCCGACCACCCTGCTCGCCGAACAGCACGCGCAGACCTTCGCCGACCGCTTCGCCGACTGGCCTGTGCGCATCGCCGAGATGTCGCGCTTCCGCACCGGCAAGGAAATCGCCAACGCCATCAAGGGCATGCAGGACGGCACGCTGGACATTGTGATCGGCACCCACAAGCTGCTGTCGGACGACGTCAAGTTCGACCGCCTCGGCCTGGTCATCATCGACGAAGAACACCGTTTCGGCGTGCGCCAGAAGGAAGCGCTGAAATCCCTTCGCGCCGAAGTCGACGTTCTGACCCTGACCGCTACGCCAATCCCGCGTACCCTCGGCATGGCGCTGGAAGGCCTGCGCGACTTCTCCGTGATCGCCACCGCACCGCAAAAGCGCCTGGCCATCAAGACTTTCGTGCGCAGCGAGAACGACTCCATCATTCGCGAAGCCGTACTGCGTGAACTCAAGCGCGGCGGCCAGGTCTACTTCCTGCACAACGAAGTCGAGACCATCCAGAACCGCCTGGCCAAGCTGACCGAAATGCTGCCGGAAGCGCGCATCGCCGTCGCCCACGGCCAGATGCACGAACGCG
>Ga0102592_1000327_pt1 | contig 91238 bp, 100 predicted proteins | sample AraplaCol_mMF_r2_FD_76861 | JGI IMG/M metagenome (GOLD analysis project Ga0102592, IMG submission 76861) | Arabidopsis root microbial communities from North Carolina, USA - plate scrape MF_Col_mMF_r2 (SPADES assembly) (version 2) | ecosystem: Host-associated > Plants > Roots > Endosphere...
TGCCGACGCTCGCCGTCTGGGCGGTGTTCATCCTGCTGGGGCATGGCGAGCCCTGGTTCTACGCCAATTTCGGCTCGATCGTCGATCGGCTCAGCGATCCGCCCGCGGTGCTGCTGCGCGCCTTCCTAAAGATCGCGCTGATCCTGGGTCTGCTGCTGATCGTCTCGGGCCTGTCGCGCCACGTGCCCGTGAAGGAGCAGAGCGAGCATCCGGTGCGCGCCTTGTTCTTCGGCTGGCTGATCGCCGCCGTGATCGGGCTGCTCGTGTTCGGCAGCTGGTTCAACCACTACGCCCTGCCGGTGCTGGTGCCGGCGAGCCTGTGCTGCGCGGGCTATCTGGGCGGCACCGCGTTCGGCCGGAAATGGCTGACCCCGGTGATGCTGCTCGCCGCTGGCCTTGGCGGCGAATACACCGCATGGAGCGCCAAGTGGCACCGCGGCAATGCCGAGCAGCTCGAGGCACTGGCCGAGGGCATCGGCCATGGCAGCGGCTGCATGTACGTCTATTCGGGCAACGCCATCCTCTACAGCTATACCGGGCGCTGCACGGTGACGCCGTGGATCTTCCCGAGCCACCTTTCGCGCGAGCGCGAGAATGGCGCGCTGGGCGTCGACCAGCTGGAGGAGATCAACCGCATCTTCACCCAGCGGCCCGAGATCGTGGTAATGCGCCCGACCTATTATGGCGAGCGCATGGACTCGCACCGGCTGGCGGTGCAGCGGATGGCGGAAATGGGCTATCGCCTGCGCGGCCGCTGGCCGCTCGGCGATCTCTATATCTCGGTCTACGAGCTGCCGGCCGCCATCAAGCCCGCGGCGCCGCGCTTCGCCTCCAGCAAGCCCTCGTAATAGGCCATGAGCTCGGCGGCGTGATCGGCGTCGCTGCGCACCTTGCCCGCGGCGATGCGCGCGGCGTTGCGCAGGATGCTCTGCTCGCGGCCGAACATGCGGCGGATCGCATCGGCCGCCGAATAGGCGTCGCGCGCGCGATAGGTTTCGGCGAACAGCGGATCGGCGATCTCGGCGAACCCGCCCTCGTCCGGCCCGATCAGCGGCAGGCCCGAGGCGAGCGCCTCCGAGGCGACCAGCCCGAACGGCTCGGCATCCGAGCCATGGATAAGCGCGTCGCAGCTCGCCATGATCCGCGAGAAACGCACCCGGTCATAGACCGGGCGGAAGATCTTGATGTGCGGGCTGCCGGCGATCCGCTCCTCGAGCTGGCGGCGCTGCGGGCCGTCGCCGATCAGCATCAGGCCGACCGGCAGGTCGTTCGCCGCCGCCTCGACCGCGTCGATCACCAGCGGCCAGCGCTTCTCCTTGTGGTGCCGGCCCAGGCCGAGCAGCAGATGCCCCTCGGGCGGCAGGCCGAGCTGCGCCAATAGCGCCACGCGGAGCTTCTCGTCGCGCAGGTCGGGCGAGAACCATTGCCGCTCGATCCCCAGCGGCATCGAGGCGTGGACCGTCATGCCGCGGCGGCGGAAGCGCTTGGCGAGCGCCGGGCCGTTGGTGACGAACGCGTCGTAATGCTGGAGGAAGTTGTTCATGTAGCGGGTGTACCAGGCGAAGGCCTGCTCGACCTGGATCGGCGTCGCCACGCTGTCGAGCCAGCGCTGCGGATAGGCGCCGATATTGTCGCCATGCGCGAAGAACACCTTGACCGCATCGCCCTTCCACCGCGCCACGGTCCAGCCGGGCAGCCAGGGCGAGCTGGTCTCGACGATGTCGGGCTGCAGCTCGTCGAGCAGGTTCCACACCGGCTCGTCCTTGACGAAGATGCCGTAGTTCCGGTCGAGGATCAGCGGCGGCGCCTTGACCCAGATGACTCGGCCGCCGCCGGGACGCTCCTCGACGCTCGATTCGAGCGCCGGGGCGATCACGGTCAGCTCATGGCCCATATCGGCCATGATGCCCATCTTGCGGTCGAGATAGGTACGGACGCCCCCGCCGGTCGGCGAGTAGAACTCGTTGACGTCGACGATGCGCATGCAGGCGCCTCCTCAGTCGTCGAGCGGACCGAAGCCGCCCAGGCCGCGCAGATATTGGGCCTTGATCGTGATCTGTCCACCACCCGGGCCGACATTGACCAGAGCCTGGCGCACCTTGGGCCGGCTGCGGCCAAGCTTCTGGTTGCTGGCGAAGCCGGCGCCGTCCTCCCAGAAGTTGAACTTGTTCTTGCCGTCGCGGTCGTGGGTGAACAGCACCGCCCAGGTGCCGGCGCTGGGCGCGCGGATGCAGATGCGCACCGGACCCGATTGCGGCACCGACGCCCAGACGCGGCGGAACGGCTTGCCCTCGCGCTTCAGCGAGGTATCGTCGCGCAGGAAGTCTTCCTCGTTCGGCGGATAGAGCTCGACCTTCAACCGGCCGATCCGGTCCTTGAGGCCGGAGACGTTGACATAGAGGCGCGCGCCGCCGGGGATCGCGCAGGTGCCGTCGACCGGATCCTGCTGCGCGACGGCCGGGCTCGCGACAAAGGCGAGCGCTGCGGCGGTGCTGGCGGTCAGGGCACGGATCATTGCTGCTTGTTCCTCGTGAGCAGGGCCTGGACGCTGAACCCTCCGATCAGCGTGACATGGGCGAGAAGCGTGAGGCCGGCGATCAGCGCCATCAGCTCGGACATCGCCGAACCCTGGCCGATCACCACGCCGGTGATCGCGGCGAAGGCGGCTTCCTTGCTCGGCACCAGCGGCAGGCGCCAGACCAGCAGGCGGCCGGCGGCCATCATCAGCCACACGCCGATCGACACGCCCGGCATCGCCAGGTGCCAGGCGATGGCGACGAGCAGCGAACCGGTGAGGATACGAATGCAGTGGACCATGAACACCCACCACAGCTCGCGGCGGGGCAGCGAGAAGACACGCTTGGAGAAGAGCAGGAACGGCAGCGACATCAGCGCCAGAACCCCGACCGAGCCGATCACCGCCAGCTTCCATTGCGGCGGGACCAGCCCGAGATAGAGCGGCAGGCCCACGATCATCATCACGAAGGTGATCGCGTTGCCGGCGATCGCCGACAGGATCATCACGTCCTTCACCGCGCCGAACGGGGCGGCGACCATCTGGGTGCGCTGGCGGGCCCAGGCGTAGAAATAGGCCTCGCCCGAATAGCCGAACAGCACTTCGTTCGAGATGCGCTTCTTGTGGAGCGCGGCGAGCCCGGCGAGCGGGATCTGCCAGAGACGCTTGAAGATGATGTAGTCGAAGGTCGGCGGCCCGACATAATAGAGCGCGAAGACCAGGTAGAAGAGCGGGTTGGTCGGCAGCGTGCGATACAGCCCCGCCAGACCCGAGCCGAACAGCTCGCGGCCGAGCGCCACGATCATCAGCAGCGTGAGCGCGCCGCCGACCAGTGCCGGCCAGCGACGCTTGATCTTTTCGACGGGCTCCAGGCCCGCAAGATCGGGCGCGCCCGGGAGGGGGACGGCCTCGACAACGCTCGTGTTCACCGAAGCCTCCAGACTGGGTTCGTTCACTGATTCGTATCCGCTGCCCAAAGAACGGGCGTATTACAGTATCTTACCGGCGCCATGCGGCCTTGCAGCCCCCAGTTCACACGACGCGAAAATGGCTGGTGACAGCAGAATACGGTTTATTGCGGGGGCGATTTGGGCGTAAGAGTGGCAATTCGCAAGGTCTATGTTGCACTGCACACAAAACGAGTCCGCCCAGCACATCCTCACCTATGCCCAGCGCCTGCAGGGCGGCGGGGTGGAACGGGCGATGCTGCGCATGGCCGCCGGCTGGTTGCGCGAAGGGCGCCGGGTGACGCTGGTGCTGGGCAACCGCGAAGGGCCGCTAGCTGCAGAAATCCCTAGTGAAATCAACCTTATAGAGCTGAACGATGCCCGTTATTCGGCGCTGCTCGGCCTGGCATCGCATGTGCGCGATGTTTGCCCTGATCTGATCTTCTGCGCAGGCAATCACTACAGCGGCATCGCCGCCGCCACGCGGCTGCGCCTCGGCCGGCGCAGCCCGCCGATCGTCGCCAAGGTCTCCAACGCGCTGGTCCGCCCCGAACTCTCGCCGGGCGCCGCGTGGCGCTATCGTCGCTGGCTGCGGCTGCACCCGCGCTTCCTCGACCATGTCGTGGCGATGACGCCGGCAATGGCGGCCGAAGCGGTCGCCGAGATGCGCATGCCGCCGGACCGCGTGAGCGTGATCGCCAATCCGCCGGCTTCGGCCATCGCGGATGCGGCGCCGGTGGCGCTCCCCGAGGGGCGCTATCTGATCGGCGTTGGCCGCCTCGAGCCACAGAAGCGCTGGGACCGGCTGCTCGCCGCCCTGCCCCGCCTCGCCGACCGCGAGGTGAAGCTGCTGATCCTCGGCGAGGGCGGCGCCCGGGCGCAGCTGGAGGCGCAGGTCGCGGCGCTGGGGTTGAGCGACCGGGTGACGATGCCCGGCCATGCCGGCGATCCCCTGCCCGCGATCCGGCAGGCCGCCGTCGCAGTGCTGACCTCCGACTATGAAGGCGTGCCCGGCGTGCTGCGCGAGGCGCTGTCGGTAGGAACGCCGGTGGTCTCGACCGAATCGAGCGTCGCGGTGCGCGAGATCGTCCATCATCCCGCGCTCGGGACGGTGATCGACCGCGAGGATGCCGACGGGCTGGTCGCGGCGCTCGACCATTGGCTGGCGCCGGATGCGGTGCGACCCGAGCCGGTCATGGCGGGCGGCGACCCGATCGCGGAGTATCTCGCGCTGTTCGATCGGCTGGTGCGCACCCCTCGCCGCTAACCGTCATCCCGGCGAAAGCCGGGATCTCAGGCGAAGGCGCGGGGAAGGAGCCGCACGAGATCCCGGCTTTCGCCGGGATGACGGTTGGTAGGCGGGATGACGGATCGGGTCACCGCAGCCTTAGCCGCGCGCCCAGCCACAAGGTCCGGGGCAGCGCCCGCTCGATCACGCCCGGGCCGCTGATCCCCGCCTGCACCTCGGCATCGAAGATATTCTCCGCCCGCGCCTGCAGCGCCAGGCCGCGCGTGATCGGCAGCGCGGCGGTCGCATCGAGGGTCAAGGCGCCCTTCAGCACCCGTGCGTTCTGATCGTCCTCGAACTGCGGCCCGGCATAGCGTGCGGTGATCGACGCGCCGGCATCGTCATGGCTCCAGCCAAGCGTGGCGCTGGCCTGGTGGCGGGCGGTCTGGGCGGGACGCAGCCCGTCGAGCCCGGCGGATAGGCCCGAGGCGGCGACACGCGAATCGGTAAAGGCATAGGAAGCGCCGAGGCTCAACGCTCCCGCCACCCAGCGCCCGTCCAGCTCCACGCCCTTGGCCGTCACCGTATCGAGATTCTGCCGCTGGCGATAGAAGCCCGCTGCCGAGACGAAGCCCACGCCGGGGAAAGTCCCCGGCCCCTGCGCCAGCGTGACATTGGCGATCGCGCCGTCGAGCCGGTTCCAATAGCCGGTCGCGCGGAACGTAAGCGACGGCGCAGGCCGCCAGTCGAGCCCCAGTTCGGCACCGGTCAGCCGCTCGGGATCGAGCGCGGCATTGGCGGCGGTCGCGTCGGCGCCGGCGCGGAAAGGACGATAGAGCTCGTTGAGCGTCGGCAGCCGCCAGCCGCGATAGGCGGCGGCGCGCAGTGTGACCGCGCCCAGCCGGTAGGCCGCACCGGCGCGGCCGGTCGCCTCGGTGCCGTCGCGATCCGGGAAGCGGCTGTCGGTGAGCACCGGCCCCAGGACAAGCGAGGTTTCCCGCAGCGATCCGTTGGCGATGCTCCAGTGATCGAGCCGCCCGCCCAGGCTGAGCGTCAACGGGCCGCTTTCATAACTGGCATCGGCAAAGGCACCGACCGTCAGGCTCTCGCCACCCGCGACGCGGCGCCGTGTCGGCAGGCCGGCGACATAGGTGAACAGCTCCTCGGTGCGTCCCGAGACTCGGCGCAGGTCGCTGCCGAGTCGCAGCGTCACCCCGCCGCCAATGGGCGGCGCGACTTCGATGCGCGCGCCGATGCCGGTGGCGGGCACGGCATATTGATCGAGCGTGGCGGTCGCGGTGCTGCGCGTGTCGTTGACGCTGGCAAAGCCCGAGGCGAAGCCGCGCGTCTGGAGATAGGCGAGCGCCGACCAGCCCCAGCGGCCACGCCCGACGATGCGCAGGCTGGCATCGGCGCCCTCGCTCTTCACCTTGGTGAAGTCGACGCCGCGGTCGCGGTGATCGGTGAAGGCGGAGAGATTCGCCTGGAGCTCGGTGGCCCCGCCGAGATCGGTGACGGCGCGGACCGCGACCGCCGCCTGCTCATAGGGCGCCGGACGATCGGCGGGCCCGCGATCCGTCTCGACGATCGGGGTGAAGCCGTCGCCCCGCGCATATTGGCCGGCAAGCGTGACGAAGCCCCGGCCGAGCCTGGCCGCGCCGACGCCCGACAGGTCGACACTGTCGCGGCTGCCATAGAGCGCATCAAGCGACAGCGCCCCGAGCTGCGCGGGACCGCCGCTCTCCAGCTCGATCGTGCCGGCAAGCGCGCCCGGCCCGGCATAGCCGCTGCCGCCGCCCCGCACGATCCGGGCCCCGGCAAGCCGATTCGGCAGATAGGCGGGAAAGGCGACCCAGCCACCGAACGGATCGGCCTGCGGCACGCCGTCGAGCAGCAGCAGCGCGCGGCTGGAGGCGTTGCCCCCGAGCCCGCGCAAGGTGATCCCCTGCGAGGTCGGATGCGCCGAGCGCGAATCGGAACGGCGAAACTGGGCGAGACCGGCGGCGTCGCGCAGCGCGTCCTCCAGCCGGCCGCTGGCAGTGCCGGCGATCCGGTCGCGGTCGATCGTCACCACGTCATAGGCGGCTTCGCCCGGCGGCGCATCGAGCCCGCGGCCGGTGACGACGATCGCAGCCTCGTCCTGCTCCTGCGCGAAGGCCGGGAGCGGGAGGAAGGCAATGGCAGCCACGAACATAAAGCCCCTCCCCTTCAGGGGAGGGGTTTGGGGTGGGGAATGTGTCTCACCGAGAGCCTCGCTCGCGTACAGGCCCCACCCCAACCCCTCCCCTGAAGGGGAGGGGCTTAGAAGAGGGAGCCTCACTTGGGCGCCACGGCGTCGGGATGCGCCGCCGCGAAAGCCGGCAGCGCAGTCGCCGCCGCGTCGATCGCAACAAGCCGTGGAAAGGCGTCGAGCGGCATCTCGAAACGGCGGGCATTGTACATCTGCGGCACCAGGAAGAGGTCGGCGATGCCGGGCGCGGTGCCGCCAAGGAACGGACCGTCCCCGGCCATCGCCTCCAGTGCGGCAAAGCCCTCGGCGATCCAGTGGCGGGTCCAGTCGTTCCGGCCCGCCTCGTCGATCCCCATCTCCTTGAGCCGTCGCATCACCCGCAGATTGTTGAGCGGGTGGATGTCCGCCGCGACGACCAGCGCACGCGCCATCACCGCAGCGCGGGCATCGGGGTCGGCGGGGATCAGCCGCGGCTCGGGATAGCGCGAATCGAGCCATTCGATGATCGCCAGGCTCTGGGTGATCACCTTGCCGTCCGCCTCCAGCGCCGGCACCAGCCCCTGCGGATTACGGGCGAGATGCTCGGGGCTGCGCTGCTGGTTCTCGAGCAGCATCACATCATGCTGCTTGTACGCCAGCCCCTTGAGGTTCAGCGCGATGCGGACGCGATAGGCGGCCGATGAGCGGAAATAATCATAGAGGATCATGCCGCGCTCGTCGGCGGCTCTAGCGGTGTCGGCGCATCCTCGGCATAGCCCCTGCGCAGCCGCACCCGCCATTTGAGCCGCGGGCCATGCTCGTCGGCGGCGCGGGCGGCGCGCTCCGCCTCGCTCTCCAGCGCGACCTTGATCATCGCCACGATCGGATCTGCGAGCGCCAGGCCGAGCACGCCGAACAAGGTGCTGGCGAGGATCTGCGAGGACAAAGTGAGCGCCGGCGGCATGTCGACCGTGTGCCGGGCGACCAGCGGCAGCACGACATAGCCGTCGAAATTCTGCACGCCGAAATAGATGATGATCGCCCAGATGCCCGTCTCGGTGCCGGCGCTGAAGCCGACCGAGACCATCATCACGCCTGAGACGAAGGCGCCGATATTGGGGATGAAGGCGAGCACGCCGGTGATGATGCCGAGCAGCAGCGCCATCGGCACCCCGACGAGCCACAGGAAGAAGGCGGTGACCACGCCCTCGAACAACATGCCGAGCAGCCGGCCGGCGAGCAGGCGGCGCATCGTCGTGGCCATGCGGCTGATCATGACGGCGAACTGGTCGCGCGCGTCCATCGGCACCATCCATTGCAGGCCGCGCTCATAGATGCGCGGCTCGAGCGCCACGAACAGGCCGATGATGAAGATCATCAGAAGCGACGAGACCGCGCCGAACACCGAGCCGACCGCCGAGGTCAGCTTGCCGACGCTGCCCAGCGCCTGCTGGACCAGCCCGGTCAGGTCCGAGCGGCCGGGCATCAGGCCCAGGTCGGAGACCCATTGCGCGACCTTGTTGGCCTGCACCTCCAGCGTGGTGCGCAACTGCTCGGCCTGGGCGGAGATCTGCACGCCGGTCAGGTAGAAGATGCCGCCGAAGAAGGCGATCATCAACAGGATGACGATCACGATGCGCAGCGAGCGCGGGATCGGCAGCACGCGGCCGAGCAGGCGGGCGCCGCCGTCGAGCATCGATGCGAAGACCAGCCCGCCGAAGATGATCAGGATCGGCTGGACCAGCAGCACGAACAGCGCGACCGCGATGGCCAGCCCGAACCAGACGCTCGCTTTCTTGAGCTCGGCGCGGACCACCGGATCGCGGAGCTCGTTCGGCCCCGGCTCCTGGACGACTTGGACGTTCTGCGAGGCGAGCGGATCGCTCATCAATGGTTATCCCGTTGCGGATGGAGCGAGGTGCCGGCGCGGCCGGGGCGGAAGGACTTGGGCCAGGTCAGCGGGTTCCAGCTGGCGCTGCCGTCGAGGCTGAAGGTGATGAACTCGGCGCGACCGCCGATATTCTCCCAGGGCACCGGCCCGCCCAGCCCGTTCTGACTGAGCGGGAAGCGGCTGTCGGCCGAATTGTCGCGATTGTCGCCCATCAGGAACACCTTTCCTTTGGGCACGCGGATCTCGGGATAATTGTCTCCCCGCCCCGGGCGGAAGCCGAGGTCGACCGTGTCGTAGGACCGGCCATTGGGCAAGGTCTCGCGGAAGATCGGCAGGCGGCAATAGGCCTTGCCGTCGCGGATCACCCGGAAGCCGGGATATTGCTCCTCGTCGCAGCGGGTATTGGGATCGACCGGGATGTAGCGATCGCCCATCGCCCGGCGCGGCACGGCCTTGCCGTTCAGATAGACGATGCCGCCGCGCACGCCGATCGTGTCGCCGGGCAGGCCGATCACCCGCTTGATATAGTCGGTGTTGGTGCCCGGCGGGGTGACGATCACCACGTCGCCACGCTCGGGCAGCCGGCCCAGGATGCGCCCCGGCATGAAGGGCAGCACATGGAAGGTCGGGGTGACCCAGCTATAGCCATAGGGATATTTGGTAACGACCAGCCGGTCGCCGACGAGCAGCCCGGGGAGCATCGATTCGCTGGGGATGAAGAAGGGCTTGGCGATCAGGCTGTGGAAGCCGAGCACGGCGAGCACCAGCCACAGGATGCCGCGCGCCTCCGCCCACCAGTCGGTGCGCGTCCGGGCTTCGGCCTCCTCCTCGTACGCCTGGTGACTCAACGCGAGCTCGTCCGCCCCCATCAACCTTCCTTCACCGCCTCGATCATCACCATGGCGAACGCCCAGGGATGATCGTCCGTCAGCGTCAGATGCACCACGGCGACGTGACCCGCGGGAGTGATGGCGTCAAGCCTCGCCTTCGCACCCCCGGTCAATGCCAGCGTCGGGGCGCCGGAAGGTGCGTTGACGACGCCGATGTCCTTCATGAACACGCCGCGCTTGAACCCGGTTCCCACCGCCTTGGAGAAGGCCTCCTTGGCGGCGAAGCGCTTGGCGAGGGTGGCGGCATAGTTGTGCGGGCGGGTCTTGGCCTTGGCGATCTCGAGGTCGGTGAAGCTGCGCTGCTCGAACCGCGTGCCGAACCGGTCCAGCGACTTCTGGATCCGCTCGATATTGCAAAGGTCCGAACCAAGGCCAATGATCATCTAGGGTCCCGTCCAGATCAGGATGCCAACACTCGCCGGAGCAACCAGCAGCATCAGGAACAGCCACCACCAAATGCCATTCCCGCGCGCATGGCTGATCCAGGCCGCAGCATAGAGAAATATCGCCGGCGCGAGAATAATCCCGCCACGCATCAGCGCACGCAGGATCATGCCGGCTTCCGGGTCCGGTATCTTGCCATAGAGGATTCCGACCGGAACCAGTGCAATCCGAATTGCAAGCAGCAACGGTAGGAACGACACCAGCACAAGCCCGAGGCGCGCGCGCGGCAGAGTCGTCACCGCGCTTCGTCCATCAGCGCGCGCATGTGGCGGATCACCGGGGCGAGCCCGTCGAAGATCGCCTCGCCAATCAGGAAATGGCCGATGTTGAGCTCCATGATCTGCGGGATCGCCGCGATCGGGATGACATTGTCGAAGGTCAGGCCGTGGCCGGCATGCGGCTCGATCCCTTCCTTGGCGGCAAGCGCCGCGGCGTCGGCGATTCGACGCAGCTCGGCAGCGCGGTCCCCCTCGGCCAGCTCGCAATAGCGGCCGGTGTGGAACTCCACGACGGGAGCGCCCAGGCGCAGCGCCGCGTCGATCTGGCGCTCGTCGGGCTCGATGAACAGCGAGACGCGGCTGCCATTGTCGCGCAGCTTCGCGACCATCGGCGCCAGGTGATCGAAATGCCCCGCGACATCCAGCCCGCCCTCGGTCGTCCGCTCCTCGCGCTTCTCCGGCACGATGCACACAGCGTGCGGGCGGTGGCGCAGCGCGATCGCCAGCATCTCCTGCGTCGCCGCCATCTCGAGGTTGAGCGGGACGGTCAGCTCGGCGGAGAGCCGGGCGATGTCGTCGTCGGTGATGTGGCGGCGATCCTCGCGCAGGTGCGCGGTGATGCCGTCGGCACCGGCCTCGGCGGCGAGCAGCGCCGCGCGCACCGGATCGGGATAGCCCGAGCCGCGCGCGTTGCGCACGGTGGCGACGTGATCGATGTTGACCCCCAGGCGAAGCTTGTCCGTCACCTCTGGCGCCTCCCTATGCCGTGATCGCCCGGCTGCCCGGCTTGATCGCGGGGATCGCCGCCAGCTCGGGCGGCAGCTGGTCCGCCGCATAGGCCGGCACGTCCATCTTGAGCAGCGAGACCAAAGGCACGCCGACATCCGCGCTGCCGTTCGAACGATCGACGATGCAGGCGGCGCCGAGCAGCTTGCCCGGGTGCTTGCGGATCGCGGCGATGCATTCGCGCGACGAAAGCCCGGTAGTGACGATGTCCTCGACCATCACGATCCGCGCGCCTTCGGGAATCTCGAAGCCGCGGCGCAGCTGGAACTCTCCCTCCTCGCGCTCGACGAACACTGCCTTGCAGCCGAGCGCACGCGCCGTCTCATAGCCCGGGATGATTCCGCCGATTGCCGGCGAGACGACCATGTCGACTTCGCCAAACGACTCGCGAATCAATTTTCCTAGTGCACTGCACACACGCTCGGTTCGGGCAGGGTCCTCGAAAATACGCATCTTTTGCAGGAAGATGGGAGAACGAAGGCCGGAAGAGAGGATAAAATGGCCTTCGAGCAACGCACCTGCAGCACGAAACTCATCCAGAACTGCGTTGCCTTCCAATGCTCGCTCCAATCATCGCGGGGACTGTCGATTCCCTTAGGACCACCTCCCATCCACCGCAACGGGCGATCAAAAAGGGTTGAGAATGGATGCGCGGCTCGTATACCCCGGTTGCACTGGGGGTAATCCTTTCCCAGCCCGGGGCTCTTGCGGAACAGGGTGAAGATAGACGATGCGCATGCTTGGGTTGACTTCGATCCTCCTGGCGGCGGGGATGGCGTTCGCCACGCCCGCTTCGGCCCAGGAGCCTGTTGCTAACACCGCGGCACCGGTCGCGAACAGCGCGGCACCTGCCGCAGCCGCCACGCCGGCGGTCGCCGATCCTACGCTCGACGCTTCGGGCAAGCCGCTGACCAAGGCGGCTCCGGGCATCGGCCAGCCGGTCGCGGAGGGAATCTCGCTCCAGCCGCAGGTCACCAAGATCGGCGAGGAAGCGCACAACTTCCACAACCATATCCTGGTGCCGCTGATCACGATCATCTCGATCTTCGTGCTGGCGCTGCTGCTGTGGGTGATCTTCCGCTATCGCCGCGCCGCCAATCCGACACCGTCCAAGACCGCGCACAACACCGTGATCGAGATCGTCTGGACGCTCGTCCCGGTGCTGATCCTGATCGCGATCGCGGTCCCCTCGATCCGCCTGCTCGCCGCGCAGTTCAAGCCCGCGCCCAAGGATGCCATCACCCTCAAGGCGATCGGCAACCAGTGGTTCTGGAGCTATGAATATCCGGACAATGGCGGCATCCAGCTGACCGCCAACATGCTCAAGGAGCAGAGCCAGGTTCCCGCCGGCCAGCGCTTCCGCACCGACGCGGACGGCCCCCGCCTGCTCGCGACCGACCAGCGCGTCGTGCTGCCGGTCGGCGTGCCGATCCGCCTGATCACCACTGCGCAGGACGTGATCCACAGCTGGGCGGTCCCCGCCTTCTGGATCAAGCTCGACGCGGTGCCCGGCAAGCTCAACGAGACCAGCTTCATCATCGAGAAGCCCGGCCTCTATTTCGGCCAGTGCTCCGAGCTGTGCGGCGCCCGCCATGCATACATGCCGATCGCGGTCGAGGCCGTGTCGCCGGCCGAGTTCGCGCAGTGGGTGAAGTCGAAGGGCGGCACCATGCCGGCCGAGGTCGCCGCAGCCGCGGCTGCCGAGGCTGCGCAGAACGCCGCCGCACCGGCCGCTGCGAACGCCGCCGAGACCAACGCCGCCGCCGAACCGGCTGCCACCAACGAGACCGCGCCGGCCGCAAACGCCGCCGCCGGCAACACCACGGGCAACTGAGACCATGACCGATATCGCCCTTCACGCGCATGACGATCATGCGCACCACGATGCCGATCACAAGCCGGGCTTCTTCGCCCGCTGGTTCATGTCGACGAACCACAAGGACATCGGCACCCTCTACCTGATCTTCGCGATCGTCGCGGGCATCATCGGCGGCTCGATCTCGGGCCTGATGCGTGCCGAGCTGATGCAGCCGGGCATCCAGTATCTGCCGACCTGGCTCGGCATGCTGCACGGCGAAGCCAAGTTCGACGACGCGATGCACTTCTGGAACGTGCTGATCACCGCGCACGGCCTGATCATGGTGTTCTTCATGGTCATGCCGGCGATGATCGGCGGCTTCGGCAACTGGTTCGTCCCGATCATGATCGGTGCGCCGGACATGGCGTTCCCGCGCATGAACAACATCTCGTTCTGGCTGCTGATCCCGGCCTTCCTGCTGCTGCTCGCCTCGCCGTTCGTCGGCATCGGCGCGGGCACCGGCTGGACGGTCTATGCCCCGCTCTCCACCTATGGCGAGCCCGGGCCGTCGGTCGACATGGCGATCCTGTCGCTCCACCTCGCCGGCGCCAGCTCGATCCTGGGCGCGATCAACTTCATCACCACCATCTTCAACATGCGCGCGCCGGGCATGACCCTGCACAAGATGCCGCTGTTCGTCTGGTCGGTGCTGATCACCGCCTTCCTGCTGCTGCTCGCGCTGCCGGTGCTCGCCGCCGCGATCACCATGCTGCTGACCGACCGCAACTTCGGCACCGCCTTCTACGATCCGCAATATGGCGGCGACCCGATCCTCTACCAGCACCTGTTCTGGTTCTTCGGCCACCCCGAAGTGTACATCATGATCCTGCCGGGCTTCGGCATCGTCAGCCAGATCATCGCCACCTTCAGCCGCAAGCCGGTGTTCGGCTATCTCGGCATGGCCTATGCCATGGTCGCGATCGGCCTGGTCGGCTTCGTCGTGTGGGCGCACCACATGTTCACCACCGGCATGTCGGTCACCGTGAAGATGTACTTCACCGCCGCGACCATGGTGATCGCGGTGCCGACCGGTGTGAAGATCTTCTCGTGGATCGCCACCATGTGGGGCGGCTCGATCAGCTTCAAGACCCCGATGGTCTGGTCGATCGGCTTCATCTTCATGTTCACGGTGGGCGGCGTCACCGGCGTCGTGCTCGCGAACGGCGGCGTCGACGACTATATGCAGGACACCTATTACGTCGTCGCGCACTTCCACTATGTGCTGTCGCTCGGCGCGGTGTTCTCGCTGTTCGCCGGCTTCTACTACTGGTTCCCGAAGATGTCGGGCCGGATGTACAACGAGCTGCTCGGCCAGCTGCACTTCTGGATCTTCTTCATCGGCGTGAACGTGATGTTCTTCCCGATGCACTTCCTCGGCCTGCAGGGCATGCCGCGCCGCTATCCGGACTATCCGGACGCCTATGCCCATTGGAACTATGTCGCCACGATCGGCTACATGATCATGGCCGCGTCGATGATCCTCTTCTTCGTCAACGTCATCATCTCGCTGCTCGCCGGCCGCAAGGCCGAGGGCAATCCGTGGGGCGAAGGCGCGACGACGCTCGAATGGACGCTGTCGAGCCCGCCGCCGTTCCACCAGTTCGAGACGTTGCCGGTGATCGAGGATCACGGCCACCATTGAGCCGGGCCGAAAGGCTGAAGCACGAAGCGCCCCGGAAGGAAACTTCCGGGGCGCTTTCGTTGGGACCTATTCCGCTTCGTCGTCGGCCTTGTCGGCCAGGCCATCGAGGATCGCACGACAGCGCGCCACGACCGCCTGCTCGACCACCGGTAGCAGCGCATGTCCCCCCGCCGGCATCGCCTCGACATCGGCGCGCGCCAGGGGTGCCAGGCGGAGCATCGCGGTAGCGAGCCCCTCGATCCGGCGGAGCGTGGCACCCGGTCCCAATCCCGCCTCGCGCGCAAAGCGAAGCCAGTGCCGACGCCTCAGATGCTCGCCGCGATTCTTCCCGGCGATTCTCTGGGCGAGATTTCGGGTGATGCCCTCATAGGGCTCGGCGCAGACCGCGTCATAGAGCGGTGCCATCGCCGGGCGCTTGCCGCCGCCCGGCAACATCAGCGAATAGTTCTTGGCATGCGCGTCGGTGTTGCAGACCAGGATGTTGAACACGGCTGCGTCGAGCAGCGTCAGAACATCGGGCGCCAGCGCGTGCCGCCGGACCGTGCCCAGCATCTCCGCCAGCGTCGGCCCCGGGATGCCGGTGCGGTTACTTTCATATTTGGCGGTGGGCGGCCGGCCGAGCGCCTGGCAGAAATCTTCCTGATGCCGGCGCAGCCAGGTGTCACCCGTCGCGCGCCGATCATAGCGATCGATCAGAAAATACTGCCGCTTGCCCGCGACTCCCGTGGTCACCGGCGGCACCTTCAGTCGGCATCGGCGCGCAAGTGCCAGGCAAAAGGCCTCGTTCTGCACGCTGCCGAACAGCCGATCGCTGTCGGGCTTGAGGATGTGCGTCGATGGCGCACCGCCCAGCGGGATATAGAGCCGCCCCGCCTCGTCCCGCGACACAGCGAGCTTGCTCTGTACGCCGGCGAGCGACATTGAAACGCCGTCGTCCCCCGCAAGGAAGGGCTTGCGGGGCAATTCGTCGAGAATCCGCTCGAGCGCGGCCTCGTTCTCGATGCGCTTCCATTCGGCCCGGCCGGTGTTTCCCTGTGCGCCGAAGGACAGCGCGCCGGCAGTATCGCGACCGATCGCGGCGAGCAGGCCGAGCACGTCGCCGGACGCAATGCCGAGGTGTCGGGCCATCAGCGTGAGCTGTTCGGCCTCGGGCAGCAGGTTGGCGGCCCAGAACAGGAATCGCTCGGGCGGCGCTTCACGCTCGGCAAGCGGCATGGTGATCGAGATCGGAAAGGCGGTGGGATCGGCTACCCAATCCGCCGCGTATATGAAGCGCGGGCCGGCAACATCCTCGTGCACCGTGCCGATCTGGCGCTGTTCGAAGAAAACCGGCAGCGTCACGCCGGCGCATCCTCCTGCCCGGCAGCGTCGGCTTCGAGCAGGTCGACCGGTCGCAACCCGACCATGGCAGCAACGAGCAGCGAACGGCCGATCTGGCAGGTCGGCTTGCCGCGCTCGAGTTCATGGACGAACCGTATGCCGACGCCCGCGGCAGCGGCGAGATCTTCGAGGCGCAATCCCATCGCCTCGCGGCGACGGCGCACCAGCGTGCCAAAGCGCCGCACATAGGCGACCGCATCGTCGGCGAGATCCGGTTCCATGCACAGCTCCTTTCCCGTTCGGGAAAATATATGCTTCTCCAAGCCCAATCGCAATAATTTTTCCCGATCGGGAAATATGCAGCACAAATGCATGGGATGGAGCAGGCATTTTCCCGATCGGGAAAGAGGTACACGGTGCCGGGTCGTCTCTTCCCCCCGGCGCGGCAGGAGCCTATAGCTCTCGCCACGACCATGAGCACCGCTTCCGCCACCGTAACCCTGCCCGCCGACTGGCGTGATTTCCTCGCGCTGACCAAGCCGCGGGTGATGACGCTTGTCGTCTTCACCGGCCTGTGCGGCATGCTCGCCGCCCCGGTGCCGATCCACCCGATCCTCGGCTTCACCGCGATCCTGTGCATCGCGCTGGGCGCGGGCGCGGCGGGGGCGCTCAACCAATGGTACGAGGCCGATCTCGACGCCAAGATGAAGCGCACCGCCAAGCGGCCGCTGCCGGCGGGGCGGATGGATCGCCAGTCGGCGCTGCACTTCGGCGTGGGGCTGGCGGGCTTTTCGCTCGCCCTGATGTATTTCGCGATCAACCTGGCGGCTACGCTGATCCTCGCCGCCTCGATCCTGTTCTACGTGTTCGTCTACACGATCTGGCTCAAGCGCCGGACCCCGCAGAACATCGTGATCGGCGGCGCGGCCGGCGCCTTCCCGCCGATGATCGGCTGGGCGGCGGCGACCGGCGACGTCAGCACCATGCCGGTGCTGCTGTTCGCGCTGATCTTCCTGTGGACGCCGCCGCATTTCTGGGCGCTCGCGCTGTTCGTGAAGACCGATTACGCCAATGCCGGCGTGCCGATGCTGCCGGTGGTAGCGGGCGAGCGCACTACTCGCATCCAGATCGGGCTCTACACCATCCCGATGATCCTGTGCGCCGCCGCACCCTGGCCGCTCGGCTATACCGGCGCGATCTACGGCATCACCGCCGCGGTGATGTCGGGCCTGTTCCTCGCCATGGCGGTGCAGGTGGCGATCCGCCGCTCCGAGCCCGACGATGCGATGCTGCCCGAGAAGCGGCTGTTCAAATTCTCGATCCTCTATCTGTTCATTGTTTTCGGCGCGCTCGTCGTCGACAGGTGGTTCGCATGACCGATGATCTGATCAAGACCCCGCCCACGCCGATCGACGAGGCGGAGCTGGTCCGCGCCCGCCAGCGCAGCCGCGCCGTGGTGATGGCGGTGCTGCTCGGGCTGTTCGTGGTGCTCGTCTTCGCCATCTCGATCGTGAAGATCCAGCTCGGCCACAGCGGGTGATCCGGATCAGCCGCAACCTGCGCGTCGCGATCCTCGCCGGCATCGGCGTGTGCTCGATGACCGGGCTCGGCTTCGCGGCGGTGCCGCTCTACCGGATGTTCTGCGAGGCGACCGGCCTCAACGGCACGACGCAAAGGGGCCTTCGCGCACCGGGCAGCGTCGGCCAGAAGATCACCATCGCCTTCGACTCCAACGTCGCCAAGGGCATCCCCTGGAAGTTCCAGCCCGAGCGGCGATCGGACACGATCGACATCGGCGGGCGCGACATGGCGTTCTTCACCGCCACCAACACCTCGAACCGCGAAGTGACCGGCACGGCGACGTTCAACGTCACCCCGGTGTTCGTCGGCAAATATTTCACCAAGATCCAGTGCTTCTGCTTCACCCAGCAGACGCTGAAGCCCGGCGAGACGGTGCGCATGCCGGTGATCTTCTATGTCGATCCCAAGATCCTCGACGATCCGGATGCGCGCGACGTGCAGGAGATCACCCTCTCCTACACCTTCTTCCCCGCCGATTCGCAGGCGGTGAAGGACGCCGCCGCCAAGGCGCACTGAGCGAAACCGCAACGCGCGCGAGGATTGTTGCGGGATGCGATTTCGCACCCTAAGCTCCCGCGCAAAAGCATTAGGACAGGGAAGATCGATGGCCGGGGCTAAGAATCACCAGTACCATATCCTTCCACCCAGCATCTGGCCGCTTTTCGGGTCATTTGCCGCGTTCGTGCTCGCCGTGGGCGGCATCATGGTGATGCACAAATATACGAGCGCCTATCTGGTCTTCTTCTCCGGGCTGGCGCTGGTGGCGATCACCATGTTCGGCTGGTGGAGCAAGGTGATCCAGGAAGCGCATGCCGGCGATCACACGCCGATCGTGCAGCTCCACCTGCGCTACGGCATGATCCTGTTCATCGCTTCCGAAGTGATGTTCTTCGTCGGCTGGTTCTGGGCCTGGTTCGACTTCTCGCTCTTCCCCTCGCATGTCGAGGCGGTCGGCGGTCAGTGGCCGCCCAAGGGCATGGAAGTGCTCGACGCCTGGAAGTTCCCGCTGCTCAACACGCTGATCCTGCTCTGCTCGGGCTGCACCGTCACCTGGGCGCATCACGGCCTGATCCACAATGAGCGCGGCGGCGAGAAGAAGGGCCTGTGGGGCCTGCTCGGCGTCGGCGAGAATGACAGCGTGCTGAAGGGCCTGTGGCTCACCGTGATCCTCGGCCTGACCTTCAGCAGCCTCCAGGCCTATGAATATGCCGAGGCGCCCTTCCCGTTCCAGGCTGCGGCCGAGCATGGCTCGAGCTATGGCGGCGCCTTCTTCATGGCGACCGGCTTCCACGGCTTCCACGTGATCGTCGGCACGATCTTCCTGATCGTGAACCTGGTCCGCGCCTATAAGGGCGACTTCACCCCGAAGCAGCATTTCGGCTTCGAGGCGGCCGCCTGGTACTGGCACTTCGTCGACGTGGTGTGGCTGTTCCTCTTCGCCTCCATCTATGTCTGGGGCGGCTGGGGCGCGCCGGTCCACGCCGGCTGAGCGTGACCGACACCGATAGCGATTCTCTCGGGGGAGGCGGCCCAGTGTCGCCTCCCCCGATCCTTTCGGGGACCAGGGGCGCCTGCCCGCGCTGCGCCGCGCCGACCCTGTTCCGCAGCTTCACCGGCTTTGCCGACCGATGCAGCGGCTGCGGGCTCGACTTCACCCGCTTCAACGTCGGCGACGGGCCGGTGGTGTTCCTCATCCTCGGCATCGGCGCGCTGGTCACCGGGCTCGCGCTCTGGGTCGAGTTCACCTTCCAGCCGGGCGTGCTGATCCATGCGCTGCTCTGGATTCCGATCACCGCCGCGCTGGTGATCCTCGCGCTGCGCTTCTCCAAGGGCCTGCTGCTCGCGCTCGAATATCGCAACCGCGCCGGCGAAGGGCGCGTTCGGAGCGAATGATGCCGCGCTTTCCGCTGATCCCGACGATCCTCGTCGCCCTTGCCGTCGCCGCGATGATCGGCCTGGGCGTCTGGCAGCTGGAGCGCCGCAGCGAGAAGCTGGCCGCGCTCGAGCAATATGCCGCCAATTTCGGCAAGCCCGAAATGGCCTTTCCGCGCCTGCCGATCGGCGACCAGTATCTGTTCCGCCGCGCCACCGCCTATTGCCTCCAGGTTGTCGGCTGGCAGAGCCAGGGCGGCCGCTCGATCAAGGGCAGCAACGGCTATCGCCACCTCGCCCAGTGCCGCACCGGCGCGGAAGGTGCGGTGCTGCTGATCGACATGGGCGTGGCGCCCGATCCCAAGTTCCAGCCGGTCTGGAAGGGCGGCAAGGTGACCGGCACGATCACGCACGCCCCGGATCACCGCCCCCTGCTCGCCGGCCTGTTCGACAGCGAGCCCAAGCATCTCATGCTGATCTCGGAGGCGGCCGCGCGGGGGCTGGAGCCGACCGCCAGGCCGGACCTGTCGAGCGTGCCGAACAACCACCTCGCCTATGCGGTGCAATGGTTCCTGTTCGCAGCTGTAGCTTCGGTGATCTACCTGCTGGCGCTGAAATGGCGGCAGAAGCCGAAGGCATAGGCGTCCTCCCGACGCCACTACCGTCATCCCGGCGAAAGCCGGGATCTCAGGCGGAGGCGCGGGACAAGAGCCGCACGAGATCCCGACTTTCGTCGGGATGACGGACTAGCGGGGACGATGCCGGAGTGCCGGAATAGCGCCCCTAAACATAGCCTATCTTGTCCCCCTCCCCGCTCCCCGCTAGGCCCCGCGCTCATGCACTATCAGAGCACCCGAGGCGCTGCGCCGCTGCTTGGCTTCCGTGACGTGACCCTTGCCGGCCTGGCGAGCGACGGCGGTTTGTACGTCCCGACCCGCTGGCCGAGCTTCAGCCGCGAGGACATCGAGGCGCTGAAGGGCCTCTCCTATGTCGAGACCGCCGTCCGGGTGATGGCGCCCTTCACCGCCGGGGACCTGAGCGAGGACGAGCGGCGCGCCTTGTGCGAGCAGGCCTATGGCCGCTTCTCCCAGGCTGCGGTGACCCCGCTGGTCCAGCTCGACCATCGCCACTTCCTGCTCGAGTTGTTCCACGGGCCTACGCTGGCCTTCAAGGACGTTGCGCTCCAGCTGCTCGGCCTGCTGTTCGAGAAGTTCCTGACCGGCAGCAGCGAGCCGCTGACCATCGTCGGCGCGACCTCGGGGGACACCGGCAGCGCCGCGATCGACGCGGTCGCCGGCCGGCACGGGGTCGACATCTTCATGCTCCACCCCAAGGGCCGCGTGTCCGACGTGCAGCGTCGCCAGATGACCACCGTGCTGGCGCCCAACGTCCACAACATCGCGATCGAAGGCAGCTTCGACGACGCCCAGGCGATGGTGAAGGCACTGTTCAACGACCGCGACTTCACCGGCCGTTTCCGGCTCTCCGCGGTCAACTCGATCAACTGGGCCCGGCTGATGGCGCAGGTGGTCTATTATTTCTACGCCGCGGTCCGCCTCGGCGCGCCGGCGCAGAAGGTCGCCTTCGCGGTGCCGACCGGCAATTTCGGCGATGTCTTCGCCGGCTATGTCGCCGCGAAGATGGGCCTGCCGGTCGAACGGCTGATCGTCGCGACCAACGTCAACGACATCCTCCACCGCGCGCTTTCCAGCGGCGACTATTCGGCCGGCACCGTCACCCCCACCGCGGCGCCGAGCATGGACATCCAGGTGAGCTCGAACTTCGAGCGGCTGCTCTCCGACCTTGCCGGCGGCAGCGTCGCCGAGCAGATGGCAGGCTTCGAATCGACTAGGGCGATGCGCCTCACCAATGCGCAGCAGGAAGGTGCCGCGAAGCTGTTCACCAGCGACCGGATCACGCCGGACGAGATGAGCGAGACGATGCGCTGGGCTTCGGCCGAGGCGGCGCAGGTGATCGACCCGCACACCGCGATCGGCCTCGCCGCCGCGCGCCGGGCGGACCTCCCCGCCGACGTCCCCGTCGTCACCCTGGCCACCGCGCACCCCGCCAAGTTCGCCGACGCCGTCGAGCGCGCCACCGGCATCCGGCCGTCGCTGCCGGCGCGCGTAGGCGACCTGTTCGACCGGCAGGAGCGCTATGACGTGCTGCCGGGCACGCTCGACGCGGTGCGGGATTACATCGCGGGGCTGGCCAAGCCTCGCGCATAATTCCTCCCCCAGCTTGCTGGGGGAGGGGGACCATTTGCGTAGCAAATGGTGGAGGGGCCGCCGCGAACGCGGCGGTGACCCGCCGTGCCCCTCCACCACGACGCTAACGCGTCGCGGTCCCCCTCCCCGAGACGAGCTCGGGGAGGAATTGGCGTCTTCGCCACATCCTACTAAAGACCCCCCATGGACCTCATCACTCTCACCGGCGAGCCCTGGGCCGATTACGGGCTGGTCGACAGCGGCCACGGCCGCAAGCTCGAGCGCTACGGCAAATACCGCTTCATCCGCCCCGAGCCCCAGGCGATGTGGGCGCCCGCGTCCGACAATTGGGACGCGCATGGCGAATTCGTCCCCGGCGCCGATGAAGACGGTGGAGGCCGCTGGAACTTCACCAAGCCGGTACCATCCGAAGGCTGGCCGCTGCGCTGGGAGGAAGTCCGCTTCACCGCGCAGAACACCCCCTTCCGCCATCTCGCCTTCTTCCCGGACATGTCGCCGGTCTGGCACTGGATGCGGTCGCAGATCGACGGGATGGACGCGCCCGAGTTCATGAACCTGTTCGGCTATACGGGGGTTGGCAGCCTGGCGATGGCGGCCAAGGGTGCGAAGGTCACCCATGTCGACGCCTCGAAAAAGTCGGTCGCCGAGGGCAAGGCCAATGCCGCGCTGTCGGGCATGGAGGACCTCCCCATCCGCTGGATGATCGACGACGCCGCCAAGTTCACTGCGCGCGAAGTGCGGCGCGGGCGGCGCTATGACGGGATCATCCTCGATCCGCCGAAATGGGGCCGCGGCCCGAACGGCGAAGTGTGGAAGCTCGAGGAAGGCCTGCCCGGCCTGATCGCCGACACGACCAAGCTGCTCGACGCGAATTCGCGCTTCCTGTTCCTCACCGTCTATGCCGTGCGCATGTCGGCGCTGGCGATCGGCGAGCTGCTGCGCCAACACGTCGCGCATCTGCCCGGCAAGGTCGAGTGCGGCGAGCTGGCGGTACGCGAGGAAGCGCGCGGGCTCGAACTGCCGACCGCGATCTTCGCACGCTGGAGCCGCGGCTGATGGGCCTCTCGGTATTCCTCGCAACGGCAGTCGCCGACACCGTCGAGGGCCGCCGGCCCGGCGGGCGCCATGCGATGCTGATCTATGTCTCGGCCGACAGCTTCGAGGAAGCCCAGGCCAAGGCCGCCGGCGTCGCGCTCGGCACCGGCTGGATGCTGGTGCGGCTGGAAAAGGGCATGGAAGTCGCCGATCCGGGCGCGACCGACGACCCCGTGCTGCGCGCCGCCGCTGCGGATGCGCTGGCCGAAGGCTCGGCGATGGTGGTCTATGGCGACGAGCTGCCGCCGGAGGCTTGAGCTTCAGCCGCGGCGGCGGATCGCCACCACCTCCGGCGCCTGCGCGTCGAGGAACATATAGGCCCGGCCCAGCAGCGCCTGCTTGCCGAAATCGTCGAACTTGTTCGGTCCGAGCGGGGTGATGAGCACTTCGTCGGTGGTCAGGCCCTGGAGATGCTTCGCCTCGATCTCCGGCCAATGCGCCTTGGCCACATCGCTGAGCACGACGTTGCCGGTGTCATGCCCGTAGCGGACCAGGATGTTGCCGTCGTCCATCGGTAGCGGGTTCATGTCGGGATGGGCGCCGTACACGCCCGCCAGTGCGGTGTACGCCGCGATACGCGCAGCCTCGTCGGACAGACCGTCCGCAAGGATCGCGAAAGTACCATGACGGAACAGCGCGAAATCGCGCTTGCCGTTGAGATAATAGCGCACGCGATCGGCGACACGGTCGAGTGGCGTGGCGAAGGACGGATGCCAGTCGGGGACCGGCGGAAAGCGCGGCTTTTCCTGCGGCTGCTCCCTGGCTCCCGCCGTACCGAACAGGGCACCAAGCCCGGCGAGAAACGAACGCCGCATCATCCCACTCCCCTCATGCGGACCGCCGCGCCATGGCTTCCCGACCGTTCCAGTTAGCACTGCGGCCGCCGATGGGCGGGCAGGCATAATCGCGGTCGTCGGTCTGGACCAACATCACCAATATCCGGCCAAAGAGCAGATGGTCGCGCGCCGCCGATTCGAGGATGTCGAGCAGGGCATGCGCGTAGCCGGCGTCCCTCTCGGCGATCACATGGAAGCCATCCAGCACGAGCGCCCGCTTCGCCGAGGCACCGAAGGGATAGCCTGCCATGGCATCGTCCAGCGCATTCAGGTTGCCGGACCAGGGCGCATAGTTGAACTGCTCCTCCCACTGCAGCAAATCCGAGACTTGCCGTTCGAAGCTCGACGCGTCTCCACGACAGGCGATCTCGGCGATTTCATAGCCGAGCAGGCTGAGGGCCGCCCGAGACTGCGCCAGGATCTCCGGTGCGTGGAACAGATTCACCGCGCCATTCTGTAGCAGCGGCCAATCCGCGCGTTCCCAATAGCCCTCGGCAGCGAACATCAGCTCCGCCCCATCCGCACCGCAGCGCCCGCCACGAACGGGCAGCCGGCGACCAGCAACAGGCTTACCGCTCCCAGCAGCTTGAGCGCACCCGGCTGCTCGACGGTGGCGCCGAAGATCAGCAGCGGCACGGCGAAGGGCAGCATCACCAGCCCCGCCAGCGCCCCTGCTCCGCGCAGCCCCGCGACCAGCGCCGCAGTGGCAACCCCCAGCGCCGCCAGCCCCGGCGTGCCGATCAGCAACGCCAGTAGAAGCGGCACCAACCCCTCACCGGGCAGCTGGAGCAGCCCCGATGCGATTATCGTCGCGGCAAGCAACGCAGGCGCGAAGCCCAGCCAATGGCCGGCGACCTTGGCCGCCGCCACCCCGGCATCGGGCAGTCCCCGCACCGCCAGCTGGTCGAGCACGCCGCTCTCCAGATCGGGCGACACCAGCCGCTCGACCGGCAGCAAAGCCGCGAGCAGCGCCGCCGCCCAGATCACCCCGGGGGCGATGCGGGCAAGCAGCTTGCCATCGGGGCCAACGGCAAAGGGAAACAGGATCGCGACCAGCAGGAAGAACACCAAGGGCAGCGCCAGCCCGCCGGTGCTCCACGCGCGCCGGAGCTCGCGCCAGACCAGGGCGGCATAGACGCTCACAGCCGCACCTCGCGCGCATCGGGCAGCGCGATCGGCAGATGCGTCGCGACCAAGGCAATGCCGCCCGCGGCACGGTGGCCGGCGATCAGCCCTTCGAGCAGCGCGACCGAGGCGGCGTCGAGGCCATTGGCCGGCTCGTCGAGCAGCCAGACCGGCGCGGCGCTCGCCACCACCCGGGCAAGTGCGGCGCGGCGGCGCTGGCCGGTCGAAAGCATGCGGACCGGCACCTGCGCCAGCGGACCCAGGTCGAGCGAGGCCAGCACGTCGGGCACCACGTCGCGCCGACCATCGAGCCCGGCCCAGAAGTTGAGCGCAGCGGCAAGCGGAAGCTCGGAATCGAGTGCCGGCGCCTCGGCCATCAGCGCCCGGGCGCCCTCGCACTCGACGCTGCCGGCGGCGGGGGCGAGCAGCCCGGCGGCGATGCGGATCAGGCTCGACTTGCCGACGCCATTGGGGCCGGTGACCAAGGCCGCCTCGCCGGGTGCGAGCGCCAGGTCGAGCCCCTCGAACAGCAGCCGTCCGCCGCGCAGGCATGCCACGCCGCGAAGGGCCAGGGCACTCACTCGGCCGAGTCTTCCAGCGCGTGCATGTCGTCGTCGGAAAGCCCGAAATGATGGCCGACCTCGTGCACCACGACATGGTTGACCAGCGATTCGAGCGTCACGCCGGTGTGCACCCATTCGTCGAGCAGCGGCCGGCGATAGAGATGGATCTCGTCGGGCATGGTCACCCCGTCCCAGGCCGATTTCTCGCCGACCGGGCGGCCCCGGTACAGGCCGGTCAGGTCGAACGGATCCTCGATGCCCATTTCGTCCAGGGTCTCGTCATCGGCGAAGTCCTCGACCACCAGCACGATGTCGGCGAGATAGCCCTGAAAGGGCTCGGGGATGCGCGCAAGGGCGGCGCGGGCGAGGCGCTCGATAATGGCGGCGTCTGGGGCTTGCCCGGTCATGCCGCCGGGAATAGGCCGAGGAGCAGAGCTACGGCAAGGAGGCAATGATGGTGGCGCGGTTGACCGACGGACTTCGCGAGGAATCGCTCGCGGCGCTGCCCGACTGGCACTGGGATGCCGATCGCGATGCGATCACGCGCCGCTTCGAGTTCCGGGACTTCAACCAGGCCTTCGGCTTCATGACCCGCGTGGCGCTGCTCGCCGACAAGGCGGACCATCATCCCGAATGGTCGAACGTCTGGAACAAGGTCGACATATTGCTGACCACGCACGACGCGGGCGGACTCTCCACCCGCGACATCCAGATGGCCCAGGCGATCGACGCCCTGCTCTAGCCCGTGCAGCTGACCTTGCCCGGATTGGCGCGCGCATAGGCGGCCGCCATCCGGTCCATGTCGTCGACATAGGGCCGGGCGAGCTCGATCTTGATCCGCGACCAGACCGCCCAGCCGCCCCTGGTGCAGATCACCCGCACGAAGTCGGCACCCTGGCCGGCCTCGTAATGGGCGCGCGGCATCAGCCCGTCGCGCACCCGCTCCCAGACCTGATAGGTCGCCCAGCCATGCTCGCGCATCAGATAGTCGAAGCGCAGCTGGTCGGCGGGATCGAGCGCCTGGCTTCCCTCCAGGCCCGCGCGGAACATCTCGGCGGTGTCGTGCGAGCTGTATATCGAGGCGCGGAACGACGACCATTGCGCCTGGGTGTCGTTCGCCTCGCTGCGCGCCGCGACCCGGTTGCTGTCGTAGAGCTGGAGCCCGACGAAGACGAGCGAGGCGACCACCGCCAGCGCGCTGACGATCTGGGCGACGAACGCCCAATATTCCATGCGGTCGCGGTGGAAGATCGGGCGCCGCGGCTCGCTCATTTGAACGCGCGCCGTTGCATCTTGCGCAGCGTGCCGGGCATCCAGCGCGCCATGAACCACAGCCGGTGCGCGGTCTTGCCGACGCGGGTATGGACGTCCTTGCGGGCCTCGATCATGCCGCGGACGGTCTTCGCCACTTCCTCCACCGGGGTGATCTCCAGCCCCGCGGCGCGCACCGATTCGCGGACGTTACGGTTCGAATCCTGGGTGACATGGTTGAGCAAGGGCGTGTCGATGAAGCTCGGCATCAGCGAGGCGACATAGATGCCTTCATGTCCCCACTCGGCGTTGAGCGCCTCGGCGAAGCCCCGCATCGCGAACTTGCCCGCGGCATAGATCGCCATGCCGGCATTGCCCGAGATGCCTGCCGCCGAGCTGGTGATGATCATCGCCGATCCGGGCGTCGCCTTGAGCAGGGCATAGGCGGCGCGGGCGCCATAGACGGCGCCGTTGATGTTGATCCCCAGCCCGCGCTCGACGTCCTCGTCCGAAATCGTCTCGAGCTGGCCGCCCACCGCGATCCCGGCATTGTTGAACAGGAAGTCGAGCCGGCCGCCGCTCTTGCCGCCGAAATCGGCGAGCGCCGCCTTCCAGGCATCGCGGTCGCGCACGTCCATCGCATAGGTCTCGGCGCCCGGGATCGCGGCCTTCGCCGCCTCCAGGCCGGCCGCGTTGATATCGGCCAGGCCGACCAGCCAGCCATCCGCCGCCAGGCTCTTCGCGACCGCCAGGCCGATGCCCGATGCGCCGCCGGTGATGAATGCCGCCTTCGCCGTCATGTCCCCGCCTCCTGTTCTTTTGACCTTTGCGACTTCATCCCGCACAAAGCGCCGCGATGCCAGAGCAAAGCCGCTCCGTTACCTTCAAAAATGTCAGCAAGGTCTGGCCGGGGGGCGTGAAGGCCGTCGATGGCGTGTCGCTGGAGGTGCAGGCGGGCAGTTTCGTCGCCCTGGTCGGCGCCTCGGGATCGGGCAAGTCGACGCTGCTCAAGATGGTCAACCGGCTGATCGAGCCGAGCGGAGGCCAGGTGCTGGTCGGCGGCGAACCGGTGGATGCCGGGCCTGCGCCCGAGTTGCGCCGGCGAATCGGCTATGTCTTCCAGAATGTCGGGCTGTTCCCGCACATGCGCGTCGGCGAGAATGTCGCGATCGGGCTGCGGCTGGCGGGCGAGAAGGATACCCGTGACCGCGTTGCCGAACTGCTCGAGCTGGTCGAGCTCTCGCCAGAGATGGCGGCGCGGATGCCCGATGCGCTGTCGGGCGGGCAGCGCCAGCGCGTCGGGGTGGCGCGGGCGCTGGCGACGGGGCCGGGCATCCTGCTGATGGACGAGCCGTTCGGCGCGCTCGATCCGGTGACCCGCGACGGCCTCGGCAAGGCGATCCGCGCGCTGCACGACCGGATGGGGCTCACCACGATCCTCGTCACCCACGACATGGCCGAGGCTTTGCTGCTCGCCGACCGGGTGCTGGTGATGGAGAAGGGCCGGATCGTCGCCGATGCCATTCCGCGCGACCTGCTCGCAGGCAAGGGCGACGCCGTGGCGGACGCGCTGGTCGCAGTGCCGCGCGAGCAGGCGCACCGGCTGGCGGAGCTCGAGAAATGACCGCGCTCGCCCGCGTTCCGGAGCTGCTGGCCCAGCATCTGCTGCTGGCGCTCGCGGCATTGCTGCTTGGGCTCGTGATAGCGCTGCCTTTGGCGGTACTCTCCTCGCGGAACCGTATCCTGGGTAAAATCGCCCTCGGCTTTGCGAGCCTGATTCAGACCATCCCGAGCCTTGCCCTGCTCGCGCTTTTCTATCCCATCCTGCTCTCGCTCTCGACGCTGGTCGGCGGCGGGATACCGGCGCTCGGTTTCCTGCCTTCGCTGCTCGCCCTCTCCCTCTACGCGCTCCTCCCGATCCTCCGGAACGGCGTGACCGGCCTCGCCACGATCGACCCGGCGGTGATAGAAGCCGCGGACGGGGTCGGCATGACCGCCACGCAGAAGCTATGGCTGGTCGAGACTCCCCTGGTACTGCCCGTGCTGATGGCCGGCATCCGCACCGCCGCGGTGTGGACGATCGGCGCGGCGACGCTTTCCACCACCGTCGGCCAGCCGAGCCTGGGTGACCTGATCTTCGCCGGGCTGCAGACCCAGAACTGGTCGCTGGTGCTGACCGGCTGCATCGCCGCCGCCTGTCTGGCACTGACGGTCGATGGGCTGCTCGGACTGGCGGAGCACAGCATCGCGAAGCGCAAGCGCGCGCTGGTCTGGGCGAGCCTCGGCACGCTGCTGGTCGCGCTCGCCGTTGCGCTGGTCCCCGCCTTGCCCGCCGCGCGCGGCACCGTCACGGTCGGCGCCAAGGGCTTCTCGGAGCAGTACACGCTCGCCCGGCTGATCGGCCACCGGCTGGAGGCGGCGGGCTACAAGGTCCGCTACCGCGAAGGCCTGGGATCCGCGGTGGCGTTCAGCGCGCTCGCCGCAGGCGATGTCGATGTCTATGTCGATTATTCGGGCACGATCTGGACCAACCAGATGCAGCGCCGCGACGTGCCGCCCCGTGACGCCATCGTCTCCGGTGTCGCCAGATGGGCAAGGGACCAGCACAAGGTCACCCTGCTCGGCAGCCTCGGCTTCGAGAACGCCTATGCCTTCGCAATGCGCGGCGACGACGCGAAGAAGCGCGGCATCACGTCGATCGCCGACCTCGCCCCGATTGCCGGCAGCCTCAACCTCGCCACCGATGTCGAGTTCCTCGAGCGCCCCGAATGGGCGGCGGTGAAACAGGCGTACGGCCTGAGCTTCAAGTCCGCCCACCCCTATCAGCCGACCTTCATGTACCGCGCGCTGGCCAGCGGCACCGCCGACGTGATCCCCGCCTTCTCCTCGGACGGCCGCATCGCCGCCGACAGGCTGACGGTGCTCAGCGACCCCAAGGGCGCGATCCCCGGCTATGACGCGATCCTGCTGCTCGCCCCGAAACGCGCCGACGATGTCCGTTTCCAGGCCGCGCTCCGCCCGCTGATCGGCGCCATCGGCGTCGAGCGCATGCGCGAGGCCAACTACATGGTCGACCGCGACAGTAACAAATCAAGTCCCGACCAGGCCGCAAGCTGGCTGGAGCGTGGACTTGCCCGATGAACTTCTGTTATCGCTACCAGATACAAGAAAAGAGGAGAGTGTAATGCGGCCTGGCCTGAAGCTGTTGCTGTCGACCACCATCATCTGGGCCGCATCGCCCGCTTTTGCGCAGCAAGCGCCGACAACGCTGTCTGGCCAACAGGTCGCCAACCCCGCCAAATGGCCGACCGCCGGTTCGCAGGGCCTGGTCGATCCCGCGACCGAGAAGTTCGTCACCGATCTGATGGCGCAGATGACGCTGGAGGAGAAAGTCGGCCAGATGATCCAGGCGGACATTGGCGCGATGAAGCCAGAGGAGCTGCGCCAATACCCGATCGGCTCGGTCCTGGCCGGCGGCAGCTCGCCGCCGATCGGCGCGCCCGATCGCTCGCCCCAGGCGCCCTGGGTCGAGACCGCCAAGGCATTCCGCAAGGTGGCGATGGAGCCGCGCGGCAAGCACCAGCCGATCCCGCTGATCTTCGGCATCGACGCGGTGCACGGCAACAACAACGTGATCGGCGCGACGATCTTCCCGCACAATGTCGGCCTGGGCGCGATGCACGACCCCGCGCTGATCCGCCGCATCGGCCGGGCGACCGCCGCCGAAACCGCCGCGACCGGCCCCGACTGGGCATTCGGCCCCACCCTCGCCGTGCCGCAGGACGATCGCTGGGGCCGCAGCTATGAAGGCTATTCGGAAGACCCCGCCGTGGTCCGCTCCTATGCGGGCGAGATGATCCTCGGCCTGCAGGGCGCACCCGGCACCAAGGATCGCATCCAGCACGGCTATGTCGCCGCATCGGCCAAGCATTTCCTCGGCGATGGCGGCACCTTCGAAGGCGTCGACCAGGGCGACACCCGCGTCTCCGAGGACGAGCTGATCAAGACGCATGCGCAGGGCTATGTCCCCGCCATCCAGGCCGGCACGCTCACCGTGATGGCCAGCTATTCGAGCTGGAACGGCGCCAAGATGCACGGCAACAAGTCGCTGCTCACCGATGTGCTGAAGGGCCGGATGGGCTTCCAGGGCTTCGTCGTCGGGGACTGGAACGGTCATGGCCAGGTGCCGGGCTGCACCAAGGAGGATTGCGCCCAGACCTTCAACGCCGGGCTCGACATGGCGATGGCGCCCGACAGCTGGAAGGGCCTGTTCGACAGCACCGTCCGTCATGCCAGGAACGGCACCATTCCGATGAGCCGGATCGACGACGCCGTGCGCCGCATCCTGCGCGTCAAGGTGAAGCTCGGCCTGTTCGATCCGGCGCGGCCGTTCGAAGGCAAGGCCGGCGTGCTCGGCAGCCCCGAGCACCGCGCCATCGCCCGCGAGGCGGTGGCCAAGTCGCTGGTGCTGCTCAAGAACCAGGGCGTGCTGCCGGTAAAGGCCTCCGCCAACGTGCTGGTCGCCGGCCCCGGTGCCGATTCGATGGCCCAGCAGACCGGCGGCTGGACGCTGAGCTGGCAGGGCGACGGCAACGACAATTCGATGTTCCCCAACGGCCAGACGATCTTCTCCGGCATTGCCGAAGCGGTGAAGGCCGGCGGCGGCACCGCGACGCTTTCGGTGGACGGCAGCTCCACCGCCAAGCCCGACGTCGCGATCGTGGTGTTCGGCGAGCAGCCCTATGCCGAGATGCGCGGCGACGTGCCCACGCTCGAGTTCCAGCCGGGCGACAAGCAGGCGCTGGCGCTGCTCAAGAAGCTCAAGGCGGCCGGCGTGCCGACCGTGTCGGTCTTCCTCTCAGGCCGGCCGCTCTGGGTGAACCCGGAGATCAACGCCTCGGACGCTTTCGTCGCTGCCTGGCTGCCGGGCAGCGAGGGCGCGGGCGTGGCCGACGTGCTGATCGGCGACAAGGCCGGCAAGCCGCGCAAGGACTTCAAGGGCACGCTGTCGTTCAGCTGGCCCAAGACCGCGGGCCAGTTCACCCTCAACAAGGGCAAGCCGGGGTACGACCCGCTGTTCGCGCTCGGCTACGGCCTCAGCTATGCCAGGCCGGGCAAGCTCGCCGCGCTCGGCGAGGAGCCGGGCTTCGATGCATCTTCGCTCAACACCAGCGTCTATTTCACCAAGGGCGTGACGCCCAAGCCCTTCTCCTTCGCCACCGAATCGAAGATCACCCGCGCGCCGATCGACGGGCCGCAGACCCAGGAAGGCGCGCAGCAGCTGAGCTGGACCGGCGGCCAGGCGCGGCTGAGCATCGGCGGGGGGTCTCCGATCAACCTCGGCCGCGAAGCCAATGGCGACCTGTCGCTCGCCCTCACCTATCGCCTCGATCGCGCGGCGAGCGGGCCGGTGACGCTCGGCATGGACAATGGCAAGGGGCTCGACGCCACCAGCCTGTTCACCGGCGAGACCGGCAAATGGCGGACGGTGAAGATCCTGCTCAAATGCTACCAGACCAATGGAACCGACATGAATGCGGTCTCGGCGCCGGTGGTGGTGACGGCCTCGGATCCGCTGGTATTCAGCCTGTCCGACGCGCGCATCGTGTCGGATCCCGCCAACTCGATCTGCCCCGGGGCCAAGTGACCGAAACGCCAATCGAAACCATCGCGATTGCCCATGGCCCGTTCCGCGCCGAGCTGATCACGCTCGGCGCGGCACTGCGGGTGCTGGAGGTGCCCGATCGACACGGCAATCCCGCCAATGTCGTGCTCGGCTTCGCCGACCTGGACGATTATCGCCGAACGCCGCGCTTCTATGGCGCGGTGGCCGGCCGCTATGCCAACCGGATCGGCGGCGCGCGCTTCATGCTCGACGGGGTCGAGCACCGAGTCACGGCGAACAATGGCGCGAACAGCCTCCATTCGGGGCCGCTCGGGTTCGACCAGCAGCATTGGGAGGTGGTGGCGCGGGCCGAGGACTCCGTGACCTTCCGCCATGTCAGCCCGGCAGGACATAATGGCTTTCCCGGCACGCTGGCGGTGGAGGCACGCTATACGATGGAAGCGGATGGCCTCGCCATCGGCTTCACCGCGACCACCGACGCGCCGACGGTCGTGAACCTCACCCACCACGCCTATTTCAACCTGGCCGGCGAGGCGAGCGGGGTGACGATCCTCGATCATCTGCTGCGAATCTCGTCCAGCCGCACCACGCCGGTCGGCTCCGGGCTGATCCCGACGGGCACCTTTGCCGAGGTGACCGGCACGCCCTTCGATTTCCGCGTCCCCCGCCGGGTCGGCGAGCGGATCGACGCGGACGACGCGCAGTTGAAGCTAGGCCATGGCTATGACCATAATTTCGTGATCGACGGCGCCCCGCGCTGCGTAGCGACCCTGTTCGACCCAGGCTCCGGCCGAGTGCTCGACCTCCATTCCGGCGAGCCCGGGCTGCAATTCTATTCGGGCAACCATCTCGCCGGCGGCGCACCGGGCACGAGCGGGAAGGTCTATGTCACACGCAAGGGGCTATGCCTGGAGCCGCAGAAATTTCCGGACAGCCCGAACAAGCCAGGCTTCCCTTCGGCCCGACTCGATCCGGGCGAGACCTATCGCCACGACATCGCTTTCCGCTTCAGGACGGCGGAAAGTGTAGAGCAGGCCTTTGGCTAAGTCGTTGGCCGAAAAGGCTGCCGGGCGGCAAACGCCCCAGAACTGGTCGTTCAGTCCGACTTGCTCGCGGCCTGAATGCCGACGGAACGAGTGGCGTACGCGCAGATTTCAGCGACCTCCGTCAACCATCTAGTCGAGCCGTTCCCGTACAGGGCTTTCGTGGGGCTGAGTCGGGCTCGCTTCGCCTTATTGAATGCTGCACTTTCGTAGGTCAGCCGGCCTGCCAACCATATAAGACGCATTCGCCACGAGGACGAGCGATCCAGCTCTCCATACGCGGCGCGTATATCTGGGCGCCTTCCATCCAATGTCTGCCGTTCAGCCACCTTTGGCAAAATCGGTCATTGCACGTCCCAATTCGCCTTGCGCTCCGCCTGGAATATCTTGTTGACGATCCGCCACTCGCCGTCCGCCTTCACCAGCGAGAGATAGTCGACGAAGCGCACGGTCGGATAGTCGAGCACGACCTTGGCCATGCCGACATTACCGGTGACGTCGAGGCTCTCGATCGAGCGCTTGCGCTGCGCCTCGTCCACGGCCGGCTTGCCCGGCGCGCCGGCGATATATTCGGCGCTGGTCCGCTCGGCGAAAGCGCCATCGCGGTTCCAGTAGAGCATCGCCTTGGGATGGAAGGCAGCGGCGAATTCTGCCGCGCTGCCGGTCGCATGGCCGGCGAGATAGTGATTCACCGCGGCGCGGGCGCCTGCCTCATCCTTCTCCTGCGCATGGGCGGGCAGGGCGGCGAAGCTGAGAGCGGCGGTAAGGAGCAGGAAGCGCATGGAGACCCTCCGTTGCGGGAAGGTCTCCATGCTAGCATCCGGTGACCGGGCATGCACCCGGTTCGGGCCGAACTTCCCACGGACGGGACGAACGGCAATGTCACACCTCTCCTGCGTTCGCGGGAGAGGGTTCCAGAGGGTTAGAGCGTCGGCTTACCGTCGATGCGGCGCGGAATGCCCGCATCGCCGTCGCGCAGATCGGCCGGAAGCAGCGCCGCCGGCAGGTCCTGATAGGCGACCGGGCGCAGGAAGCGATCGATCGCCAGCGTGCCGACCGAGGTGCTGCGGCCATCCGCCGTCGACGGGAACGGACCGCCATGAACCTGCGCGTCGGTCACTTCGACGCCAGTCGGCCAGCCATTGGCGAGGATGCGCCCGGCGAGCCGCTCGAGGATCGGCAGCAGCTGGGCCGCGACTTCGGTGTCGGCATCGTCGAGGTGCAGCGTCGCGGTGAGCTGGCCTTCGAGCAGCGACACGACCTTGAGCAGCTCCTCGATCGTGGCGCAGCGCACCAGCAGCGAGGCGGCACCGAACACTTCCTCGGCATGGCTCGGATCGGCGATGAAGTCCGCACCGGTCATGGTGAAGAGTGCCGCGCGGCCGCAGCTCGCCGAACCTTCCTGGCCCTGCGCAACCTGGTTCAGCCCCGGCGCGGCGGCCCAGCGGGCGACGCCCTGTTCATAGGCCTTGAGGATGCCCGGGGTGAGCATGGTCTGCGCCGCGGCACCCGACACCGCTTCGGTCGCCGCCGCAAGGAAGCGATCGAGCGCCGGGCTTTCCAGCGCCAGGACGAGGCCGGGATTGGTGCAGAACTGGCCGGCGCCCATGGTCAGGCTGCCGATATAGGCCTTGCCCAGTGCCTCGGCGCGCGATTCGAGCGCGGCGGGGAGCAGGAAGACCGGGTTGATGCTGCTCATCTCGGCATAGACGGGGATCGGCACCGGACGGCTGGCAGCGAGCTTCATCAGCGCCGTGCCGCCGCCGCGCGAGCCGGTGAAGCCGACGGCCTTGACCACCGGGTGGCTGACCAGCGCCGAGCCGACTTCATTGCCGGCGCCGTTGATCAGCGAGAACACGCCTTCGGGCATGCCGGTCTTGGCGACGGCGCGCTGGATCGCGCCGGCGACCAGCTCCGAGGTGCCCGGATGCGCCGAATGGCCCTTCACGATCACCGGGCAGCCTGCGGCAAGCGCCGAGGCGGTGTCGCCACCGGCAACCGAGAAGGCGAGCGGGAAGTTGGAGGCGCCGAAGACGACGACCGGGCCGACCGGGATCATGCGAAGGCGCAGGTCCGGCTTGGGGGCGGGCTGGCGGTCGGGAATGGCGTGGTCGATGCGGGCGCGCAGATATTCGCCCAGGCGCAGTTCCTTGGCGAACAGGCGCAGCTGGCCCGAAGTGCGGCCGCGCTCACCGGTCAGGCGGGCATGCGGCAGGCCGCTTTCCTGCATGGCGCGCTCGGTGAGCGTCTCGCCCAGTGCGTCGATCTCGTCGGCGATCGCCTCAAGGAACTCGGCGCGCTTCTCGCGCGGCAGGTTGGCGTAGATCGGGAAGGCGGCCTCGGCAGCAGCGGCGGCGGCCTCGACATCGTCCTTGGTCGCCATGCTGAAGCTCGGCTCCAGCGGGGTGCCGGTCGATGCGGCGACAGCCTGGAAGCCCGGCCCGTCGCGGCGGACGCGCTTCGATGCAATGAACAATTCGCCGGTCAGCGCCATGCCTGCTCTCCTGTGTGCCAGATTAAGTTAGCGGTAACACCGCTCGCGCGGGACTTAGGCAGCGCCATGGCAAAATGCAATTGCGCCTGGCCGGCGGCATGCTTGCCGAAGCGATAGAAATTGTGTCCGGCTTAGCGTGCGATGCGCTGGCCGGCGGCGTTGGCGGGCTTGCGGGCCTCCATCGTGTCCTGGAAGCCGCGCTCGACCAGCCGCGCCATCGCATCGTGCGCGCGCTCGGCATCCTGCGCCTCGATCGCCTCGAGCACGGCAAGGTGCACAGGCAGCGCGTCATGCGGCGCGGGCAGGCGATGCTGCTTGAACGCCGTGGTCAGCTCGATCGCCGCGGCGACGCCGCTGGTCAGCGACATGATGAAGTCGTTGCCGGAAGCCTCGAGCAATGCCGAGTGAAAGGCCTCGTCACAACAACGCCCCTCCTCAGAATCGAATCCATGCCGATCCACCCCAGCCAACCCCTGCTGCATGCGGGCGAGCTGCTCGGGTGTACGGCGCAGCGCGGCGAGACGGGCGGCATCGGGCTCGACGATGCGGCGCAGCTCGAACAGGCTCTCGATCAGCGCATCGTCGGGCTCGCCGGCGAAGATCCAGCTGAGCACATCGGGATCGAGCAGATGCCATTCGCGACGCGGGCTTACCTGCGTTCCGATCTTGGGACGGGAATGGACCAGGCCCTTCGCGGCCAATATGCGGATTGCCTCGCGATAGGCGGTGCGGGAGACCTTGAACTGCTCGCTTGCGGCGATCTCGCCCTCGAGAATCTCGTTCGGCGCCAGCGCGCCCGAGACGATACGGATGCCGAGCGTGCGCGCGACGGTACCGTGCAGACGCAGCGACCGGGGCCGCGGCTTGCGGGTCCGGGATTTTTTCTCTGTGCGCGGGATCGACGCTTTGGGCTGCCAGCTGGGCATGCCCCCTGCCTAAGCACTTTGCCCGCAACTGCCAAGAGCCGGGCGAATCGGAGCGAAACCCTGGTCCAGGCGCCGTCATCGTATCAAAATTATAAGCAATACCAGCGCGTTAGGGCGGTGGCGGAGACGGAGGGATTCGAACCCTCGATACGGTTTCCCGTATGACGCTTTAGCAAAGCGTTGGTTTCAGCCACTCACCCACGTCTCCGGATAACGGCTAGAAGCGGGGCCTATAGCGAGGCGTTTCGCGACAGGCAACGCCCACCTCGACGTAAAATCGACTCGACCCGCCGCTCGTTCATTGCCGGGACAGGCGCGCCCTCTATAGAACGGACATCTGCTGGGCTGGGGTAATTCGACCGATGCGCGTTCGTGATCTGATGCTGATGGCGGCAACCGCCGCGCTCGGAATGGGCAGCCTGCCCGCATCCGCCCAGCAGCAGATGACCACGATCGACCCCAACACCGCGATCGATTCGGACATCAACACCCCGCCCCCGGCGCAGGACCCCTATGCCGCACCCGCGCAGCAGCAGCAGCAGGACGTCCCCGCCCCGCCCCCGCAGGATCCCTATCCGCAGCAGCAGGGCCCGGCCGGCCAGCCGCTGCCCGCCGGCCCGAGCGGCAACGCCCGCACCCAGGCGACCACCTATCAGCGCGACGAGCTGGTCGGCGCCGCCGAGGGCGTGTTCGGCAAGGGCGCGTCGGGCCTGGCCAAGCTGATCGAGGACATCCTCAAGGACCAGGGCCAGCCCAATGGCTATATCGCCGGCAGCGAGGCCTCGGGCGCGATCGGCGTCGGCTTGCGCTACGGTTCCGGCATGCTGTTCCACAAGGTCGAGGGCCAGCGGAAGGTCTACTGGACCGGCCCGTCGATCGGCTTCGACCTGGGCGGCGACGCCAACAAGGTGTTCGTCCTGGTCTACAACCTCTACGACAGCCAGGACCTCTACAAGCGCTTCCCCCAGGGCGAAGGCCGCGCCTATTTCGTCGGCGGCCTCTCCGCCTCGTACCTGCGCCGCGGCGACGTGGTGCTGATCCCGGTGCGCCTGGGCGTCGGCTGGCGGCTGGGCGTCAACGCCGGCTATATGAAGTTCAGCGAAAAGAAGCGCTGGCTGCCCTTCTAAGGGCACCCCTCCCCCATCCAAAGCTCCCTCCACGAACCCGTTCTTTTGGCCATCAACGAACCATATAGGCACTTTTCTCTTGACATCGTCACGCTGATATGGCACAAGCAGAGCACGCTGAAGAATTGCGAGTCGGGCCGGGGCGGTAACGCCTTCCGGCCCTTTTCTTTTCGGGAGAGGAGCCGTGAAGGAGGAGAAGAACCGGCGCTGGACGCGCTGGACCCTGAAGAAGCGCGCCGCATTCCTCGATGAGCTGGCCGGTAGCTGCAATGTGCGCGCGGCAGCGGCGGCAGCCGGTGTCACCCCGCAATGCGCCTATCGGTTGCGGCGCCGGGATGTCGGCTTCGCCGAGGAATGGCACGAGGCGCTGCTGGCCGGATATGAGATGCTGGAGACCGAGCTGCTCGGCCATCTGCTATCCGGCAACCCGGACGAGAGTTTCGAGCGGCCGGATGGCATGCGCGTCAACGTCAAGGACGTGATGCACCTGCTCAAGCTGCACCGGGACAGCCTGCAGGGCAAATGGCGCGGCGGCCCGCCGCTGCGCCGGGCCGATCCGGAGGATACCAACAAGGCGATCCTGAAGAAGCTGGAGGCAATCGACCGGGCACGCGCTCTGGAGCGGGACGATGATTGACGCCGAGGCGCTGTTCGAGCGCGTGCTGGCATTGCCGCACGCCGAGCGGGTGAGCCTGCTCTATGCGCTGAGCGCACCCCAATTGCGCGAATATGGCGAGCGCTGGTGGCAATGGGCGCATCGCGGACAGCATGAGCCCAAGGGGGACTGGCGCGTCTGGATGATCCGCGCGGGGCGCGGTTTCGGCAAGACGCGGGCAGGCGCCGAATGGGTCCTTGCCCGGGCACGCGCGCATCCGGGTGCGCATATCGCATTGGTCGGCGCGACGGTGGAGGACGTGCGTCGGGTGATGATCGAGGGGACCGGCGGTCTGCTGGCGGCGGCCCGGCGGGACGAGACACTGGCCTGGCAGCGCAGCTCGGGCGAGCTGGTCTTCCCCAGCGGCGCCCGCGCGCAGATCTATTCGGCCGCCGCGGCCGACGGCCTGCGCGGGCCCGAGCATCATTTCGCCTGGTGCGACGAGCTGGCGAAATGGGGACGCGCGGGTGAAGTCGCCTGGGACAATCTGATGCTGGGCCTGCGCGTTGGCGAAAAGCCGCAGGTGCTGGTAACCACCACGCCGCGCCCGGTGAAGCTGATGCGCAAGGTGATGGCGCTGCCGGGCTTCGAGGAGACGCGCGGGCGGACAAAGGGCAATCCCTGGCTGCCGCGCAGCTTCGTCGAGGCGATGACCGCCGATTATGGCGGCACCCAGCTCGGCCGGCAGGAACTGGAGGGCGAGATGATCGATGAGCTGCAGGGCGCCTTGTGGAGCCGCACGCTGATCGAGGCCTGCCGGGCGAGCGAGGTGCCCGAGCTGGTGCGCCGGGTGGTGGGCGTCGACCCGCCGGCGGGCGTGGGCGGTGATTCCTGCGGGATCGTCGCGGTCGGCCTGGGCCGTGACGGCAAGGGCTATGTGATCGAGGATGCCAGCGTCTCGGGCGCGACACCCGAGGGCTGGGCGCAGGCGGTGGCGGCCTGCGCCGCGCGGCACGATGCCAGCCGGGTGATCGCCGAGAAGAACCAGGGCGGCGCGATGGTGAAGTCCGTGCTGCTCGGCGCCGACAGCAAGCTGCCGGTGAAGCTGGTGCATGCCAGCGAGGGCAAGGCGGCACGCGCCGAGCCGGTGAGCCTGCTCTACGAGGCGGGCAAGGTGCTGCATGCCGCGCCCTTCCCGGCGCTGGAGGACGAACTGTGCGGGCTGGTCGCGGGCGGCGGCTATGAAGGCCCCGGCCGATCGCCGGACCGTGCCGACGCGCTGGTCTGGGCGATGACCGAGCTGATGCTGAGCAAGCGGGGCAAGGCGGCGATACGGCTGTTGTAGGAGTGACGGGTTGATCTGGATGGTGCGTCCGTCGCCCCATGTTGACTTGAGCGCTTTGGAATCGATACTAAATATCCAGACAGCAACGCTAGACAGGAGGTCGAGATGGCTAGCAAGCTCAAGATCCCTGCAGAGCAGCACCCGAAGCCGGTTGCCCGGCCGCGTCCTGATGTGGATCGCTCCGAAGTGCGTGCGCTGATCAAGGAACGTTACAAGAATAGCCTGACCTATCTTGGAAAGTGAGCCTTTCTGGCTGACGATCGAGGATGTCTGGGAAATTCATGACGACCAGATTCATAGCTTTGGCGGCTTGGCAGGCGTCAAGGATGAGGGACTGGTCGAGAGTGCCGTCGCGGCTCCGGTCAACCTCTATCATTATGAAGGCGTCGATGATGTCCTTGCGCTGGGCATTCGTCTCTGCATGGCGATCGCCCGCGATCACGGATATGTAGACGGCAACAAGCGGACCGGCGCGGCGGCCATGCTCGAGTTCTTCGTGCTGAATGGCTATTGGCTCGGCGTTCCGGACGACAATGAGACTCATCCGCTGCTCGGCACGCTGATCGTGCAGACCCTGCTGGATGAACTAGATGAGTCTCAGCTCTACGATATCCTCATAGCCTATTTCCGGCCGCTCGTGCCTTAGGCGCGTCGGCAGGCCGGGTTCGATCGCCGGACCGTGCCGACGCGCTGGTCTGGGCGATGACCGAGCTGATGCTGAGCAAACGGGGCAAGGCGGCGATACGGCTGTTGTGATCGCCTGCGCTCCTCCCCCGCCAGGGGGAGGTGTCAGTTCCTGCGTCAGCAGGGACTGACGGAGGGGGAGGTAAGCAGCCAGTTATCGGCTCGCCCACCTCCCCCTCCGTCACGCTTCGCGTGCCACCTCCCCCTGGCGGGGGAGGATTTGTGAAGCTCGAGGCCGGTACTGTGAATTCACAATTCCCCTCCCTGGCAGGGAGGGGCGCTTTAGAAATCAGGAGAACCGAGATGACGGAACGGAAGCTGTTCCGGCGGGCGATCGTGCTTGCCGGGATGCTGGGGCTGTGCGGCTGCGCGCTGAGCGTGGGCGCGCTGCTCGATGCGGGGAGCGCGGCGCTGGTGGCGCGCTTCGATACCGACCGCGATGGCGGGCTCGGGCCGGCGGAGGTGATTGCGATGGTCGCCGCCGCCGTGCCGGGCAAGGGCGCAGAGCGCGACGCGCTGCGCGCCGGGCTGGCGGCGGGATACTGGACGCGGGACTGCGACCGGGACGGCCGGCTGACCGCGGTGGAGCTGGCGGCGAGTGGTTCGTGCGCGTGATTGCCTAGCGGTGAGGCCGAGCTGGATGCGTCTGGCGCTTCCCTGTCCGAACAAGCTGTCCGTCATCCCCGCGAAGGCGGGGATCCAGGGTGGCAGAGCGTGATCCTTCGTGACTCTGGATCCCCGCCTTCGCAGGGATGACGATCTTATCCTGGGAAGGGCCGGGCCGGCGCCGATCAGTCGCCGGGCTCGTAGAACTGCTCCTCGACCCGGGAGCCGATGCGGTAGATCGTGAGGAAGCCGAGCGCGGCGAGCAGCCAGACCGTCGCGAAAAGGGCGACGAACAGCGCTTCGCCGGGACGGGCGAAATCGATGGGCACGCGGTTGCCCTGGGATCCGTAGCGGAGATAGGCGATGAGGAAGACCAGCGGGATACCCAGGAAGAAGGGCGCCTTGGCCCAGCCGAGCAGCACCCGCTGCCGGGGCGTGATGTAGCGCTGGAGACCGTCGTCCGGCAGCGTGCTGTTGGGCCCGCGGCGTGGCACGAAGATCACCCGGCCATCGGGCAGGAGCATGTCCCTGCCGACCGGCTGGAGCGTGTTGCCGATCGCGGTGAATAGGCTGCGCATCGAATATCCCCCTGCGGGGAGCAGATCATAGCGGGGCCGGGGCGGCAAGTTCTGCGCTGGCGGCAATCCAATATGGCTGCCTCATTCTTTCCCCGGCGAAGGCCGGGGCCCAGACCAAGCGTTGCTACTTTCAAGACTGGGCCCCGGCCCCTTCGACCGCCCGCAGGGCGGGCGCTCAGGACAGGGTTCGCCGGGGAAAATGCCCTTCCATGGGCGAACCGTTCGAGAGATTTCAGGAGATCAGGCATGAAATGGTTCGGGCGGAAGTCCGTGCGCGAGGGCGCGCGGCCGGCCTTGTCGCGCGCCGGCACCTTTGCGGGCGCCATCGGCGAATGGCCGCGCAGCTATGAGGCGCAGGTGCGCGAGGCCTATTGCCACAATCCGGTGGCACAGCGTGCGGTGAAGCTGGTGGCGGAAGGCGCCGGCAGCGCGGCGCTGAAGGCGAGCGATCCGGCGTTGCTCGCGCTGGTGACGGCGCGCAGCGGCGGGCAGCCGCTGATCGAGACGCTGGCGGCCCAGTTGCTGCTGCACGGCAATGGCTATGTCCAGATCCTGACCGACGATGCTGGCGCGGTGCGCGAGCTCTATGCGCTGCGGCCCGAGCGGGTGAGCGTGGAGCCCGATGCGCGGGGCTGGCCGGTCGCCTATCGCTACAAGGTCGGCGAGAATGTCGCGCGGCTGGCGGCGGAGGATGGGGCCGGGCGGCCCGCGGTGGTGCATATCCGCGCCTTCTCGCCGATCGACGATCATTATGGCCTGGGCTGCCTGGGCGCGGCCGCCGGCGCGGTGGCGATCCACAATGCGGCGGCGCGCTGGAACAAGGCGCTGCTCGACAACGCCGCCCGGCCGTCGGGCGCGCTGGTCCATGATCCGGGCGACGGCAGCGTGCTGGCGCCCGACCAGTTCGCCCGGCTAAAGGCGGAGATGGAGGCGGGGTTTGCCGGCGCGGCCAATGCCGGGCGGCCGATGCTGCTCGAAGGCGGGCTCAAATGGCAGGCGATGAGCCTGACCCCGGCCGACATGGATTTCGTCGGGCTCAAGGCGGCGGCGGCGCGCGAGATCGCGCTAGCCTTCGGCGTGCCGGCGATGCTGCTCGGGCTGCCGGGCGACGCCGCCTACGCCAATTACCGCGAGGCCAATCGCGCCTTGTGGCGGCTCGCCATCCTGCCGCTGGCCGAGAAGATATTGAGCGGAATCGCCGAGGGGCTGGCGGGATGGTTTCCAGACGCCGCGCTGGCGGTCGACCTCGATGCGCTGACCGCGCTGGCCGAGGACCGCGAGCGGCTCTGGGCGCAGGTGAATGCGGCGGTGTTCCTCAGCGATGACGAGAAACGCGAAATGGTAGGTGTAGGATGAGCGAGGAGATGCTGGCGCAGCTGATCGGCCAGGCCGAAGGCGAAGGCGCCAAGCTGGTGACGCTGCGCGCGATCGCCGAGGAGGCGGGCACGCTGGGCGCCGAGCGGGCGCTGAACCGGATGGGACTTTCCGATGCCGGCGCGGCCAAGGACATGGCCGAGCTGCGCGAATTGCTGGGTGCGTGGCGCGACGCCAAGCGCTCGGCGCTCAAGGCCGCCTTCCAATGGGCGGGGCGGATGCTCGCCGCCTTGGTGCTGGTCGGGCTGGCGGTGAAGCTCGGCTTTCCGGGCTGGCTGAAATGAGCGTGCGTTTCGCAGGCTATGCCGCGGTGTTCGACGCGGTCGATCGCGGCGGCGACGTGGTGCGCAAGGGCGCCTTTACCGGGGCGGGCAAGGTGCCCCTGCTCTGGCAGCACCAGGGCCGGCCGGTCGGCGAGATCGAGACGATCGGCGAGGATGCGCGTGGGCTCCGCGTGATCGGCCGGGTCGAGGCGCCGGCGCTGGCCGAGGCGCTGCAGCGCGGGGCGGTGAACGGGCTCAGCTTCGGATATCGGGTGAAGGAAGCGCGGCGCGGTAGCGTGCGCGAGATCACGTCGCTCGACCTGGTCGAGGTGAGCCTGGTGGCGAGCCCGATGCAGCCGCTGGCGCGGGTGCACGCGCTGGACTGAGCGCTTTCGAGACAGGGATTTCTGGACCCGGCGGGCTTCCCGTCCGGGCTTTTTGGCGTGGACGGGAGACGAGGATGATCGAAGTGAAGGCGGATGCGCTCGAGGCGAGCTTCGAGGCGATGGAACATGCCGGGCTGCCGCCGCAGCGGCCGATGCTCGAGGGTGCGCGGCCGGTGGCCGGCGGCGGGTTCGAGAGCTTCCTGCGTGCAGGGACCGGGCTCGAGGCCAAGGCGATCAGCGGGACGAGCGATGCCGCGGGCGGCTATGCCGTGCCGCAGGAGCTCGACGCGCGGATCGATGCGACGCTGAAATCGGTGTCGCCGATCCGGAGCATCGCCAGCGTGGTGCGGGTGGGATCGAGCGGGTATCGCAAGCTGGTGGCGAGCGGCGGCTTCGAGAGCGGCTGGGCGGCGGAGACCGCGGCGCGCGACGAGACCGATACGCCGGTGTTCAACGAAGTCGCGCCGCCGATGGGCGACCTCTATGCCAATCCGGCGGCGAGCCAGGCGATGCTCGACGATGCCGCCTTCGATGTCGAGCAATGGCTGAGCGACGAGATCGCGCGCGAGTTCGCGGCGGCGGAGGGCGCGGCGTTCGTCGGCGGCAATGGGGTGAACAAGCCCAGGGGCTTCCTCAGCGCGCCCAATGCGGCGACGGGCGACGGGGTGCGGGCGTTCGGGACGCTGCAATATCTGGTGAGCGGCGCGGCGGGCGGCTTCCCGGCCAATCCCGAGGAGAAGCTGATCGACCTGGTCCAGGCGCTGCGCGCGCCGTACCGCCAGGGGGCGAGCTGGGTGATGAACTCGGCGACGCTCGCCCGGGTGCGCAAGTTCCGGACGAGCGACGGCGCGCTGTTGTGGCAGCCCGGGCTGGCGGCGGGGCAGCCGGCAACCTTGCTCGGCTATCCGGTGGTCGAGGCCGAGGACATGCCCGACATCGCGGCGAACAGCCTGTCGATCGCCTTCGGCAACTTCCAGGCGGGATACCTGATCGCCGAGCGCGGGGAGACGCAGATCCTGCGCGATCCGTACAGCAACAAGCCGTTCGTCCATTTCTACGCGACCAAGCGGGTCGGCGGGATGGTGAGCAATTCGGAGGCGATCAAGCTGCTGAGATTCTCGGCCTGATCCTTCCGGGGGCCGCGCCAGGGAGGGCGGCCCCATCCTCTTTCATGCGGGGGCGATATGGATTTTCCGCCTTTTCCGGGCGCGGTGGTCGAGGCCGCGCGCGAGGCTGCCAAGGCGCATCTCAGGATCGCGGGGGCGAGCGAGGACGGTCTGATCGAGACGCTGGCTGGCACCGCGCTGGCGCTGGCCGAGCGGTTCACCGGGACTGCGCTGATCGCGCGGGACTTCAGCGAGACGGTCGAGAGCAAGGGGCGCTGGACGGCGCTCACGGTGGCGCCGGTGACGGCGATCGACGCGGGGCTCGACGTGGTGATCGACATCGACACCCAGGGGCTGGGCTGGGTGCGCGCGAGCGGGCGGGCGACCGTCAGCTATAGCGCGGGGGCGGCGGTGGGCTGGAGCGACCTGCCGCCGCCCATCGCGACGGGCGTGGTGCTGCTGGTCGCGCATCTGTTCGACCAGCGGGAGAGCGGCGCGGCGCCGCCGGCGGCGGTGAGCGCGCTGTGGCGGCCCTGGCGCCGCGTGCGGCTGGCGGCATGAGCGCGGTGGAGCGGGCGATCGCCCGGGTCGCCGCGGCGGTGCGCGCCGCCGTGCCGGACGCGCGGGTCGAGGAACGCGCCGACGGCGTGGCGATCGAGGGACGCGGGCTGCGCGAGCGGCTGCGCTGGATCGGAGGGCTGCTGCGATGAGCGTGCAGGCAGTGCTGCAGGCGGCCCTGGTCGAGGCGCTGGCCGGGCTCGAGCTGACCACGGTGTTCGACGCGCCGCCGGTGCGCGCCGCGCGGCCCTATGCGCTGGTCGAGGAGGCATGGCTTTCCGACTGGAGCACCAAGGACATGGCCGGGCGCGAGGGGCGCTTCGCCGTCACCCTGTTCGACGCCGGCGAGCGGCCGGCGCGGCTGCGCACCCTCGCGGGAGAGGCCGAGGCGGCGATCGAGGCGATGCCGCGGCTGCTCGGCGAGGGATGGGCAGTCGCCAGCCTGGTGCTGCTGCGCGCGCGCATATCCCGCGAGGGCGATGCGCGCTGGCAATCGGTGAGCGAATTTCGCGTGCGGATGCTCCGCAGCGAACTGTGACAGGAGGGAAACATGGCGGCAGAGAAGGGCAGCGCGTTCCTGCTCAAGGTGGGGAATGGCGCGGTGCCGCTGGTCTATGTGACCGTGGCAGGGCTGCGCACCACGCAGATGAGCGTGAACGGCGAGATGGTGGCGATCACGAGCAAGGACAGCGGCGGCTGGCGCGAACTGCTCTCCGGCGCAGGCGTGCGATCGGTGAGCGTATCGGGCGCCGGCGTGTTCACCGGCTCGGCGGCGGAGACGCGGCTCAAGACCAATGCGCTGTCGGGCGCGCTGGACGATTATCGCCTGAGCTTCGAGAGCGGCGAGACGATGACCGGCAAATTCCTGGTCACGCGGCTCGACTATGCCGGCGATTTCAACGGCGAGCGCAGCTACACGCTTAGCCTGGAGAGCTCCGGCCCGGTGGTGTCGGCATGAGCGGCCCGGCCAACCCCGAGCGGGGTGAGGTGGTGCTCGCGTTGGACGGCACCAGCCATGTGCTGCGCCCGAGCTTCCAGGCGCTGGTCGCCGCCGAGGCCGAGCTGGGCCCGCTGTTCGAGCTGGTCGAGCGCGCCGCTTCGGGCAGGCTCGGCATCGCCGAGATCGCCGGGCTGTTCTGGCATTGTCTGAAGGAACCGCCGGCAATGGACCGCGCGGCATTCGGCGAAGCGCTGGTGGCGGCAGGACTCAAGGCGCTTACCCCCGCACTGCGCGTATTGATCGGCCAGATCCTGGCCGGACGATGACACCCCTTCGACAAGCGCAGGGCAGGGCCTTTGCCGACAACGCCCGGCGGCTGGCGGGCGCGGCCGGGGCGATGTTCGGCTGGAAGCCCGCCGATTTCTGGGCGGCAACCCCGGCCGAGCTGGGCGCGCTGCTCGATGCGATCCGCGGCGAGGCAGAGCTGCCGCCCGACCCGGGCACGCTCGACCGGCTCAAGGAGCAATTTCCCGATGGATGAAGAAGAGATCGAACGGCTGATCGTCAGCGTGCGCGCCGATACCCGCGCCTTTGCCCGTGACGTCGAGGAAATGCGCGCGGGACTGGAAGGTCCGCTGGGCGCCGGCGCCGACCGTGCCGGGCGGGCGATCGAGCATGCGCTGCTGCGGGCAGTGCGCACCGGCAAGTTCGGGTTCGACGACCTGAAGCGCATCGCCCTGGGCGTGATGGACGAGATTGCCCGCGCGGCGCTGGGCACGGCCATCGGTTCGCTGGGCGGAGGCGGATCGGGCGCCGGCTCGCTGACCAGCATCGTGATGTCGCTGCTGGGCGCCCCGGGCCGCGCGACCGGCGGACCGGTAAGCCCCGGCAAACCCTATTGGGTGGGCGAGCGCGGCCCCGAGCTGTTCGTGCCGGCGAGCGCGGGCAGCGTGGCGGTGCCCGCGGCAAGTGGCGGACGCGACGTGCGCGTGGCGATCACGGTGAACGCCAGTGCCGAAGCCTCACCCCGTGCGTTGGCGCAATCGAGCCGGCAGGTGGCACGAGCGGTGAAGGCGGCGCTGGTGGGAGTCGATTAGGACCCGCCCTTCGCCGCGAGCCCGGCCAGCGCCTGCAACGCAGCGACATGACCGGCGAACGCCTTGCGCCCGGCAGCGGTGACCGCGATCCAGGTGCGCTGGCGCCCGTCGGCGGTAGCCTTGCGCAATGCGAGATACTCGGCGGCGGCGAGCTGGGCGAGATGCTTGGACAATACGGAATCGCTGACGTCGAGCAGCGCCCGCGCCGTGGCGAATTCCATTTCGGTAACTTCGGCGACGAGCGCCATCAGCTGCAGCCGGGCGGGCGGATGGATGAGCGGATCGAGCCCCTCGATGCTCATGCGCCGTCCTCCGCATCCTCCAGCTCGCGGCGATAGATGCGCTCCCAATGCAAGCTGCCCCAGGTGACGAGGGCGGCCACCGGCACGCTGGCCGCGAGTGGCGCCCAGGCCCAGCCAAGAGCATGGCGGGCCGCCAGAGCGAGCAGCATCAGGCCAATGACGCAACCGAGCAGTGCGAAAGTGAATGGGCGGGTGCGGCCCGGGCGATAGCCACTGACGAAGAAGCCGTCGCGGCGCCGATCCCGGGCCACGATCAGGACCACCGCGGCAAGGCAGAGCGCCAGACCGAGCAAGGGCAATGCGCCCGGCAGCGAATAGCTGGCGATGAGGATGCCCATGATCAGGCCGACCGCGAGATGCCGGCCGAAAGACCAGCGGGCGCGACCCGCCATGCGGCGGCGCGCCGCCCGCAAGGCCGCAAGCGCTTCGGCAGGATCGTCCATCCAGTTTCTCCTCGACGGCGGAGTAGCATGACTTTCCATATCGTCAAGTTACGACTTGCCAAACTGGAAAGTGACGTTCACTTTCCGCTTTGGAAAGTGAAACTGCGAGTCGAGGACATGGCAATTATCGAGACGATCTGGGTGCTGGCGATGCTGGCGGGCATGGGCTGGTGGGTGAAGCAGGATGCCGAGGAATATGGCCGGTTCCGTGCGCTCACCGCCACCGAAGACCGGCAACGAACCTATTGGCGCTGGATCGTCCAAAGCTTCGTGATCCTGGTGGGCGCGAGCGTGGTGAGCCTGTGGCTGGCCGGCGCCCTGACCGAGTTCGGCCGCTTCCCGGCGGGTTTCGCGCCGGCGCATGCGGCGTTGCGACCCGAGATCCGGGAGCCTTCGGGCGACACGCTGCTCGGCATGGCGATCGGCGGCACGGTGTCCATCCTGACGGCGGCGTTCGTGCAATGGCGGCGGCTCAAGCGGATGATGGCGCCGATCGATTCGACGATCGAACCGATGCTGCCGCGCAACCGCCGCGAGGCCGCGATCGCGCTGGTGCTGAGCGTCAATGCCGGCTTCAGCGAGGAACTGTTCTTCCGCCTGGCGCTGCCGTTGCTGCTGCTCGATCTGACCGGATCGCTATGGGCGGCGTTCGGCCTAGCCGGGATCGCATTCGGCTGCGCCCATGCCTATCAGGGCTGGAAGGGCGTGCTGGGCACGATGCTGGTCGGCGCGCTTCTGACCCTGATCTATCTGTCGCGCGGCTCGCTGCTGCACGTCATGGCACTGCACGCGGCGATCGACGTGCTGGCGTTCATCGTGCGGCCAGCGGTGTCGCGCCGATTGGCCCGGCTGGGACAAAGGCACGCCGTTTCCGCCTGAGACCCGAAGCCAGCGTACAGCCATGGCGAGGATCACGGCTCGCCGGTTCCGGGGCGTCTTGCCTTCTCAAGGGCGAGATGCCCCTTAGCCGTGCGCGGCACGAGCCGGATGATGCCCCGCATGGCACCGGCTGTGGGCGGACACGCCCTTTGTAATGCACCGAAACCGGCCCGGCGCCGGATCACACACAAATCTGGGAGGAGAAGATGGGCTGGTGGCTCGCCGATGTGCGCCGCGGGCAGGCCGAGGGCGTGCTCTCGCGCTTCGATCCCGCTTACTGGATGGTCAATTTTCCCCGCCCGATGATGGCGGCGGTGACCAGCACCGCGCCCGACGCGCTGCGGGTGGATGCGGTTTTCTATCGCCAGGACGATCTTGCGGGGCTGATCTGGGAAGCCGAGGACCGGCACGACCACCCGCTGCTGCGCTACGCGACCGACCGGGACTTTCGCGGCTGCCGGCTGAAGTTCCGCTGGCGCTCCTCGGGCGTGAAGCCGCTCGATGCGGTGCATGGCCCGGTGCTGACGATCGAGGGGCGGGACGCCGCGGGCACTCCACGCGCCTGGTATGTCCGGCTGTGGAACTATGCCAGCGGGACGGCGGAGGATGCGCTGGTCTCGATCGACTTCGCCACCGTGCAGGGCGGCTATCTGCTGCCCGAGGAGGCCGATCCGGTCTGGGCCGGCGATGTCGACCGGATGTTCGTCTCGCTGGTGGCACCGGGCTATACCGAAGCGGACGCCGATCTGGCCGCCCCGGCCGAAGGCTGGATCGAGCTCAGCGATATCGCCTGCGAGGGGCCGGGCGCGGTGCTGGCGGTGGGCGACGTGGTCGTGCCCGAGCACGGGCTGAGCATCGCCAATGGCTATGACGACAATTACCACCTGACGCCCGAGCGGCTGCTGCGCAACATCGTCCAGCTCGGCTGGCGCGGGACGATCCTCCATTATGTCGGGATGAGCCATTATTTCCGGCTCGAGGCCAGTTCGGGCGGCCATTATGTGAGCCTAGGCGTGACGGCGCTGAACGTGGCGTGCCGGGCCTGGCACGCCGATTTCGCGGCGCGGGCCAGGGCGCTCGGCTACGACCTGATCCTGTCGCTTTCCTATGAGCTGCTCGACCAGCATGTCTGGGGCGACTGGAAGCAGCGCGCCGCGAACGGATCGCCGGCGCTGACAGGCTGGGATCCACCCTCCACCCTGCTCTCGCCCGCACATGGCGGGGCGATGGCCTATCTGCGCGCGGTGGCGCGCGAGTTTGCCGGGATCGCGCGCGATGCGGGGTTGCGGGTGCGCTTCCAGATCGGCGAGCCCTGGTGGTGGACGCTGCCCGACGGCAGCCTGTGCATCCATGATGCAGCCAGCCAGGCGGCGCTGGCGGGCGCCGGCGATTTCGAGACGGCGGCGGGCGCGCTGCTCGCGGCATCGACGCTGGCGCTGCGCGACGCGGTGCGCGAGGTCGATGCCGGGGCGGAGACACTGCTGCTCGTCTATGCGCCGACCGCCCTGGCCTCGCCCGCGGCCAATGTGCCGGCCGGCTGGGCCGCACCGGCCTTCGATGTGCTGCAACTCGAGGATTATGACTGGGCGGCGGCGGGCGACACGGCGGCGAGCGCGCGCGGGATCGCGGCGATCGAGGCGCGGCTCGGCTATCCGGTGGACGACCAGCATTATCTCGCCGGCTTCGTGCTGCGGCCCGAGGATCGCTGGCAATGGCCCAATGTCGCGGCGGCGGCGGGACGGGCGCGGCGGCGCGGGGTGGCCCGCACCTTTGTCTGGGCGCTGCCCCAGGTGCTGCGCGACGGCTTCGTGCATTTCGACCAGGAGGAAGATGTGGACGCGTTCGACGACGTGCTGTTCCCGCTCGCGATGGGTCGCGAGGCGGAAGTGGTGCCCGAGGTCTCGACTTCGATCGTGACCAGCGCGGGCGGGCGCGAGAAGCGCAATGCCGAATGGGCGGAGGCACGGACCTCCTATGACATCGGGCCGGGGCTGCGCTCCGAGATGGACGTAGCCGAGCTGCTCGCCTTTTTCCGGGCGCGGATGGGACCGGCACGCGGCTTCCGGCTCCGCGATCCGTTCGACTGTTTCGCGCTGGATGAGCTGATCGGTGTGGGCGACGGAGTGACCACGGTTTTCCAGCTGGTGCGGCGCTATGGCAGCGTGGTGCGGCGGATCACCCGACCGGTGGCGCAGACATTGGTGGTGGAGATCGACGGCGCCGAGACCGAGGACTTCACTCTGGGCGAAGGCGGCGTGGTGACGCTGGGCCTGGCGCCTGCCGAGGATGTGACGGTGACCGCGCGCTTCCTGTTCGACGTCCCCGTGCGCTTCGCGGAGGACCGGCTGAGCGTGAGCCGGGCGACGTTCCTGGCCGGTGCGCTCGCCTCGGTGCCGCTGGTCGAGATCCGCGAATGAGCTGGCTGGAGGGGGAACTCACCACGCTGGCGCTGTGCTGGCGGATCGAGCGACGCGACGGAGTGACGATCGGGCTTACCGCGCATGACCGGGACATAGTCTGGGACGGGCTGGTGCACCGCGCCGCGCCGGGCATGGTGCCGAGCGCGATCACCCGCGGCGCCGGGACCGAGCCGGCGAGCATGGACGTGACCGGCGCACTGACCAGCGAGGCGATCAGCGAGGTGGACCTGCTCGCCGGGCGCTGGGACGGGGCAAGGGTGGCGATCTTCGCTTGTGACTGGACCGATCCCGCCAACCGGGTAGCGCTGGGCGAAGGGACGATCGGCGCGGTGGAGACGCGCGACGGCATGCTCACCGCCGAGCTGCGCGGGGCGATGGCGATGCTCGACCGGCCGGTGGCGGAGGAGACTTCGGCCGAATGCCGCGCCGAACTGGGCGACCGGCGCTGCCGGGTGGCGATGGCGGGGCGCAGGCGCTTCGCCGCGGTGACGGCGATCGACGACAATGTGCTGACGGTCGATGTCGGGGAGCCGATGCCCAATGCCTATGGCCAGGGGCGGCTGCGCTGGATCAGCGGGGCCAATTCGGGGCTGGAGGCGCGGATCCTGAGCTCCTCGGGGACGCGGCTGACCCTGCGCCGGCCGCCGCATTTCGATGACCCGGGCCGCGTGCTGCTGATCGAGGGATGCGACCGGACGCTGGCGACCTGCGCGGGGCGGTTCGGCAATGCGCTCAACTTTCGCGGCGAGCCTTATCTGCCGGGCATCGACTTGCTGACCCGCTATCCGGGCGGATGAGCGGCGCGGAGGTGGTCGCCCGGGCACGGGCGGCGATCGGCGTGCGCTTCCGGCCAAGGGGGCGGACGCCGGCGGGCGGGCTCGACTGTGTCGGGCTGGTGGGATGGGCGCATGGCCAGTCGGTGCCAGGCGGCTATGCGATGCGCAGCGGGGATGTCGCGCGGGTACGGGCGGTCGTCGCGGCGGCGGGGCTGGTCGCGGGGGAAGGGCGACAGGCGGGCGACCTGGTGCTGCTCGCGAGCGGTGCGGGGCAGATCCATCTCGGCATCGATAGCGGGACGGGGCTGATCCATGCCGATGCGATGCTGGGCCGGGTGGTCGAGCGGCCCGATCCCTTGCCCTGGCCGGTGATCGGCCGGTGGCGAACAGGAGAGGAGTGAGTGATGGCGACCGTGGTGCTTACCGTGGCCGGCGGGCTGGTCGGCGGGCCCTGGGGCGCCGCGATCGGCGCGCAGATTGGCAATGCCGTCGACCATGCGGTGTTCGGCGGGGGCAAGGGGCGCGAGGGGCCGCGGCTGAGCGACCTCAAGGTGCAGACCTCTTCCTATGGCACCCAGATCCCGAAGCTGTTCGGCGCGATGCGGGTGGCGGGATCGGTGATCTGGGCGACCGATCTGGTCGAGCATCGCAACCGCCAGTCGGGCGGCAAGGGCCAGCCGAGCAGCACGACCTACAGCTATACGGCGAGCCTGGCGGTGGCGCTTTCGGGCCGGCCGATCCTGGACGTGGGCCGGATCTGGGCCGACGGGCAGCTGCTGCGCGGTGCCGCGGGCGACTTCAAGGCGCGCACCGGCTTCCGGCTGCACCTGGGCGGCGAGGACCAGCCGGCCGACCCGCTAATCATCGCGGCGGAGGGCATGGGGCTCGCGCCGGCGCATCGCGGCATCGCCTATGCCGTGTTCGAGGATCTCGAGCTTGGCCCTTACGGGAACCGGATACCGTCGCTGACCTTCGAGGTGCAGGCCGATGCCGCGCCGGTGCCGGCGGGCGATATCGCGATGGCGCTGGGCGCGGTGGCGGCGAGCGACCCGACGGTGGCGCTGGCGGGCTTCGCGGCGCAGGGGACGAATCTCGGCACGGTCGCGCAGCTGCTGGCGGACGCCGCCGGAGGCTGGTTCGGCGAAGGCCCGGCGCTGCGCTGCGGGCCGGGCGAGGCCATCATGATCAGCGATGACGGCGCCGGCGGGAAAGGCCGCGCGAACCGTTCGATCGCGGCGGCGACCAGCGTGCCGCGGACGCTGACGCTCAGCCATTACGACCCGGCGCGCGACTATCAGATCGGCGTGCAGCGCGCCGGGAGCCTCGGCGGCGGACCGGGCGAGCGGCGGGTCGAGTTGCCCGCGGCGATCGACGCCGGCGGGGCGCGGACGCTGGCCGAGGCGGCATTGCTGCGCGCCGATACCGAGCGGGTACGGCGGAGCGTGCACGTTGGCTGGGAGGCGCTAAGCGTCCCGCCCGGCGCGCGGGTACGGATCGCGGGGAGCCCCGGCATCTGGCGGGTCGATGGCTGGAAGCTCGAGGCGATGACCGTTTCGCTCGATTGTGTCGCACTGGCGCCCGAGGTGGCGCCGATCCCTGCCGCCAGCGGGCGGGTGTCGCGTGCGAACGACGCCGTTATCGGCCGGACCATCGTGCACGCCTTCGAGCTGCCGCCGATCGACGACGTCACGCCGGCAGCCCCCAGGCTGGCGGTCGCGGCCGCCGGTGCCGGCCCGGCATGGCGCCGGGCGGCGCTGCTGCTCAGCACGGACAACGGAACCTCCTGGCAGGCGATGGGCGGCACCCGCGGCATTGCCGTGGTCGGCGAGATACGCGTCCCGCCCGGCCCGGCCTCGCCACACATCGAAGACCGGCGCAACCGCGCCGAAGTCTCGCTGGCCCATGACGGAATGCAGCTCGACGACGCCGACGCGGCAGCACTCGATCGTGGCGCCAACCTCGCCATGCTGGGGGACGAGCTCATCCAGTTCGCCAACGCCCAGCCCCTGGGAGACGGACACTGGCGGCTTTCAGGCCTGTGGCGCGGGCGACGCGGCACCGAACGTGCGATCGGCAGCCAGGCACCGGGCGACCGCTTCGTGCTGCTCGATCCGGACACGCTCGCAACGATCGACCTGCCCCACCCCGCAGTCGGCGCGGAAGTGCAGCTACTGGCGGAAGGCGCGGCGGACATGGGCGATCCGGCTACCGCCCGAGCGATGGTGGACGGCATCTCGCTGCTGCCGCTCGCGCCGGTACATCTGGCTGCACAACCATTACCCGAAGGCGGGGTGCAGTTGCGCTGGACGCGACGGAGCCGGCGCGACTGGCTCTGGCGCGATCATATCGACGTCGCCCCCGAACCGGACGGCGAGCGCTATCGTGTCACCCTCATCCCCGCGACCGGCGCGAGCTGGACGGTGGACACACTGGCCCCCGAGATGACGCTGCCCATCGGGACCGACATCAGCGGCCTCGGAATTGAGGTCCGGCAATTGGGCACAGCCGGCCCCTCGCTGCCCGCCACGCTTAGCTTGCCGATCCAGGGAGAGGAGACATGACCGAGACCACCGACCGATTCGACCTGCCGCTGCTGAACGCCGGGCAGGCGCAGAAGGAAATGTACCACAATGAAGCGATCATCGGACTCGACCTGCTCAGCCATGCCTGCGCCGAGGCCATAGGCCTGAACCTGCCCCCAGCCGATCCTGCGCCAGGCCAATGCTGGATCGTGGGCGATACGCCGGAGGGCGCATGGCTGGGCCATGCCGGCAAAGTGACCGGCTGGACCGAGGGTGGCTGGCGCTTCCTGGTACCGCGGGAGGGCATGCGGCTGTGGCTGGGCGAGGACGTCGGCTTCGCGCTGTTCACCGGAGACGAGTGGCGGGCCGGCGAGGTGCATGGCCGCGTGATGGTGGCGGGCCGGCAGGTCGTAGGCGAACGCGCCGCGCCCATCGCGGAACCACAGGGCGGGCCGGTGGTTGATGCGCCAGCGCGGGCCGCAATTTCTGCGGTACTGGTTGCCTTGCGCGCGCACGGTCTCATCGAACACGGCGGACTGTGACGTTCATGCAACAGTGCCCGGATTTGTGCGCTTGCGCAGAAACTTTCGTTTCGGTACTGAGTTTTTCGCTGTCCGTAGTGACAATCATGAAAGGGGATTAAGATGCGGAAGCTTGCCGTAACTCTGGCACTCGCGACGACCGCGCTCAGCACGCCCGCCCTCGCTCGCGACGATGCGTGGTATGTGGGTGTCGAAGGCGGCGTGATGCTCGTCGAGGACATCAAGTTCGACGTCGGCGCAGCCACCGATGCTGCGACCGTGCACCACAAGGCTGGCTGGGACGCCGATGCCACCGTCGGTTACGACTTCGGTCCGTTCCGCGCGGAAGCCGAGGTTGGCTATCGCTCGGCTTCGGTCAACCGCCTCACCAGCACCGTGACCCAGCCGGTCCGTACCTCGACCGGTGGCGCGGCCAATGCGCCCGCGGGCGACTACAGCTATGCCGGTGGCCGTTCGTCGGCGCTGAGCTTCATGGTCAACGGCCTGCTCGACTTCGGTGAAGACACCGGCGTTCAGGGCTTTGTCGGCGGCGGCGTTGGCGTCGCTCGCGTCAAGAGCAAGGTTGGTCTGAACACCTTCGCCGACTCGCTCGACGATTCGGACACGGTCTTCGCCTGGCAGGCGATTGCGGGCATCCGCGCTCCGCTGTCGGACTCGATCGACGTGTCGCTGAAGTATCGCTTCTTCAACGCCGACAATGTGAAGCTCACCGACGCTTCGGGTCGCGTGTGGGACGGCCGTTTCCGTTCGCACTCGATCCTGGGTGGCCTGACCTTCAACTTCGGCGCACCGGCGGAGCCGGCTCCCGCTCCGGCCCCGACGCCGGAACCGACCCCGACGCCGACCTGGACTCCGACTCCGGAGCCGACCCCGACGCCGACCGTCGTCTGCACCCCGGGACCGTACATCGTGTTCTTCGACTGGGATAAGTCGGACATCACGCCGGAAGCCGCGAGCATCCTCGACAACGCCATCAGCAACTACCAGAACTGCGGTAACGCGCAGGTCATGCTGGCCGGCCACGCCGACCGCTCGGGTTCGGCCAGCTACAACGTTGGTCTCTCGCAGCGTCGTGCCGACTCGGTGAAGGCTTACCTGACCGCCCGTGGCATCGGTGCCGGCGCGATCTCGACCGAAGCCTTCGGTGAGAGCAAGCCGCGCGTCGAGACCGCCGACGGCGTCCGCGAGCTGCAGAACCGCCGCGTGGAAGTCACCTACGGTCCGGGTTCGGGCAACTAAGCCAGACCCGTCCGCAAGGACTGAGAATTGGGGAGGTCGGGAAACCGGCCTCCCTTTTTCTTTGGCTCCTCCCTCAGCGAGTTGCCCCGGATGCGGCCGAGCGCCTAGCAGGCCGGGATGGCCGATCCAGTAAAGCCCCCTGTCGCTCGAGCGCGATGGCGCAGAGTATCTGCCCGGCGCGGCGATGGCGGCGCTGGAAGAACTCGAAACCGCGCTTGCCGAACTGCCCGCCGATCGCCCTGGATCACGCCTTCTCGGGGTTCCGGGGCTGGACCTCCTGCTGGCCGCAGAAGGTGTCCTCGGGCGAATCGCGACACATCGCCTGGCCCCCAACGCCCAGCCCGTCCGCGCCATCCTGTTCGACAAGAGCGAGCACACCAACTGGGCGCTTGGCTGGCATCAGGATCGCACGATCGCCGTGGCCGCCCGCCGCGAGGTGCCGGGCTTTGGCCCCTGGACCGTCAAGCATGGCATGCAGTACGTAGCGCCGCCCTTCACTCTGCTCGCCGGAATGCTGACATTGCGGATCCATCTCGACCCGGTCCCGGCCGGCAAGGCTCCGTTGCTGATCGCGCCGGGATCGCACCGGACGCTGGTTGCGGAAAGCGACATCGAGCGGGCAGTGGGAAGCCACGGCATCCATGCCTGCCTTGCCGATGCGGGGGACGTCTGGGCCTATGCGACGCCGATCCTCCACGCCTCGGATGCAGCCGCCCGACCGGCCCGGCGCCGCGTGCTGCAGATCGACTATGCCGCCACCGCCCTGCCGGGCGGACTCGACTGGCTGGGAATCTAGCCGGCTTCCGCGCGTAGCGCCTCGGCCAGCCATTCCGGGATCAGCGCCTCCCCCAGCGCCTCGACCCGGCGCAGTTCCACCATCAGCCCGAGGTCGGGATAGCTGGCCCGGGTGCGGTCGCCCGGCTCACCGAGCGGCGCCACGACCAGCCGGCGATTGACCTTGGCGCGATAATGCATCCGCGCGGTATTCTCCTGCCCGACATAGCAGCCCTTGGTGAAGCTGACGCCACCGAGCTCGGCGGCGTTGCATTCGAGCCACAGTGTCTTGTCCAGGCCCAGTTCCTCCACGCCTTCAGTGACACCCAGGCGCAGACGATGCGCACGCCAGGCCGTCGCAGCTTCTCCTGAAGCCTCTCCCAGCCAGCGATGGCCGAGCGCCGCGAGCCGCGGATCGGGAACGCCCTGCCCGGGATCGGGCGACCAGTGCACGCCGCCGTCCACGGGCTCGATCGTGATCGCGCGGCGCAGCCGATAGAGGGTCAGGCGCCGGACCAGCGCCTCGCGCTGCGCCGCTTCGCAGTCGACGAGGATCGCATCGCCATCCGCCCATAACAGGAAATCGAACAACGCCTTGCCCTGGGGGGTGAGCAGCGCGGCCCATTGCGGCGTTTCCGCAGTGACCAGGGCGAGATCCTGTGTCACCAGGCCCTGGAGAAATCCTCGAACGTCTTCGCCTGCAATGCGGATCAGGGCGCGGTCATCTAGCCAGGTGCTGGTATCGCTCATTCCGAACAGGTAGGGGGTGGCCGGGGGCGACGGAAGAGGCGCGGTTATGAATGTCGATCTGAAGCTCAAGGGCGGGCGTGTGCACCTGCCTTCCGGTCCGGCCGAAACCGATATCGGCATCCGGGACGGACGCATCGTCGCGATCGGCGGCACGCTGGAGGCAGGCGAGACGATCGACTGCACCGGGCTCGACGTGCTGCCCGGCGTGATCGACAGCCAGGTCCATTTCCGCGAACCCGGGCTCGAGGCCAAGGAAGATCTGGAGAGCGGTGCACGCGCTGCCGTACTCGGCGGCGTCACCGCGGTGTTCGAGATGCCGAACACCAAGCCCAATACCGATTCGGCCGAGGCGGTGCAGGACAAGCTCGCCCGGGCCAGGGATCGCATGTGGTGCGACCACGCCTTCTATGTCGGCGCCACCAACAACAATGCCGAGCATCTCGCCGAACTCGAGCGGCTGCCGGGCACGGCAGGCGTGAAGATCTTCATGGGCGCCTCGACCGGCGATCTGCTGGTCTCCGACGATGCGAATCTCGCCCGCGTGCTCGCCTCGGGCCATCGTCGCGTCGCGATCCATGCCGAGGACGAGTTCCGCATGCAGGACCGGCTCGGCGAGCGCGTGCCGGGCGATCCCTCAAGCCATCCGGTATGGCGCGACGACGAAAGCGCGATGCTGGCGACCCGCCGCATCCTGGGCCTGGCGCGCGCCGCGCGGCGGCGGATCCACGTCCTCCACGTCACCACGCCAGCCGAGCTGGAAGTTCTCGGGCAGAACAAGGACATCGCGACCTGCGAAGTCACCCCGCAGCACCTGACGCTGGCGGGCGAGGAAGCCTATCCCACAATCGGCACCTTCGCACAGATGAACCCGCCGATCCGCTCGGGCGCACACCGCGCCGGGCTGTGGCACTGGCTCAACCAGGGCGTGCCCGATGTGCTCGGCTCCGACCACGCCCCGCACACCCGCGAGGAAAAGGCCAAGCCCTATCCCGACAGTCCCAGCGGCATGCCCGGCGTCCAGACGCTGCTTCCGCTGATGCTCAACCATGTCGCCGAGGGCCGCACCACGCTGCAGCGGGTGATCGACCTGACCAGCGCCGGGCCGCAGCGCATCTTCGGCATCGCCGGCAAGGGCCGCATCGCGGTCGGCTATGACGCCGATTTCACCGTGGTCGACCTCAAGGCGCGCTGGACGATCGAAGAGAGCTGGCTCGCCTCGCGCTGCGGCTGGTCGCCCTTCACCGGCATGCAGCTCACCGGCAAGCCGATCGGCACGATCGTGCGCGGGCACCGGGTGATGTGGGAGGCCGAGCTGGCCAACCGGGCAGTCGGCCGGCCGGTCCGCTTCGAGGCGGTCGAGTTCGGGTGAGGACGGTATCGCGCACCGATCGCGCGTCGCGGCTGATCAAGGCGCCGGCGAGCCAGATCTATCGCGCCTTTATCGACGCCGAAGCACTGGTGCGCTGGCTGCCGCCCGAGGGGATGACCGGCGAGATGCTGGAATTCGATGCGCGGCCGGGTGGCGGCTATCGCATGGCGCTGCGCTATGACGAAGCCGGGCACGATGCGCCGGGCAAAACTTCGGAACATGAAGATGTGGTCGAGGTGCGCTTCACCGCGCTGAACCCGGGCCGGGGCATCGTCCAGTCTGCAGTGTTCGATGCGGAAGATCCGGCCTTTGCCGGCACGATGCGCATGACCTGGACACTCGAGCCGGCAGAGGGGGGCACGCGGGTGGCCATCGCCTGTGAGGACGTGCCCCAGGGCATCCGCAAGCAGGATCATCTCCAGGGACTGAAGTCCTCGCTGGCAAATCTCGCCAGCTTCGTCGGCGGCTAAGCCGGGATCGCGGCGGCCCAGGCCTCGGCTTCGTCCTCGCGCCGGGCATGGACGAGCGGCGGCTCGGTGGCGGCGCCGGCCGGATCGACCTCGATGCTGGCGTCGTAGAGGAAGGTGGCGTTGCCGCGGATCGTGACCATGCCCGCGGCATCGGACGATCCCGTCACCAGCCCGCCCTTGTTGAACACCTTCATCACCGTGCCGAAGGGCACGCGCCCGGTGCGACCGGCGGCATAGACCGACGAGGCCATGGCGCTGCCGCAGCTGTCGGTCAGCCCGACGCCGCGCTCATAGGTGCGCACGAACAGGTCCTGGCCGCGCACTTCCACGAAAGAGACATTGGCGCGCGCCGGGATCAGCTCTGGCCCCGCCTCGCACCAGTCGCCCAGCGCGACCAGCTCGGCCTCATCAACCGATTCAACGAATGTAACGAGATGCGGGTTGGGCATCGCGATCGCGGTGAAGGCGCGCGGGCTCGGCAGGCCGGGAATGGCCGCTTCGATGATCTCCTCCGCGTCGATGCGCAGACCGACATCGGCGGTGCAGGTCGAGGCCGGGCCGGCGGTCTCGCGGATCGTCACCACGCCCGGCGCGAGCGGCTCGGCACGGGCGACCTCGGCGCTGCTGGTCTTCAGCCGCACGCGGGCATGGTCGATCCCGAGCAGCTCGAAGCCCAACCGCGCGGTGCAGCGCAGGCCGTTGAGGCAGGTCTCCGCCTCCGACCCGTCCGAATTGAACATGCGCATGCCGAAATCATGCCCGGCATCGTCGCCCGCGGTGAGCAGCAGCAGGCCATCGCCGCCTACCGGCCCCGCTCGATCGGCGAGCGCGCGCGCCACGCCAGCCCAGTCCGCGTCGGACAGGTCGAGCGTGCGCGCATCGATCAGGGGGAAGTCGTTCCCCGAGCCATGGCACTTGATGAAGGCGAACCGCATGGCGCCCATCTAGGCGCATGCGGCCCGGCTGGCTAGCCGGCGGCAACCGCTTCGCGCGACACCGCACCGCCCATCGCAGCCACCGCCGCCTTGTCGCGCGCGATGATCGTGGCGAAGCTCGGCCGCGCATGCATCGCCGCGACCCAGTCCGCGAGCCGCGGATAGGCCGCCGGATCCACCGTCACGCCGATGCAGCCCAGCGTCGCGAGCGGGCTCGCCACTGCGATGTCGGCGAGCGTCAGCCGATCCTCGACCAGATAGCCGCTCTCGGGGATCGCGCCCTCCAGATAGGCGAGGATCGGCGGCATCAGGTCGCGCTCGGCGGCGTCGGCCGCGTCATGGTCGCACTCCATCTTGAGCACGCGCGGACGCACGAAGCGCTGGCCGAAGATCGCGCCGCCCGCCGCCATCATGATCGTGTCGGCGAGCTCGTCGAACCAGATCGTCCGCGCCCGGGCACGCGGCTCGGTCGGGATCAGGCTCGGTTCGGGATATTTGGCATCGAGATAGGCAACGATCGCCGAGCTGTCGGAGATCAGGAAATCCTCGTCCTTGAAGCCCGGCATCTTGCCGAACGGGCTCGCGGCGACGAAATCCGGGCTGCCGCGGCCCATGCCGGCGGCCTGCAATTCGAGATCCAGGCCCTTTTCGGCGCCAAACACCATGACCTTCCGCACATAGGGCGAAAGCGTCGAACCAAACACGATCATGCCAACCTCTCCTAGGCTTTGGCAAAAGGCTATCCGATCGATTGCACGGGGCAACCGGGTTGTGCGCGACAGGTGCGCTCCACTGTGCGAAGACGAAGCGAGTGATTGCTCTCACGCTCCTTCTCGCGCTGGGCGCGGCTGCGGCCTTTTATATCGTGCTGCGGCGCGTGGCCTTTCTGGAACAAGAACTGCGCCGTGTCGAATCGCTGATCGTGGCGCGCGATATGGAAGTACGTGAAGCACCGATTCACCGAACCAAGCCGAAGGCGGCACCGGTCCGGGCGCTTGAAGCGCCCGCGCGCGTCGCCGAATTGCCCACGCCGGTGCCCGAGCCAGCCCGTTCGCACGCCCCCGAACCGCGCCCCATGCCGGAGTTCAGCCTCGAGACGCTGATCGGCGGACGGCTGCCGATCTGGATCGGCGGCGCGGCGCTGGTGCTCGCGGGCGTCTTCCTCGTCCGATACTCGATCGAAAGCGGGCTGCTCGGCCCGTCGACGCGCACGCTACTCGCGGCACTATTCGGCCTGGCGCTGATCGCGGGAAGCGAAGCCACGCGGCGGCTTCGCGCCACCGCCGACGATCCGCGCGTCGCCCAGGTACTGGCTGGGGCGGGCATCGCCAGCCTTTATGGCACGCTCTATATGGCCGCCGCCCTCTATCATCTGATCGCCCCGCTCACGGCATTCCTGCTCGTGCTGGTCGTGACCGGCGGAGCGCTCGCCCTGGCGCTGCGGCACGGTCCTCCCACCGCGGTGATGGCACTGGTCGGCGGGTTCGCCACGCCGCTGGTCGCCGGATTCGACGCGGCCGGGATAGGCCCGCTGCTGGTCTATCTCGCGCTGTTCATCGCAGCCCTGTTCGGCCTGGCGATCCATCGTAGCTGGGCGTGGCTGGCGCTCGCCGCCTGCGTGTCCGGCTTTGCCTGGATCAACTTCCTGATCGCGATGCTCGTCGCCCGCGAGGGAGACCTCTCCGCAGTCGGCGCCTTCACCATGCTGCTCGCGATTGGCGCCAGCACGGCCCTGCCCGCCACCGGCGCGCATGACCGCTGGCTACGCATCGCACCGCTGATCGCCGGCTGCCTCCAGCTGGCGATACTTGCCCCGGCGCTCGACTTTGGCTGGCTCGCCTGGAGCTTCTACCTGGTCCTCGCCGCAGCCGCGCTGTTCCTCGCCTGGCGCGATTCCGTCTATCTTCCCGGCGCGCTTGCCGCGCTGGTGCTGCTGATAGTGCTGGAGACATTGGCGCTCGCACCACCCGATACCGGCTTCACTCCGGTTTCCGCGACAATCGCCACCCTGCTCTTCGCTATCCCCGGCCATGTCCTTGCCCGTCGTCACCCGATCTGGGCGACGATTGCGCTGCTGGCCACGGCAGGTCCGTTGCTGGCCGCGCATCTGCGTGCGCCTGACCTGCTATCCGCCACACAGTGGGGGCTGATCGAGCTGGCGGCGGCAGCGATTGCCTTCAGCCTCGCCTGGCGGGCCCGTGCCGAGCCCACCCATCCGATGCTCGTGCCCGCAACGGCACTTGCGGCATTCCTGGCGGGACTGGGCCTCGGCCAGTTCGTGCCGGGCGACTGGCTGTCGCTACCGCTCACTCTGGTAGCCGCAGCCCTGGCATGGTGGGCACGCAAGATCCGCACGCCCCTCCTCTACACGCTGCCCGCCTATCCGATCGCCGCCGCGCTGGTCGCGGGCGCGTTGCCGCTGGGCGCCCTCAGCGAGCTGGTGCTTGCCTCGCTCTCCGGCGAACGCCTCACCTATTCCCTGATCCCCGACCTTTTCGAGCTGCTGCGCGAACTCGCGCTCCCGACCGGGCTCGCCATTGCGCTGCTGTTCGACCCCGCCCAGTTCGGCCGGGTTCGGCGCGCGGTATCGCTCGTTGGGATCGCGCTGGCGATCCTGCTGCTCTACGCGCTCGCCAAGCAGCTTCTCGCGATCGCCACCCTGCCCCGTTTCCTCGCCTGGGGTTTCCTCGAGCGCGCGCTGCTCACCCAAGCCTTTCTTGCCGCCGGCTGGTGGCTGGTCCGCCGTGGCAAGGCCGTGGTGCTCGGCCATGCGCTGCTCGCGCTCGGCCTGTTCCGGATCCTCTGGTTCGATCTTTTCCTGCTCACACCGCTGCTTGAACCGCAAGCGGTCGGCCCGCTGCCACTCCTTAATGCCGTCGTGGCGCATCTCGCGCTGGCCAGTTTCTGGCTGTGGACCCTGCCGCCGCGCTGGCGCGTGGGCGCAGCACTGCTCGCGCTCCTCGCCGTGCTGGCGGCGGTGCGCCAGGCGACTCATGGAAGCCTGCTCACCGGCACGATCGGCACGGCCGAGAATGGCGGATACAGCGCCGCGATGCTGGCCCTGGCGCTGTTCTGGCTGTGGCGCGGCATCGCCACCGGCGTGCGCGACCTGCGCATCTTCGGCCTCGCGCTGCTGACCGGCGTCACCTTCAAGGTATTCCTGATCGACGCCGCCGCGCTCGACGGACTGCTGCGCATCCTGTCCTTCCTCGGGCTCGGCCTTGCCCTGATCGGGATCGGCTGGGCCTATGGTCGCTTCGTCGGCAAGGGCAGCGCGGCCGAGGCTGAACCGGTCATCTGAGCCCGTAGAAATCGGCGACACGGTCGAGCGCGAAGCACAGCACCAGCTTGCCCGCGCGGCTCGGCCAGCCCAGCGCCTTCTCCGCCGGCCCCAGCCCTTCCCCCGCGCAGACCACTCGCCAGAGGATATCGGCCAGGCCGGGACCCGCTGCCGCGACGGCGCCATCGAAGCGGCGGCGCGCGGCGATCTGCGCCAGCGTCGGATCGAGCCGCTCCGACACGCCCCCCGGCGTCCGCGCCACCGGCGAGGCATCCCAGCGCATCGTCACGCGCGGCCCCAGCGCCGCGGCCTCGTAGTCCCCGCGCAGCCTTTCGCCCGCATCGAGCTGGCGCAGGCTCACATGGCCCCGCGACGCCAGCCAGGCCATCGGCGATTCGGCCTGGTTCACCGTGACGTTGCGCCGCACCCCGTCCAGATCCTCGATCGTCCGCTCGACCAGCTCCCGCATTTTGATCTCCTTTTGTTCCGATTCGCAATGCTTGCCATGTCGGCTCGATTGTAGGAAAGAGGGAAACCGATCTGGTTAGAGAGATATCGCATGATCACCGCCATCCGCGAGGTACGCCGCGCCAAGGGGCTCACGCTGGAGGACGTCGCCGAGCGCTGCGTGCCGCCGACCACGGCGCAGACGATCGGCCGGCTGGAGATGGGCACGCGCACCGTCTCGGTCGGCTGGCTCAACCGCATCGCCGCGGCCCTGGGCGTGGATGCCGCCGACCTGGTCAAGCTGCCCGAGCGCCCCGAGATTCCGGTCGCGGCACTGCTGGAGAGCAGCGGCGCGCAGGCACCGACCCGGACCGCCGTGGTGGTGCCGCCGCATGCCGAGCCCGGCATGGTCGCAGTCAGCGTGGTGGCAGGCGTGGGCGACTATCGCGCGGGCGACGAGATATGGTGCCGCATGCTCGCGCCCGAGGGCTTTGCCGGCGCGCTCAACCGCGACGTGCTGGTGCCCCGCCCCGCCGGCCGCTTCCTGTTCGGGCGACTGATCGGGCGCGAGGGAGACCGGCTCCATCTGCTCCCGCTCGGCCAGGGCGCCCGCCAGCAAGTGGTCGCCGATCCGCCCTGGATCGCGGAGGCGATCCGTCTGGTCCGCCCCCTCTGAATCACCTTGCGGACCGCCCCGGACAGGCGCAGTCTACTTGGCAAAAGCAGGAGGGGCATACCATGCTGAAACTGGGTCTGGCGGCAGCTGCCGCAATCGTCGTCGCGGCACCCGCGCTGGCCGACGACTGGGATTTCGTACTGATCAACAACAGCGGCAAGGCGATCAAGACGGTCGAGCTCGCGCCGACGGGCACCACCACCTGGCAGCCCAACAAGGTCGATCCAGAATTCAAGAAGGAAGACGCGACGGTGAAGCCGGGCGGCCGGATGACCGTCCATTTCGACAAGGGCGCCACCTGCAAATATGACGTGAAGCTCAGCTTCGCCGACAGCAGCAGCGGCGTGTGGACCGGCATCAACGTCTGCGACAATTCCTATGTCACCGTGAAGTACAACGCCGCCGGCGCACCCGCCTTCACGGCAAACTGAACGCCCGCGCTGCGCCGCAGCCGGAGCATCGACCAATGGCGGAGCGCCGCGGCATGCGGTGCGCCGCCATTTTCGTCTGCACGAAGCCCGACGCCCCGTCCCCAGATCAGCACCGGATCGGCCCAAAGCATCCGAGTCGAAGCCTTTCGAATCGGAAATAGGTCCAAGATGGAAGAGTAGATAAGATATCCACCATTAATTGGAGTCGACTGGCCGGCCTTCTAAAGTTATCCACAGATTATCGAGTCGCCTTAGATATCATGGCCGCACAGGGTCGCGGCTGCTTCACATGTACATTGCCAGTTCCGGAAGATGCCCCGGCATCCTTCCGCGTTCACATGCTCGACCGACCGGAATCTCCCGGCGCGGAAGGGTCAGTGCTGTCGGGTGAACAGGGGTGGACACGCTCGAGACCAGGCTGCTGGGCGATAGTGATGCGATGGTGCGGCTGCGCACCATCGTTCCCAAGATCGCGCGTAGCGACGCGCCGACGCTGATCACCGGCTCCACCGGAACCGGCAAGGAGCATTGCGCCCGCACCATCCATGCCCTGAGCGAGCGCCAGGACGCGCCCTTCGTCGCGATCAATTGCGGCGCCATCCCCGACAGCCTGTTCGAGGCCGAGCTGTTCGGCTTCGAGCGCGGCAGCTTCACCGGCGCGGTGCGCAGCCAGACCGGCAAGGCAGTGGTCGCCGGCGCCGGCGGAACCCTGTTCCTCGACGAGGTCGGCGAGCTGTCGCCGTTCAGCCAGGTCAAGCTGCTGCGCCTGCTCGAGGAGAAGGAAGTGCAGCCGATCGGCCGCGAGAAGCCGGTGAAGGTCGACCTGCGGGTGATCGCGGCGACCAATCGCGACGTCGAGCGCCAGGTCGAGGAAGGGAGCTTCCGCGCCGATCTCTACTACCGGCTCAATGTCGCCCGCGTCACCCTGCCCGACCTGGCCGAGCGCGCCGAAGACATATTGCTCTACCTCCGGCACTTCATCGAATCGTTCAACTGCCGGCGCGGCTGCACGGTGGCGGCGCCCGATGCCGAGCTGATCGACGTGCTGCTCCATTATGACTGGCCCGGCAACATCCGAGAGGTGCGCAACTTCGTCGAGGCGATCTTCATCGATCCCCCGCGCGGCGCAATCCGGATGGACCACATCCCCGACGCGTTCGTGCGGCTGCAGCGCAGCTTCGACGCGTCGGGCAAGGACGAGCGCGCCCGCATCCGCGCCGCGCTCGACCGCACCGACTGGAACCGCGCCGAGGCCGCACGCGCGCTCAGCTGGTCGCGGATGACGCTGTACCGCAAGATGACCAAGTACGAGATGACCCGCGGCGGCCCGGAAGGTGCCGAGGATTTCCCCGCGCTGTAACAGCCTGGCGTAACATCGATACGCCCCGTTCGCCGCATTGTTACGTGGTTATACCTAGGCCAGCCACCTAACCCCCTGTTATCCCGGCACTTCACAAGCTGGCACAGCGCTTGCTCCTGATCCGGCAGGAGGCATGCCGGATGAATCAGGGCAGCTTGGCAGATGTGGATACGGAGGCGGCGATGCGCAGCGACGCGCCCCGCGCCCCTGCCAGCTACGTCAATTATTTCGAGCTGGGCCAGAACCCCTTCGAATTCCTGATCGACCTCGGCCAATATTATCCCAGCGGCAATGAAGGCGTGGGTGCGATCGGCATCCACACGCGGCTGGTGCTCACCCCGCCCTATGCCAAAATGCTGTCCGAGCTGCTCGCCCGCTCGGTGCAGGAGCATGAGCGCGAGAACGGGTCGATCGCGCAGATCGGCCAGGACAGCTCCCCCTTCGACATCGTCCTCTCCTCGCTCGGCGACTTCGAGGAACGCGCCCGCGCGCTGCGCGCGCCACGCCCGCCATCCGATTCCGCTCCCGGCGACGACGCCGGCCGCAAATCCCCTTCCAGCAACGACAGGTGATCCATGACTGCTCAGATCCGCCCAAACCGCATGGAGGTCAGCGATCGTTTCCCGATGCTGGGATTCGCCGTTCGCGTCGATCAGCCCAATGTCGACGCGCAGGTGGTGCTGGCGACCGACGTCGCGCTGTTCGATCCGGGCAGCAGGCAGCACCGCACCGCCGCCAATTTCTATTGCAGTGACGAGCAGGGCCGGCTCACCGTGCCGCGCGGGGATGGCGTGTTCGTCGTGCCGCCGGAGGTGCTGGCGCGCTTCATCGGCAACAGCCGGCTCTATTTCGGCCTCGCCACCGGCAATGCCGGCACGCGCGAGTTGAGCGTCGCCGCGCTGCCGCGTGAGGGCAGCCCCTATGTCGCGCTCAACGGCTTCAGCGGGCGAAGCCTGCGCCGCAGCTATACCGCCGCCCGTACCACGCCGGTGCTCGAATGGGCCGGCGACGTCCCCCAGCCGGGCAGCCGGCCGGCCGCACCGGCCAGCCCGGCACCGGTTTCCGCATCGCCCGCCCCCGCCGCGCCCGGCGGCAACGGCACCTATGACGATGGCTTCGGGCCGATGCCGGACATCCCCGCCAAGAGCGCCGGCCTCTCCCGGGCGCAATCCGCGCGCGGCAATGTCGCGCTGACCATGGCGTCTGGGCTGAGCGCGAACGACGCGCTCGCCTGGATCATGGAGAAGGTCCGCGCCGCCGCGGCGGTCGCCGGCAGCGACGTCAATCCGCCAAGCCTCTACCGGTTCGGCGCGGCGAGCAGCACCTTCATCGCCGCCTGGCAGGCCGGGTTCGGGATCACCGGGCTGATCAACCCGCTCAACGCCTTCCTTGCGGCATTGCCCCAGCTCGCGGTGCGCAGCGGCGTCACCCTGTCGATCGGGCCGTCGCTCGACACGCCGGTGTTCGGCGGGGGAGTCGGCGCAGTCTTCGCGCCCGATGGGCAGGCGGCGCTGTTCGGCACCGCCGATTCGAACTCCGACGCCCAAGGCATCGGTGACTTCATCGAGCATCTGAAGCTGGCGCTGCAGGCCAAGTTCAAGCTCGGCTACAATGCCGGCGGGATCGACGGTTTCGCCAGCCTCCGCAAGGTCGCCGCGATCAATGTCGGCGAGGAGCTGGTGGTCGGCGCCGAGCTCTGGCTCAACGGCGCCAATCAGGGGATCGGCGGCGCAGTGTCGATCGGCGCGGGCTTCGCGCTGCAGTTCGGCCAGGAAGAGGCCGCCTATGTGCCGCCCAGCCTGCCCGGCACTGGCGCGCGCGATCGCGCCACGCGCATCGGCGGCCAGTTCGCCAGCCGGATCGGCGAGGCGCTCGACCTCGGCCTGGCCGAGACGACGCTCAACCCGCTGTTCGAGAAGCTTGAAGGTTCGGTCCGGCCCGCGCCGCTCGCCTATTCCCGCGCCCAGTCGGCAAGCCGCAGCATCAACTGGGACGGCGTCGACTGGATCGCCCAGCCCACCGACAATGGCTGCTGGGCGACCACGCTGGCGATGCTGATCGGCTGGAAGGACCAGCAATGCTATGAGCCGGCCAGCATCGCCCAGCGCTGCGGCCGCGACATCAACCAGGGCCTGCCCTGGGATCAGCGCGCCGCCGCCGCCGCGGCGCTCGGCCTCGGCACGCTCCAGCCGCAATGCTACACGCCCGAAGGCTTTTTCGGCCTGATCGAGCGCTACGGCCCGCTCTATGTCGGCAAGATGGCCAGCTCGACCAACCTGTCGGGCCATGCCGTGCTCGTCGTCGGCATGTACGAGGATGGCGGCCAATATTATGTCCGCGTCGTCGATCCCTGGGATCGGTCGGTCGGTACGCCGGGCGCGCCTGGCGCCTATGCCAGCACGCACAATCGCGGCAGCCGCTACATCCTGCGCTACGAGGATTTCGCCCAGGAATATGAGATGGCGGCGGACGGCACCCCCGCCTATGTCCAGATCATCTATGCCGGCATCCCCGCCGGCCGCCAGCCCAACACCGGCACCAGCGCCCCCGCGGGCTTCGCGATGGCGGCTCCGCGTACCAGCAGCGCGATGTCCGCGCCCGACTGGTCGATCAACTGGGACGGCGTCCAGCTGATCGCCCAGCCCACCGACAATGGTTGCTGGGCGACGACCATCGCGATGATGCTCGGCTGGCGCGACGAGCGCAGCATCACCCCCCAGTCGATCGCGCAGCGCGCCGGCAACGATATCGAGCAGGGCCTGCCCTGGGACGATCATGCCGCCGCCGCGGCCCGGCTCGGCCTCACCGCGCATCCGCCGCAATGCTATTCGACCGACGGCTTCGCCCAGCTGATCCAGAACAACGGCCCGCTCTACGTCAGCAAGATGGCGACCTCGAGCGGCCTGTCGGGCCATGCCGTGCTGGTCGTCGGCATGTATTCGAACGGCGGGCAATATTTCGTCCGCATCGCCGATCCCTGGGATCGCCCGGTGGGCACGCCCGGCAAGCCCGGCGCCTATCCGGACAGCCATGACCATGGCAGCCGCTACATCATGCGGTACGAGGCGTTCCAGGCCGAGTATGAGATGGCCGCATCGGGCAGCAATCCGGTGAACGTGCAGATCCTGAGCGCCGGGGTTCCCGCCGGCCGCCAGATCAACAGCGGCACCACGCCCCCCACCGGCTATGCCATGGCCGCGCCGCGCACCAGCAGCGCGATGTCCGCGCCGGACTGGTCGATCAACTGGGACAATGTCCAGCTGGTCGCACAGCCCACCGACAATGGCTGCTGGGCGACGACCATCGCGATGATGCTCGGCTGGCGCGAGCAGCAGAGCATCACCCCCGAATCGATCGGCGCGCGCTGCGGCAGGAGCATCGAGAATATCCTGCCCTGGGTCGATCATGCCGCCACCGCGGTCCAGCTCGGCCTCACCGCGCACGCCCCGCAATGCTATTCTACCGACGGCTTCGCCCAGCTGATCGAGAACAACGGTCCGCTCTATGTCGGCAAGATGGCAAGCTCCGCCGATCGCTCGGGCCATGCCGTGCTGGTCGTCGGCATGTATTCGAGCGGCGGGCAATATTATGTCCGCGTCGCCGATCCCTGGGACCGGCCGGTCGGCACGCCGGGCAATCCCGGCCGCCACACCGCGACGCACAATCACGGCAGCCGCTACATCCTGCGCTACGAGGATTTCCAGTCCGAGTACGAGATGGCGGCGACCGGCACCCCGGCCAACGTCCAGATCTTCAGCGCCGGCGTCCCGGCCGGCCGCCAGATCAACCGCAGCACGACCGCGCCGGCGGGCTATGCCATGGGGGCGACGGGCACGCTGCCCGAGCCACCGGTCGCCCGCAGCCGCGCGCTCGATATCGGCGCGGCGGCAACGATCGCCGGAACGGTGATCCAGATCATCGCCAGCAACAGCGGCGACATCCGGACCAACCTGTCCGCCTGGTCGGGCACCAAGCACCCGAACGATGTGGCCCCCGCGACGAGCGCCAGGTTCCACAATGGCGAGATCTCCCTGCGCGACTGGCCGGTGCTCGGGGCCACCTTCGGCATCGACGACATCTATTGCTGGCTGAAGATCCGCTGGCAGTACAACGGCACGTCGATCAGCCATGTCTATATCGACGATGACGGCCATGACGATGCGCTCGACTGGGGCCTCACCGTCAATGCGACGATCGAGGATGATTCGCGGCTCTATCCGCGCAGCTCCCAGGCGACCCTGCCCGGCGCTGCCGAGGTGCCGGCGCTGCACGTCAACATCACCTATACGTTCGACAACACCGTGGCCGACGACCATGTCGCCAACACGCGCGTCACGCTCTACGCCGACGGCACCCACGACATCTCCAGCCGCTGGGTACAGCATGCACGGCCCGGCGGCGGCACGCCGACCAACCGTGCCCGCCCGCTTGCCCTGGCGTGATCCATGTCGGGTGATCGCTACCTCCCGCCGCCGCCCGTCGCCACTTCCCGGCGCGCGAGCGTCGCCACGCCCTCGCAGGCGATGGCGGGCTCCTTCTGGGGCGGCGACGGCGCGCAGCAGCCTGCCCAGCAGGACGAGCTGACCGCGCCGGGCACCAGCACGGGCTCGTCCGGCGGCAAGGCGCCGCCCGCCACCGAGACGATCGGGCGGCGCGCGGGCGCGCTTTCGGACGAGCTGAACTTCCCCGACTTCGTCGCGTCGCTGATCCACGGCACCTGGGACGCTATGGTCGATTCGTCGATCCGCCAGATGGACAGCTATGCCGATCTGGTCGCCGCGATCTCCAAGCCGCTCTCGCAGTTCCGCGACGAGAACGTCACCGCCAACCAGGCGCGCGACTGGCTGATGGCGCAATATCCCGGCGATATCGGCCTTGCCCGCGGCGAGAGCGAAGGCACGCTGGTGCCGCGCGGTGGTGGCGGCGAGGATTCCGGGGAAAGCAACTCGCCGACCTGGCTCTCCGACTATGGCCTGGGCGGGCAGGAGCTGACGCCCGAGCTGATCGAGGAGCAGCTCGTCCCCGCCGCGCGCGACCGGCTGGCGGGCGACCGGATGCAGACGCTGGCGACGCTCGTGATGATGGGCATGAACCGGATCGTCGTGAAGGACGGCTCGATCACCGCACGGCTGCGCTTCCGCGCGGCGGCGGCGGACAAGACCGCGATCGACTATGCGGTGAGCGACGATCCCGGCAACGCCACGCCCTCGGGCAGCTGGTCGACGCGCGGCAGCACTTCCTACCAGGCGCCGGTCACCAAGGTCTCGACCGTCGGGGTCAACGCCCAGACCGACAGCCAGCTCAATGCCGAGCTGTTCGGCGAGGTGAAGATCAACTTCGCCAGCGAGACGCTGCCGCTCGACCGGTTCGTCGACGATGCCCGGCGCATGCTGCTCGAACGGGCGGCACGGCCCGCCCAGCTGCCCGGCAAGGCCCCCGCCGCCGCGCTGCCCGCCCCGCCGGCCCCGGCTCCGGCCTCGCCAGCCACCCCCGCGCCGCTGCCCGCCACCCCGCCGGGAGGCCCGGCATGACCGACGCCGCCCGCCGCCCGCTCGAGGACCTGATCGGCGAGCTGCTCGACGGCGTCGCCGCGCTGCCCGCGGTCGGCCTGTACGCGACGGGGGTGGAGTTCGATCTGCCGGTCGAGGCGACGGTCGAGACCGGTCCCGCCGGGCCGATGGTCCGCGCCGACGTGCCGCGCACCCGCACCCGCACCTGGTTCGACCGCCCGGTCGGCCGCCTCTCGCTCCACATCGGCACCCTGCCGGTGGAGGAGGCGCGATGATCGGCGAGACCGGCGAGGCCGTGGCGCTCGAGGACTTCATCCAGGCGGTGCAGTCCCAGCTCGATACCGCCCAGGCGCGCATGACGCTGAAGGCGCAGAACGACCGCCTGCCGCTCACCTTCGCGATCCGGGACATCTCGATGGACCTGAAGGCCCATCTCGAACTCAACCAGGGCGAGTTGCGCATCCGCCCGGCAGGCCCAAGCGACAAGGACCCCACCGTCCTCCACCTCGTCTTCACCGCGATCACCAAGCCGATGATCGAGGAGAACGCCGTCCCGATGTCGGTCGACGACAAGAACGAAGTCCCGCTCTCCGCGCTCGGCGACGAGCTCGATCCCGCCGAACGCCGCCGGCTCGAAGGGATCGGCGTGCGCACCGTCGAGAAGCTCAACGAGCTCGAGCGCCGCGGCATCTCCGGATCGGTCGGGCGGATCACCCGCCTGCCGGTCGACAAGCTCGAGCAGGTGCTCGCCCGTGCCTCGCGCCCGATGGTCGACGATGTCAGCCGCGACGGCTCGGACGATGCCGACCAGACCGACGAGCTGCGCCAGCGGCTGCGGGTCAAGGGCCGCAACCTGCTGCGCGGCGGGATGCCGCCCCAGGTGATGATCGCCGGCCGGCCGGTCAACGTCGTCCAGGCGCATGACAACGAGCTCGTCCTCGCCCCCGACCACGACCAGCTCGCCGGGCAGATGAGCCTGACCCACGATCCGCGCGCGCCGACCGAATTGTGGTTCGACCAGCAGCCACGCCGTCCCTTCGCCCCACCGCCGGCCAGCAATGGCCATGCCGGCGGCTATGGCCTCGACGGAGGCCAGCCATGAGCGCCCGGCTCGGCCGCCTCGTCCAGCCCTGGGCGCACCGCGCCGGCGCCTATGCCGCGCCCGGCAGCCTGCTCGTCCGCCTCAAGCTCGGCGAAGTCCCCGCCGGCATCCCCGCCGCGCTCGACGTGCGCCGCCGCGCCGCCCAGCCCGCCGAGACCACCCAGCACCAGATCCTCGACCGCGTGGTCAAGTCGTTCGGCGGCGCCGTGCGCGTCTCGCGCCTCCACGCCGCCGGCCAGGCGCTCCACAGCATCGGCGCGCGCAACCGCGGCTATAGCGAGGCGGAGGAGATCAGCGGCATCGCCCGCATGCTCCGCTTCGACGTCGCGCCCGATACGCATGTCGGCTCGCTCGCCGTCTCGCTGATGCAGCTCGACATCGTCGAATCGGCGATGCCCAACTATCTCTGCACGATCGGCCTAGACGGGCCCGATCGCCATCCCCGCCGCGACGAGGATGACGACAATGAGGGCTGGGACCCGCGCGACATGGTCAATGCGCGCCGGGCGCTGTCCTATTGCGCCGGCGATGGCGGCGTGATCGTCGGCGTGGTCGACAGCGGCATCAACCTGCTCCACCCCGAATTCTCAGGCCATGCCCAGGACGGCGGCATGGGCGACCGGCTGCGCCGCGGCTATGACACCGTCCAGCTGAGCGAAGGCCAGCTCGCCACCGGCATCAAGCTGCTCGGCGACAATCGCGGCGCCGATACCGATCCCACCGATCGCTATGTCGGCCATGGCACCGCCTGCGCCGCGATCATCGGCGCCAGCGGTGCCGGCCTGCCCCCGGGGATCGCCGGGGCCTGCCGCCTGCTGCCGATCCGCTCGCTCGGCGCCGCCCAGCCGCCCGATCACAAGCCCGTCGGCATCGGCGCGATCAGCGATCTCGACATGGGGCTGGTGATGGCCGCCCAGCTCGGCGCGCACGTCATCAATTGCAGCTTCGGCACCGATGACGAGGCGATCGAGCCCGGCATGCCCAAGCCGCATGCCGAAGCCATCGCCTATGCCACCGCGCGCGGCTGCACCCTCGTCGCCGCATCGGGCAACAGCGGCGACAAGCGCGTCTACTGGCCCGCCGCCTTCCCCCAGGTGATCGCGGTCGGCGCCGTCGATCCCGGCCGCCGGATGGCGGGCTTCTCGACCAGCGGCGACCATGTCGCGCTCTGCGCGCCCGGCGTGAACATCCGCACCGCCGATCTCGACGGCTATCAGCGCGCCACCGGCACCAGCTTCGCCGCGCCCTTCGTCGCCGGCGCCGCCGCCCTGCTCGTCGCCCGGGCGCAGGAGCGCGCCGCGGCGGTCGATCCCGACACGATCAAGAAGCTGCTGGTCGCCAGCGTCCAGCCGCACCGCCCCGACATCGCCGCCGGCAATGGCGCCGGCATCCTGGACGCCGCGCGCGCGCTCGAGCTGCTCGATCGCGCGATCGACGCCGACGACACCACCGAATTGGGAGGCGCCGATGACGGCTAGAGCCCGCTTCGCTCCCTAGGGCGCCCACCGCGCTCCTCCCCAAGATGGACAAAGATTTTCGAAAGGAACCGTTCAAATGGCCGACATCCTGATCCCGACCATCCGCTTCGTCGACATCGCCAAGCGCGAACAGGCTGCCCGCGATGCGATCACCAGCAGCTATGACAATCTCACCGCGCGCCTGGCCAAGCTCGGCCAGCTCGGTCAGGCCGATGCCGCCGAGCTGGCACGCGTCACCGCGCTGCAGGCGCTGGTCAAGAACGACGACAAGGGGAAGCTCTATTTCGATCCCCTGTTCGCCACCGCCCGCGCCGCGCTCAAGTCCACCGAGATCGGCCTGCGCCCGCGCGACGTCGAGCATGAGCTGGGCGTGCTGCGCTTCCCCGAGCTGACCGGCGACAAGTCGACCGAGGCGGAGCGCGACGGGGAAGTCGCCCGTATCGGCCTGATCCTCGGCCTGCTCCAGCATAACGGCACCCCGCTGCCCCGGCTCGTCACCACCGGGAAGCTGCCCCAGCCCGATCCCGAGGATCCCAACACCGCAGCGTTCGGCGAGGGCCTGTTCCAGGCGGTGGGCCGGATCGCCGGCCGGATCGAGCTTGCCGAGCGCACGCTCAAGCAGGTCGCCGCCGCAGTCAACATCCAGGGCGACCGGCAGGAGCCGGGCGTGTCGAGCGCCGAATATGCCAAGGTGTTCGAGGGGCTGGTCGGCCGCGGCGTCACCGCTCGCGACGTCAACCTCAAGCGGCTAGTCGAGGACCAGTTCGACAGGGTCCAGGCGCTCGGCGACGACCAGGCGCTGCACGACATCGTCATCGACCTGCCCGATCTCGAGGCGACCACGGCCTTCGAAGTCGTCGCCAGCCATTGCAAGCTGATGGGCTCCTTCATCTTCGCCTCGGCCTTCGAGGAGCTGAAGGCCTTCCAGGTCGTCGACAAGCTGGTCGAGATGTCGCAGCGCGGCGACCTCGCGCTGGTCAAGGGTCCCGCCGGCACCCAGCTCTACAGCTATTGGCGCGAGGCGCCGAACCGGATGAGCGAGAGCGAGCGCCAGGGCTTCTACGCGATGATGCTCGGCCTGCCGACCGGCCAGCCCGGCGTGAAGGTCAACACCGAGTTCCAGGACCTGTGGCTGCGCTTCGTCTCCTCGGTCTCCACCCTGGTGCGCGAGGCGCGCGTCGATGCGCTGATCCGCGCGGCGACGCCGATGGCGGTCAACCAGCAGCAGGTGAAGAAGGCCGCCCGCGACCTTGCCACCAACATGTCGCTGCACGGCTATGGCATGGCCTTCTATGCCGCCGCCGACCTGCAGAAGCAGATCAACGACATGATCTCGCTGCTCCAGGACAAGGAGCTGCTCTCCGCCTTCGGCTCGACCGACATGTGGGGCGTGATCGACCAGGTCGCACAGACCGAGCTGGGCGGTGCGCGCAACAGCTCCAAGTATCGCATGCTCGCCACCAGCGGCGCGATCATCACTTCGTGGATCGCCGGCAACAGCGATCGGCTGCGCGATCCCACCGCGGCGATGATCGATCTCGGCACGGTCGGCAACCCGCCGACGCGTCCGCGCGGCCAGTCGGCGGTGTCGCACCCGAACGACTATGACCTGGTCAATGCCTGCGAGATGTGGCTCGCGGACTCGGCGATGGACGAGGGTCGCATCGAGCAGATGTCGCAGCCGCGCGAGGCGCCGAACATGACGAGCCGGCCGATCCAGATCCCGTCGATCGCGCGCGACCTGCTCGACAGCGCCGGGCTCGGCATGGGCATGGGCTATGCCCAGGCACCGCAGGCGAACGGCCATGCCCGCGGCGGCTACGGCTATTGATCCCCGGCTGAAGGAGCATTGCCATGGGCTATGAACCACTCAGCACGCAGGTGAAGGGGCGACTGTTCAGCGCCTCACGCTGCTTGCGAACCGCCAATCCGCTGGGCTTTGTCGGGCGGTTGCTGGAGGACAGTTTCGAGCTGCCCGTCGGCGATCCGCGCTATGCCGCCAATGCGCTGGCCCCCGGCGCCGCGCCGATCGAGCCGGTGTTCGGATCGAACCAGACGCGCGCGCTCGCCTTCCATCTCGAACCGCTCGGTCCCGAGGCATCGGGCTGCGAGCGGCGCGACACCGCCAGCCGCGAGATGCGGCGGCTGGTCGGCGACAATTTCGGGCGCGAGGCGCTGCACTGGTTCGATGGTGCGAGCGAGAGCCAGCGCGGCCTCACCCGCGCCGGCGGGCTGCGCTACGGCGCCTTCTTCGGATCGAGCTTCGACCAGAACGGACTGGAAAGCGCCACCGTCACCTATGAGGGCGGCAACGGCAATCCGATGAACGAGGTCAATCCCGCGCTCGCCCGGCTGATCGGCCAGGCGATGGCGGCAATGCCCGGCCTGCGTCCGGTGTTCACCACCCTGGTCGCCGGGCGCGACTATGGCAGCCAGTGGGTGACCTTCCTGCTCACCAACCGCTTCCGCATCACCGACATGCGGCCGATGCTCGACGAGCTGGGGCTGGGCGCGCGGCTGGGCAGCATCCTGCAGATCGTCGGCGTCGCGCTGGGCGGCCGCTTCGACGTGCCCGACGGCGCGGCGCTCGTCGCCTTCGGCCGCAGTCCGCAGGGGGTCGAGCTCGACCTGCAGATCATGCTCGATGCGATACCCGACGTGCCGCCCAATTTCCTCCAGCTGCTGACGATGAACCTGCGCGAGCGCCCGCGCGAGCTGGCGGCGCTCGAACGCTTCCTCGAGGCGTTCACTCCGGCCGACGACGTCTGGCCCGGGCGGTTCACCATTCTCGGCATCCGCGTCGGCCCCACCGGGCCGCCCAAGGTGAAGCTCTATCTGCGCCCGGTCGAGTTCGAGATCAGCCCGGCCGCCTCGCTGGTCGGCGCGCCCATGCCCGCCGCCGCCTGAGCCATGTCGCGCCGGCTCCGGCCGGCCAGCCAAGGACCGAAGAGATGAACGCTCCCGCTCAGTTTCCCGCCCCCGGGTCGCCGCCCCCGGCCGAGGTGACGCCGCGCCCCGAGGTCCGCGCCAAGGTGCGCGAGATGCTCGCCGCGACGCCTTCGTTCCGCGAGCTGCCGGCCGATACCCAGATGCAGGTCGCGCGCGACACGGCGCTGATCGCCGACGCGCTGGTCGGCCAGGCGGAGGCCGGCAGCCAGTCGGTCGCCGCGCGGCCGATGGCGGAAAGCCAGTGGGAATCGAACAAGCAGGCGGTCGACGATATCGGCAAGGAGGAATTCTCCGCCGGATCGCTGATGGCCGGCGCCCAGGCAGCCGGCGAGTTCATGCGCCAGGTGAACTTCGTCGAGTTCGTCTCGGGCCTGATCGACGGCGTGTTCAACTCGATCATCACGTCGAACATCCAGCAGATGGAGGCCTATTCGAAGATGGTCTCCGACGTGTCCAAGTCGCTCAACCAGTTCCGCGACGACAACACCTCCTCGGACGACGGCAAGGACCAGCTCTGCGAGCAGTTCCCCGACCTGTTCGACGTCGGCGCGGACGCCTTTTCCGGCGGCGGCCCGCAGCTGCGCGTCAAGGACGGCGCCGATCTCGATGCCGGGCTGCAGAGCGTCCGCGATGCGCTGGGCAGCTATGCCGACAAGGACATCGATTCGATCGACGTGACCGATCCGGAAGTGCAGGAGACGCTGATCAAGGCGGCGCGCGGCCAGATCGCCACCTCGCGCCAGCAGCTGCTCGCCACCATGGTGATGATGGGCCTGTCGCGCATCGTCGTCACCAACGGCAAGATCCAGGCGAAGATCCTCTACGACTTCAACGCTTCGAGCCAGCGCACCCTGTCGCGTACCGCCATGGCCCGCGACTATGCCAAGGATGCCTCGGGCAATCTTGCGGTCACCACCGATGGCGAGGGCGAGAGCGAGCGCGGCGGCACCAGCAAGGGCGATTACAGCGGCAGCTATCAGAGCGGGAAGTCGAGCTACAGCGGCAACTACGACTCCGATTACTACACCAAGGGCAAGTACAAATATTCGCAGAAGCCGGTGATGACCGCCCAGGCGGTGGCGAGCGACCAGTCGGTCGACCAGATCAGCGCCAAGGCGAGCCTGGCCGGCGTGGTCGACGTCAATTTCAAGAGCGACTATCTGCCGCTCGAGAAGATGGCGACGCCGGAGATGATCGCGGCGATCCAGATGCGCTCCAAGCCGGTCGATCACAACAAGCCGCAATATACGCCGGGGCCGGCGCCTGCCCCGGCTGCTCCCGCGCCGACTCCCGCGCCCGCCCCGGCCCACGCCTGAGCCATGGCACAGGCCCTCGCCTCCGAACCGGATCCGCAGGCGCCGCCGCTCTATGGCGGCCCGGGCGGCATGACCCCCGCGGCGATCGCGCGGGTGCGGCCCAAGGTGCAGCAGATGCTCACCGCGATCCCCGCCTTCGCGATGCTGAGCTCGGCCGAGCAGTCGAAGCTCGCCAACGACATGGTCAAGGTGCTCGCCTATATCGACGATCCCGCCGGCGTGGTGGAGCAGACCACCGCGGCGGCGCCGCCGGCGGCGGCGCGCGGCATGGCCGATGCGAACGAGCAGACGCGCAAGAACCTGTCCCAGTCGCCCGGCTTCGCCGGCAAGGACTTCGTCGCGGGCGCGGCGGCGCAAGGGACGGAGCAGTTCACCAACCTCGTCCACAATGTTGATTTTCCTGCCTTTGTCGGGGGGCTGATCAACAATGTCTTCAAGTCGATCGTCGAGACCACGATCGAGCAGATGCGGGCCTATGCCGAGCTGGTCGCCGCGGTGGCCAAGACCGCCGAGGAGTATATGGCCGAGAATATCGGCATGGGGCAGGGCCGCGACTATATGGTCGATCGCTTCCCCGACCTGCTCGCGGTCGATGTCGACGAGGATAGCGGCAAGTCGAAGCTGCGCATCACCGGGGAGGACGAGGAGGCGGCACTCGCCGAGATCCACGGCACGCTCGCCATGGCCGGCCCGGTGCCCAGCGATCTCAGCGAGGACGAGACCGAGGCCGCCTTCGTCAACGCGGCCCGCATCGTCATGGCCAAATCCCGCCAGCAACTCCTCGCTTCGATGGTAATGCTGGGCATAAACCGTATCGTCGTCACCGACGGCTCCATCACCGCCAAGGTGAAATTCGACATGCGCGCCACCGACCAGGCCAAGCGCGACTATCGCGCCTCGGCCTATGACCGCCAGTCGAGCCGCAACCGCAAGGTGAGCGCGTTCGGCGGCAGCTTCCTCGGCTTTGGCGGCGGACAGGTGAGCACCAGCGAGCAGTCGCACGTCGCCACCGTCAGCACCGCCGTCAACGAGACGAGCGAGTCGCAGCTCGAGCTTGCCGCCAAGATGCAGGGCGAGGTGCGGGTGAACTTCAAGTCCGACTATCTGCCGCTCGAGAAGATGGCGACGCCCGAGATGATCGGCGCGATCCAGGGCAACTCGATGCCGCCGGCCCCGCGTGGTGCGACGCCGCCCGCCGCTACCCCGGCGCCAACGGGACCCTGAACCATGCTGCACACCCCCGCCCTCGCTCTCGCGCTCGAAGCGCGGCCGACCGTCCCGCTCGGGCTCATCCGCGCCGTCGACGATGCCGAGCGGCTACTCCTCTCCGCCGATGCGCATGCGACGATGCTCGCAGAGCTCGGCGATATCGAGCTCCCGCCCGCCACCCGCGCCGATGCAATGCAGATCCGCGCCATCGCCAGCCTCTATCTCGCCTCGACCCTGGAAATGGCGGGGCTGATCCAGGCCGCCGACGACTTCACCCGGCTGATGCGCACCGGCGCGATCGACGGGGACATCGGCGAGGCGGCACCCGTGGTAGAGAAATTCTGGCAGAGCCGGGACGAGCGGCCGAATGAGGCCGAGCGCCTGTCGCTGTTCGGCCGGCTGTTCGGCGCACCGACCGGCCCCGAGGATCTGGGGGCCCGCGCGAACGGAGAATTCGAGGAGCTGCTGCTAAACCTTTGCGATGCAATCATGAAAGCCGCGGACGGAGGGAGTCAGGGGCGGGCTCGGCAGGCAGGGATTCAGATTGCCGAGAACATTTCCGGCGCGACGAACGGTATGGTGCTGATGTTGGCGCGGCAAATACTGGATACGCTTTCCCAGGCGATCGCGATCCTCAACAACGCCCAGGTACGCACCCTGCTGCACGCCCGCACGCTGTGGGACACGGTAGGCGCGATCGACCGCAAGTTCCGCCGCCAGCCGCGCCCCACCCTCGCGCTGCTGCGCCGCGGCCGCGCCGGCATGGCGGTGCTCGCCTGGCTCGCCGAGCATGTCGACACGATCGAGACCTCGGGCGGCAGCCTGGTCCAGCCCAGCGATCCCGTGATCGACTCGGCGGTCGACTGGGTCGACGAGACGCTGTCGATCGTCCGCGGCCAGAACGGCCCGGCCACCGCCGCCCCGCCCTCCCCCTCCGCTTCCGGCGGCGCGAGCACCAGCTGGCGCGACCTGGGGAGCTGAGCGGTGACGGCCGCGGCGCTCGCCACCCCGCCGCCCCTGGTCCGCGGCGCGATCCGCGATTCGCTGACCGCGGCGGAAGGCTATGGCAACCTCGAGGAAGGCGATCGCCGCGAGATCGCCAACGCACTCGTCCGCATCGCCCATGCCGCCCAGCTGTTCGAGGCCGAGGCCTCCTCCAAGAAGCCCGGCCTCGCCGCCAGCATGGCCGCGGGCGACCATTATTCGGGGACCGCCGTCGCCGGCGTCGCGAGCACCACCCATGCCGTGCTGCGGGCAATCAGCTTCCCCCGCTTCGTCGCCGAGCTGATCAACGGCATCTTCCGCGCGATCGTCGACACCAACCAGCAGCAGCTCCAGCAATATGTCGAGCTGGTCCGCGGCGTGTCGCAGTCGCTCGACGGCTTCGCCTCGACCGGCGGGTCGAGCGACGACCCCGCCAAGCGCTGGCTGGCCGACCAGTTCCCCCAGAGCTTCCGCATCGAGGAGCCCGAGGCGCCCGACCCGCGCGACATCCCCGATCCCGAGGACACGCCCGATCCGGTGCGGCTGATCCCGGTCGGCGCCCCGCCGACGGTGGACGCGGTGCGCGCCGCGCTCAATCTCGAGCCCGATGCCGCGATCCCCGGTACCGACGCGCAGCAGCTGATCCCCTTCGTGCGCAGCAGCCTGGCCCGCAACCGTCAGCAGATGCTGGCGACGATGGTGCAGATGGGCATGCAGCGGATCGTGATCGATTCGGGGCGCATCGCCGCCTCGATGCGCTTCCACATCGACGCGCAATCGGCCGCGCGCGAGCAGGAGCATAGCGGCTTCGACACGCGCACCACGGTGGGCGCGAGCGCATCGGGCGGGTTCGGCTTCTGGAGCGCATCCGCCTCGGTCAACTCGACGATCGGCTATGTCCGCACCGATGACGTGACGACCAACGAGAGCACCAACGTCTCGGCCGATCTCGACAGCTCGGTCGAGCTGCACTTCCGCACCGACCAGGTCCCGCTCGACCGCATCGCCTCGCAGAACACCGTCGAGCGGCTGCGGCTCAACACGCTCAACCCCGAGCGCGAGGCGCAGATCGCCGCCGAGACCGACCGCGCCCGGATCACCGCTGCCGGCGCCGCCAATCCCCCGACCACCGCCAGCAGCGGCGGCTCGGCCCTCGCGCCTTCGCAGACGGTGACCCCGCCCCCGCTGGCGGCAATCACCCCGCGCGGCACCACGCCCGGCAGCAGCGGCGGCGGGACGACGGCACCTCCGACAGGCGGAGGCACCACCACTCCCCCGCCGACGGGCGGAGGATCGACCACCGCACCGCCGACCGGGGGCGGCGCGACCACGGCACCACCCACCGGCGGCGGCACCACGACGGCACCGCCCTCGGGCGGCGGCACGACCGCGGCCCCGCCGGTCGCGGTGGCGCCCGCACGCTGAACTGCCGGATTTCAGGAAGATGGTGGGCGCTGACGGGCTCGAACCGCCGACCCTCTCGGTGTAAACGAGATGCTCTACCAACTGAGCTAAGCGCCCTGGCGCAACGCCAGTGCAGCCCCGATGCCAAAGCCGAAGCGCCGGGGCAAGCCCCTCAGACCAATCCCAGCCCCGCGCGTCGGATCGCGCCGACATAGGCACGCATGCCCTGCACCGCCTTTTCGCTGAGCACGATATAGGCGCGGCGTCGGTCGCCGGGATCGGCGTGGCGGCCGAACAGCCCCGCCTCGTGCATCGTGCCGATCCAGCGCAGCGCCGTGGTCGGCGGAACGGCGGCGGCGATGCAAAGGCTGGAGACCGAAACGCGCCGCCGCTCGATATTGGCGGCGAACAGGTCGAGCAGCATGTCCCAGGCGGGATCGGCGAACAGCTCCGCCGAGAAATACTGGCTGCGCAGCCGCCGCGCCCGAATCACTGCGCGGATCTCTGCCGCTGCGACGTCGGATGCGGGCTCGTCGGGGCCGCGATAATCCATCTCGGGCGCGCGCAGGGCGCCGCCGCGGTCATCCTCCTCATCGTCGAACAGCTCGCCCCGGGTGAGCCGGGCCAGCGCATCGGCGATCCGCGCGACTTCCTCGTTGAGCCTGCGCAGGCGCGCCACCTCGGCGTCGCGGGTGATATCGGTCCAGCGCGCGCGCGGCGGGCCTTCGCTTTCCGCCCGGGAGCGAAGCAGCGCGCCGAGCAGCTCGGTGACGCCGGGATCGCAGAGCAGCTGGGTGCGCGGCATGCCGAGGAGCGGCGCGGCGAAATCGACCTGCCCGGCGGAAAAGATCGCCACCAGCGCCGGGGCAGCCGAGGCATCGCGTGCCGCCAGGAGATCGAGCAGAACCTCCAGTTCCGGCTCGGCAGCATCGCGCGCATCGAGCAGCACCAGATCGAGCACCGGGCCGTCGAGCAAGGCGGAAGCGGTGGCGGGATCGGCCACGTCGCGCACCCGGAAACCGGCGGTGGCAAGCGCATCGACCACCTCGGTCCGCGCCACTGCCGCGATCAGCAGGGCATTGGCCGCCAGATCATAGGGAGCGCCAATCAGTTCGGGGGCCGCGGAAAGGTTCGCCATCGCCTTCTCGGGTCATGTTCCCGGAGAGGCCCAACCTCCGGAACGGATTGCTCGATCCGCTCCGTTTCGGAGCTTATGGCGCGACCCGGACGGGCGAACGAATCCTTGCCCGTCCGTTCCGGATCAGTCCACGACTGATCCGTCGGATTCGGCTGCAAATACCGCGGCTTCGCTCTCATCTCCGAGCAGTTCGCGGGTCGCGCTGGCGAGCAGGCCAGGGCCCAGCGCCAGGCCGGCCGCGAAGAAGACCGCGCCGACCACGCCGAACAGGATCTTCGTCGCCAGCGGCATCGCCAGCTGCTGGGCGGCGAACGCCTCGCCGGCGATGCGGATCTGGTCGGGATCGCCATTCGCCGCCGCCAGCGCCGCGAAATAATCGCCCATAGCCAGCGTCAGCACGATGCCGGTGGCAAGGACCAAGACCAGCCCGATGATGAAATAGCAGGCGAACAGCAACCAGAACCGGCCGCGCGTGAGCTCCCATGCGCCGTCGATGGTGATTCGCCGACGATGGAAGCTGAGCGGGAAGATGAGCGACAGGCGGACATGCGCCCAGACCAGTGTGCAGAAAAAGGCCAGGAACAGCACGAACGCGACGATCGCGGTCACCGCGCTCTGGCCGAGGGCAAAGCCGATCACCGCCGAAAGCAGCAACACGATCAGCCATCCCACGAAGCTCGCCACGAACGCGGCGAGATAGGCGAGCAGCACCAGGCCGAACATCCGGAACTCGTCCACCCCCAGCCGTATGTAGGCGAAGCCGCCTTCGTGCGGCCGCAGCATGGCGCGGAACACCGCGTTCATCAGCACCACGACGAGGAACAGCAGGCAGAGATAGAGAAACAGCACTAGGCTGGCCAAGGGGCCCGCCCAGACCGAGAGCGCAGCAGCCCCTCCGGCATCGGCGGCGGTCGGCATCAGCGTGCCGAACATCGCTGCGGTGATACCGAACGAGAGGATCAGCGAGCCGATGCAATAGGTGACCGCCCAGATCGCCACCGCACCCGGCCGCTCGCGGAGCAGCCGGAACGCACCGCCCAGAATCGAACCCACGCTCGCCATTCGATATTCCCCCATTCGCTCCGGCCCGCCGCGTCAGTCGAGGCTCTTCACGATCTCCTCGACCATCTTCTTGGCGTCCGCGAGCAGCATCATCGTGTTGTCGCGGTAGAACAGCTCGTTGTCCACACCCGCATAGCCTACGCCGCCCATCGAGCGCTTGATGAAAAGCACCGTCTTGGCTTTTTCGACATCGAGCACCGGCATACCGTAGATCGGCGAGCTCTTGTCGGTCTTGGCGGCCGGGTTGGTCACGTCGTTGGCGCCGATGACGAAGGCGACGTCGGTCTGGGCGAACTCGCTGTTGATGTCCTCCAGCTCGAACACTTCGTCATAGGGCACGTTCGCCTCGGCGAGGAGCACGTTCATATGGCCCGGCATGCGCCCCGCGACCGGATGGATCGCGTACTTCACCCGGACGCCGTGTTCCTTGAGCTTGTCGCCCATCTCGCGCAGCGCGTGCTGTGCCTGGGCGACCGCCATGCCATAGCCCGGCACGATGATGACCTGTTCGGCCTGGCTCATCAGGAAGGCCGCGTCCTCGGCCGAGCCGCGCTTCCACGGCCGGTCGATCGCCGCCGCACCGGCATCCGCACCTGCCGTCGCGCCGAAGCCGCCGGCGATCACGCTGATGAAGCTGCGGTTCATCGCGCGGCACATGATGTAGCTGAGGATCGCGCCCGAGCTGCCGACCAGCGCGCCGGTGATGATCATCGCGCTGTTGTGCAGCGTGAAGCCCATCGCCGCGGCGGCCCAGCCGGAATAGCTGTTGAGCATCGAGACGACCACCGGCATGTCCGCGCCGCCGATCGGCACGATCAGCAGGAAGCCGATGACGAAGCTGAGCGTGGTGACGGTCCAGAACACCCAGGGACTCTGGTCGGTGACGAAATAGCCGACCAGGCCGAGGATGCCGGCGAGCACCGCGAGGTTGATGACATGGCGGCCGGGCAGCAGGATCGGCTTGCCCGACATGTTGCCGTTCAATTTGAGGAAGGCGATCACCGAGCCCGAGAAGGTGATCGCGCCGATCGCGACGCCCAGGCCCATCTCGATCCGGCTGATGCCGAGGATCTCGCCGTCCGGCCCGAGGATGCCGAAGGCGCCGGGGTTGAGGAAGGCCGCCGCCGCGACCAGCACCGCGGCCATGCCGACCAGCGAGTGGAAGGCGGCGACGAGCTGCGGCATCGCGGTCATCGCGATCCGACGCGCGGTGAAAAAGCCGATCACGCCGCCGATCGCGATTGCCGCGCCCAGTTCGATCGGGCTGGCGATCTCGTGCGTGATCAGCGTGGTGACCACCGCGATCGCCATGCCGAGCATGCCGAGCCGGTTGCCCCGCCGGCTGCTCGCCGGGCTGGAGAGCCCGCGCAGCGCGAGGATGAAGCAGATGCCGGCGACCAGATAGGCCAACGCCACCCACGGATTGACAGGTGCCCCCTCGTGCATGGCTCAGCCCTTCTTCTTGTACATGGCGAGCATGCGCTCGGTGACGGCGAAGCCGCCGAAGATGTTCACGGAGGCCAGCGCGACGGCGACGAGGCCGAGCCACTTAGAAATCTCAGCGCCCGATGCAGCCGACGCGATCAGCGCGCCGACGATGATCACCGAGGAGATCGCGTTGGTCACCGCCATCAGTGGCGTGTGCAGCGCCGGGGTGACCGACCAGACCACATAATAGCCGACGAAGCACGCCAGCACGAAGATCGACAGGATCGAGATAAAGTCCATGGCTGTTCAACTACCAAAGGTCATTGTGGTGGATCTGAATGGACGGACCATTCGGACGCGGATACCTGCTTCGTTCTTCTCCAGGATCTCAAAGTCCCCGCCGAGCGCATCGAAGGTGCCAGGCAGTTCGCGCCTGCGCAGGCCGAGATTGTCGGCCAGCAGATTGCAGGGGCCTCCGGCCGGCCGCACGCAGAGCTGGAACAGGATCCACTTCGAGAGGAAGGCGTAGTTCGTATATTGAAGCTCGATAGTCGGCGCATCGACGGCGCCCAGCGGATCGGCAACCTGGATCGTGCCCGTCGCAGCCGCGTACACCCGCTCCGGAATCCGCTCCAGGCCAGCGACCATTCCCCGATTGCTCTCGCCTCGGAAGAAGAAATGATCGAGTTTGCCGTCGCGGTCTTCGTCCGTGGCGCAGACATAGCGTTCACTGTTGAACAGGATGCCCTCGACAACGCCCACCTTCAGCGAGCGGATCGAACAGGCAATCGGCACTGCCGAAGCCCCGCGCACCAGCTGGGTGCCGGATGGCAAGACCGTCTTGCCATCGGTCGACTTGAGTTCGTCGACGAGCTGCCACATCGCGATAGGAACGAGCCGCGCGGAGGTTACGGTCTGGCCTTCCCTGAGCTGCAGCACCGCGTCGTTGCCGGGCTGCGGGATCACGCGCCAGGCAAGCCGGAAGCTGACCTTTTGCCCTTCCGCCAACGGAAGACGAATGACCGGAGGCGAAGCGATCGAGGGCGGCGCGGGCGGCGCCGGCATGATCATGGGCGTGTCCTGCCCCCACCCGTCGGTTATCTGCATCCAGGCGAGAATCGCCGCCCCGACGACCCGGAGGAGATTCCCCGCTCCGCTCACCCGAGCAGCCTCTCGTTCACCACCTTGCCGCCCTGGGTGAGGCGGATGGCGTTGCCGATCTCCTCGTCGAGGACCGGCTTGCCCTGCTCCTTGTCCCAGAAGGCGGAGAGGAAGTTGAACAGGTTGCGCGCGAACAGCGCGGAAGCGTCGGCGGCAAGGCGCGAGGGCACGTTGCGGTGTCCGACGATCTTCACACCGTGCTTCACGACGATCTCGCCGGCAACTGCGCCCTCGACATTGCCGCCGGCCTCGACCGCGAGATCGACGATCACGCTGCCCGGCTTCATGCTGGCGATCTGCGCGTCGCTGATCAGCCGCGGCGCCGGGCGCCCCGGGATCAGCGCGGTGGTGATCACGATGTCCTGCTTGGCGATATGGCTGGAGACGAGCTCGGCCTGGGCGGCCTTGTACTCGTCGCTCATCTCGGTGGCATAGCCGCCGGTGCCTTCGCCCTCGATGCCCTTCACCGCCTCGACGAAGATCGGCTTGGCGCCGAGCGAGAGGATCTGCTCCTTGGTCGCGGCGCGCACATCGGTCGCCGAGACCTGGGCGCCAAGGCGCCGCGCGGTGGCGATCGCCTGGAGGCCGGCGACGCCGACGCCCATCACGAAGACCTTGGCGGCGGAGACGGTGCCCGCCGCGGTCATCATCATCGGGAAGGCGCGGCCATATTCGGCCGCGGCGTCGAGAACCGCCTTGTAGCCAGCGAGGTTCGACTGCGAGGACAGGATGTCCATCGACTGGGCGCGGGTGATGCGCGGCATGAACTCCATCGCCAGCGCCTCGAAGCCGGCCGCGGCATAGGCATCGACTCGGGCGCGCTCGCCGAACGGGTTGAGCCCCGCGACGATCCAGGCGCCCGTTTTGGTGCCCGCCAGGCTCGCCGGATCGGGACCCTGCACGCCGAGCACGATGTCCGCGTCCTTCAGGACTTCGGCCCGCGCGCCGACGCTGGCGCCGGCATCGACATAGGCCTGGTCGGCGATCGAGCCATCGAGGCCCGCGCCCGACTCGACCGCCAATTGGGCACCGAGTCCGACGAACTTCTTCACCGTTTCCGGAGTCGCGGAGACACGCCGCTCGCCGGCGGCGGTCTCCTTCAATATCGCGATCTTCACTTGGCGGAGATCAGGAAGACGACAAGGGCGGCGATCAGGGCGGCTGCTACCGTGCCCCAGGTCATCATCGCCTTGAAACCGTGCCACGTCTGCTCATGTGCCTTGAGCTGCGCGGCGTTGTCACCGGTATCGGCCATTCGTCTCTCCCCTGAAACTATGTGACGGGGACCTTAACCCGCAGCCTCCACTCCCTCAACCCCGGTGCGGCTTCGGCAAGCTTAAGCCCGCCTTTACCCATCTGCCTTATGACGGACGCCCTGAAACGGGACATTGGGGACAGAAAGAGCGATGACGCGCAACGGCCAGCGCCTCCTGATGCTGATCGACGACGAACCGGCCCAGCGCCGCCTCGTCGCAGCCATCGCCGCACGCCGCGGCTGGCGCACCATCTTCGCGAGCGAGGCCGAGACCGGCATCGCCACGCTGGGCACGCCCGACGGGATGGCGCTCGACGCGATCCTGCTCGACCATAGCTCGCCCGACGCCGATGCGGCGGGGCTGATCGCCGAGCTGCGCACCCGCCGGCCGCAGCTGCCGATCCTGATGCTCACCGCCAACGGGTCGGTCGCCAATGCCGTGGCCGCGATGCGCGCCGGCGCGACCGACTTCCTGGTCAAGCCGCTCGCCGCCGAGCGCCTGCTCGCCGCACTCGAGGCTGCCGTCGGCGGCAAGACCGCAGGCGAACTGCGCCCGCTCACCGAGAAGCTCTCCGCCCCGCTCGCCTTTGACGAGATCGTCGGCAGCGCGCCGCAGTTCCGCGCGGCCCTCGCCATCGCCGCCAAGGCCGCCCGCGCCCGGGTGCCCGTTCTCATCGAAGGCGAGAGCGGCGTCGGCAAGGAAGTGGTCGCCGAGGCGGTCCACGCCGCCTCGCCGCGCAGCAAGAAGGACATGGTCTGCGTCAATTGCGGCGCGATCCCCGCCAACCTGGTCGAGAGCGAGCTGTTCGGGCACGAGAAGGGCGCGTTCACCGGCGCCTTCGAGCGCAAGATCGGCCGATTCGCCGAAGCCGATGGCGGGACGCTGTTCCTCGACGAAGTCGACGAGATGCCGCTCGACGCGCAGGTCAAGCTGCTGCGCGTGCTCCAGTCGGGCGAGATCCAGCCGCTCGGCGCGCGCCATGCCCGCGAAGTCGATGTCCGCGTGATCGCCGCGACCAACAAGACGCTGCAGGCCGAAGTCGAGGCAGGGCGCTTCCGCGAGGACCTTTATTACCGGCTCAACGTCGTCCAGGTGACGATCCCGCCGCTTCGCGAGCGCACCGGCGACATCCCGGCGCTCGCCCGCCACCTGCTCGCGCGGATCGCCGAGCAGCCGGGCCTGCGCGAGCTGGGCATCACCGACGACGCGCTCCAGCTGCTCGGCTCGTACGACTGGCCGGGCAATGTCCGCCAGCTCCAGAACGCGCTGTTCCGCGCCGCCGTGCTCTGCGACGGCGACGGGCTGACCCGCGCCGACTTCCCGCAGATCGCCCAGCTCGCCGCCGGCCGCCCCTCGGGCAATGGCCAGCAGGCGCCGGGTGCGAACAATGCCGGCGTCACGCTGTTCCGGCCCGACGGCAATCTGCGGGCGCTGGACGAGATCGAGGCCGATGTGATCCGCCTTGCCATCGGCCATTATCGCGGCCGGATGACCGAGGTCGCCCGCCGGCTCGGGATCGGCCGCTCGACGCTCTACCGCAAGCTCGGCGAGCTGGGGATCGACCAGAGCGCCGCCTGAGCCTAGCCTTCCGGCCATGGCGACACTGGCCCAGGTCCTTGCCGAACTCGAACGCGCCGCCGAACCCGGCGTGGCCGAAGGCATGGCGCGGTTCGGCATCGCCACTGCCGACCGGGTGATCGGCATCAAGGTCGGCACGATCCGCGGCATCGCCAAAGGGCTGGGCCGCGACCAGGCGCTGGCCGAGCAGCTATGGGATGCCGGGGTATACGAGGCGCGACTGCTTGCCTGCTTCGTCGGCGAGCCCCGGCTGCTCACCGCCCAGGGCATGGACCGCTGGGCGGCGGGGTTCGACAATTGGGCGACCTGCGACACCGCCTGTTTCGACCTGTTCGACAAGAGCCCGCTCGCCTGGGATGCCGTCCGGCGCTGGGCCGGGGACGAGCGCGAGTTCGTTCGCCGTGCCAGTTTCGCGCTGCTCGCCGGGCTGGCGCTGCATGCCAAGAAGCTGCCCGATGCGCCGTTCCTCGAGGCACTGCCGTTGATCGAAGCGGCGGCCAGCGACGAACGCAACTTCGTCAAGAAGGGGGTGAGCTGGGCGCTCCGGGCGATCGGCATGCGCAACCCCGCGCTGCATGCCGCCGCGAGCGAACTGGCGGAGCGGCTCGCCGCCTCCCCTGCCCCCGCCGCCCGCTGGATCGGGCGGGATGCGGCACGCGACCTCGCCCGGCCGGCGGCGCGGCGCAAGGCGGGGCTCGGCTAGACCAGCAGCCATTGCCAGAGCAGCCGGCCGGGCAGGAAGGCGAACATGCCCGGCAGCAGCAGCGCCAGCGCATAGAGCCGCCACATATTGACCTTGTG